>OJKY01000045.1_pt1 | contig 113023 bp, 112 predicted proteins | sample 1596571 | NCBI WGS metagenome assembly OJKY01 (sample SAMEA4350170, study PRJEB24818) | metagenome | biome: human; feature: gut; material: faeces | place: Denmark | collected 2013-09 | reverse complement strand
CCTGACATGGTCATTGAAAAGCATTATAAGCCCCGATCTTATTCGACTATTTTCCACCGTTGATGGAGATGGTCGCTTTTTATTTTGTTGGCATACCGATGAAAAGAGCCTTTTGACCTCAACGTCAAAATATGATACCAACCACTATCTAAAAATTTATTATATTATTTTAGGGAGGCGAGCGAAAAAGCGCCCGAAAAAGCATAGCCCTCTTTAGAACAGGGCGGAAATAGGCTGTGGATTTAGTTCAAGTCCTGCCTAACGCTCTATATTGGCTTTGTGTATCTATAAAACACGCTTTGAAAAAACAGGGCATAAAAACGCTGAAACCCCTGATTTCTCAGGGGTTTCAGGTGAGTGTATCTATTTTGGTCACTCAAGATGGTTGCGGAGAGAGGACTTGAACCTCCGACCTCCGGGTTATGAGCCCGACGAGCTACCAACTGCTCTACTCCGCGATATTGTACTGTACCGGGTGGTGCCGGTGACCGGACTCGAACCGGTACGGCATTGCTGCCGGGAGATTTTAAGTCTCCTGTGTCTACCATTCCACCACACCGGCGGATCAGGCACTTGTTAGAATACCACACCGCCCGGCCTGTGTCAACACCTTTTGGAAAAAACATTTCGACAAAGTTATAAAACCCCGTTGCGCGCCGCGCTTTTCTGCGCTATAATGTGTCCACGGAACAAACTGGAACAGGAGGAACATCCTATGAATATTTGGCATGATATTGCCCCCGCGCGGGTAAAGCCCGAGGATTTCTGGGCGGTCATCGAGATCGAAAAGGGCTCCAAGAACAAATACGAGATGGACAAGGATACCGGTATGCTGCGGCTGGACCGTATCCTCTACACCTCTACCCACTATCCCGCCAACTACGGCTTCATTCCCCGCACCTGGGCCGACGACGGCGACCCCCTGGACGTGCTGGTGCTGTGCAGCGAGTCCATCCGCCCCATGAGTTTGGTGCGCTGCTTCCCCATCGGCGTCATCACCATGGAGGACGGCGGCGACCTGGATGAGAAGATCATCGCCATCCCCTTCGAGGACCCCACCTATCATCTGTACACGGATATTTCCGAGCTGCCTGCCCACGTGGCCAGCGAGATCAAGCACTTCTTCCGGGTCTATAAGAGCCTGGAGGGCAAGGAGACCGTGGTCAGCGACGTGCTGGGCCGTCAGGCGGCGGTGGATATCATCATCAAGTGCCAGGATGCCTACATCGAGAAATACTGCAAGTGACATACCGCGCCGCCATCCCCGCCGATGGCGGCGCTTTTTCTGCGGGCGGGAAACCTTTTCCGAAGGAATTGCGTCTATATAGCAGATGAGCCTTTTGAAAGGAGGCGGATCCTATGAAAAAACGTGCGGCGGCGCTGGTGCTGGCGCTGCTGATGCTGCTGGCCCTGCCCGGCTGCGGCATCAAGGCGCAGGCACTGACCAAGGATATCGTGCCCCAGGCACTGGACACGACTACCGACCTGACTGCCGGAGGCGAGGCGGTGTCGGCCTTTGCCCTGTCACTGCTTCGCAGTGAACGGGCGGGAGAGACGGGTGTGCTGCTGTCACCGGTGTCCATCCTGAACGCACTGGGCATGACGGCCAACGGCGCCGGTGGAACTACCCTGAAGCAGATGGAAACGGCGGCGGGCATGAGTCTGAACCAGCTGAATGAATTTCTGTACACCTACCGCATGAGCCTGCCTGCTGCGTACAAGAGCTGCGCCGTTTCGCTGGCCAACTCCGCGTGGGTGCGGGATACCTTCCGGGTGGAGGACAGCTTCCTGCGCGCCTGCGTCAACTACTACAATGCGGAGGTCTATCGTTCTGCGTTCGACGGCAGCCTGGTCACCGACCTGAACCGCTGGGTCGGTAAGGAGACAAACGGCCTGATCGACAGTCTGCTGGAGCAGGCACCCGGCGAGGCCACCATGCTGTATCTGGTCAACGCCGCCTGCTTTGACGCCCGGTGGGAGACGCCCTACGAAGCGTCGGATATCCGCGAGGGCGGGACCTTCACCGCCGCTTCCGGTGCGCGCCAGACGGCGGATTACCTGACCAGCAGCGAGAGCATCTATCTGTCCGGCAACAACGTTACCGGCTTCCTGAAGCCCTATGACGGCGGGAAATATGCGTTCGTAGCGCTGCTGCCCGACGAGGGCGTGACGCTGGAGGACTACCTGAAGAACCTCACCGGTGAGCATCTGTATCAGCTGATCACCAATCACCAATACGCCGATGTGCAGGCGTCCATCCCCCGGTTTACCGCCCAAACGGAGTTGGAGCTGGAGAAGGCGCTGACGGCTATGGGTATCACGGACCTGTTTGACGTGTCCAGAGCTGACCTGCGGGCTATGGGCAGTGCGCCCAGCGGCAATAATCTGTACGTCTCCTCTGTGCTGCACAAGACGTATCTGTCGCTGGACGAAAACGGCACCAGGGCCGCCGCGGCCACGTCAGTGCAGGTGAACAGCGGCAGCGCGCAGCCCACCGACGTCAAGACCGTCACGCTGGATCGCCCCTTCCTCTACATGGTCGTGGACACCCACGCCTGCGTGCCCCTGTTCATGGGCACCGTCACCTCTATGAAATAAGCGAAAAGAACGCCCGACAGGGCGTTCTTTTCGCTTATTCGCCGCCGTTCACATAGTCGTGGGGATCGATGACCGCCCCGTCCCGGCTGACGGAGAAGTGGAGATGGGGCCCCATGCGGCTCTCGGCGGCGGAGGTGCTGCCCACATAGCCGATGACCTCCCCGGCGGCCACGGTCTGGCCCTGCGCCACAGGCGTATTTTCCTGTAAGCTGCTGTACTGGGTGGCGTACCCGCCGTCGTGCTGAATGACCACCGTGGTGCCCATCAGCTCGTCGTCGGTAACGGACTGCACGGTCCCTGCGGCGGCGGTCTTCACCGCCGCGCCCTCGTCAGCCTGCACGTCGATGCCGTCGTGGGTGCGCCAGTCGGCCATAGTGGGGTCATATAACAGCTCCGTCATGCTGAACACCGTCACTGTGGTGCCGTCCAGAGGGGATACCACCTGGGGCAGCAGCTCTGCCGGCTCGGTGATCTCCGCCTCCTCCACCGGGTCGGGGATGACCACCGGCGCGGGCTTTACCACCGGCTGGGTGGGGGTGACGGGCTGAATATCCAGCACCGGCGGCGTGTCCGTCTGCTCCACGGTCACCGGGCGCTCTCTCAGGGCGAAATAGCCGATCGTTCCTGCGGCCACAAGGCACAGGGCGATGGCTATGTAATAGCCCCGCCCGGCGAACATGGCCCGCAGCCGTTCGTTTCGGGAGTCCTTCATATGCGTGTCCCTTTCCTGGCGGGAAGTCCCGCCGCCGCCCCTTCCGGCGGGCGGCACGCCGAAATAAAACATCCTCTGCCCGTATTGTCGCCGGACAGAGGATGTTTTATTCATATTCAGTCGTCGAATTCCGCCCGCAGGCCCCGCCGCAGCAGGGCACTCAGCTCTGCCCGGGGATCGGCGCTTTCGTACAGGATGTTGTGTACCGCCATGCATATCGGCAGCTCCACGCCGTGCTTTTCGCGGAGCACCATCAGTGCCTCCACTGTGTAATAGCCCTCCGCCAGCCTGTGATAGTCCTGATGGCGGATGAAGGACTCGCCGAACTGTCGGTTATGGCTGTAGGGCGAGAACACCGTGGCCTCGTAGTCCCCCAGATGGCACAGCCCGTAGGCTGATAGCTCATTGCCGCCCATAGCCTTGATCAGCCGCGCCACCTCCCGGGTACCCCGGCTCATCAGCGCGCCCTTCAGGCTGGACATCTCCACGCCGTCCAGAAAGCCCGCCGCAATGCCTACCACGTTCTTGGCCGCGGCGCCTACCTCGTTGCCGATCATGTCGCCGCCATAGTAGAAACGGATCAGGTCGCTGGAGAATTCCTGCACCAGTCGGCGCTTTACAGCGTCGTTCCCACTGTCGATGACCATGCAATTGGGGATGCCCCGGTAGAACTCCTGCACATGGCCCGGCCCCAGCCAGACCGCCACGGTGTTGCTCTCATGCAGCAGCGATCCGGCGATAACGCTGAGCCGTTCGCCGGTGCCCATCTCCAGGCCCTTCATGCACAGCACCACCGTCTTGCCCCGCAGGGCCTGCATAGGCGCCTCTGCCAGCAGAGAACGCAGGCTCTGGGAGCCGATGGAGATGATGACCGTCTCCGCCTGCTCCACGTCCCGCAGGTCGGTGGTCAGCCCCACGGAGTCTGGCAGCGTCAGCAGATCGTTCTGCCGGGTGGCCAGAAAGGACTGCATACGGGGCGAGCTCTGCCGCCCGTACAGCGTCACATGATGGCCGATGTGATCCAGATACCAGGTGATGAGGGAACCCCACCGCCCGCAGCCGATGACAAATATGTTCATGGGTTTGTCTCCTTATAAGGAAGTCCCGAAGCCGCGCTTCGGGACTTCGCGTAAAAGCGGATCGTTCGTTTTACTTCACGATCAGCGTCTTGCCGTCCATCTCCTCCGGGCAGGCCAGACCCATCACGTCCAGGATGGTGGGCGCGATATCCGCCAGCCGTCCGGGCCGCAGCTCTGTGCCGGCGCCGCACAGGATGAAGGGTACCAGATTGGTGGTGTGGGCGGTCATGGGGCTGCCATCGGGCTGCTTCATATCCTCGGCGTTGCCGTGGTCGGCGGTCACCATGGCGATGCCGCCCATCTTCAGCGTGGCGTCCACCACCTTGCCCACGCAGATATCCACCGTCTCCACGGCCTTGATGGCGGCCTCCAGCACGCCGGTGTGCCCCACCATGTCGCAGTTGGCGAAGTTCAGGATGATGACGTCATAGGCGCCTGACTCGATGCGCTCCACACACTTGTCGCACACCTCGAAGGCGCTCATCTCCGGCTGGAGATCATAGGTGGCCACCTTGGGAGAGGGCACCAGCACCCGGTCCTCGCCGGGGTACTGCGTCTCCACGCCGCCGTTGAAGAAGAACGTCACATGGGCATACTTCTCCGTCTCGGCGATCCGCAGCTGGGTCATGCCCATGCGGCTGAGGTACTCACCCAGCCCGTTCTTCACGGCGATGCGGGGCCACGCCACCAGCACGTTGGGCATGGAGGCGTCGTACTCCGTGTTGCACACATAGGTGGTGGGGAAGAACTCCCGGGCAAAGCCGTCAAAGTCCGGGTCCACGATGGCCCGGGTGATCTCCCGGGCCCGGTCGGGCCGGTAGTTGAAGAAGATGATGCTGTCATTGTCGCTGATGGTGCCGTCGCCGTCCACCACCACCGGCTCCATGAACTCGTCGGTGATGTTGTTGGCATAGCTCTCCGCCACGGCGGCCACCGGGTCATCACTGCGGCGGCCCTCGCCGTACACCATAGCGTCATAGGCCATCTGTACGCGCTCCCACCGCTTGTCGCGGTCCATGGCGTAGTAGCGGCCCATCACCGTGGCGATCTTGCCGACGCCCAGCTGGGCGCACTTGTCGGCGAGTGCCTGCACGAAGCCCTTGCCGCTGGTGGGGGACACGTCCCGGCCATCCAGGAAGCAATGGACGTACACCTTGGTCAGCCCCTTGTCCTTAGCCATTTGCAGCAGGGCGAACAGGTGCTCGATGTGGGAGTGTACGCCGCCGTCTGACAGCAGACCGCACAGGTGCAGACTGGTGCCCTTCTCCAGGCAGTTGTCCATCGCCTGGTTATAGGCCTCGTTCTTAAAGAAGCTGCCGTCCTCGATAGCGCGGCTGATGCGGGGCAGGTCCTGAAACACCACGCGGCCGCCGCCGATGTTGGTGTGGCCTACCTCGCTGTTGCCCATCTGCCCGGCGGGCAGACCCACGTCCAGTCCGCTGGCGGACAGCGTGGTGTGGGCGTATTCCTGAAACAGCTTATCCAGCACCGGCGTCTTGGCCAGAGTGACGGCATTGTCGTCCGCGGGGGGCGCAATGCCGAAGCCGTCCATGATGATGAGGGTGGTAGGGGTCTTATTCATGCCGTTCCTCCTTGGAAATGCTCAGCCTTGGTTGGCAGCATTGATGATGGCGATAAAGTCCTCAGGGTTCAGAGAGGCGCCGCCGATAAGGCCGCCGTCGATGTCCGGCTGGGCCAGCAGCTCCGCCGCGTTGGCGGGCTTCATGGAGCCGCCGTACTGGATGGTGATGCTGCGGGCGATACGGGCGCCGTACAGGTGACGCACGGTGGTGCGGATGAAGGTGCAGACCTCAGCGGCCTGCTCGGCGGTAGCGGTCTTGCCGGTGCCGATGGCCCACACAGGCTCATAGGCGATCACGCACTTCCGCAGCTTCTCCGCGGGCACGCCGGCCAGGGCGGACTTGACCTGCAGCGCGATCAGCTCCATGGTGATGCCCAGCTCCCGCTGCTCCAGCGTCTCACCCACGCAGATGATGGGGTGCAGACCCGCCTCCAGCGCGGAGAGCACCTTGCGGTTGACGGTGAGATCCGTCTCGCCGAAATACTGGCGGCGCTCAGAGTGACCGATGATGACGTACTTTACGCCCAGGTCCTTCAGCATATCGGCGGAGACTTCGCCGGTGTACGCGCCGTTCTTCTCATAAAACACATTCTGTGCGCCCACGGATACGCGGGCATCCTTGAAGCCCTTGATGGCGGCGGCGATATCTACGGAGGGCACGCACACCACAATGTCGCACCATTTGGCCTTGGGCAGCAGGGCCTTCAGTTCCTCGGCAAACTTCTTCGTCTCGCTGGCGGTCTTGTTCATCTTCCAGTTGCCGGCGATAATGGTCTTGCGATATCTGCGATTCATAACAAACTAACTCCTCGTCTTTTACTCTTATATAGAAATGGGGATATGCACACAAAATAAAACGGTTTTCGCCAAAGCCTGCGCGGCCGATCCGCTCCGCTGGCCGCGGCGAAGCTGCCGGACCTTACTTGTCCAGCAGGCAGGCCACGCCGGGCAGCTCCTTGCCCTCCAGGAACTCCAGCGACGCGCCGCCGCCGGTGCTGATGTGGGTGATCTTGTCGGCAAAGCCCAGCTGCTCCACCGCCGCCGCGCTGTCGCCGCCGCCCACGATGGTCACGGCGCCGCTGTCAGCCAGCGCCTGGGCCATGGCCCGGGTGCCGGCGGCGAAGTTGTCGAACTCAAACACGCCCATGGGGCCGTTCCACACCACGGTGCCCGCGCCCTTCACGGCGCCGCAGAAGGTCTTGATGGTGTCGGGACCGATATCCATGCCCTCCCAACTCTCGGGAATGGCCATGGTGCTGACCACCTGGCGCTTGGCGTCATTGGAGAAGTCATCCGCCGCCACGGTGTCTGTGGGCAGCAGAAGCTTCACGCCGTTCTTTTTGGCCTTTTCGATCATTTCCAGGGCGTAATCCAGCTTATCCGGCTCGCACAGGCTCTTGCCGATGCTGCCGCCCTGGGCCTTGGCAAAGGTATACGCCATGCCGCCGCCGATGATGATGGTGTCCGCCTTGTCCAGCAGGTTGTTGATGACCGCGATCTTGTCGCTGACCTTGGCGCCGCCCAGCACCGCCACAAAGGGCCGCTTGGGGTCGTCCAGGGCCTTGCCCATGACGGACAGCTCTCTGGCCACCAGGAAGCCGGACACCGCCGGCAGGTATGCCGCCACACCGACGGTGGAGGCGTGGGCACGGTGCACGGTGCCGAAGGCATCGGACACATACAGCTCCGCCATGTCCGCCAGCTCCTTGGCGAAGCCGGGGTCGTTCTTCTCCTCGCGGATATCGAACCGCAGGTTCTCCAGCAGCATGATCTGGCCGGGCTGCAGGGCAGCGGCCTTGGCCTTGGCGTCCTCGCCCACGATGTCCTTGGCGAAGATGACCTCCCGGCCCAGCAGCTGGCTCAAACGCTCCGCCACAGGCGCCAGCGTCAGCTTCATCTTCCACTCGCCCTTGGGCTTGCCCAGGTGGGAGCAGGCGATGACCGCCGCGCCGTTGTCCAGCAGATACTTGATGGTGGGAAGTGCCGCCACGATGCGCTTGTCGCTGGTGATCGCGCCCGTTTCCTTGTCCTGGGGCACGTTGAAGTCACAGCGCAGCAGGACCTTCTTGCCCTTGACGTCTACATCCTGTACCGTTTTTTTGTTGTAATTCATGGAATACGCTCCTCTCGCGTGAAATTCATATATTTGCCATCTCGCCGGTTCCGGCGAGACCGGGAAAGCCATTCTGCCGCAGCGCCTCATAGGTGAGGATCGCCACGGAGTTGCTCAGGTTCAGGCTCCGCGCCTCCGGGCGCATGGGCAGCCGTATGCACCGGTCATAGTGGGTCCTGCGGAAGTCCTCCGGCAGCCCGGCTGTCTCCTTGCCGAAGAACAGCCAGCAATCCGGCGAGAACCGTGCCCGGGTGTAGTCCTGCGGCGCCTTGGTGGTGGCCAGCCACAGATCGGCGGCCGCCTCCGGGTGCCGCGCAAACAGCGCCTCCAGCCCGTCGTAGTCCTGTACGTTCACCAGGTGCCAGTAATCCAGACCGGCGCGCTTCACCGCCCGGTCGGAAATATCAAAGCCCAGGGGCCGCACCAGGTGCAGCCGACTGCCGGTGGCGGCGCAGGTGCGGGCGATGTTGCCGCAATTCTGGGGTATTTCCGGTTCGACCAGTACGATGTGCAGCATGACCGTATCACACTCCTGTTACATAAGCGACAACTATTGTAAAACAATGTAATGGGAAATGCAACTATAAAATACCAAAAGCAGGCGATATTTCTCCGAAACATTCAAAATGCTTTCTGTTTGACCTACCAAAAGACAGACGAACGCCCACGGACCGCCGCCGAAAAAATTATTGCCGAAAAAAACGGGAAAAATACTGGATTTTCCCGCAGGACCTGTTATAATAGGGGCAGAGAACAATGCAGAAAGAGGTGAGTGCCCATGGGCCGCATTCGCGCCGACAAGTGCAATACCGTCCATGACCGCGCCCGCCTTTCGGGTGCCGTGCCGTCCACGCTGTACGCCGCGCTGTAGAGCGCACTGTCAGTGGGCGGCATTTTTGTTTTCTTTTTAACAAGTGCGGAACAGCGCAGCTGTTTGCAATATATCTGTACCTATAAAAATTCGGATAGAAAGCGAGAGTACGCACCATGATTTCTCACGGCAAGGATATGAAGATCTTTACAGGCAACGCCAATCCCGCGCTGGCACAGGAGATCTGCAAGCTCATCGGCATCAAGCTGGGCGAGGCAGAGGTTAAAAGCTTCGCTGACGGTGAGGCGTCCGTCTCCCTGTACGAGACCGTCCGCGGCAGCGATGTGTTCCTCATCAACTCCACCTGCAAACCCGTCAACGACAGCCTGATGGAGCTGCTCATCATGATCGACGCCTGCAAGCGTGCCAGCGCCGGCCGTGTCACCGCCGTGATCCCCTATTTCGGCTATGCCCGTCAGGACCGTAAGGCCAAGTCCCGCGATCCTATCTCCGCCAAGCTGGTGGCCAATATGCTCACCGCCTCCGGCGCCGACCGCGTGCTGACCATGGACCTGCACGCCAGCCAGATCCAGGGTTTCTTCGATATCCCCGTGGATAACCTGCTGGGCAACCCCGTGTTCGTGGACTATTACGCCAAGAAGTTCGGCGAAAAGTGCGAGGACATGGTGGTGGTGTCTCCCGATGTGGGCAGCGTGGCGCGAGCCCGCACCTTCGCCCAGAAGCTGCACATGGGCCTGGCCATCGTGGACAAGCGCCGCCAGAAGGCCAACCAGTGCGAGGTCATGAACGTCATCGGCGACGTGGAGGGCAAGGACTGCATCCTCTTCGACGATATGATCGACACCGCTGGTTCCATCTGCAACGCCGCCAAGGCTATTGTGGAGGTGGGCGGAGCCAACAGCGTATATGCCTGCGCCAGCCACGGCGTGCTGTCCGGCCCCGCGCTGGAGCGCCTGAACAACAGTGTCATCAAGGAGGTCGCCCTGCTGAACACCATTCCCGAGTCCATGGGCGAGGGCTGCAGCAAGATCAAGTATATCTCCGTGGCCCCCATGTTCGCCGAGGCCATCGAGCGCATCTATCAGGAGATCTCCATCGCCAAGCTGTTCAACTAAAATACTTTCCAAACCCGAAAAACGGTGCTATAATAAGAGGACTGCGTCTGCAGTCCTCTTATTTTGTGCATGCAAGGAGGCGACAGCCTTGTTTTTTAATCGGAACGGCAGCGGCGGTGTGGAGTGGCTGCTGGTGGGCCTGGGTAATCCCGGCAGCAAGTATGAGTCCACCCGCCACAATATGGGCTGGCTGGCCTTGGACAGCCTGATGGAAAAGGAGAAATTCACTCTGAATAAGCTCCGCTTCAAGGCATGGACCGGTATGCTGGACTACAAGGGACATAAAATACTGGTGATGAAGCCCCAGACCTATATGAACCTTTCCGGTGAGTCCGTGGGCGAGGCCGCGCGGTTTTACAAGGTACCCGCCGACCATGTGCTGGTCATCTCCGACGACGTGTCCCTGCCGGTGGGCAAGCTGCGTATCCGCAAAAGCGGCTCCGCCGGCGGTCACAATGGGCTGAAGAACATCATTCAGCACCTGGGCACCGATGCCTTTCCCCGCATCAAGGTGGGTGTGGGGATGCCCGACCACCCGGACCACGAGATGATCGACTGGGTCATCGGCAAGCCCCAGGGCGAGGAGGCCAAGACCCTCCGCGCCGCCCTGGACCGCGCCGCCGATGCCGCCTTGTCCGTCATTGATGAAGGCCCGGACCGGGCTATGAACAGATTTAACTGACCGGCCGAAGTCCCTCTCCGTGCGGAGAGGGACCGGCACGAAGTGCCGCCGGAGGGGAAAGGAGGGATGCCCCGTGACCGGATTGTTAGACAAGTTATCTGCTCTGCCGCAGCTTCAGGAGCTGCTGGCGGCGCTGCACAGCAGCGCCGTCACCTGCTGCGCTGCCGTGACGGGGCTGTCCCCTGTTCATCGGGCCATGTTCTCCGCCGCGCTGGCGGCAGAGACGAAGCGTCCGCTGCTGCTCCTGTGTGCCGATGAGAAGGACGTTCAGCGTCAGGCGGCGGATATCCGCGTTCTGCTGGGCGTGGAGCCGGTGTGCCTGCCGGAGCGCGAATTGCAGCTGCGCCCCGCCGCTTACAGCCGCCAGTGGGAGAATGCCCGGCTGTCCGCCCTGTACCGCATGGCCCGGGGCGACGCCCCCGTGGTGGTGACCACCGCCGCTGCTCTGGTGCAGCGCTGTCTGTCCCGGGAGGTGCTGCTCTCCGCCGCTTTTTCTCTGGAGGTGGGCGCGCGATACGACGTGCAGGACCTCTGCCGCCGCCTGACCGCCGCCGGATACACCCGCACCGATCAGGTGGAGGGGGCCGGCCAGTTTGCCCTGCGGGGCGGTATTCTGGACGTGTTCTCCCCCGGAGAGGAGCGCCCGCTGCGTTGTGAGTTTTTCGACGACGAGCTGGATAGCCTGGGCGAATTCGAGACAGCCACCCAGCGCCGCGTGCTGAACCGCCGCCAGGTGTGTATTCTGCCGGCATCTGAGCTGCTGCCCTTTGCCGAAGAGACCACCGCCGCCGACGCCGCCGGGCGCATGGAGGATGCCGCCCGCCGCCTGAAGAAGGAGCACGCCGCCATTCGTCAGCGCCTGCTGGACGATGCCGAACTGCTGCGCCAGGGGATCGCGCCACCCGGCGCGGACCGCTATATGGCCGCCGTCTGCCCGGACAAGACCACCGCGTTTGACTATCTGGCCCAGGACACCATCCTCTGTGCCGGCGAGGCCGGCCGGGTGCAGGAGACGCTCCGGGCCTTTCTGTTCCAGACCCGTCAGGATGTTACCGCCGCCGTGGAGGCCGGTCTCATGGCCGGCGCCTTCGGCGACCTGACCCTTACGGAGCCGGAGCTGGAGACGGTGCTCTCCCGCTTTGCCCTCTGCCAGCTGGAGAGCCTGCCCACCAGCCGCTATCTGCTGCCGCCCCGCCTGCTGCTGGACGTCAGCGCCAAGCAGCTCTCCGGCTACGGCGGCAGCCTGGATGCCGCCGCCACCGACATCACCCACTATCTGACCGCCGGCTTCGGCGTGCTGGTGCTCTGCGGCGGCGCGGTCCGCTGCCGTAATATGCAGGAGTTCCTCCAGCGGCGCCATATCCCTGCCGCCCTGGCGCTGGAGGGCGATGCCGTCCCCGCCCCGGGCCAGACGCTCGTCTCCGTGGGGGCGCTGTCCGCCGGCAGTGAGTGGCCTGCCCTGAAGCTGGCCGTCCTGACGGAGGGGCAGCTGACCCGTGCCCTGTCCGGCAAGGCCAAAAGGCCCCGCCAACCCAAGTCCGACAGCCGCCAGCGGCTGCTGAGCTACGCCGACCTGGAGGTGGGCGACCTGGTGGTCCATATCCACCACGGAATCGGCCGCTTTGCCGGGATGATCCGCCTGCCGGTGGACGGCGTGGAGAAGGACTACATCAAGATACAGTACGCCGGGAGTGACTGCCTGTACGTCCCCGCTACCTCACTGGACCTGGTCAGCAAGTATATCGGCGGCGGGGATGACACCGAAAAGGTGAAGCTCAACAAGCTCTCCGGCGACCAGTGGACCAAGACCACCCGCCGTGCCAAGGCCGCGGCCAAGGACCTGGCCGACGGGCTCATCAAGCTGTACGCCCAGCGCCAACGCTTGGGCGGCCACGCCTTTTCACCGGATACCCCCTGGCAGCAGGAGTTTGAGGAGGCCTTCGACTATACGGAGACCGACGATCAGCTGACCGCCATCCGGGAGATCAAGGCCGATATGGAGAAACCCGTGCCCATGGATCGGCTGCTCTGCGGCGACGTTGGCTACGGCAAGACGGAGGTGGCCCTCCGCGCCGCCATGAAGTGTATCCTGGACGGCAAGCAGGTGGCGCTGCTGGTGCCCACCACCGTGCTGGCGCAGCAGCATTATGCCACCGCCGCCGCCCGGTTCCGGGCCTTCCCGGTCACGGTGGAGGTCCTGTCCCGCTTCCGCACCCCCAAGCAGGTCAAGGATGTGCTGGAACGGGTGAAGGACGGCCGTGTGGACCTGCTTATCGGAACCCATAAGCTGCTGGGCAAGGGCGTGCAGTTCAAAGACCTGGGTCTGCTCATCATCGACGAGGAGCAGCGCTTCGGCGTCACCCACAAGGAACGTCTGCGTCAGGTGGCCCGGCAGGTGGACACCCTGACCCTCTCTGCCACGCCGATTCCCCGGACGCTGAACATGGCCATGTCCGGCATCCGCGACATGAGCACCATCGAGCAGCCGCCCCAGGACCGCCAGAGCGTCCAGACCTACGTGCTGGAGCATGACTGGGGCCTTCTGGCGGATGCCATCCGCCGGGAGTTGGGCCGGGGCGGACAGGTGTATTACCTGCACAATCGGGTGGACAGCATCGATGCCACTGCCGCCCATCTCCGTGACCTGCTGGGCGAGGACGTTGCCATTGAGACAGCCCATGGCAAGATGGCCGAGGGCCAGCTCAGCGACGTGATGGCCCGTATGTCCGAGGGTGAGATCGACGTGCTGGTCTGCACCACCATTATCGAGACCGGCATCGACATCCCCAACGTCAATACGCTGATCATCGAGGACGCGGACAACATGGGGTTGAGCCAGCTGCACCAGCTGAGGGGCCGCATCGGCCGCAGTCCCCGCCGGGCCTACGCCTATCTGACCTACCGGGCCGGCAAGGTGCTCACCGAGGTGGCCGCCAAGCGTCTGACTGCCATCCGCGAGTATGTAGAGTTTGGCTCCGGCTTCAAGATCGCCATGCGCGACCTGGAGATCCGCGGTGCGGGCAATCTGCTGGGCCCGGAGCAGTCCGGTTACATGATGTCCGTGGGCTATGATATGTACCTGAAGCTGCTGAACGACGCGGTGCTGGAGCAGCAGGGCAAGACCGCCCCCACCCGGGTGGAGTGTTCCGCTGACATCACCGTGGCGGCCTATATCCCGGAGTCTTACGTTCCCGCTGCCCGGCAGCGCATGGACCTCTACCGCCGCATCGCGGCCCTCCGCACGCCGGAGGACGAGTCCGAGCTCACCGACGAGCTGCTGGACCGCTACGGCGACGTGCCGCCGCCGGTGACGGCGCTGCTGCGGGTGGCGCTGCTCCGTGCCGCCGCTATGGACTGCGGCGTCACCGATATCACCCAGAAGGGCCGCCAGCTGGTGTTCAGCTTTGACGATCGGGTGGACCCCGCCGCACTGCTGGCGGTGTGCACCATGGCGGCCTACCGCAGCCGCGCGCAGCTATCCGCCGGGGCAGCGCCCCGCCTGACACTGTATATGCAGCCCGGGGAGGAACCGCTGGCCGCCGCCGGCGCGCTGGTGGATGCCCTGCGGCTCCATCAGACAGATACACAACAAATGAACGGGGCGCAGTCCCCTGAGGAGGCAAAACATGAAGAATAACTGGATCCGTTTTTTGGCGGGCGCGCTGGTGTCCGTCATGCTGGTGGGCGCGTTTGCCCTCACCGGCGGCATGAAGGGCGGTAAGAGCACCGAGGGCCTGCTGTATCAGGCTAGCGGCCTTCACCCGGACGGCGAGATGCTGGTCGTCGACGGTCAGATCGTCACCTGTGAGGAGTACCTCTATTGGGTGGACTACGTCTGTACCTATCTGGCGAGCCAGCTGCCGGACGTGGACTGGAACGCCGCCGTGTCCGAGGGCGGCATCACCTACGGCGACTATGTAAAGCTGGAGGCGGTGAACGCCGCCAAGCGCTTTGCCGTCACCCGCGCCTGGGCAGAGCAGGAGGGCATCGCCCTCACCGACGGAGACATGGCCGCCCTGGCTCTCCAGCGGCAGAAGCTGGTGTCCCTTTACGGCGAGGAGGGCTATCAGCAGCAGCTGGCCCTGATGGGCATCAGCGAGGAGACCTTCGACGGTATGCTGGCCGCCCAGTACCTGAACAGCAGCCTGCAGACGGCCTATGGCCCCGGCGGCAGCCTGTATGACGAGGATGCCGTCCGCGCCTACGCCCAGGAGCAGGGCTATGCCAGCGTCTATGTGCTGACCCTCACCGGCGAAAATGCCGAGACCATGGCCGCCGATCTGCTGGAGCGCTGGCAGAAGGCGGAGGACAAGGCGGCGGAGTACGCCGCCATGTGCGAGGAGCTGCAGCAGGAGGCTGTGGGCGCCGTTACCCTGACCGCCGCTGAGGGCGATCCCCTCAGTGACGCTATCATGGCGCTGGAGCTGGAGGAGCTGACCGCCGTCATTGATCCCTACGGCGATGGCTCCTGCTATGTGATCCTGCGTACCGATCTGGACCTGTCCGTGGCTGCGGACGCCTATTTCCAGCAGGTCCAGAGCGACCGGCTGGCCAACGCCTCCGTGGTGTCCAATGCCAAGCTGTACAGCAGCCTGGACGTGGGAGCCTTCTATGACCGGATGACGGAGCTCCGCGCGGAGATGCAGGCCGCCATGGCGGAGGCTGGTGGTCATACCGCCGATGATGGCCATGACCACAGCGCCGACGCCGGTACCGACACGGCGGGGGAGGACACTGCCGATACCGGAGCTGACGCCGAGCCGGCGGCATGAGGATGCGTCATTTCGTCAAAATGACGGGAAACCGCCATTTGATATGCCCGATTTGACGATTTTTTAACGAAGTTGCAATTTGGGATTGACTATTGTTAAATTTGTGACTATCATTAGGGATAGACAGGCGCAAGCCTTTGTTGTATACTATCTTCAACATATTTTATAGGAGGTAACTTTCATGAAAGACCTGTATGTTGTCAACTGCTGCCGTACCGCCATCGGTTCCTTTGGCGGCTCCCTGAAGAACACCCCTGCCGCCGAAATGGGCGCCGTGGTGGTCAAGGAGGCTCTGAAGCGCGCAAACGTGGCTCCCGAGAATGTGGATGAGCTGATGTTCGGCTGCATCCTGACCTCTGCCCAGGGCCAGAATGTGGCCCGTCAGGTCTCCATCAAGGCTGGTATCCCCTATTCCGTCCCCGCCTATACCGTGGGCATGGTCTGCGGTTCCGGCATGAAGTCCGTCATCGAGGGTGCCCGTTCCATCCTGGCCGGCGACAGCGACATCGTTGTCTGCGGCGGTACCGAGAACATGAGCGCCGCTCCCTTTGCCTCCATGGACGCCCGCTGGGGCGCTCGTATGGGCGACAAGAAGCTGGTGGACACCATGATCAAGGACGGCCTGTGGGACGCCTATAACAACTATCACATGGGCACCACTGCCGAGAATATCAACGACATCTGGGGCATCACCCGCCGCGAGCAGGACGAGTTCGCCGCCGCCTCCCAGCAGAAGACCGAGGCCGCCCAGGCCGCCGGCAGGTTCGATGACGAGATCGTCCCCGTGATGGTCAAGGTCAAGAAGGAGATGGTTCCCTTCGCCAAGGATGAGTATCCCAAGGCCGGTGTCACCGCGGACAGCATCGCCAAGCTGAAGGGTGCGTTCCCCGTGGGCCCCGAGTCCCCCAACCCCGTGGTGGTCAACACCTTCGAGCCCACCGGCTGCCAGGATGCTCCCGATAAGGGCACCCAGCGCGTTACCGCCGCCAACGCCTCCGGCATCAACGACGGCGCTGCCGCCATCGTGCTGGCCTCCGGCGAGGCTGTGGCCAAGTACGGTCTGAAGCCCATGGCCAAGCTGATCGGCTGGGGCCAGGGCGGCGTGGATCCCAAGATCATGGGCGTCGGCCCCGTGGTCGCTTCCCGCAACGCCATGAAGAAGGCCGGCGTCACCATCGACGACATCGACCTGATCGAGGCCAACGAGGCCTTTGCCGCCCAGTCCATCGCCGTGGCCCGCGAGCTGCACTTTGACATGAGCAAGGTCAACGTCAACGGCGGCGCCATCGCTCTGGGCCACCCCGTGGGCGCCTCCGGCGCGCGTATCATTGTTACCCTGCTGCACGAGATGCAGAAGCGTCCCGAGGCCAAGAAGGGCCTGGCGACCCTGTGCATCGGCGGCGGCATGGGCACCGCAGTCGTGTTCGAGAAGTGCTGAACTGAATGAAAAAGAAGCGGCTCTTATGAGCCGCTTCTTTTTGTACACCGAAAAAACAGGGAGGCCGCGCAGCGGCCTCCCAAAATCTTTATTTCTTGATCTCACCGTTAGCGGCGGCGGTCAGGTACGCGTTGATGAAACCATCGATATCGCCGTCCATCACCGCCTGGATGTTGCCCATCTCATAGCCGGTGCGGGTATCCTTGGCCAGAGTGTAGGGCATGAATACATAGGAACGGATCTGGCTGCCCCACTCGATCTTCATCTGCACGCCCTTCAGATCGCTGATCTTCTCCGCGTGCTGCTGCAGCTTCAGCTCCGCCAGCTTGGCCCGCAGCATCTTCATGGCGTTGTCCCGGTTCTGGAACTGGCTGCGCTCTGTCTGGCAGAACACCACGATGCCCGTGGGAAGGTGGGTCAGACGCACGGCGGAGGACGTCTTGTTGATGTGCTGGCCGCCTGCGCCGGAGCTGCGGCAGGCCTGCATTTCGATGTCCTCCGGCCGGATCTCGATCTCGCTGTCGTCGTCCAGCTCCGGCATGACCTCCAGCGCGGCAAAGCTGGTCTGCCGCCGGGCGTTGGCGTCAAAGGGGCTCACGCGCACCAGCCGGTGCACGCCGTTCTCGCTCTTCAGATAGCCATAGGCGTTCTCACCCTCGATGAGGATAGTGGCGGACTTGATGCCCGCCTCGTCGCCGGCCTCATAGTCCATCAGCTGGTAGGTGTACCCGTGGCGCTCGGCCCAGCGGGTGTACATCCGGTACAGCATCTCCGTCCAGTCCTGGGCCTCGGTGCCGCCGGCGCCGGCGTGGAAGGTGAGGATGGCGTTGTTGGCGTCGTATTCACCGCTGAGCAGCGCCGCCAGCCGGCGCTCGCTGATCTCCTTCTCCAGCGTCTCGTATCCGCTGACGACCTCCTCCAGCTGGCTGGGGTCATCCTCCTCCTGGGCCATTTCGCACAGGGTCAGGGTGTCCTCCCACTCGGAAACCAGCTTGTCGTGCTTTTTGATCTTGTTCTCCAGGCGCTTTACCTGACGGCTCACCTGTTGGCTGCGCTCCAGATCGTTCCAGAAGCCTTCCTGCTCCGTCTCCTTCTGCAGCTCGGCCAGCTCCTCACGGGCCTTGGGGATACCCAGCGCCTTCTCCAGCTCGCCCAGGGTGGGCTCCAGCGCCTGCAGTTTCTGTTTATACTCGTCGTACTCGATAACGGCCATATATCGTCTCTCCTTGTGCCTGTAAATTTCCTTAGCCTTACTATTATACCAAAAAACAGCCGTTTGTAAAGGGGACAAAACAGGCGTGCGCTCCGCGCACGCCTGTTTTCACTTACTCAGCTTGAAATAGTCTCCCGATCCCGCCAGGTTCGTGACCTCCGTCAGCACCAGAATATCGTCGACCTCCGCCGCCAGCTCTGCCATGCTGCCCCGGTAGTACCGCAGGTCGATCATGGTGATGGTCTCATAGTCGCCGGTGAGGAACGGTACGAAGGAATTGGCGAAGGAGTCCTTCACCAGCAGCAAGTGCTTCCCGTTCTCCGTGCCGGTGGTGATGACGCACTGGCCGTAGTTGCCGCCCAGAAACAGCTCATACTTATCCTTCTGCTCCAGGGCGGACAGGTCGTACAGCGCGCCGTCCTCCCCGTCGCACACCACGCTCTCCACCGTGATCTCCGGCGCGTAGTACACGCTGTCGTATACGCTGTCCGGCAGCAGCACCTTGGAGTACAGCGTGCCGCGGAAGCTGTCCGTGGCCAGCGTCAGGTCATAGCTGCGGGCGGTGTGCCCCGTGGCCTGTGCCCACAGTGTATAGGCCGCCTGCGCGCCCATGGTGGTCCAGTGGTGGTCCGTGTGGTAGTAGGGATCGTCCACCGCCGATAGCGTTTCCCGGCTGTCCAGCAGCGTGCTGCCCAGAATATCGCCCAGCTGGCCGAAGGCCTTGTCCTCGTTGAAATACGGCGCGTTCTCCGGCAGCATATCCCTCAGAATTCCGGCCGGGCTGGGCACGATCAGCGCCGTGCAGGGCTTACCGCTGGCGGCAAAGAAATCCCGGATATACCCGGCGTTCTTCTCCAGCCTTACCCAGTCAAAGCTGTCGTCGGTCACCTTGGCAAAGTACCTCCCGTCCGCGCCCAGATAGGTGCCGCTGATGTCCTCCTTGCCCTCGGCCCGCTGCAGCACCGACCGGGCGGCGGTCCAGAAGTCCCGGAAGACGATCTGGTCGCTGGTATAGTCCTCCACGTCCTCCATGAAGTCGCCGGACATGACACGATCCCAGGTGAGTCTGGGCGTCAGCTGCAAATAGCGGTTCTCGTTCTCCGAGAATGCCCGGTCCGGCGTCAGGAAAAAGCTGCCGACAGACAGCGCCAGCAGTATGCCGCCGATGGCGATCAGCGGCGCGATGCCGCTTCGTTTCTTCATAGCGCCGCCTCCTTAAAATCTAAAGTACAAAAACGGGTTGTAACTGTCGCCCACCAGAAACGCCATGCTCACCAGCAGTACGACGACTACCCACACCGTTCGCAGTCCGTCCGACAGGGCGGGGGAGAGGGCCTGTTCCCGCTTTTCCCACAGCCGCTTGGGAAGGCTCGTGCAGCCGATGACGCCCAGGACCAGCAGCAGCCAGTCGCACCGCAGCAGGTACGCCGTGGTGCTGTCGGCAAAGGTTCCGGAGAACATATGCCCCACATACGCGCCCAGAGCGCTGAGATCTGTGATGGCGAACAGCACCCAGCCCATGACGAAGCAGAAGCAGGTGTACACGTGCCCTACGAACCGGGGCGCCTTGTCCAGCCACTTCAGCAGGAACGTCTTTTCCAGCAGCAGCAGTATGGCGTAGTATACGCCCCACAGCACGAAATTCCAGCTGGCCCCGTGCCACAGGCCGGTCAGCAGCCAGACGATGGCAATGTTCAGGAGCTGCCGACCCTTGCCCTTGCGGTTGCCGCCCAGGGGGATGTAGACGTACTCCCGGAACCAGGTGGACAGGCTGATGTGCCACCGCCGCCAGAACTCAGTGACGGAACGGGACTCATAGGGATAGTTGAAGTTCTCCAAGAAGTGGAACCCGAAGAAATGCCCCAGGCCGATGGCCATGTCCGAGTAGCCGGAGAAGTCAAAATAGATCTGGAACGTGTACGCGATGGCGCCGATCCACGCCGTGACCGCTGTGGGGTCCGACATGGCGGCGATGTCCTCCCAGATGGCGCCCATCTGGTTGGCGATGAGCACCTTCTTGCCCAGACCGATCACCAGCCGCTGCAGACCCTCGCTGGCCTCGCTCGCCGACTCCCGCCGGTGCTCCAGGTCATAGGCTACTGTCTTGTACTGCACGATAGGCCCCGCGATCAGCTGGGGGAACAGCGTCACGTACGCGCCGAAGTCCACGATGTTCCGCTGGGGCGGCACCAGCCCCCGGTACACGTCGATGGTATAGCTCATGGTCTGGAAGGTGTAGAAGGAGATACCGATGGGCAGCAGCAGCCCCAGCGCCGGGATGGCTGTGCCCAGCAGACCGTTTAGGTTGCTGATGGCAAAATCCGTGTACTTGAAAAAGCCCAGGATCGCCAGGTTTCCCACCACAGAGATGACCAGCACCGCCTTGGCGCCGCCCGCCCTTCCCCTGCTCCGAAAGTGGCCGATGGCCAGACCGTTGCAGTAGTCGAACACCGTGGAGAACAGCATGATCAGAATGTACTTCGGCTCACCCCAGCCGTAAAACAGCAGGCTGAAGACAAGCAGTAGCCCGTTCCGCAGCTTCCGTGGGCAGATATAGTATAAAATAGCCACCAGCGGCAAAAACGCCAGTAAAAATGTGGTGCTGCTGAATACCATGTGATGTGCTCTCCTTTGCGGATAGTCAGAAAAAGGAACAGGGCGGGCTTGCCCGCCCTGTTCAAAACAGATGTCACTTCACGCCGGCCAGCTTACCCATCTGATAGCTGCCGCGTATGGCGGACAGGTTGTTGACGAACAACACGTCCGTCACGCCCTTGGCCTTGGCCAGTGCGCTGACGCTGCCGCCGTAATACCGGTAGTCCACCACATACACCGTCTGGTAGTGGTCCACCAGAAACGGTACAAAGGCGTTGCCGAAGGACTCCTTCACCACGATGCAGCTCTGCCCATTGCTGACTTCGGGGTTCTCGATCACGGTGAAGGGGTTGTCGCCCATGATGAACGCGCCGTATTTCAGGCTGGCCGCTGCGGTGGACTCGTCAAAGATCACCTTGCCGCCGGTGAGCTCGCTGTCCTCGCTGCTGCCGTACTTCATGGCGGCGGTGCTGCTGACGGGATGATAGGCGTTCACCGTATCCGGATCATCCGCCATGGCCTGAGGCTTGCCGCCGTCGTTGTAGAACGAGCCCAAAAAGCCCGTGTACTGGCTCACCTCATAGTCGCTGAGGTCGTGGGGCGTAATGCCCTTGACATTGCAGAACTGCACATAGGCGTAATAGGCGCCCAGCGCCGTCCAATGGTGGTCGGTGCGGAAATAGATGTACTCCGTCCGATGGGCGTTCAGCGCGTCATGCAGGGGCACCGTTTTTATATTCTGCCCCATTCCCGCCAGAATATCCTTTTCGGCCTGTGCCTGATCGCTGCCGGGTATGTCGCTGAGCAGGCTGTCCGGCAGGGTAATGCTGCTGGACAGGGGGATCGCCATGGCGTAGACATTGCTGACGCCGCTGAGGCTGTCCGCCACGGCGTTGACCGTGGACTGGTACTTCTCCGCCAGGGAGCCCACATAGTTGTACATCTCATATCCGGCATTGCCCACGATGTATACGCCGCCGGACTGATAGGGCGTGGCGTCGGTGGTGATCACATTGGAGGCTGCCGGCTTCGTGGTGGTCACGGTAGACTTATCAGTGTTCCCATCGCCGTTCCCGCTTTGACCACCCTTTTGATCGCCCTCCGGGTCCTTCGCGGTGTTGTCCGCATCGCCGGTCCCGTCAGGCTCGCCGTCCGCGGGCTGGGTGACGGCAGGGCTGTCTGTATCCTTGTCCGGCGCCTTTTTGCCGCTGAATACATCGGTGAAGATGGCCAGCACCGCCACCACCAGCGCCGCGGCGGCGATCAGAAGCAGCAGCGCGCCGCCTCCGCCCCGCTGCCGCCGTTCATAGCGCGGACTCATCCTACATACTCCTTGATGACCGCATTGGCGGTATCCGTGTCAGAGGTAACGCACAGCACCACGCAGGTGCCGTAAGTGGCGAAAACGGCGTTGTTCAGGCGCTCGGCCTCCTCAGGCTGGTAGCGCCCGGCCTCCTGCGTCTGGCTGTCCAGCAGCTCCTGCATGGCGATCTTCACCGCCGATGCGTCCGTCTTATCCTTACAGGACACCACAAAGATCTCCTCCATGGTGCTGCCGTCAGACATATAGGCGGCAGCGCTGCTGCCCTCGGGCAGTTCCAGATAGTCTCCGGCGTCGATAGCGCTCATGGTGCTGTCAAACTGTACGCGCTCGGTCAGCGCCTTGCCCAGCCCCTCGGCATCCACCGTGGCGGAGGACTTGTCGCCGCAGGCGGCCAGGGACAGGACCATCAGCATGGCCAGCAGCAGGGTCATAAAACGTTTCATAGAATTGCTCCTTATCATTCACTCAAGACTGTTTTGCCCGCCGGTATATGAGATACCGGCTCAATACATCATTATAATACAAACCGCGCGGAAGTAAAAGGGGGTAAATACAAACAAGCCATTTATTTTCCGCCAAGGCTTTCACTACCTATGACGGAGCGACCCCGCCGCGGGTTCCGAAAAAAAGAGACCGCAAAGCGGTCTCTTTTTCAAAAGTCGATGGTCCCGTTCAGCACCTTCAGGTCGTAGGGCTCGAACACCACCCTGCGGTAGGCGTCCACGTCCATCTTCACGCCCGTCCAGTCGCTGTGTATCTCGCCGTTCTGCTTAATGAGGATGTCGTACAGAATGTCGTAGGTCACGCCGTCCGGTCCCTTTTCCTCGATGGTGGAGTAGGGCAGCGTCTTGTGGTACGTCATGTGCAGGCCCTTGTATTCGAAGTGGAAGCCGTTGCGCATCCGGCAGCCGTCCAGCCCCTTGTAGGTGAACAGGCGCTTCAGGTCCTGCAATATCTTGTCGTGTTCCTCTTCGTACAGGTTCTCCGGTGTCGTCTCGGTATAATCATACCGGAACTGGATGGGAATACGATAGGGCAGGAAGCGCTCTACATAGTCCACCAGCTTCGCCGCCGGATAGTTCTTGTACAGCACGCAGTTGATGCGCGTGGGGCAGGCGATCTTTCCCAGCACCTCGTCGGGGCTTTCCTCCACATAGTGCTGCAGGTGGCGGGAGATGTTCATGCAGGTGATCTTGTCTTTGTTCCTCTCTGTGAAGGCCAGCATTTCCTCGAAGGAGGTGTGGGCCTGGGCGGGGAAGGTGGTGTTGATATAGATCTTGTGGGTGGCGGGGATGGCGTCCAGCATCTGCTGCAGTGCGTTCAGGTCGGCCAGCGGCTCGCCGCCGGTGAACACAAAATCACACCGGGGCGTGATGCCGTCCATCACCTGGATGCTTGCCAGTATCTTCTCCAGACTGAAGCCGGAGCAGTCCGCGTATTCTTTTTTGTTGATGCAGAAGGGGCAGTTGTTCTGGCAGTCGTAGGGTACGAACACCGTCACGGTGGCGCCGCCTTCCCGCGTTTTATAGGGATGGGCCATGTTGTTGACAACCTCACATAAAAATGTACCAAAACATTGTAAAACAAACAGTGATGGAAAGCAAGGGAAATGTTCAAAAATCTATTGTTTTCTTCTTAACAAAGTGCCTGCGCTCCGCCGTCAGTAGGCGCTGTCCGTCAATTCGGCGCGAATAGCGGCAAAGGCCGCCTCCTCCCCCCGCTCCTTCAGCAGCAGGAGCCAGCGATCCAGCAGTGCCGCCGTCTCCGGATGCATGAAGCGGCTGGCATCCGTCCGCCGCAGGTCCTTGCTCCGCTGGTAGTAGTCGTAGGGGGAGGCGTCCGTATATGCGTCGCCCTGATAGACCCGGCAGGCGGCGATCCGGTCGCAGAACATCTCCGCCACATATTTTTTCGGCATTTTGCATCCGCCGATATAGATGGTCCCATCCTCCCGGCGGCAGTAGTCGATCCAGTACTCAAAGTGGTGGCGGTTGCGCCCCTTGTGGTGCAGCCACGCCAGACTCACGCCGTTTTCCAGGCGCTCTTGGTCGTTGGGGCTGCGCCAGCCCTGGTAGTATTTTACGCCCCGCCAAAACTCCGTGGGGCTGTATTTGCTCAGGTCGTGGGTCAGACCCTGCCACACCAGACCCAGCTTGAAGCAATAGTGCCGCACCAGGCGCCGGTGACGGTTGACGGTATGTAAATGCGCGCGGAATGGCATGGCGGCACCTCCTGAAACAAACTATCTGACAGTATAGCACATCCGGCGCGAAAAGGACAGGGGAAATTTCCACCGGGGCATAAGACGGCGCAAAGCGCGGCAGACTACGCGGGAGGTGAGACGTACATGGTCGATATGGCATTTTTTCGCGGCGGACTGGGACGCTGGCTGCCGCCGTCCGTACCGCCGGTGGACGAGGCGGTGCTGCTGCGCCGGTGCTGGGAACTGTTGGTGCTGGACCGGCCCGGCACGGCGCGGCTGGCGGTGTTGGGCCGCGCGCCGCTGTGCCGCACGGTGCTGCTGCCCCAGGAGAACACCGCCGCGCCTCTGCGGGCGCAGCAGGTGGTGGGCTGCGGCCTGTCGCCCCGATGCAGCCTGACACTGTCCGGCCTGACGCCCCGCCCGGTGCTGTGCGTGCAGCGGCGGCTGACGGCGGTGAACGGCGCGGCCATCGAGCCGCAGGATATCCCCCTGCCCCTGCGCTGGGGGCGGCTTCCGCCGGAGGCGCTGCTGCTGGCCGCCGGCGCCTGGCTGCTGGCGGAGGGCCGTCTGCCGGACTGAAAAGCAAGAGGAGCGCCCACATGGCGCTCCTCTTGCTTTCTCCCCGGTTTCCCCTGTCGGTGTCAGCATAAGGTATCCAGCTTTTCGGTGAACAGCTTGTCGTTGATCTGGAACAAGGTCATGCTGTGGCTCAGACCATAGAGAATGATGGCGTCCCGCCGGTCACGGGTGTACAGCGGCGCGTGCCGCGCCTGCCGCAGCAGGCCCTGGGCGTCCTCCACCGATGCGCCCAGGCCGAAGCATACGCACAGCAGGCGGTTGCGGGAGGGGAAGCGGCAGCCGGAGAACAGCTGGTGCAGATATACCTCGCTGATACCGGACTGCTTGGCCAGCGCGGCCTTGGAGAGGCCGGTGGTGGTATAGAGCCGCTGCAGCGTCAGCTGTAGCGGCGTGTCCCGGAAATTTTCATTGTTCTCCGACAGAAAGCGGTCCAGATTATTGCTGCTCGGCAAATTCAAATATATGTGGGTGTATTTGAAGTGATTTCACAAGAAAAACTTTCGCAAATATGTTAATATTTCACCTGCTATTTAGGACACCTCGTTTTCTTAGTATCAAAATAGTATCACAGAAAGCCTGCGATTGCAAGGGATCTAGGCTTTGCAAGCCCCTGCCAAAATTGGCCTCAATTTGAGGCCAATTTCGGCTACTGACCTCCGCCCAAAATTAAAGGAGGCGGGCAAGCACCCCTAGGGCTTGCCCGCCTTGATAACCGCAGGGCAAGACCGGGCGGGGCGGTCAATGGCGGCGCACTTGTGCGCCGTTCATCTCGACCATTGACAGCCCCGACAGAGGTTGCTGCTCCCCGATAAAATTCGTATTTGTTACTCGATACTGAACTCAGCGAATAGGTAAAAACCATCGTCTGTACCATAAGAGCCATCTTCTGTCGATGGATAAAAGAACTTAACGACTCTGTATTCTCCCGCCGAAAGCGAACCATATATTTCAGACCAATTGATATTCAAATCTCTTTCTCCTTGAAAAATATATGTTTCGGTGTCAGTAGTTCTATCGCCGATCTCTTTTACTGGTGACCATTTATCATCTTCCTTTTTTTCAATAGAAAAATCGTAATTGATCCCGCCATTGATATCAATTCCTGTGTTATTTGAAATGCGAACTGTCAAACCTGAAGGAGTTACACTTCCCTCTACAACTTTCATCGTGACATCCCCAAAATTGATATTTTTATTCTGGACGCAACCTGCCATCCATAGTGCAAGTACAAAGCAAAGTGATAATACGAGAATCTTTTTCATTTCATATACCTCCACAACAAATCCATCATTTTTCTCCACTACTTTTATATGATATTTCGGTTTACCATTTATTTTTTAGAACAGCATATCATAAACCTATAGGAAAATCTACTTTTTTATCTACCTCCCCGGTCAAAAGTGCGCCGTGTTCGATTGCCACTTTTCTCTGCCTGTTCCCGCTGTTTATCGGCCCGTACTGCCGCCTTCACCTGCTGGCGGCGTGCCTTGCCGCGGTACTGGCCGCTTTGGCCGTCTGGCTGTGGCCGGCCGCCGAAACGGAGCCGCAGCGCCCGAACAGCGCAGTCGATCCGACCGCTGCGACCGACCCGGCCCCGGATCCCTATCTGGCCGCCTGCCAGACCTACTACACCGGCGCGGACGGACGGGAATATCATCTGTTTACGGCTGTGACGCCGTCCATCGAGGGCCGTACCGCCCCGGTGGGGTATCGCTCGGAGCTGATCCCGGCGGGCGGAACGGTGGATTTCCCCGCCACCGTCATGGTGGAGGACGCCGTGACCCAGGACTACGCAGCGGAGGATTTCGCCGCGCTGCTGGACAGCTGGGACGTGTCCGTCACCGCGCCGGAGGGCGTGAGCCGGGTGAAGCTGTGGGACGCGGAGGAGGAAACACCGGAGTCCCCGGCGCTGCTGTACCGGCGGCTGCGTGCGGATCCCACCTGCACCCACAACGAGGTGGTCTGGACGCTGCGCATGAAGAGCGGCGACGTGCTGCACCTGACCATGACCGTGGAATTTGAGGAGCAGCAGGCGCTGCGCATCACGCCGGAGGACGCGCCGCTGGAAACGGCGCAGGAGCTGCAGGCGCTGCTGGATCGGCTGGCGGAGGAGTACAACGCGGACACGTCCATCACGGTGGAGCTGCCGGACGTGACCTATGACGCGCCGGTGTCGGTGGGCTGCGCGGTCACACTGAAGGGCAGCGGCACCACCTTCGCCGCGCCGGTGACGGTGACGCCCCTGAGCGACACGGAGCGGTGCCACGCCTACGTCCGCTTTTCGGAGGTCAGCTTCGAGGGGGATGGGAGCGGAACCGGCGTGACCGCCAGAGCGCCCACCTATCTGGAGAACTGCCGCGTAACCGACTGGGACGTGGGAGCGCTGGCCGTGAACGGCGGCTGGGTCTATCTCCACGGCGGGTATATCGGCGGCAACGGGGTGGGCGCGCGGTACGACTCCGCGTACAGCAACTCCTATACATATACCATCAGGCGCATCGACTTTTTGAACAACACCACGGCGCTGGAGCTTCTGTGCCTGCCGCCGAACTCCTATGCGGCGCTGGATGACTGCCGCTTCCGGGGCAACGGAACGGATGTATACAACCCCGGCGGCTACCGCATCGAGGTGAACAACGGCACGGAGGTCACCTTGTGAGAACGTAAAAAAGAACCGCCCGAAGGCGGTTCTTTTTTCGTGCGGGAAGGGCCGTTTACAGGTTCTTCTCGTAGGACTCGATCATCTTCTTGACCATCTGGCCGCCCACAGAGCCGGCCTCGCGGCTGGTCAGGTGACCGTTGTAACCGTTCTTCAGGTTCACGCCGACCTCCCTTGATGTTCCCACTACATCTTAAACTCGCCTTTTTCGGTGAGAATAAGATGTTCGAGGTACGCCGACCTGGGTGTGAGTCTCCATAACATCAAAGGGGATGATCATTTGTTTGTGGTACAAGAGAGCATACAGCTTTCAATCAAAACAAGTCAGGTCACGGCCTGAGCTGGCAAATCACGAAGTGAGAAATCATCAAGTTCACCGATAAACTTATAAAAGATGCGAACACTTTGCTGAAAGGGCTGATTCCGATGAGTTGCTTTCACAGCTCCATCAGGAAGGATTTTCGGCCCCACTTCGATCCGTTTTACGAAGGTTACCAGAGTATCCCGATCGAGTTCCTCAATATGCGTGTATTTGCTTGTCAGATTGAAAAAAGCTTTGTAGCTTTGCTGAGCCTCGCTCACGGGGTCGATACCACTCAGGCTGCTGACAGTCTTTTCAAGTCCGCAAGATTCCTTCTGCAGTTCCTCCAGCATCCGTTCCAGCCGATTATCATCAATCTTGCCCTCCGCATTGTCTGTGTAGAGCTTTGTGATGATCTTATCGATTGTTGCCAGACGCGTTCTGGCTTTTTGAAGCTGAATCTGCCTCGCTTTAATCAGATTGTCATCGCCGGCTTTCCGCATTGCTTCACGGATGACTGCCTCTTTGCTCTCAGGGCTCAGGTCTATCAACGCATTCAAATCCTGCCGAACTACTTCGACAAGATCGCTGTACCGGATTCTGACGCCGGTGCAGGGATTGACGATATCTTGGCGCTGCTTTGTGCAGGAGAGATACCAATACTTTTCGCGTTCTCCTTTATAGACTGTTCCGCAGGAGCATAGCGCATGTCCGCACTTTGCGCAAAATGCGATTCCAGAGAAGATGCTCCGACGCACCTGGTCATACTGTCGGAAGTCAAGTGTGCCTTTTCCCAGATTGATCTGCGCAAGTTCAAATTGCTCCTGAGATACAATTGGCGTGTGCGTATTCTCTGTCACTGCCCACTGATCTTTCGGCACATGGAGTTTCTTCTTGGATTTGACACTGGCTTTCTTTGTCTTGCCCAGGAGCGTATGCCCAAGGTAAACAGAGTTCTTTAGAATCCGCTTTACTGTCGTATAGTTCCAAAGATCCGAAGCCCTGGCAGCCCCATTTTCCGAGAAGTTGCCTTGATAAAGAACCTTATACTTCAATGGAGGAATGATGCCATCATCGTTCAGATCCATTGCGATCTTCCGACTCGAGTCGCCTCTTGCGGCACAATCGAATATTCTCTGAACAATAGGAGCGGTTTCCTCATCCGGGATCAGTCGGTTCTTGTTCCGTGGATCCTTCGCATAGCCATACGGAGGAGCTGCACAGTACAGCCCCTTCTCACGCTTAGCTTTCAGGACCTCTTTCACTTTTCTTGACCCATCCCGCAGGTAGACTTCATTCATGGCAAATTGGAACGGTGCCATAATGTTCTCTTGCTCAGTGTCAAAGTTATCTGCTACTGTCAGATACCGAATATTTCTCTCTGGGAAAAACTGCTCAGCATAGTAGCTGGCCTCTCGCATATCTCTGCCGAGTCGCGAAAGGTCTTTTGTAATGACGATATTTGCCTTGCCCTGCTCTAAGAGTGCAATCATTTCCTGGAATGCCGGCCTATCAAAGTTGCCGCCAGACCATCCATCATCAGCGAACACCCGCGCCAAAATGATATCATTCCGGTCACAATAATCCTGAATGATCATACGCTGGTTCTTAATGCTGGAAGACTCACCCTCAGCCGCTTCCTCGTTGGAAAGTCGCAGGTAGGCAAATGCAATTCTGCGAATGTCGGTTCTCACATTAACCTCCTTCGACGAACCGACCCACTAAGGGTATTATACGGCATCGTCTGTACTTTCGTCAAAGGTAGTCTTTTCTTTTTTTTCGTGGACAAGACGATCCACAATGAGGTCAGAGACCGTCCGGTCTCCGGAAAAAGTGCGGTGGACAAGGTAAGTTGCATCACCCAACTTGATTTCGTTCATTTGAGTTGCTTCGCCTCCACCGCTATTTTGTACTGTTTCAGTGGCCATCATGCAGGCCCCCTTCTACTAGACTAAAGAGCTCTTCGTAATGAATGTAGAAAAGAGGGGGTCTTTGACCACCCATCAAGAATACTTTTTTTGAAATATAAAGAAAAAGGCGGAGGCCCTGAAGCTTTTACAGGGTCTCCGCCTTTTTTGCGTTTTTAATGCTTGGAAAGGAAGGAACTTGTTTTGGCAATTAGTGATTGTATTTCTTTTCCGGTCTGAACTGAATCCCGAAACTCCGGAGCAAGAAACAGAAGAGCGCTTCTGATGTTCATCAGATCCGTCCTGTCGATAGTCTCCTCTTGAAGATGTTTGTGCGTCTTAAAATATCTTAGTCTGATCGGCTCACTGACAGACTGCGGTGCGAAATACGAAACGATAATCCCATCGATCAGAGCCGTTTCTTCAGCAGTAAAACACATGATACTCCCTCCCAATTCCTACATATGGTAGCACAAGTATGTCCATCGTACAAGATACTCAGCGAGAGAGAAATAATCAAAAACATCGTATGATTTCACGCATTGACAATTAGTGAAATCTGTGCTAAGGCACTTCACCTTCTGATACCAAAACAAGGTATCAGAAATTTTTTTATTTTTTCTTTTTGGGAGGGTGGTCAAAGAGGGGGTCATTTCTACATTCATTACGAGAGGTGCATTTGAAGTGTTTTACATCTTCTCAACCGCAGTCTCTCACTCTATCCCCTGGCAAGTGTACCTTGAAAAATGAATACGACTCCAAGACATCACCGTGTTCGAGCCACTATGAGCAAGTGAAAGAAGATCGGTCAATCTTCGTTGCGACGACAGCACGGGAAAATAATGGTACTCTCGTCCGGCTAGGTCACAAGCCGAGGGACGACGCACCCACAAGCATGGGCCGAGGCTGAAATGCCTGTGCCCCCGAGACCAGGGGGCTTGGAGTCGATTTTTTATTTCGTGAAGGGAGGTGTATGAGATGAGCTGCACACAAAAGAGACAGTTGGTTCGATTCCCCAAAGTCCGGATACTGAAGCAGTGGTTCAGACATTTCAATGATCATAAAGAGTTCCATAATGAAGGGAACCTTCATCTTTTTAGCCTGATGGCACTTTTCAGTTATGCGAACTTCAGATCGAACGAGCGAGTCATCAATGGGGTGAGATACATGGAGTCACCCGGACAGTGGGTCTGCAAATTAGGCTCTTTGCCGAGAATCCTTCGAGTCCACTCTAAAGCAAAGGCGCTGGAGTTGATGAAGTACTTCGCAGAAAGAGGCTTCCTACAATTTGAAGTCATTGATGATGATCAGGAGATCATCCGATACACCATCAATGACTGGAAACGCCATTGTACGCATTTGGCGTATAACTACTACAGTTACAAAGGGTCTGGTTTCTTTTTCTTCCCGCTGCCGACAGGCCGACTTCTCCTACAGGCCGCAAAAGCAGAGGGACGAATTGTGTTCAGTGAGTTAGATGCACTCATGGACATGTGGCTTCACACAATTGTCAATGACCCATCTGTGAAAGGATCGGAGTATATGCCGGTCGTCTACTACTCCAACATGCACGGTATGCCGCTCCTCTCATATACCTACCTTGCAAAGCGCTGGGGTTGGTCCAAATCCCGAGTCGGTCGATTTATGATCAAAGCCAGCGAATATGGAATCATCAGCCGCGTGAGCTTTTCCAGTTCTCGCGGCTCTGTTATTTCTGTATGCCGGTATCGTGAGATGATCTATGGAGATGCCTGTGAAGAACTGGAGCTCCATGGAATCGGAGAGATCATAGGGATTGGCAGAGCGATTGATGTGGTCAAAGAGGGCCATGAGCAGATCAATGTCAGCATCGAAACTCGCGTCCCACCGGCAAAAACAATCGGTCGAGCGAGGAAAGCCTTGAAAATACAGGTGTTTCTCGTATCTCGATCCTCTTTTTTTGCGCGGCAGATTCCTTTAGTCTTCTATACGGCTTTAGACTGGGAAGTGTGTAAAGAAGAACAGGGTAATCGTGACCCGCCCAAAAATGCAGCAGAAAGAAGGGAGATGAAAGAATGAAATCTGATAGCGTGCCTGCATTCGCACTTGAAAAGGAAGCCTTGAAAACTGAGATTGAGGCTGGTATTCAGACAGGTGTTGAGCAGATGGCGTCTGGCCAGAAAGACAAGAAACCTGTGGAGAAATATCACAATACCCGGCACCTTCTTCGACAGTATCGGAAGGTAGCCTATGCTGTGGAAATCTCTGAAACCGACATGAATGTCAGAATGGAGATGGAGCATGGTACCAGGTTGTCCACACTAAAAGTCAATGCGGAATTGGCAGGAGTGGACTTGTCCGGCTCCAAGATTGAGAGCTATGCGAGGACTGTCATTCGAAGCAAGAATATGCTCCAGATCATTGAAAATGCGTTGGATGCCGTGAGAAAGGATCCGGATCATGGGGAATTGATGTACCAGATTCTCTATCTCACATACTTCACGAAAAAGCGACTGCCGAATCGAGATGCCATTTTGATTGAGCTCGATCGTCTGGGTTTTCCTATGTCGATGGTGACTTACCACAGCTATCTCAACATGGCCATCCAAGCAATTGATCGTATTTTGTGGGGTTACACAGCTCGCGACTGCATGGAAATCATCAAAGAATTTCTTCCCTGAACTATAATTGAACTGTTTTCGAACTAAATCTGAACTAAAGTTGAAGTCCTTCTTAATTGCATCTGAATTCCATAGATGGTAAGATGCTATCGTCGAAAAGTTCAATCGAGAACGGGCCTTCTGCCATGCAGAGGGCCTTTTTTCATGCAAAGCCAGGAGTTTGGGGCGCACTACCCAATCTTCTGGCTTTCCTTTTCGGCTCCAGTAGAAAGGAGGACTTCCCAGTATGAATCGGAAAAAACCTACTGTCATCTCGAAGCTGCGGGAGCGATTCAGAAAGATGGATGTTGGACGCGGCCTGTATACGGCCTTCCTCATGCCGACAATGCTGAGCATGATTTCGACACGCGCCTTTGCCGCTGATACCATTTGGACGAAGGCGAGCGCAATCATGCAGGATGTGTATACGCAGATCCTGGGCATCAGCACGGTTGCAGCGGTTGTGACTGCTGCAGTTGCACTCCTTCTGATGAACTTCTCCAGATCCGGGCGGACAGTCGATGAGTCCCGTGCCTGGCTGAAACGGATCATCATCACCTGGGCAATTTTGAATAGCCTTGGCTTCATCATGGCCTATGTGACGCCTTTCTTCGCCGGTGGCACCTGGACACCTTGATTGAAAAGGAGAAACACCACATGAAGAAGAACATCATCTGTTTGGTATCCGGAATTGTCGCGGGCATTGCCATGTGCCTGACGGCGGCATACTTCCTGCCTGAAGACAGCCACGACAACGAGTTCGGCTGTTTCTGATGTGATGCAGGAGGTGCTACATGGGTATCTTAGACAGCATTGTTGAATGGATTGCCACGCAAATCATGAACTTGCTGGATCTGGTCACCGGCTCTGTGCTTGGCGCACTTGGCTGTGATATGAGCACTTTCTTGCGTTACTTTCCTGCCGCAGAGACTCTCTACGATGTGTTCGTAGCCATCGCTGTCGGCTTCATCTTGTTGAACCTGGTGTGGCAACTGTTCAAAAACTTTGGGCTTGGTGTGGGCCTCAGTGCGGAGGATCCCATCAAGCTCTCCATCAAATCGATCCTCTTCATCTTTCTGGCGCTTTTTGCTGACCAGATCATGGTGATCATCCTCAATATTGCTGGAACGCCTTACAGTTGGATCGTTGACACCGCTCTTCCTCCAATTGATTTTGCAAGTTTCGGGAGCGTTCTCACTGTCATCATCGGGTGCCTCGCATCCGGATCTGTGAGTCTCATTGTTATCATCCTGGTGATTATAATTGCCTGGAACTTCATCAAACTTCTCTTTGAGGCAGCAGAAAGATACATCCTGGTCGGTGTCCTCGTCTACACCGCACCAATTGCATTCGCAACGGGCGCCGCCGAGAGTACATCGAATGTGTTCAGTGCATGGTGCCGGATGCTCGGAGGGCAGTTGTTCCTCTTGATTATGAATGCATGGTGTTTGAGGCTATTTACCAGTATGGTTGGTACTTTCTTAGCCAACCCACTGTCCATCTGAGGAGGAGAACGATGAAACGAAAAAGAGTATTGATGCCTTTACTGCTGGTACTGCTGCTGTTTGCACTATCCACAAGTGCTTTTGCCATTGATGAGAGCGAAGTGGAAAGCGCCATCGCAGCATCCAGCCGCGAAGAAGTTGCCGGCAATGTCTTCATCTGGTTCCTCTGTGCAATCGGCTTCTTAAAAGTCAGCCAAAAAATCGATAGTTTTATGGCTTCTCTGGGAGTCAATGTGGGCAGGACCGGTGGAAGTATGCTGGCAGAGCTCCTGGTTGCCGGCCGAGGTATTGCAACGGCAGCCGGTGCCCTGGGCGGAACTGTCTTTAACCGACATTCTTCCCACAGTACGCAAGGGAGCAACCAAGCCGCTGGTGCAGCATTTACCGGCGGTGGAAATGGCATTGTCAGCGTCACAAGGCGCGCAGTTGGGAATGCCGCTGCCGCAAGTGCTTCCGGATCAGGCTCTGGATTGAGCGGTTTAGTCGGTGGCGCAATGTTCGGCTCCAGCTTGAAAAACGGGGGTCATTTTGCTACAAGTGTCATTGGTGCAGTTGCAAAAGGAAATATTTCTACGGTTGGCTCCATCACTGGCGAGAAGGCTTCGGAGGCTCTGAGCAGTTACATGGGATATTCCGTTGCAGCCAATGAAGTCAACTCTGACGGAGGCGTTTCCGTTCCCACCGCGCCGGGTGCTGCTGGGGACGAAGTGACGCTTGACGGTGGAACCGCTGCGGGCGCTTCTCCCATCACGGTGCCCACCCTGGGCAGCAGTATTGGAACTTCTCCCGGTGCATCTTCCAATACAGCAGGTGTTGAGCAGCAGAGGGCTGCAAGCGGCGGGAGTACTCCTGTAGCCAGCACTCCGCCCACGTTCCATGATGTTGAGATTGGCGGTGGCCGGATTACCGGGCATGAGGTCTCAGCAGATGGTCAATCCGATCGCGAGTTTGCCATGTATAGCGCTGAACAGTACATGCCTCCAACCGGCCCATATGATACCGTGCAGACCGTAGACGGTGCCTCTTGGTATCGCCAATACGCACAACCCGTCGTTGAGAAGACCCCGTATCAGGGGGCGGATGACAAGATCAAGTATGAGGAACGGATTGTTTCTCAAATGCCCCCTGTACCGAAAAGAAAGGACAAAATCTGATGAGTGATGAAACCAGGCAGGAGAAGACTTCTGTCGAATCTACAGTTGATGGCGCCGCAAAGACCGGAAAGGCGATTGCGAATATCGCAAAAGGAGCCGCAGCAGGTGGTGCCCACGGTGCAGCTGTTGAGGCCGCAAAGGCTTCGAAAAAATGGATAGCAGTCATTGTGGCGCTGATCGCACTCCCTATCGTCATTGTTGCAATGCTGCCGTCCGTGATCTTTGGCTCCCTTTTGGGAGATGGCACCGATACGCCCAACGGTATCAGTGATGATGCTGCCTTGATTCAGAATATGACTGATATCAACAACGGCATCAGCATGATCCTTTCCGAAGGATTGACCGATGTGCTCGATCGTATCGAAACTGACTTTGCAGCTTCCGGCTGTGATGGAAAAGAGATCAACAATCCGTTCGGCTGTGATGTCGTATTCAATGCCAACGCTTTTGTTTCCCAGTATTGTGCCTATAAAGATACTGACGCAGCCTCCATCTCGCAAGAAGACATGGAGGGACTGCTTGCGGCCAACAAGGACAAGCTCTATTCCTTCACCTATACCGATGAGGAGCGCGAAGTGACTTCGGAATCCTCTTCTGGGGCAAGTGAGGCTGAAACGAGTGAGGGTGGCACATCTGAAGGCGAAACTTCTGAGACGTCGTATGAGACAATTCGGGTTTATACCATCGCCTATAATGGCGAGGCCTACTTTGCCGACCAAGTGTTCCACCTGTCTGACGATCAGAAACTCCTGGCAAGTCAGTATGCACAGAATCTCACGGTACTCCTGGGCGATGGTGTTTATCAGGGTCTCAGCGACACCGAGTTCTCTGCCATGGGTCTTTCCTATGATGGGGTTGTGTTTTCCGATGGCTCCACGCAGGTTGTGTATTACAACCAGCTGGACGAGCGTTGGAAGTATGAGCCCTATGGTACAGATACGATCGGAGGCTATGCATGTGGTCCCACATCGATGTCAATCGTTGTCTCCAGTCTTACATCCGAGACCGTTGATCCGCCGCACATGGCCCAGTGGGCCTATGAGAACGGCTACTGGTGCAGCGGCAGTGGTTCCTACCATTCACTCATTCCCGGAGCTGCTGAAGCTTGGGGGCTGGCTGTCGAAGGATGCACGGCATCTGAACCGCAGCGCATCGTGGATGCCCTGACGGACGGGAAACTGGTTGTGGCGCTTATGACCAAGGGCCACTTTACCTCCAGCGGTCACTTTATCGTCCTTCGCGGCTGCACTTCCGATGGCAAGATCCTCGTAGCCGACCCAGCCAGCTATCAGCGTTCTGAGAAGGCCTGGGATCTGTCCATCATTCTGAATGAAGCCAGCAAGACTGCTGGCGCAGGTGGTCCTTTCTGGATCATAGGTAACTAATTGCAGAATTGAGGCCAAATATGAGCAAACCGAATGAAGAACGGGATATCTACTATATCCCGCCAAACTTCCTCACCAGCGGGCGCTTATTTGGCGGCATGATTCGAGCACGCAATGCTATTGAGGCTTGCGTGCTCGTTTTACTATCAGGCTTTCCCATTATCAAGTTGCCCCTTTCACTTACCACACGAATCATCCTTCTCTGCCTGATCTCGCTGCCACTGGGGATTTTCGCAGTAGTGGGCTTTGAGGGAGATTCCCTGTCTGAGTTCGTGGTCAACTGGCTGAGGTGGCTCATCCATCGCAGAACCTTATACCGTTCCGATGTCCAAGCGCCCGAGCCCGAATCCAAGCCGTCCAGGGCAAATCCGGCAGCTGCGCAGCACACGCCTCCTGAGCAATTGGGGATCCGCATTAAGCAAAAGCCCCAAAAGCGTAAGCGGCGCAAAAAGCCCAGACAGCCGGCAAAGCGTACCTCCAAGCAAACCTCCAGACATTCCAAGAAGAAACAGCCTCCCAAGGCGGAAGACTTTATCCCAGTCAAAGATATCAGAAATGGCATCATTGAGACCACGGATGGTCGATATATCCGTGTGATCGAGGTCGAGCCGATCAACTTCCTGCTTCGCAGTATCTCTGAGCAAAAGAACATCGTTGCCAACTTCGCAAGCTGGATGAAGATCTCTCCGGTGAAGATCCAAATCAAGGTCCTCACCAAGAAAGCTGACATTGAGAAGCACCTCAGGACGATTGAGAGAGATATGGAAGCAGAGGAAAACCCCAAATGCAGAGAATTGCAACTGGACTACTACCATCTCATCCAGACGATTGGCTCACGGGAGGCGATCACCCGTCGCTTCCTGGTTATCTTTGAGTATGAGGCTGTGACCAACCGTAAGCCTGAGTATTCTGAGATCGTCTCTGAGTTGGAAACTGCTGTTCAGACAGCAAGGCAGTACTTCCTGCACTGCGACAACGCTGTGGTCGCTCATGAGGACGAAAATGCCTTCCTCATGGAGATCATCTATACCGTGTTTAACCGTGCCACCTGCGAGGTGAAGCCGGTTGAACGGCGCGTAAGAGAGCTTCAGGCGGCCCGCCCCGACACAGACATTTCTGTTCCGGTCCTGTTGAAGAGCGTCCTGGCGCCTGAGTCCATTGACCTGACGCATGGTTCGTATGTTGTGATGGACGGTGTTTATCACGCATATCTGCTCGTTCCCTCAGAAGGCTACAATCCTCGCGTTGTTGCGGGATGGACAAGCATTCTGGTGAATGCCGGCGAAGGAATTGATGTGGATTTCTTTTTCACACGAGAACCGAAAGAGAGAATTCAGGCAAAACTCGGCCAGCAGATCCGGATCAACCGAAGCCGCATCAAGGATGCCTCGGATACGAACACCGACTTCGATGACTTCGAGAGCGCAATTCGTTCCGGCTACTTCCTGAAAGAAGGCCTCGCCAACTACGAGGACTTCTACTACTGCAATACCCTGGTCACCATCACAGCGGACACCCTTGAGAATCTGGAGTGGCGCATTTCCGAGGTTCGCCGCCTCATGATCTCGCAGGATATGGATATACGCATCTGCCGGTTCAGACAGGAGCAGGCGCTGCTCTCCGTTCTCCCATTCTGTAAGCTGGACAAGAAACTCTTCGAGACCAGTAAAAGAAATATGCTCACATCATCAGCTGCAAGCTGCTATCCATTCACATCGTTTGAGATGAGTGATGAAAACGGCATCCTGCTGGGCGTCAATCAGCACAATAACAGTCTGGTCATCGTTGATATCTTCAATAGCCGCACCTACAAAAATGCCAATATGGTTCTGCTTGGCACCTCCGGAGCCGGCAAGACCTTCACCCTCCAGTTGATTGCCTTACGAATGAGGCGCAAGGGTACGCAAGTGTTTATCATTGCCCCCCTGAAGGGCCACGAGTTCCTCAGAGCCTGCAACAACATTGGTGGCGAGTTCATTTCCATCAGCCCTGCTTCGAAGCAATGCATCAATGTCTGCGAGATCCGCAAGCAGGATCAGAGTGCGAATGAGCTAATCGACGGTGTCGTAAACGAGAATTCCATTCTGGCCAAGAAGATCCAACAGCTTCACATTTTCTTCTCCCTTCTGATCCCCGATATTTCCCATGAGGAGCGGCAGTTGCTCGATGAGGCGCTTATCCGCACCTATGCGAAAAAGGGAATCACCCACAACAACGACTCACTGATCGATCCGGAACATCCGGAGAAGTACCGTGAGATGCCCCTCCTGGGAGATGTCTATGAAATCCTCATGGAATCCCCGGAGACAAAGAGGATGGGAAATATCCTCAATCGCTTGGTCAACGGATCCGCAAAAACCTTCAACCAACACACGAATGTCCAGCTGGATAATCCCTATACTGTCCTGGACATCTCGGAGCTGACCGGCGAACTTCTTCCTGTCGGCATGTTTGTGGCGCTTGACTATGTCTGGGATAAGGCGAAAGAGAATCGAACCAAAGAGAAGGCAATCTTCATTGACGAGGCATGGGAACTGATCGGAGACGATGACACCAATAACCCCAACAACGCGAAAGCGCTTGCTGGCGAATGGGTACAGGAGATTTTCAAGATCATCCGTGGCTACGGTGGATCTGCTGTGGCAGCCACACAAGACATTGGTGATTTGGATCGCAGCCGTTTCGGCAAAGGTATTCTGAATGTTGCGAAGACCAAAATCATCTTGAATCTGGAGGATGATGAGGCTCGGCGAGTCCAGAATATACTCCATCTTTCCGATGCCGAGATCATGTCCATCACCCGCTTTGAGCGAGGGCAAGGGCTGATCTCAACCAATTCCAACCACATCACTGTTTCGTTCAAGGCTTCCCCTCTGGAGAAGCAGCTCATCACTACAGACCGCATGGAGCTAAACCAGATCCTCCGTGAAAAACTGGCTCAGAATACACATAATGTCCAGAATTGACAACGCACATTCCACCGCACTTACAATTCGTCTACATTATGCGTAGCAACATTTTTCCTCTACACTATGCGGTTTTCTAAGTCTACACAAAGGAGCTTAAAATGAAGTTCGCAAATGAGGTTCGAGGGCATGAGGTGGCCGTGATCATCAGGTTATTGACCATCTTCGGTGTCGTTGAACAGCGTCAGATGCGATTGCTCTTCAACCACATGAGCAACCGCGCCTATGGCCAGGCTCTCTCACTGCTCCGGCGTGAGGGCCTGGCCTACTTTTCACCGGATGGCCAATATCTCGCGACCAGCCGCTACTCCTTGGACCACAAGAAGACGATTGAGTCGGTCATGACATTCTGGGCGTTCATTAAAATGCGAGATAAAGTGCAGGAATTCTGTGCCAGTGAGCCGCCCGCCATCCTTTCATTCTCATCGGCTGCCAAGGATTATGACCTGATCCCAGGTAGCCGGAACAATATTCCTTCCATCAATGCTGCTCGCGCTTCGATCCCGGAGGCAACTGTTCGGCTGATTGTGGTCGATAAGTTGGACTTGCTGGATGAAATCATTCCACGGTCTGCCAATGACTTTGGCTTACTGGTGGGATCGAATGGCGTAGAGCAAATCTATCAACTGTGAGGTGCCGACATGGAAAACCCCAAATATATCCTCCTAATGAGGCAAGTCGCATCTGACTTCGATGGCATCAGTCACGAGCTTTTCCAGATTGCAAATGACCTGGAGCGCATTGATCAGTTCAATCCCCAGCAGAAGCTGTATAGCCTGGTCCGTAGCGCTGAAGTATCAACGGTGTCCCTGCGAAACCTTACTGCGAGAACGGTTCACGACGATGTGGCTCCATTTTACGGCGAGGTTGCTGACCTCCTCGGGATCAAAATCGAAGAAAGCCACGACTGGATCAAAATCACAGTTCCTGCGATTCTTCCGAAGCGGAATCAGCGGGACAATCAAGCGTTTCTGACACGCCCTCTGCGGTATGCGCTGCTTGACTTTCTCAAGGAGAATCCGATGGAGCGCTTTGGAGCGTGTGCGATCTGCATTGTCCACCAGTATGATGAAGCACTCGGGATCAGGCGGATTCGTGATTACGATAACATCGAGACAAAACGCTACCTGGATGTCATCGAGTCGATGCTGCTGACCAATGACAGTGGCCTGCTTTGTACTGTTCTGCAGGCAACGCAGGTAGCCGACCGGGACTGCACGGAGTTCTATCTCATGCGTCCAGAAAGCCTCTCGGCATGGGCCAAAATCCACATTAAATCAACTACCAAAATCTGCTCTGAATGAAGGACAGAAATAGGTAGTGATTTGGCGCACTTTGACTGTCTGAACCTAAGGAGCGCAGAAATAGGTAGTGATTTGGCACACAATTTCTGCCTGGGTGTTTTTTGCTTGGTCAGTTTTTCACTGCATGTTCGAATAATTGAAGCTGACACGGGCAGCCTCTGGGCAGCCTTGTATAAGGGATTGGAGTGCCTATGATTACTTGTAAAAATGATCGTCTTCTTGAACTGTTGTGGTTCGTCGGATACTGCATTGAGTTTCCGACTCAGCTGGCAGTGCGCATCGGTGGAGGTGCTGAGTGGAATCGCAGGGTCATGTATCGGGCAATCAGAGAGGGCTATGTGAAGCTCTTTCGGAAGAAGCATCAGCGTCATGTGATTCGGTCTCTGAGTTTGACGGAAAAGGGATTTGATTATGTGGCGCAGGGTGATCCTGAGGCTTGGGCAATGATCCATTCACGCATCAACAATTCCGATCCTGTCTATCCCGCATGGATCGATAAGATCCTTCGTCTCCACGCCATCGCAACCGGGACCGTCATGGCCAATGCTGCAGGCGCCGAGATTCTGCAGTCCAGGAAGCCGTCGCTCATGTCCCCGGCAAAGCGTGCAAAGAACTCTATCCCCCCTGATCCAAACAGTGCCTATTATTACGCATCCCATGAACTGCGTGCTGCCATTGAAGAGTATTCCCCGGAATCTGTTTCCAAGAGTTCTCGCACGATTGGCATCATTGTCAAGGGCAAGCAGTGTTACTTCCTCTATTTCACCGGTAGCACGAGAATGTACTGGATGAAGAACAGCGAGGAGAATTACGCGGCCGCGATCAAGAGCTTGCTCATCGCGAGAGGATTTGGTGTTACCACAATCCATCAGGTGGTTATCGGTTCCACCATGAGTGTCGCTCAGCGGCTATGCCATAGTGCAAAACCGTTTGGAAACAAGTATTTCGTCGTCTCCACATTTTTCGCTCAGTGCATCTTCCTCACCAACAACACGGACGGAGACCATCTTCTGAAGATCATTCTCCATCCGGACATGGCTCTGAAAATCAATCAGGCCATGCTTACCCCTTACCACCCACCACGGACTCCCAACCGGGAGTATGACGCGATCGATGTTCTGCTCGACAGGCCGGTCATCTTGAACTATCAGTGCGATCTCCTCAAGCTATCGGATATCAGACCGATGCCAGATGGGTTCCGTGGAAGTCCAATCATGCTTTGTTTCGATTACCAGGCTCAGACAGTTCAAGGGATCGTCGGTCCCTCCATCGAAGTGCGTCCAGTAGAAAGCATGATTTACTATGGACAAAAGAAAACTGAAAATAGCTCTTAGCCTCGCAATCCTCATCCCCTGCGTCCTCTTCGTAGCTGGCATTATTGCTCAGCTCATGATCAATATCAACGCGTGGAAGGCAGCCGGTAGTGATTACCGCGTTTCTCCCGGTCTCCCTTCACTTGCACTTGCCGAAATCATCGCGGCACTCCTGCATTTCCCTGAGGGCCTGATCGCCATTGCAGTCGTTGCCGTGGGGATTGTACTCATCTGCATCTTCGGCTTGCGCATCGGTTGGGGACAGAATGGAGTCACCGACTCCGATCGAAACCTCACCGTATCCAACTCGGGGAGTTATGGCACTGCCAGTTTCATGTCTCCCAAGGAGGCAAGCGCATGCTTTGATGTCACAACTGCAAAGAAAACGGATCAGGACATCCTCGGCATGTTGCCTGATGGCCAGGTCCTCACACTCCCAAAGAATACACGCCTCAATGCCAACCTTGCCGTGTGCGGTGCGTCAGGAACAGGTAAATCACGATCCATCTCCCGAAATCTGATCCTGCAGGCAGTGAAACGCGGGGAAAGCCTGATCATTACAGATCCGAAATCCGAACTGTATGAGTCCATGAGCGAGTACCTGCGTGAGAACGGCTATACTGTCAAAGTTTTCAACCTGATTGAGATGGACCACAGCGATTCCTGGAACTGTCTCAATGAAGTGGGAGACAGCGAGCTCATGGCACAGACTTTCGCAGACATCGTTCTGCAGAATACCAGTGGTGACATGAAAGATGCGTTCTGGTATAACGCGGAACTGAACCTGCTGAAAGCGTTGGTCCTGTATGTGGCTCTTGAGATGCCGCCCGAACAGCGGAACCTCGCTACCGTCTACGACCTCCTCTATACGCAGACGGAAAAGGGACTCTCTGACATCATGGCCAGTATCAGCCACGAACATGTGAACCAATACACTGGCGAGCTCCTCCCGCCATCACCAGCCGCTGCACCTTATGCGATCTTCAAACAATCCAGTGACACCGTCAGAACCAGCGTCATCATTGGCCTTGGAAGTAAGCTGGCAGTCATGCAGGCGCAGCAGGTCCGGAATATCACCTCGTATAATGAGATCGACCTGGAACTGCCAGGGAAAGAAAAGTGTGCTTACTTCTGCATCGTATCCGACCAGGATAGTACATTTGATTTTCTGAGTTCCTTGTTCTTTTCCTTCTTGTTCATCCGCCTGATCCGGTATGCCGATGGACACTGTGAGGGCGGTGTTCTGAACCCAAAGGTCAAGTTCATCCTCGATGAGTTCCCCAATTGCTGCCTGATCCCTGATTTCACGAAGAAATGCAGTACCATTCGCTCTCGGGGGTGTTCTGTCGCCGTGTTTTTCCAAAATGTCGGCCAGATGAAGAACCGCTATCCGGACGACCAGTGGCAGGAGATCCTGGGCGCATGTGACTCAACGGTGTTCCTCGGGTGCACGGACATGCTATCAGCTGAATATTTCAGTGACCGCATCGGAACAGCATCTGTGGAAGTTGAAGGCACTATGCGAGAACTCAACACCATGCATATCACCAACTACACACCAAGATTCCGCAAGACCAACTCACTTGGCCGGCGTCAATTGCTTACCCCTGACGAGGTCCTGCGTTTACCTCCGGATCAAGTCCTGATCTTCATACGAGGTCAGAAAGTCATGCGAGCCAAGCGCTATGACTACTCACTGCATCCGGACTATAAAAAACTGAAGAGCCGAAAGGCGATCCTGCATGAGCCTGACTGGAAAACCAGCCAGGCTTCTTCTGTATCTGCCTCAGGCACTTCAGCATCTGCAAAAGCGGCAATTCCCGTGAAGGAGTCCAAAGCGACTGTTCAGAAGAAACCCACTGAGCGATCCAAAGCAGCTTCCGATCGGACTCCCGTGAATGTGGATGATATCTTCTAGGAAAGGAGGAGCTTTTATGCCCAAGAAAAAGACCGAAGAAGTGGTCGAGCAGGTGGCTCAGAACCCCATTCCCGCAGCTACCCCTGCCGCACCTCGCCGCCAAAGCAGCGAAGACCTGCTGGAACTCAATGATCAGGAACGTGGCGTGACCCGCGAAGACAGTGAAGATGCGAAGTGGGGCTACCTCGCCGGCGCAGCTCGTCGCCAGCAGATCCTGACCGGAATCGTGAGCAGTGACATCAGTCCCACGGAAAACGGCATGCCGGTTGTCCCCGTGGATTTTGAAGGACTCTGTGTGAAAATTCCCGTCAGAGAGATGGTTCTGAACGAGTGGGCGGATGATGCCCCCATCCCCAAGGATGTGCGGATCCAGATTGGCCGCATGCTCGGTGCGACGATCGACTTCATCCCGGCCGCCGTGGATATCAAGAACAGGGCCGCCGTAGGCTCCCGAAAGGCAGCCATGCTGCAGAGGCAGAAGCGATACTACGCTTCCGGCCGCGTAAAGCCCGGCATCCTGATGGCATGCCGCGTACTCGCGGTCGGCAACAACACGATGACGGTTGAGGCTTGTGGCGTTGATACCGAGATCTATGCCCGGAATGTGTCCTGGCAGTGGTTCTCTGATATCACTGATCTGTATGCTACGGGCGATCTCGTGGTGGCGAGAGTCATGGATGTCAGCCACGACCCCGATCGCGATACCTATTCGGTGAGCCTGTCCATCAAAGAGGCCTCGGAGAATCCCGATCGAGCAGCCCTGGAGAAGATCGTGCCCAACTCCAATTACTTCGGCGTCGTCACCGGTGTCAAGGACCGCGTGTTCTTTGTTCGGCTCCAGGCCGGTGTCAATGCCAAGACCAAGCTGTTTCGCTCCATTGACATGCCCAGCCGACTGGACACTGTCAGCTTCCGTGTCACAGGAGTCGATGAGGAGAGCGGTATCGCTCTTGGCTTCATCACCAGAATCATCAAGCGCCATACAAGATTGAGGTAAGACCATGAACTATTCTCCCAATAGCAGAGATGCACTCGATGCTCACTGCAGGGAGGTGATCCGGTCCTGCCTCAATATCGTGGAGCAGCATGGTGACACCTATGTCGCCATCCACAAGGACGACGAAGTTGATTGCGTCGTCCTTGTCTCCATGATTCGAAGCTACCCCATCATGTCCATCATTGTCGCTGATAAGATCCTGTTCGCTGACATCAACGCCGAGCAGATGTACGGCGCCGCCAACGAGCTGAATCTGGATTCGGTCACGGGTTGGCATTCAGTCTTCCTGGCAGATGACAGCATGATCTACATGTACCGGCAATGCCTGTGGCTTTCGATGAGTCTGACCTATGAAGACCTCCTTGCCATGCTGAAAGAGTGTATCAGCGAATACAAGCGCGGCAAAGGCCGCCTCACTACGAGCGATCCTTCGCCCCAATCGGACGAATGACGCCCATGAACATGAAAGGACGAAGATCCATGAAAAAGAAAATCGCATCTTTGGTGCTTGTTCTCGTCGTCGCGATGTCGATGACCGTGGGAGCAAGCGCAGCGTATATCCCTGATGATGTCACCTACCAGAACCTCAACGGCCAGCAGCTGGCGATCAAGACCTACACGCTGCTGCCTGACCAGGATCCGGCTGACCTGTATGAAGAGGACTTCGAGTATGACGGCTTCCTCTACTCCATGACTGACATTGTGAAGCAGGAGCAGACCTACAAGGAAGAGAACATGCATACCGAGGTCGTCACGGTGACCACAGCCAGTAAGAATCTCGAAGATATTCTCGCGGAACTGAGCCCCACCATCGAATATGATGATGGGACCGCGTCCGGCACGCTGGCCCTGGACCACAGCACCATCAAGACTGAGGCGGCCGGCTACAAGAGCAGTTCCTATACGGTCACTGCCACCAAGAACTACACTGGCCTTGATCGTAACGACTCTTCGTATATCGACAAGACCGTCGTGAAAGATGGCAGAACTCTAAGCCTCTCTAATGTGACTTGGAGCGTTGAGAGCACTGCTCTTGTGGGTGATGAGCTTGTCCCTGCTACCTATTCCGCTGTGGCGACCTATTCCGGAACTGCAAGTTCCACCGTGGCAACCGGCTATATCACGACTGCCGAATACAAAGGCGCCGTGGAATCCTCCGGAGTTTCCAGCATTCTCTACACTGTAACCTACCTGGGCACTGAGATCCTGCCGGAAGAAGACCCCTCTTTTGGCGGCAGCACCCTGGTGATCCCTGTCATTGGCGGCACCATTCTTTTGGCAACTTTGTTGTTCCTGTGCTTCATGCTCCGTAAGAATACTACAGTTTACAAAGCAACAGGCAAGAGCAACGAGTATGAAAAATGCGGTCGCCTGCGACTGAAGACCAAGGATCCGGAACTGCGTATCGATCGACTGAAGGAGATCCCCGAAGGCGTGATTGCCGTGGAGGTGGATCAGTCCGTCGCAAAGAAACTCTTCGGCCAGACGATTGCGATCCGCTGCTATGACAATACCGTCGAGCATACGGTCGGAACGGTCAATGGTCCGTACTGGTTCAAGGTCGATGTCGGGACTCAGGCAGGTGAATCTGATTCTGAGGAGGAACCCACATGAAACTCAAACGCCTTTTGACCCTGTGCTGCGTGCTGACTATGGCACTCGGAATGGCCACCCAGGCCAGCGCCGCCGATTACTCATTCGAGACATCGGCGAATCCGAGCTACTACGGCAGCACCAACTACGACGATCTCTATGACGCCAGCTACAACTATGGCGACCATAACCAGATCGACTATGACATCCCTGAGATCCAGTACGGTCTCAGCCAGGAGTTCCTGGAAACCTCGCTCAATAATCCCTATCTGAGCAGCGGAATCCAGTACGGCCTGAGCGGTGGCTCCGGATCTGCGGATTATCCCGAGATGGACTTCAGCAACTCCAGCGTGATTACTGGAGGCGGCCTGACAGAAGTGCCCTACCAGCCCGCAATCACTGTGGACGACCTGAAGCAAAGTGATGGCAGCATCGGTAAGGTTACCATCGACCGAGTCGGCCTGAGCTGCAAAGTCTATGAAGGTGCCACGGACAGTTCGATGTCCAAAGGTGCCGGCCACTACACCTCTTCCAGCCTGTATTACGGAAATGTGGGCCTGTTCGGACATAACCGTGGCAGCCACCCCTATTTCGGACAGCTGAAGAATGTCAAGCTTGGTGACATCGTGACCTATAAAACCACGCTTGGCACCAAGACCTATAAAGTGACCTTTGTGGGCGCAATCTCCTATACCGACTACTCTTACCTGAACGAGATGGGAGATAACCGCATTACGCTGATCACTTGTATCGCCAACCAGCCCTCTCTGCGTCTGTGTGTGCAGGCAGTGGAGATTCGATAAATTACTGGAGGATGACTATGAAAACCACTAAGCCCCGCAATCGAGAGCATCGCACGAAGCCCGTCGTAACGGAAGGCAGCGTCATCATCAAGATGCGCGTGCCGCGTGAGTCGTATGACCAGATGAGAAATCTGGTCCAAAGCAAGCGGGCAACCAAGGAAGATATCTTCCTCCTTGGCCTCCAGACCTTCAGCAACCCGTAAATCATCCCAACGCCTTTCCCTCCCAGAGAGTGGCTGGAAATACTCGAATGAGGTGAAAGAAAATGAAGCGTATCGGATCCTTTATTGCCGGTCTCATGATCGGCGCTATGTTCTTCAGCGGCACGGTCGCCTATGCGGCCGGCATTATCGCAGAGCGTAGCAGCCATCGGTTCTTTGTCGATGGTAAGGAAGTGGAGATGACCGCCTATGGCATCAACGGGAATAACTATGTGATGCTCCGCGATATCGGCAAGGCAGTCGGATTCAACGTGTATTGGGACAGCGTGAACAATTGTGTCCAGGTCGAGAGTGATAAGCCGTACACCGGTGTCGCTTCGGTTGGCAGCAATGCAGTATCGGCACCCAAGAAGGCAGACTATTCCCAAGCTGATGTGAAACCGGCTCCTCAGGTCGCTGACCAGATCATCTGCTCGGATGGCTATGTCTTCGAAATCACGGATGTGAGCAAGTATCAGAACAGCATGTTCGCGACGGAAGCGACGGATGCTCTGCCCAAGCCCACCTGCGATTGGAGCTTGCTCGATCAGCCGCAACTGCCTGAGCCGGAGGCAAATCACTTCACATCCGGTGGCAAGCAGTACATGTTCGTACGGAACCTGTATGAAACCAGGCGCATGCAGTACACGCTTTATAATGCCATCGGCGACAATCCCCAGACCTGGCAGAATGGCAAGCCTGTGACCAGAGCAAATGGTGATCCGCTGGTGACTGTGAACCTGTCCATTCCCAAAGATGTGACAGCCAACAGCTTCTGGCCTTGGCGGTCTTCTCAGATCGTCGATCTCTTCAATTCCTGCCCCCCGGGAGAGTACTCTTTTGAGGCGTGGGATGTCTACTGTGACGGCGCGTTCCGTTATACGGAGTACTACGTTTCCGTCAAATAAGCTTTTCCCCACTGAGCAGTGTGCTTTACGCACACTGCTTTCCTTTTGCCCATCAACCAGCAGGAGGTGCAGTAATCACCTCCTCAACTACAACATGGAGGTTCCAAAATCATGAAAAAAAGAGTCATGTGTATGCTGCTCGCAGTTGTCATGATGCTCGGAATGTTCCCCGGAACCGCTCTCGCAGCGAGTTCTGAGGAGGAAGCTCTGGGCGAGGTGGACATCTATAACGGTGGCTATCCTCTGAGCTATCTGTCCATCAACGGCAGAGTGCGCGAGCTGATCTACACCTACTACAACTACGTTGACCGCAATGGCCAAGTGAAAGAGATCCCCGCGTATTGCGTCAACCCCAATACCAAGGGTGTGCCCCAGACGGTGGCGAAGGGCGAGAGCATCAAGTACCTCGCCAAAGAGATCGGCAGCGATCCCAAAGTTGTCGGCATCGTCGCCAACGGCTACCCCACGCGAAGCCTTGGTGAGCTGGGTCTCGAAAACAAGTATCAGGGCTATTACGCGACCAAGATGGCCCTCTGGTGCTATCTCTTGAGCCACTGGGATATCAATAATCTCAAGGTCAACTCCTCTCTGACCGGTGTGGAGCTGGAGCGCGCGAATAAGATCCTGGCCGCCGCAAAGGACATCTACCGGCGCGGTACCGCATGGTCTGAAGTACGCCGCCCCCGCCTTACCTCTGAGGCGGATCGTTCCACTGCGTATGCAGTCACCATCAATGGCCAGCCCTACTATCAGCAGGTATTCACGCTCCATTCTGATACCTGGGTCTGTAACTACGACATTGCTGTGTCCTTCACCGATCCCTCCGCAGTCCCCGAGGGTGCGAAGATCGTGGATATGAACAACAATGAGATCAGCGCAGTCACCACCTCTGGTACCGGCAGCGGTTATGACGGTAAGTTCAAGGTGATCTATCCGGCATCTTCGATTGAGGGAGAGGCTGGCAGTGTGCAGTTGTCCTACCGTGCCACTGTCTACAACTACGGTGTGTACTATGCGGTATGTGCGGAAGTGGACAAGTATGGCAACCTGCAGAACTACATGTGCGATACTGACCCCGTTGTGCCGATTGCAGCGTCCGACTACAGCACCTACAGCACCGACGATGAGGACGAGGAGCCCTACGATACCAGCCTGAAGATCGTGAAGCTGGAAGCCGGCACCGAAATTCCCCTCAGCGGCGCCATCTTTGAGGTTGTAGATCCTGAGGGCGCATCCATCGGCAGCTTCTCCACCAACAGCAAGGGTGAAATCGTGATCCCTCTGTCCAAGAGTGGCAACTATACCGTTTATGAGCGCGTTGCGCCTTCCCATTACCTTCTCAGCGAAGAACCCGCCCGCAATGTCAAAGTGATTTATGGCGAACAGGCAAAAATCACATTTGAGAATGAACCCTATGGAACCCTGCGCGTCAATAAGTACTCCAATACCGGCATGAATCTGCCTGGTGCTGTGATCCAGGTCGAGCATATCGAGACCGGCACCAAATACACTGCTGAGACTAACTTCGCCGGTGTTGCGATCTTCGATGAGATCAAGCCCGGCGCCTACCGGATCGTCGAGATCTCCAGTCCTGCCGGATACCTGAAAACGGATGAAGTCTTCACAGCGAATGTCGTTGCAGGCGAAACCGTCAGCATCCCCATCGTCAACGAGGAGATGCCCGGCCTCAGAATCCTGAAGTATGACAGCAAGGACCAGAAGGCTCTGCCCGGCGTCACGTTTGAGATCTTCAAAGACGCCGTTTCTCTCGGAAAATTCACGACCGATGAGTTCGGCGAAATCCTTCTGACCAATCTGGAGCCTGGCACCTATCTGGCTCAGGAAGTGGCAACGGATGATTCCCACATTCTCTGCTCGAATCCTCAGCAGATCGAGATCGGCGGCGGTGATGGGATCAAGGAGCTGATCTTCTTCAACGATCAGAAACCTGGGATCCACCTCGTTAAGCTGGATTCCACCACGCTGGAGCCCCTGGCCAACGCACGCTTCAAAATCGAACTGGTCGGTGGCACCTTCTCTAAGGAGTATGTCACCGATCAGAACGGCGAAGTGGACCTGACCGACCTGGAGCCCGGCGCCTATCAGGTCATTGAATTGGCGGCACCGGATGGCTACCTGATTGACGATGCCACCCGCGTGATTCAGATCAACGGCAATGAGAATGCCAGCTTTGTCTTTACGAACACCTGTAAGCCCAGCTTCCGCCTGGTCAAGCTGGATAGTTACACCGGCGATCCTCTTGGCGGTGCCACCTTCCGCATCGCGAAGATTGAAGATGGTACGCACTACCTGGATCGCGTGACGGATACCAATGGCGAGATCAACATCTCCGACCTGGAGCCCGGTGTCTATTCCGTCGTGGAAATGAAGGCACCGGAAGGCTATGTGGCAGATCCTATGGAATACCATGTGGAGCTGTTCCCCGGCCAGGTCAGTGAGCTGGTCGTCTCCAACGACCGTAAGCCGACCCTGGAAATCATCAAGACGGATGCAATCACCGGTGCTCCCGTAGAGGGCGTCAACTTCACTGTGAAGAAGGTGGATTCCTCCACGCTGACCACAGTCACCTCCGATGAGGATGGCAAGTGCTATATTGAGAACCTCGATCCCGGCGTCTATGAAGTGTGGGAACAGTCCGTTCCCGATGACTACCTGCTCAACGAGGAGCATCAGTTGATCACGCTGGTGCCGAACCGGATGGGCACCGTCCAGTTCCAGAACTATCCCAAGCCTACCCTGACGGTCAACAAGATCGACAGCATCACCGGCGATCCCATCAAGGGCGCCAAATTCAGTGTCACCTTCCGATCCGATAAGACCAGTACCGGTGAGATCCGCGAGCTGGGCACTTACTACTCCGATGAGAATGGCCAATTCAAGCTGAATAAGCTGGATGACGGCTGGTACACCATCAAGGAGCTGGAGCCCGCAGCGGGTTATTCCATCAAGGAACCTGCTGAGCAGGAGGTCTATGTGGAAGCTGGACGCGGGAAAACCGTCACCTTCGAAAACACCCCTTTGTCCGCCATTATCGTCAAAAAGGTGGATTCCGCCACGGGCGATCCCTTGCAGGGCGCATGGTTCCGTGTCCGCTTCCTCGGCGGCACCAGTGGCACCGGTGGCACCATCATCGCGGAGCGCCAGACCTCTTCCAACGGCACCTTTGTTCTGACCGGACTCAAGGCAGGCACTTATGTTATTGAAGAGATCTCGGCACCGGATGGTTATGTGCTGAGTGAAGATGATATCCAGACCGTCTACCTGAGTGGAAAGGATCAGGATGTCATCACCGTCACTTTCGGCAACGAGGCAAAAGGCAGCCTGCTGATCAAAAAGATCGACGCAATGACTCGCGAGCCGCTGCCCGATGTGGAATTCATGGTCACAGCCAGTGATGGTAGCGTGATCGGCAACAGCAATGGCCGCTATGTAACTGACAGTGCCGGCACCATCCTGATTGATGACCTCGATCCCAACATGACCGTGGTGGTCAAGGAGGTACGGCAGAAGGAAGGATATGTCCTGGATGATGTGCCTCAGAGCATCAAGATCAAGAGCGGCGAGACCGTTAGCCTGGAGTTCCGCAACTACCCGGAAGGCACACTCCTCATCACCAAGAAGGACGCCTTCACGAAGGAACCTCTGGCGGGTGTTGAGTTCCTGGTGACTACCAGCAATGGCACCACCATCGGAACGAATAATGGCCGCTATACCACCGACAGCTCCGGCAGTATCGTGATCCCCAATCTGGAGCCCAAAACGACCGTCATCATCAAGGAGACTAAGGCGAAGGCCGGCTACATCCTGGATGATACCCCTCAGCAGGCAGTGATTAAGAGCAATGCGGTTGTTACCGTTGAGTTCCTGAACCAGCCCCTCGGCTCCCTGCAAATCATCAAGAAGGACAGCGCCACCCGTGAACCTCTGGAGGGTGTGCAGTTCATGGTGACCAAGACCGATGGCGCGGTTATCGGAAATGGCACCGGCCTCTATACCACCGATGCAGACGGCAGCATCATCATCAATGGCCTGGAACCTGAGATGACAGTCATTGTCAAGGAAGTCAAGGCTAAGGACGGCTATCTGCTCGATGATACGCCCAAGCAGGCAATCATCAAGAGCAATGAGGTGACCACCCTTGAGTTTCTGAACCAGCCTCTCGGCGGCCTTCGAATCGTCAAGCTCGATTCTGTCACCCATAAGCCTCTGGAGGGCGTGGAGTTCAAAGTGACTTACGCTGACGGCAGCTATGTGCCTGATGAGGGCGGCAAGCTGTCTTCCAACGGAATCTATAGGACGGATTCCAACGGTGAGATCCTGATCTCTGACCTGGTTGGTACTGTTGTCGTGACGGAAACCAATACCATTCCCGGTTATGTCATCGATGAGAATACCCGCAGCCAAACGGTTGTGATCAATGCCAACGATCTTCAGACCCTTACTTTCTACAACACGCCTGCCGGCGGTTTGCAGATTGTGAAGAGCGATGAAGACACCGGTAAGCGGATCTCTGGCGTCAAGTTCGAAGTGCGTAAGATCAACGGCGAGATCATCGGCACCTACACCACGGACAGCAATGGTGTGATCAGCATTCCTGAGGCCGAGAGCGGCTGGTACAACATCACGGAACTGAAGGCGGCCGCCGGCTATGAACTGGATACGACCCCCGTTCAGGCGTGTGTGAAGGATGGCCAGACCACTACCGTTGAGATCACCAATCAGCGCATGGCTTCCATCATGATCCATAAGGTCGATGCCAACACTGGCAAGGGTATCTACGGCGTCAAGTTCGTCATCTATGACTCCGGTAAGAATCCCATCATGGAAGTTGAGACCGATCAGGATGGCTATGCTTGGGTCAACAACGAGCTGACCCCCGGCAAGTACTATATCCGTGAGCTGGAAGCAGCAGAAGGCTACATCCGTGATGAGCAGTATAAGACCGTCTATGTTGAGGCGGGCAAATGTGCTCAGATCGAGTGGGAGAACACAGCTGTAACCGGACAGATCCAGATCCGCAAGTATGCCCAGGAAGACAATTCCATCACGGGCGTAAAGGCAGGCAGTCCTCTGGAGGGCGCTGTCTATGAAATCACGCAGGCGCGCTCCGGCGCTGTGGTCGGCTATATCGTAACCGACGCCAGGGGTGTTGCAGCCTCTGATCCGCTGCCTCTGGGCCGCTACTTTGTGACGGAAGTCTCTGCTCCGAAATACTACCAGCTGAACTCTGAGAAGATGGAAGCGGAGATCGAGTATCCCAACCAGATCATCAAGCTCAGCCAGTACGACAAGTCCGCAAAGGTTGGCGTCACCATCAAGAAGACCGGAAACCGCGAGGTGCAGCCCGGCCAGGTCATGACCTATGACTTCTCCGGTATCGGCAACACCTCCAATGTGCCCCTAAATAACTTCTACTGGCATGACCGTCTCCCGACGGATGCCGTTCGCGGCGCCAGCCTCTCCACCGGCACCTACAACCAGCGGCTGTACTATAAGGTCACCTTCAAGACCAATCTGAACGATTACCGGACTCTGGCCAGCAACCTGCTGACCACGAACAACTACTCCCTGAGCCTGAATGCCACCACACTTGGTTTGGTCCAGGGCGAGTATGTGACCGATGTCCGGTTCGAGTTCGGTACAGTACCCAGCGGTTTTGCATCTGTGATCAAGCCCACCATGCGTGTGCAGGTTCTGGGCACCGTCAGTAACGGGTACCAGATCATCAACCGCGCTGATGTCGGTGGCAAGTACCTCAACGAGTGGGAGACGGCCAAGGCCACTTGGGTCACGACCGTCCGCCGCTTCAATTCCTCTCCGCTGCCTAAGACCGGCTATTGATCTTTAGGCAGGGATTATGATCCTGTTTCCCCAGCACAGCCCCAGAGCTCAAAACTCTGGGGCTGATCTTATCAATAAAGGAGTTTTTTAGAATGAGTAAGTTTCTTCCTATCAACGATGCGGGCGAGCTGCTGAATGCTGATTTGATCGCCCACATTATCCCTGAAGATGATGGCGGATGCGTTGTCGTCACCAAAGATGGCCAGCACTTCCACAGCGAGTTCAATCTCTACGATGAGATGGACGAGAACAATACCATCCGCGCGATTCTCCCGTGTTCCGGCATCAGCGCCGTCTATCTGAACGATGACGGAACGACGGAGATCAGACCCTGCCCCTTCGTCCTGCTGCTGGATAGCGGCAAGCTCGAGCCCTTCATCTTTTTGACGGATGATGCGCTTGAGTTCATGGCCTCTGAAGGCGTGACAGGGTTTGTTGGCTTTGCTCCCTCTAATTGAGGGCAGAAAGATAGCGGCCGCTGCGTACAGCGGCCGCTATCAATATTAGTATTCACTGGAGAATATTGAGGTAAAAAATGAAGATCCAAAAGAAATTGATGAGGGCGATCGTGCCCTTGATGCTGATGGTCATCTTAACGATTCCCGCACTTGCAGCGGATATCTCGTTCACTGATGTATCTCCCGACTCGCCTTGGATCGAGGGAATTCAGTATGCGGCGGAGGAAGGGATTTCTATTGGTACCGGGAATAACTGCTTTTCACCCGATGCGCCAGTCACAGGCCGTCAATGGGCCGTCATGGTCTGCAGGGCCCTGGACAAGAATACTGAGAAGTACACAGAAACCACATTTGGTGAAGCAGAAGTTCGCGTTGGGTACGATGAAAACTGGTTAGGCCTGTATGGAATGCTGGAGCCTGACACCAGAATGAGCCGAGGCAGCCTTTATGAAAGCGCTTTTCGTGCGTTCGGAATCCCCATCTACAGTTTTGGGCTGTATCCGGAAGGGAGAGCAATGGCCACGCGCGAAAACTGTGTGAGGATTGCTAAGGAGTTGGGAATCTGCGATGAGGCAGGTGCCTCCAATGACATCATGACACGCGGAGAGACAGTCCAGCTGATTTATCTGCTCAGCACACAGGAGTACCAAGTCACCGATCCGCCCATTCTGTCTGAACTCACGATCGAGAATCCGCAGGGGATGGACTTGGATGGGTATTTGCTGGAGCTTATGGAGATCCCCACTTCTATACGGGAGCAGTTCTCTGAAAGGAACTGGAAGTTCATTGTCGATTGCGACGCCGTTGCAGAATTTGCAGAACAACTGCAAATGAACTGCATCGGCGTTTGTTCTTATGGCGATAAAGCGATCTTTGTGGCAGAGAGCAGCGCAACGATCCATGAGTTCGGCCACTTCATCCACCGGGTCATCGGATTCTCTGCGGAATTTGAGAGGCTCTATGAGACTGAGTCAAAGAACACATTGCCTATTCTGCGAGAATACTCTCTGACAAACAGCAAGGAGTACTTCGCCGACTTCTTCCGATATTGGATTGAGAACCAGGACAACGATGAAAAACTGGATCGGATCCGGGAAGCGGCACCGGGAACCTATGCGTTCTTTTCCCATCTTGCCACCAATGGATGGACGAAGTCCGTCCGATGAACCCCACGGGCGCGCATTGCTGAATGCTGCGCCCGCTTTTTTTATATCTATCTAAGGAGGCTTACTATGCCCTGGATCATCAGTAATGGAAAGAGCTATGTGGAGATCAATGGGATGAACCAGATGATCACCACATGCTATATCGATCGAGCCCATGTCTTCGCCAGCAAGAAGACGGCGGAGAAATACTGCTCGCTTTTGCCCAAGGCGATGAAGAACCTCAAGTACAAGGTCATCTTCATCTCCAATCCGGACCCCGATAGCCCGGATCTTTTGCCCGAGCTTCTGACCCCGGAATTCTACATCAATCACCTGCAGGAATTCAGCGACTTCATCAATACCATCCGAGAGCAGAGAGAACGCCTTCTTGCCGCGCAGCGCAAGGCTGAACTGGAAATCGAAGATATCGAGCACGCTGCGGAATTCTATAACCTCGATGCCGCGCATGGCTACCAGCTCTATCAGATGCTCCATGACGCCCGCGTGCAGCGCCGGAAGTGCAAGAATGCTATCGCCTGGATCGACTTCATCCTGGAGCAGCATCCGGAGCGATTTGTGGATAATGAGCCGTCTGCACGGATTGCAGGCACACGCGCCCGCGACTATGCCCCGCGCGCACTGCCGGAGCTGTTTAAGTGGGAGAACGAAGGCCAGACAGTGGCCGATTAAACCAGCAGTTCAATGACAATCGGCCAAGAAGCCGATATCATAAGAACAAGTTCAAACGAGAATAGGAGTGAAACTGCTATGAATCTGAAGGAAGCGTTCCGTTTCCAGAATAAGCTGCAGTCTATGATGGATGAAGCGCAGTCCATCCTCGGCAGCACTGCCAATATCACCAAGGTCCAGAACACCTATCTGCGTAAGAAGGTGATGCCTGAGGCCGAGAATGAGACCACCATCGACGCCCCTGCGACGGAGTACAGCGAGCAGATCACCCTGGTGGCGGAGTTCCTGCTGCACCTGCTGTCCGAGCGGGAGAAGCTGAGCGTGGCCATCTTCCAGGCAAAGGCGGGCCTTAACCTTCCGGCAGGGTTGGATGGCGAAGTCAGCCTGAATAGCAAGCGGCAGGAGGTCGCAGGACTCTTCCGGCGCATGGCCGGCCTGCGCAGCTCCGAGGTGCTGATCCCCAACGGCGGCACCGGATATCGTTTCAATAACGAGGGCAACCAGGTGTCCTACCGCTGCGATGTCAAGCGTGTGACGACCATCAACTTCGATCGGAATAAGATCCGGAAGATGTGCGGTGACCTGAGCAAGAAGTCTGACGAGGTCTCTGCGTCTCTGGACTCCGTACTGGTGAACACCCAAGTGGAGTACACCGTCCCGTTCGATGTGAATGACACCTTCGCGGAAGCCTTCGAGGCATTCGCCGGGGACAAGCCTGAGGCCTGATCCCAACCCCATCCGGGAGGGTTACGGTTCAACTGCTGTGGGTGCGGCAGAATGAGAGAGCGCGGCGATCGGTTCAGGTGCAGACGAACTATAGTGCTGCATAGCTTACCAACTTGGGATATTTATAGAAGACTTCCGGCTGATAACCGGTCCGGTCTTGAAAACCGGCTTTGAAAAGTGGCCTTCTACGAATCGACCAGCGCTCAACGCAGTGACATCCAAACGCCATTTCGTTCACTCGCATTCTCCACCTGCCATCTCACATCTCCATCATTCTGCTTTGATTCTGCAAAAATCAAATACTTTACGATCGTGCCCACCTCGGGCACATACTGCGACTCTGAAAGCACTGCAGCCCAGCCGGGCGGCGGAGCGCGTCAGAGGAGCGGGAAATGGTCTAAGCGATCTTCGATTTCTGCCGTATCCACAGCAGCTGAACGCAATCCCCCCAATAATGAGGCGAGCAGCAGGCTCCGGCCTGCTGCTCATTTACGATCATATTCAGTTTCGGCCTTGCTGAAACCAGGATCTCATCCATGGGTACCTCAAGCAAAGCTCCGAGAGCGTACAGGTTGTCAACGGTAGGCAGACTCTTTCCTTGCTGCCACTTGTAGATGGCCTGCGGCTCCTCAAATCCAAAGTAGGACTGGAGGTCACGGACGGATAACCCACGTTCCGTGCGCAGGCGGACGATGTTCTTTCCGGTAGCAACGGGATCGATGACCGGGAAGACTTTCTCGTTCATGGCAATCGCCTCCATCAGTAAGATTTCCCCGTAGGGAGTATTTCAGAATACCTGAAGAAACAGAAAAAGGCAAGTGCCTTTTGCGTTTTGTAAAGGAATTGTCATATACAGGAGGACCACTATGCGTTTCGAGTATGACGAATGCGGGTGCTGGCCAATCGAGAAGTTTTCATTCCGATACCAGTATTTCGCTCTTATCGATACGGCAGATTATCTTGCCGATCAACTATTCATCAAGCATAAAGTCCGTGTCTGGTTCGGCGAAGAGTACTTCAGGGCCGACACGCCTTTCCGCGTAATTGTCTGTCGATGCAGGAAGCGTGATGTCGTCGCCTTTATGGCAGCCATCAGCGAGCTGACCAATAAGATGCTCCTCTGCGGATACCCGGACTATCCTGCTTTTTGTGACGGCCTGAAGCAGAGCATCATTGATCGCAGGAACATGGGAGGTGGTGATCACAATGAAACAGCTTGTGCCCCTGAAAAAGCAGAGCAAGAAAGCGCAAAGAGAGCATCATGCCAAGCAGCGCGGTAGTTGGTACGGCATCTCGCCGGTGACTCGCACTGTGCCGAATGGGAAAGCCTATGACAGAAATCGAGTTAAACGCGCAAATCGAGAGCTTGCTGACTGAGTCAGATTCACATCCTCTGCCCAGACAGACTGGTATGGCTTATCGACGAGAGATGAAAGTGCGGAAGAACGATCGTCTTATGCGGATTGTTACCAGAAGCTATGTGCCGCACGCAGGGTACATTGACTACGGATTCGACGGAGATACCCTGCTCCATTCCGGGAAGTACATCAAGTACCCAAAGAACAGTAACTGCCAGCGTTGGATAAAGCGGGAAACCAGCAGACGATTTCGAAATTGTAAGGAACTGCCCCCAAAGGGCAACTACTATCGCCGTCTTTTCGACTACTGGTGGACCATGTATTAGGAGGCTTAGAGATATGGGCTATGTTGTGATCGAGTTGACCTGCGCCGGTATCCCGGAGGAGAAACTGGAGGCAGAGCCGTTTACCGCTGATCAGGAAAATGTGCTCCTCCAACTAGATGCCGGAATCCAGGCAAAGATCCGCAAGGGCATCCCTTATGCAGTAGTCGATCTGGAAAGCAGAGAGACCATCTGCAGGTTCAATCAGAAAAATGTGAAAGCATCTGACTTCGATATCCGAATGCTGTCCAGGACAATTTACGAGAGCGCTCGCAAGTTCTACGAGGATCCCGAGAATGTGAAGGCATTTGAAAAATGGAAAGCTGAACAAGACAAATCTCCAAAACCGAAGAAATGATACCTGTCCGTACTATGGGACAACGCACACGTTATAATCCGGACTAACATGGGGCTGGAATTGCCCCGGAAAAATGAAAGGATGGTCTGGAAATGAAAAGAGTAGTATCGCTTGCCCTTGCTTTGATCCTTGCACTGTCTCTCGTCGGATGCTCTGGTAGTAAGCCGGACACCGTTGTGACAACTTTCTGCAGTGCCGTTCAGGCATTTGATTTTGAGAAAGCTGCCACCTGCATGGAAAACGGTTCTGAAGACCTGGAGGATCCGTATGACGATGCGGAGATGGAGGAAGACCTCTCATCCGAGCAGGTCATGGCCTATCTGAAGGAATGCGCATCGAAGATGACCTACAAGATTGGGGAGTCGAAAGTTGACGGTGAGAGCGCCACGGTCTCTGTCTCTTTCACCTATGTTGACGCTGGCCCAGTCATCACCTCCGCTCTGGGTGAATACATCACGCAGGCTTTTGCCATGGCTTTCAGCGGTGCCGATGACGCGCAGATGGAAGAGCTGTTTGGCAATATCTTCATGGAGAAGACCAAGTCCGTAGAAGCCGGCAGCGCAACTGCAGATGTCACGTTCAATTGCGTCAAAGTAGACGGAGATTGGAAGATTGCAGCCTTCTCTGATGAGGCTGAAAAGGAAATCACCAACATTTTGACCAGCAATATCGCCAGTGCTTTTGAGGGGTTCGGGGAAGCATTTGATGATGCGGATGGTGAGGAAGCTCCGGAAAACACGGTTTGGCATGATGTGCCGCTTGGTCAGGAAGTGGAATTGGCCACGATCAAAATCTGCATCACCGGATGTGAGGAAAAGAACGAGCTGACGGCAGAGTACTTTGATCCCGAGGTAGCACAGGAGGGCACGAAGTTTGTTGTTTTCTCCGTTGTCATTGAGAACACCACGAAGGACAGCATGAGTTTTGACAACGACCTCATCCTCACCGACAGCCAGGGTAGGAACTACGACCCGTACTCCGATGCCCTGTGGTACTTTGACGAAACGTTCTGCTATACGGATCTGGCGCCCAACATTGCAAAGAGCGGCGTCTTCGTCTACAATGTGCCGGCAGACTCTTCTGACTACTACCTGTCGGTTTTGAAAGCTGGCACCGATGATGGCTTCCACCTCTATGCAAAATAATGCCTGATGAGAGGTTCACACCTGTTATCAAGCATTATGATATAAGGCCGGGCAGTTATCCCTCATGGTAACTGCCCGGCTTCCCTTATCATCATACTTGGGAAAAAAGCAGCGGCCCTCATCCATCTGGACGGAGGACCGCTTGATATTATCTGAGGAGGATGCTGCCGGTATCTTTGCCATCAATTGCAAAGCTCATGAGTGTACCTTTGACAACCGCAGCAAAATAGTCGCTCGCTTTATGCTGGGACTCGTAGTTCTTCGCAATCAGTTCCAGTGTCTCCCTGAGCTGAAGCATGGCAGCGAATTCGTGCTTACAGGGATAACTGCAGAAACAGTTGCAGGTCAAGTTCCGAATCTCACGATTCTGGCATTCAAATTCCAACTCATAAATCTGTGTGCCTTCCACGATTGCCCGCCCCTTGATGCCATCGAGGCAGATGTACCGCACACGGCTCTCCATGTAATAGTCATGACCGCGCTCAGCAATATCGTGGCTGATTTTCATGGTAGAGAGGTCATCCAGCTGAAAGCTGAATTCATCACTGCCAGATACATAGATATCTTCCTCTTTATCGGGTGCTTTGAACCAGGAGATGACCTTGGAATAGGGCAGCGTTGTGGGATCAAAGGTGATGAAATGTGACCCAGCGAAGAAGAGTTCGCCCTTAACCTCCGTATCAGCGACGCTGATCACGCGCTTGTAATCGGACAGCTTGATCTTGAAGTTGTAGGTGATATCAACCACGCGGCCGCGCAGCCCTTCGAGCTTCCCGTCAACATAGACAATATCTCCGACTTTGAGATCGAACGCATCGTTGTAGTAGGACAGTGTCATATTTCGGGCTGGGAAGTGGACGCGTACAACAGACTTCCTGGGTTCGCTTGCGTTGGAAGCAGGTACAGAAGGAGTACCTTGAGAAGAAGGCTCATCCGAGCACGAGGCAAAACCAATACGATGGAACACCGAAACCCTCCTTCCTAGGCTTTAGCGATACTTCTTGGTGAGGGAGAAGATGACACCAAGAGGCAAATACAGAATCGCAAAAACAATAGCAGCCAGCATATAGAAGACCTCCTGTTCCTTTGATGATATGAGTATAAAACAGTGCCTGTCCAATAATCCGGACAGGCACTTGTCTCACGTCAATATTTTCCGATCTTCAATCGTACTGCCGCTGGAATAGGAAGAGATCTCGGATGGGTATGGTATGCCGGATGAACTGGGACAACGGCTTACCGGCAATGCTGATTTCAGGCTCAAAACACATGGACCCACTGTAACGCTCCTTGGAACCGTCACTAAAGCGCATCTCCAGATTCCATGTGCCCATATCCGTCACAAAGCAGCCCACATCGCCCCTGTCAAACACAGCAGCGAGGGCATCCAGAATATCTGCTGCATCCGCATGTGAGATGGAGATTCTCTCTTTGCGGAGTAATCCCTCCTTCACGGAGTCTTCTTCCGGAAAGTGATAGCCGGAGAACCACACCTGGCCAGTCCGTGAGATGGTAAGATGCTGCTCAATTTCCTCGTCCGGCTGTGGTTTCGGTCCGTAGCCATAACCGTCTGAGATGATACGGGCACTTCTCAACACACGAGGTTCGTCGTGCAGAAGATCTATCATACGATCCAGGATCATTTTCAGATCTCCGCGCTCCGCACGGCGCTGGAAACTCCCGTTGGAAAAGTGATCTTCCCGAAAGAGCATGGTCAACAGTGCGCGGCACAGGTTCCAATCTGCATCCTTTACACGAGCAAGCTCCTCGTCAACATGGATGGGTTCGGTGACCATATACGACCCGTAGTCATAGGCAATCAGTCCTGCTTCATCCAGACGATCATAGAAATAGTGTGCGCGAGTTGCAGGGGCGCGAAGCATCTCGTTGAGAAGAGATGCCAAGTTCTCTTTTCCCATATATCTCAACTCCTGTAAAGTTGCGCGACAGACTCAATATGCTGCCTCATGGCAGACACCACTTCGTCAGGGCCAATAATCTGTGCGCTGGAACCAAAACCGGTCACCCAGGCAAAGAACTGTGGGCTGACAACCACATTCGTGCGGACGGTGAAGTGATCGTCCCCATCGGCGATCAGCATCACATCACGGCCGAGACGATCGAGAACGGCCCCAACCAGATGATTCTCAAACCGTAGCTGGACAGACACCTCTTCTCCGGAGAACATACCGAAAACCTTGCGCGCGTACACGGCCATGTCCAGGGCCGCATAGGCCTCCTGACCATCGCGCTCCTCCTCGGTCATCTCAATGTCCACCATCTTATCGACGCGGAAGTGCTTGATGATCCCGGCCTCAGAATCATAGGCGACCAGATAGTAGTTTTCATCGTCCCAGGTCAGCGCAAACGGGCTGATCACATACCAGGCTTTGTCCCGGCGGAACCGGCGCTCTTTCTGTACGGTGTACTCAAAATAGTGGAAACGAATCTTGCGGTTATTGGCAATGCCGGTATGGATCGCATCCACATTGTAGTAGATGGACTCGTTCATCGTCTTGATCCGATTCTTGACGAATACCTGCCGGTTGAGAAGCTGTGCTTCGTACACGCTGGCGAGGTTCTCAATCTTCTTGATGAGAGACATGGTCTTCTTGTGGGTGATAAACTTTGAGCTCTGCACGCTGTCCACGAGCAGCTTCAGCTCCGGCAGTTCAAACTCACGGCTTGCCACATAGTATCCGTAGGTGTTCCCGGCCGAAACCTGGTTGATATCCAGACCGTAGTCCCGCAATGATTCGATGTCGCTGTAGATGCTCTTACGCTCAGCCGCAATATCGTGGGACTGCAGATACGCAATGATCTGGTTGGTCGTGACGGGATGCTCTTCATCGGAGTACTTGAGCAGGTATTCCATCACATAGATGATTTTAAGCTTCTGAAAAGAAGATCGGGCCATGTTCATCCCACCTTAACCGTCAAATTACGCCCATAAAAGTATTTATATTCTATATATTACCACAGAACCTGTCCAATAGAAAGGACAACCTGAGCTGCGAGCGATCGCAGCTCTTTTTCTTTACCCGTTCACAAATTGTTTACAAATTATTTTTGGAAGCGACGGGGGGTACCCCCCTCTTTTTTGAGTGAACTCTAGTTAGAAAGCAAAAGGAGATGATTGTTTTGAAAAAAAGACGGAATACGAATCGAGCAAAGCGGCCTCTTCGCTGCCCGCATTGCGGCGCAGTCATGATGCTGCGACCAGCATCTGAGATCTATCACGATTGCACGAGCGATAAGAAACTGCTTGTCTGCAACAACTACCCGAATTGCGATACCTATGTTGGAGTTCATCCCGGCACGGATATCCCACTGGGTGTGCCGGCAAATGGTGATCTGCGGAATCTGCGGATTCGGGCTCATCGGAAATTCGATCTCATCTGGAAGACCGGCATCATGACGCGGGAGAACGCTTACCGCTGGTTTGCCGATTCCTTTGGCCTGCGTCTGCAGGATGCCCACATTGGAATGTGCGGAGAGTATCACTGCCGTGAGCTGATCAAGCTCTGCGATGAGGTGCTCGCGAGAAATAACCGAGTCGCGTAAGGAGGTGTGAAGTATGACTGAGTATCAAAATGCGCTTGTAGTTGAGAACCTGGACCTGGTCAACTGGGTGATTCGAACCCGGATCTCAATCCCAAACCGGCCACTGTTGACCTACGATGATTTCTACGGGGTGGGCTGTGAAGCCATCTGCAAGGCGGCCATGCAGTACCGGGAAGAGGCCGGCGAATTCGCACCCTTTGCGTGCCGGTACATTTACAACGCCATGATCGATCACTGCCGCGCTATGAACTACCGGGCTCAGCGAATCTCGGACATCGATCTCGGAGAACGCAGCGACCTATTTGACTATTACAGCCATTCGGAGGTGGACTTCGAGTCTACTATCACGGATGACGCCGCGATGGCAGCCCTTCGTGCATGCAGAGAACGCTATACGGGTATCGCACGGCGTGGGGTCGAAGCAATTGAACTTAAACTGCGGGGATATGACTCCTCGGAGATCGCAGAGATCTATGGAACCACCATCAATAATGTCAATGCGTGGATCTCCAGAGCCCGCAGCAAGCTCCGGAATGAGCCCGCGCTGATGGAATCTTTGAGCTGATTTGTTGTTCCTTCCAATTCACCTTCGTAAGTGTTTTTAGAACGGTTAAGGAGGACAACCCTATGATGACTTTTTACGCGGCCGCTGGCAGCTATCAGATTCGGGAAGAGAATGGCAAGAAAATGCCTTATATTATGCGCCTTGGGAAACTGCAGCCGGTATCTATTCCGGAGTTTTGCATCTGGAGCATGTTGCTGTGGGATGTGATGACCTATGATGAGCTGAGCAGAAAGTGCACGGAGCGGCTTGAGGCCGAAGGAATCGCGCAGGATACCTTCGATAAGTCCCTTGAAATGCTGGTCAAGAGAAAACTCGTGATCCAGGGAGTCGGATACACCGGGGCGGATGCACTTTATAACATGCTGGCGGACGCCTATGTCGTACCGGTGAGAGGGCTCCAGGGCAAGCAGCGCTTTTTCAATGTTCTGAAGCTGCTCAAGGAGCGGAAAGTGACATTCTGTGAAGCTGTCTATCTGATGCAGCCTGAGAAGGTAACTGAAGACGAGCGGCGCGTCCTGAAGCTGGTGATGCAGACGCCGCTGAGTGTGGCGGAGCTGATTCGTTGCTTTGAGAACAGTGTGCGAGATGTCAGCTCTGCGGATAAAGTGATCGCTGCGATCTATACCGATGAGTCTGACAACCAGGCACGTCTGAACAATGCCTCCAGTCAGTCTGATTACCGGCGCGAGGTGCTGGAGGCAACCGCCAATCTCTACTTGACTCGCCAGGTTATTTTAGAACACGCATAATCAAGCGCCCAGAAAGGCTTCACGCTTTCTGGGCGCTTCTATTTCCGAAGAGCGAAGAATCACCACAATCATTCTGATGCTGTTCAAACAGAGAACAAGGAAAGGAAAGCTATTATGAAAATGCCGACACCCATTGCAATCAAATTTGCAAAACTCGTCATCGCCCTCGCCTCCATCACGATTCTTGGCACGATAATAGGAACCGCGCTGAGGGATCAGACGCTGCTATATCTCTCCGGCGGCGTTGCTCTTGCCGGTTCCGTTAAAGCCATTGACTATTTCCGGACTTATAAGGAGGGTAGGTTCGAAAGTGTAGAAGGTATTCTTCTCCAGGAGCGGGTCATCTTAGGAAGAAAGCGGCACAGCGTTGTGATCCAGCAAGAGGATACCGACCAAGTCCAATTGCTTTTGGAAGGTCGCTTCCGCCTTCAGGTGGGTAGCAAATACCGGTTTTATCTGAAGAAGGATGCCATTCATACAGAGCAGCTGAAACTACCTGAAGTGCTGCAGCCGGCGAGGATTGTGCTGGGCTATGAGGAGTTGCCCTTTTCGTCAGGAAAGCAGATTTAGGTATAGTGGATGCGTTAATTCAGCGATGCTATGCTTACAGTGTATTTATTAGATTGATCCTCCAAACGGAGCTTTTTAAGATGTGAGCTTACGGCAAGTTTCGTAGGCATGATAGGCAGAAGTGCGGTGCAGATATTCTCTGTCCGCGTCTGCTTTTTTCTTTTTCCGGCTTCGGCTGGATCAGTATTGTACCTTACGTCGATAGACGTTTGGAATAATTTACGCCGAAAGGCAGAAAGGAAGACAGAAAGATGTACGCTGAAATCAACATGGAGGGGCGCGTGGTCAATGATCCGGAGTTCAAGACAGGTAAGAACGGAGAGTACTGCACCTTTCGTCTGGTCGTGAACCAGAAGTTGGGCCCGCAGGAGAATGCCTCCTTCTACAACTGTACCGGCAATGAGTATATTGCCAATCGGATCAAGAAGGCCGGCGTCAAGAAGGGTCGTTTGATCCACATTGCCGGTGAGCAGACGCTTCGCTCCTACACGGACCGCGAGGGTGTTGAGAGAATGTCTGCTGACATCAGCATTCTCAACTGGCACTTTGCCGGCACCAAGCCCAAGAGCGATGATGCGGAAACTCCTCCTCAGAACGGATCTGCTGCCAGCCAGAGGCCGGCCGGTAAGGTCCACGAGGAACAGACCATCCCCGGCGGTGACGAGGACGATGACCTGCCCATCTGAACAGAACAAGGATAAATGGACTGTAAGTGTTTGATATGCTTGCAGTCCATTTTATTTGTTCACCCAACTTTACTTATGAAAGGACTGAACTATGTGGCTAAGAATAGCCGAATGAATTCCTGGACCCTGATGAAAATCCTCGTTGTCCCTTGCCTGTTCCTGTGCGCGATTTTCAAGCATCCGGCCTTCCAGTGGATCGCCTGCGTGGCGCTTGCCATCTGGGTGTGCTTCATGCTTGCGGATGTGATCCGACCGCGTCTGAAGAAGCGAGAGAAGGCAGCCACACCTGCAACAAAAGCTGCCGATAAAGATGCTCTGCCGGCTCCGGAGAATGCGGAGACGGATGAAACCAGGCTAAGCCTGCTTCGCCAAGTCAATCACCGCATCATGGAGCAGCTGAAGCAAAGCTATCCGATGGTCTCTTGGCTCTGGTGGGAACGGCGCCCGACAACGGAGGAAATCAGCAAAGGCTGTACCCGGAGGATCAAGCTCTATAACTGCGATCCATTCAATTTCGGGGAAGTCACTATCGCGCCATCAGGCAAGCTTGAAATCGCTCTGATCCAACTGGTTCCTCTCACCGATGCTGCACAGCAGTCGGAAGGAAATGAGGATCTGGAGGCAGAAGACATTCTGGATCGGTCAGATGTGAAGAAATGGTACACCACAACTGGTGTGGTGCTCCTGAGCGAGTTGATCGACGAACTCAATGTTCAAGGCCATAAGAAGCTGACGATCAAAGAAACCGGCGAGGTCTATATCATCGCCGGCGGCACGCAGCAGGTAGTCGAAACGATACCGGATTTCCCGCCCCGCCTTGCGTGGGAGGACCTTTGTATCCTGGCCCGTGAGGATGAGATTCATGCAGAAGTGTGTGATCAGGAACTGGCTGTCTCCTGGTCGTAATTCAATGCTATTGAGGTGTCATTATGTCAAAAACGAAACTGTTTGAAAGCTGGACCTTCCGGCTCCAGCTCCCTGCGCCTTTTGATGACCCGCAGTACGCCGGTGCGAAGAATCACAGCTTTTCTCAGTATAACATCTCCAGCACTGCGCAAAAGTCCACGCTTCATGCGCCTTCTCTGAGGGCGTTGCTGGCTTTTGTGAAGTTGGTCAGTGCCTCTGAGAAAGGCCAGAGCACGGAGGGGCTCGGTGCCATTGGCCACCAGGGCAGCACCTTCCGTATCAGCGAGTACCACTCGGCGAATAAGACTGACTGTGTCGTGTTCAATCCCGTGACCGGCAAATTCAATGCCGCTCAGGTGGAAGATGGAACTGACACGCTGAAGCCTTATACAGTCGGCCCGTCCAACGGCTCGGGCACCGGTTTGATTTTCTGCCTGCTGCCGATTCTGAATGAAGATGAGGAGTTCCAGCGCAATTTCCAGGAATTCCTCTCTCACTATGATAGCGGCTGGGCGGATATGGATGGCGCATTCAACTGCGCGCTGATCCTCTGTGACAACATGTACCGGCGCATCGAAAACAGCAAGACGCTGGGCTCGGATGGCGTCAAGATCTCGATTCCGACGACTGGAAACATCTCCGCCATTACGCAGATGTCGATGGATAGTGGCAACTATGCTCCGACTGGCGCCACCTACGGTGAATTCACCATCATGCAGATGAGTGGGACTCCGACAGCGAGAGCGGCTTCGTTCAAGCGGGAAGATTTTGTGGGGAAGTACACTCTCTCCACGCGTATCCTCACAGACCGGGAAAAGGCGATGGTGCCTACCCTGCCTGATTGGTACATCATCCCGAAAGAGGTAGTCCGCGTATGCGAACATGCCAAGATCACCACGGCTTCCAGCCAGCCCATGCGAAATTTCCTGTTTCGCGGTAATGCCGGTACCGGAAAGACGATGGGTGCACAGGCGATCGCAGCGGGCTTGAATCTGCCCTATACGCTCATGACCTGCAGTGCCAATACGGAGATCACAGACCTCGTCGGCCAGTTTATTCCCGATACGAGCGGTTTCCAGGGTGAACAGCAGTATGAAGGCGAGCTTCCCAAAATCTCCGATATCATCATGCATCCGCCCAGTGTCTATAAGATGCTGACTGGCGTGTATGACGAGGAGAAGACGGAAGACGATGTGCTGCAGAAGCTGATTGAGATCGCTGTTGGGAACTTGGTGGAGAAGGAAGAGACGCCTGGTCAGCGCATCCGCTATGTGGATACCCCTCTCGTGGAGGCGATTCGCTACGGATATGTGTGCGAGCTGCAGGAGCCTTCCTGCATTGCCAATCCCGGCGTCCTGGTCGGCTTGAACTCCCTGCTGGATAACTGCCAGGTGATCACGCTGCCGACCGGTGAGCGTGTTAAACGCCACCCGGACACCGTCATCGTCGTCACCACGAACTCGGACTATTCCGGCTGTCGCGACATGAATCAGAGCGTCATTTCCAGAATGGATCTGATCTATGACATGGAAGCACCGGATCTCAACACGATGGTCAAGCGCGTCATGAATGTCACCGGGTTTACCGACGAACAGGAAGCGACGAAGATGGCCATTGTTGTGCGTGACATCGCAGAGCGCTGCCGGCAGACCATGATTACCGACGGCAGCTGCGGTATGCGCGAGTTCAAGAGCTGGGTGCTCTCCACTATGGTCACCAAGGATCCCTATGAGTCCGCTCTGTCCACGATCATCTCCTCCGCATCTGCGGATCCGGATAATCGGGCTGAGCTGATCTCCTCCTGCCTGGAAACCCAGTACTCCAGAACAATTTGATGAAAGAGGTGTGAATTGATGAAAATCGAAAGAAAATCCTTTGTCCGTTTTGCTGTTGCAGTTGCGCTGGCCTGCTATGACCAGCCCATTGACCGGGAGATCACTGCTGAAGAGGCAGCCGTCTTACTGAAGTGGGTCATTGACATGGCCCTCGGACCCGATGCGGCTGATGTCACGGTGGAGCCCATGAAGAACTACCCGGTTTCGAGTAAGATGCCTCTCATCATCAGCGTCGCTGGTGTGCAGCAGCATCTTTTCTGGTTCTATCCCAATCAGGCCTTTGAGGAAATGTGCGATGCACTGTCTGAAATGCTCTACGAGATCCCCATCACCTGTGACTGTGTCCCTGCGTGATAGGAGGTCAAAGGCATGAGAACATCGCACCGTCAGATTCGGAAACGGATCCTCGACGCAAAGAGCAAAATCACGGATGAGGAGTTCTTCTCATCGCGTGCCTATTGCGGTTACCTCACTGACCTGGCCGAAGCGGCAACCAAGCGCTATCACAGGCCCTTGCGAGTGAAAGTTGTGGCGGATCATGACGATGACACGGTAGCCTTTACCGACTACCACGGCATTTTCATCAACGCCTGCAATCACATCACTTGGAGCTTGCCGACGCGAGTTCTTCGCTCAATGAGTCTGGAGGGCTTCAATGCGCATGAGTGCGGTCACAACCTGTTCACGGATAACCGGATTTGGAACAGTTTCTTCAGTCGTCTGGAAAAGGGGAAGTTCTATCCGAAGAAGCCTGCGGGCTTGGATAGTATGCAAAAACTCCACGCCCAGGACATCCTGGAGGCACTTCTGGATGACACGGACACTGTCCCGCGCCAGGTTATCATGAGCACGGCTCACGCACTGAGCAACATTCTGGAAGACGGATATGTGGATGCCAGGTACTCTTATGAGTTTCCTGGCTCCCCCGCCAAAGGGATTGCTCTGAACAACCTTCGCTTTGCTGAAACTGTGCCGGAGATCAATGAGATGATCAACCGCAAGTACTATGACCATACGATCGTGCTGAATCTCCTGATCCAGTATGTGCGAGCGCATGAGATTAACAACCTGTCCGGCTACACCGGCGAGTATGTTGATAAGCTGTACCAGTACATCCCGCTGATCGATGAGTCTGTCTACGACGATGACGCCAGATCACGCTGCGAGACGGTCAATGCGATCCTGATTGATCTCTGGCCGATGATGCAGCGCTGCTTTGACACTCTTCGTGATAAGCAGAAGGCGGCACAGCAGCAGGCACAATCCCAGCAGAATGGGTCAGGCGCTGCCGGCTCCGGAGGCAATCCTGCTTCCGGGCAGTCTGGAGATGAGGAAGATGATGCTGCACAGATGGGCAAGCAAGCTGTGGAAGAGGATCTTTCCAGCCAACTGCCTCAAGCGGCGCCGAACTTCACCATTAAGACCTCGGCAGTACCCAGCAACGGCACATTCACGCCGAATCCCGGCCAGATGAGTGCTGTCCGGGCTCAGATTGAGCGTATGATAGCTGAGGAAACGGAGCGCATCGCATCACATGTTACGAACAACATCACCAGCACTGGTACCGGTGGTGTTGATCAAAACAGCGAGTATGAAGGCAACGACTATGGATATGCGGCGGAAGATATCGAGCGGCTTCTGGAGAATATGGCGGAGGAGAAAGTCACCGAGGAGCTGGAAGAAGAGCTCTCTGAAGAGCTCCAACGCGAGGCAAATTCCATCCGATATGGTAACGCCCATCGCGGTATCCACATCACCGTCAATCGCATGGCGCATGTGGATCAGAACCTCATTGATGCCTATAACCGTGTTGCTCCGGACCTGCTCCCGATCTCCCGGCGTCTTCAAAGGAATGTTGTCCCAAAACTACGCGATCAGCGGCAGGGCGGAAAACAGACCGGACTCCTGATCGGGAAGCGGCTGAATCAGCACGCACTGTATCGGACAGATGGCCGCATTTTCTACAACTCGCGTCTGCCTTCCGAGCCGATCAACCTTTCCGTTGGCCTGCTCATTGACGAAAGCGGATCGATGTGTTCCAACGACCGCATCACGAGAGCGCGAGCTACTGCCATCGTGATCCAGGACTTCTGCGAGTCTCTGGGTATCCCACTGATGGTGGTCGGTCACACCGCATGGAACTCCCATGTGGAGCTGTTTTCCTACTGTGACTTCGATACCTACGACAAGAACAACCGCTATCGGCTGATGGACATGAGCGCCAGAGACTGTAATCGTGATGGAGCCGCATTGCGCTTTGTCGCCGAGAAACTGTCCAAGCAGGTTTCTGAGGTGAAGATCCTCATTATCATCTGCGATGGGCAGCCGAACGATGACGGTTATTCCGGCTCTTCTGCTGAAGCTGATTTGCGGGGTATCAAACTGGAGTATGCGCGAAAAGGCGTGCAGATCTATGCGGCAGCCATTGGTGAGGACCGCCAGAGAATTGAGCGGATCTACGGGGATGGCTACTTAGACATCACCGACCTTAATGACTTGCCCATTCTGCTGACCAGCCTGATTGCGCGAAACCTCCCGCATTGAGAAAGAGGCGCCTATGAAGAAACAGGTTGATTTCGATTGGTACTGTCATACGAAAAAGGATGTGATCAACAATGCGGCCTATGAGCTGATCGTTGCACTCACAGCCAAATCGGCACCGCCCCGCAAGTTCGAACTGTCTATCCCGCCTTGGGATGACCGGATGATTGCGGATGTGGTCTCCAGCGCGATCACTGCTGTCGATGAGCGCATCGGGTACTTCTGCCACCCCTTCTATCAGGAGTTGGACAGGCTCCCGTGCTACCTCGGCGATCGTTGTGATAACCCACACTGCATCTTCAAGGATGCCTCCGGGCGTCCGAAAGTGCAGCCTTCCGAACGGGAAGAAGATCCTGCGGAGGGGGGTGATGACGATGTCTGATGAGAAGCGCTACTTTTCTGTCAAGGATGTATTTGAGCAGGCGGTCACGCTTGCAAAAACGGATCCTCGATATGAAGAGTACAGCAGGATCTGTGAGCTGGACTATGACCTGCTCTGCAGCACATGCAAGTACGACAAGCTCTACAGGTGCGAGTTCGATGTGGTAGGTGAAGTGACCTACGGCGGCAGCGAGGGTATCTATGGAGATATCTTCCTGTATGGCAACTGGTCCAAAGAGCGGGATAACCCGTTCAAAAGCCGCGCCCGCGTTTATGTGCTCAAAACCTTGAAGCAAGACAAGGAGTCGTACTTGGCAGTGGGAATGCTGGTCAACCTCATTTGCTACTACGCGAATGAATTCGTAGCCACACATCTCGACCGATTTGATTAAGGAGGAACGAATGCATAGCAGAATTATTGAACTGGGCAATGAGCCCATTTTGCCTGATGACCGAATGGGAGAAAGCAGTGTGCCAGAATGGTTCTACCACTCGATTGCGGACTACACGGATGAGGAAACGGACCGGGAGGAAGACCTGAAATGGTTCCTGGAAATCGTTGCCCACATCGTGGATGTCGCAGAGGATGGAGAGAGCTTCACGTTCAAGCCGAATGCCAAGAAGAAGTACTTCCACAGACAGTACTACGCTTTCTTGGATAAGGCACGAGAGCTGACGGGCATCTCAATCGAGGCCTTCTGCGCCGAGACCCCATACGACATCGGCATGGCCATGTTTAAGCTGAATGAAGCCTACCAGGATAAGTTCGGCATCTATGTCTATCACAATGACGAATTGAAAACACTGGATGAATGGATTCGCGAGACTGATCTCAGCGGGTCCTTTTATTTTGGTGGGACCCTGGACTATCACTTCTGAGAGGAGGCTTGACGACTATGGAATTGTTTCATTTGAAGACGCCGATTCTGGATCGCCCACAGTGTTTCTTTTACACCTCGCGCAATTATGCGGGCACGCCCTACATTGGAATTGCGCAGCAGCAGGACGAAGGTGCTGAGCCGCTGATGGATGTCACCGTGATTCTCAAAGATGAGGTCCCGAATGGCTGTATCGCCGTGAAGGATTACAGCGAGAATACGGGCCTCGTGGACTTCTTGAAGTCCATTGGGTTCATCACGGATGTGGTGGAAAAGCGCCCAAGTGGTTTTGTTGAGATCCCGATCTGCCGCTACGATCCGGCTGTTTTGGAGAAGTACTCCAAGATGGCAAGGAGGTAGGACATGGGGACTCATACCGATTTCACTGGTGCAATTCGCATCACGCCCTGCGTCGCCGAACCGCTGGCCACGAAGCTCCAGGAGTTTATGGACATACGTCATATGCGGCGCAATGTCGAACAGCTTCACAAGCTCTTCCCTGATCCGGAGGAGCGGAAGGAACTGTCGCTGTTTGGCGATGGAGATTTTGGTGAGGAAGGCGCCTTCTTTCTGCCCAGGGAAACAAAGGATTTTTTCCCCCGTCCCTCAGAGAGTGGGCCTTATCCGGAGGCGATTGATGAGCAAAACGGCTTGAATTTGCCGCCGGAGCCTTGCCCGAGCCTCTACTGTGACCTGGTGCTGCTGCATGATAAACAGCGCAACTGCTCGTACCTCGGATGGAATGAGGCTGAGAAGTCTTATTACATCACGGACTGGATCGAACTGATTGCCAGTTGGCTGGCGCCTAGAGGGTATCACCTGGATGGCAAGATGTTCGCTGTGGTAGAGGGTGGAATGTCCTTCTACTCGATTACCGTACAGGATGCAGAAGTGACATCCGAGGAATTTGAGCCCGAGGTCACCTATTGGCCTGAATTTAATGAGCTGCTCTATGAAGATTGAAAGTGAGGAAATGTCAAATGGATGAGAATCGTATTCAGAATCAGATCGCAATCTACATGACGAACAAGAAGCTCTGCGAGTTTACGGACAAGCTGAAGCCCGCGCCGGTTGAGTACTACGCACACATGCACGCGCAGGGTGAGGAACAGCCGGATGGCTTCCGCGCCTACTCGTGCATCGGTGTCGTGCTCCAGGACTATTCCAAGGGCAAAGGCGATAAGACCGTTCGTGTCACCGCCAACCTGTCTCCCGGCTTTTTCCCCTTCGCGCTCAGCCGGATGCAGAATGACCTGGATAAGTTCGACTTCCACGAGGAGAAGATCTTCGGGGAACCGGATGAGCACGGACTCAGCACGGTCACCAAGTTGTCCATCAAGCGTGCGACGATCGGAACCGACGGTAAGCCCAGGAACTATCCCTGGTGCATTATCCTTGAGAACGGCCGCGCGGTGAAAGAGCAGATGGCTTCCGGCGGATTCCATATCAAGTCCGGTACCTATAAGATGGCAAGGTCCGTCTATGTCAATATCAACGATCTGGACTTCTTCAACCTTGTCTACCGAACTGCTCGGTACATCGAGTCGTGGGAACTGACCTACTGCCCGAAGGTGATCCGTGAAGCGAAGCAGCAGTTGGAAGCCCAGCGCGCTGCGGCGCAGCAGCAGTGAGGAGGTGAGTGTGATGATTCCTTTCCCCGGTGATATGACGGTATTGGGCGATTTTGAAATGACTTCGCCGACCATGCGAGCAAGCGATCCCTGCTACGATCGTGATGTGTGGTGCTGCGGCACTTTCGACAACTGCAAGCTTGGTACCTGGGAAGCCGGCGTCCTCATGTTGGACGAAGGCGACTGGGGTGACCGCGTTGCTGTTCTCGCTGCCCGCCATAAGGAAACCGGCCCAGACTTCACCATCATTCGTGACCCGAACATTTTCCTGGGTCACGGCTCTTGGACGGAGCAGCCTTTTGAGGTAGGTGTTGATTCCGGTCAGGCGGGTCTCTTCGATGATGCCCACTACCAGGATGACACCGTCTTCGATGGCATGAAAGAGCCGGAACACGATTTCGGGGACCTTTGGTATAACCATGCCTGCGATATTACGTTGAGTCGGATGCAGGCGGGTGTGATGCCGTTTGGCGTGGTGTCTTCTTCGGGCTTTGGTGATGGCGGCTATGTCTGCTACACCCATGAGGGAGATACAGGCGAGATCGACTTTGCCTTCATCGTGTTTATTGACGAATAAGCGTTTTGTGGAAAGGGAGTGCTTCGGCACTCCCTTTTCCCTATCACCGATCGAGGAGGTGATGAATTGAGTATGGACTTCTACTTCGGTATCGACCTGCTGCAGCGCTTGCGGCAGTACTATGAGTCACGGCTGGCCCAAGCTCTCTCCAAAGGGTTCGACCAGCCGGGTGCCCAGTATTATTGGCTCTTTCAAGAGCTGGAGTACCGGGCATCTACACTTCGCCGATTGATGGCCATGCTGGATGTGCTCCCTGAGTTTATGTGCAGACAGACAGAAGATCAGATCTTCGCGATGGCCATCGGCCACACGACAGGCTGGTTTTCCGAAGCCACACTCGGACCATTACCGCGTGACGGTGGCGTCAACTGCACTTATTTCCAGGATAGCAATCCGTATTGGGCTGATCTTCAAGCGGCAATGGACAGGTTCTCAGTGGACTATGACTACAGCCGCCTTTCCACCTTCTATATCGACCTGGTTGAGTATCTCGTGATGACAGTGCGTCTGTACTTCTTCATCCGTGAGAAGCAATTCCGGCCGATTGATCGTGGGAAGTACGATGAGCTGGTTGGTATGCGTGCGGCATTGCCTACCCCGGCGTAAGGAGGGCGCCTATGATGACCCCTCTTACGCCGGAACAGCAGGCCTTTGCTGCGGAACATCACGGCCTACTCATGGCTTTCATGGAGAAACACAGCCTCGATGATGACTACTATGGCCCGTTGGCAAATCGTTATCTGAATGCGGTGGCGAGGTATTTAACCGAGCCGGACCTGCAGAAGTACGCATTCTCTACGGTTGCGTGGTATCACCTGCGATCGGAGCTATCCAACATTGCAAGACGAATGGAGAAGCAGATTCAAGCGCTACCCATCGAATTGCACGGAGAAGTTCCGGTTTATGATGAGGCACCAATTGATAATGCCCTATGGGAGAAGATCGAAGAGCTCCTCACCTATAAGCAGTGCGAGGTGGTCTATCTTCGCAACCAAGGATATACCAATCGTGAAATAGCAAGCCTGTGTGGAATCTCTCGCAAAGCAGTTGAGAAGCGCTTTGCGAGGATTCGTAAAATACTAAATGATTTTAAGGAGTTTTGATTATGAGTCACTTTTCTGTTTTCGTTACTGTTCCCCAGATGAATCCCGCTGCCCCCATCCATATCGGCGAACTCGAAGACCGACTCGCTACCATTCTGGCTCGCTACGATGAGCAGACAGAAGAGGACGAGTACCGTGAGTTCGAGGATCAGACGGATGAGGCTCGTGCTGACTATGAGAAGGACACCGTAAAGGTTGTCCAGTTCCCGGACGGCGCGGTCCATTCCATCTACAACCGGGCCTTCAGTGATCGGTTCTACCTTTCCGAAGATGACACTATCTACGAATATGGCCCGAACCACGACACCAAGAGCAAGTTGGTGACGGATGCGTCGAAGGCGCTCAAGTTGATCCCCGACTATCCGGTCAAGCAGTTGTATCCGGACTTTGATGTGTACTGCGACGAGTATCGCGGCTTCATGAAGAGCGAGGACGGCCATTGGGGTTATACCCATAATCCCAACGCTAAGTGGGACTGGTGGGTCATCGGCGGCAGATTCCCCGGCGGGCTCTTGGTCAAAAAGGACCTGGAGGATTGCATTGCGTCCTGCAAGGAAGAGCAGGCTGATGCCCCTGCGGGCTACAAGTATGCAGATGCTGCTCGGAAGAAGGACATCTGCTGGGACCTCATGTTGAAACTGGCGACCGAGGCAGTTGAGCGCAGCTATAAGCGCTGCGTTGAGGCTTGGGAGGCTCAGAAATTGGAAAACTTCAGCCCCTTTGCCAGAATTACCGAGGAAGGCATCGTCGGCTGGGGCAGCATGATCTATGTGAAGGGCGAAACGCTCGATGAGTATAAAGCTCGTAAGGGTGTCACGGACGCGGATCGGTATCAGATTGGCGCCTATGCCTTCGTGGATCGCAACGGTGACTGGAACGCTTCCGGCGATATGGGCTGGTTCGGCATCTCTAGCAACGATAAGCCCGAGCGCACCTGGAATGACGAGTTGCAGACCCTGATGAACGAGGTGCAGGACGACGACTACCTTGTCGCCGTGGACTGCCATATCTGATCTTTGACACAAAGCCCGGAGTTGATGATTGCGAACAGCACATCAACTCCGGGCTGCTTTCTAAACGCTTTAAGGAGGGTTGACCAAATGGGACTGACGTATGTGTGTTCGCCTCTCTCTGCACCTACGAGGGCGGAGATGCTGGCAAATGCTGCGAAGGCGAGCACCTACATGGTAAAGGCAGAGAAGGAATTCGGCGACCGCGCTGTTGCGCCGCACGCGTACTTGCCTTACTTGCTTGATGATACCGTGGATGAAGAGCGTGCGCTGGCACTGGAGTTTGATACCAAGCTCCTGAAACTGTGCACTCGCTTGGTTGTCTATGGTGACGTGATCAGCAGCGGTATGCGCGTGGAAATTGAAGAGGCTACAAAGCTGGGTATCCCGGTCCTGTATCGGCCCGGCATCTGTCCTGACATGGGGAAAAACAATGCCGATTCGAAAAAGGCCGAACACCGCTGCCTCCATTACTGGATCTAAAACTGTTTTGAAAAGGAGAATTTGATGATGGATATCAAACGTGGCGATATTTTCTATGTGAATCGGAGTGATTCTGTCGGTTCGGAGCAGCGCTCCGGCCGGCCGGCGATTATCGTGTCCAATCCCGTGTGCAATGAGCATAGCCCTGTGGTTGAGGTCGTGTACCTGACCTGTCAGTACAAGCACCGCCTGCCTACGCATGTGCGGATCGATAGTACTGGGAGGAGATCTACTGCCCTGTGCGAGCAGATTACCTCGGTGGATGTCAGCCGGCTTGGCGACTACAAGGGCCATGCGACCGATGAGGAGATGCAGCAGATCGATGCAGCCTTGCTTTGCTCCCTCGGAATCCATCCTCTCACGCAGCAGGCGGCCGTGGAGAAAGTTGGGCCTAGCGTGGATGACTCCGCACTGGCTCTGATCGCCCTGCGGTTCCTGGAAGGCTTCATTCAGAGGCACTGTGGGGTTGAGATTAGCAGCAGCCTGAGCGCTGAACTGCTCACCCCGAAAAATGGCTGATTGAGGTGACACCGTGAAAGGGTTCTACAAGCGCAGATCTGATGGCAAACTCGCGGACATGCCACCGTGTGGCCTTTGCAAGCACAAAAGCAAGCAGACCTATGAGTCCCCTTGCTATAACTGTATCGACATCATGGATCTGGCATTGCATCGGCCAAATGCGGAAACGGAGTTTGCTAATTTCGAACCTGCTGAGGAGGGATCACAAGAATGACTGAAAGAGAAGAATTGCTGAAACGACTGGAGCGCGTGAAGGCACTTGCCGAGCGCGGTGTTGGCGGTGAAAAGGAAAACGCTGAAGCGCTTTTGAAACGCCTGATGGAGAAGTACGAAATTTCCGATGAGGATATCGAAGACACCTCAACACGGACCTACTTCATCCGATATCAGACGCAGTGGGAGCGTAAGCTGCTCCACCAGATTGCATACATGCACCTGGGATCCGGGCATTCGTTTGGCTGTGTGGGAACCTACACAAATCGGTCCCGCAAGAAAGTCGGCGTAGAGTGTACGCCGGCTCAATACATCGAGATCGAAGCGGACTATGAGTTTTTCCGCTCAGCTATGGAAGAGGAAATGTCGATTTTCTATACGGCATTCATCTCTAAAAATAACCTCTTTCCACCGCCTGAACTGGCATCACCTGACGATGATTCGGATGAAGAGATCGACCTGGTGCGAGCAAAGAAAGTATCTGCCTTCATGATGGGTATTGAACGCCGGACGCGCAATAAGGCGCTACCCGGTACCACGGAGGAGGATGATGACGATGAATGAGGAACTGATTGCCAAGACACCACTCGGCGAAATCGCTGTCGGAATCAAATCTGACCCCGACTATCCCGGCGTCTATATCGAACTTCGGGGAGTTAACCTGAACGATCGCTTCAAAGAGGGTGCAGTCCGCCTTGCATGGGTGGAGTATTCCTCGGAGAAACAGTGCCTGCAGACCGTTGTCTACGGCGATGGCGATGCAGACGATTTCACGCATCTCGTTGAACACGAAAACATTTTTGATCCCAAACTGATGAAATGATAGGAGGAAGACTTGTGGATACCACGAAATTGATGAGACCCCTTTTCTCTGGAGGCAATTTCAATGTGAATGGCAGGAGGAAACAATCGATTTTTGTGCGTGAAGTGTCCAACGGCACTGACGTATACCGTCTTTGGCGGAATGCGGGGAAGCCGGATCTGGACTATCCCCGCGCAGAGAATGATGCTTATATTCTTTATGTGGAGATAGGTGAGTATCTGGCTCCGCTGCGGATGACGGAGTATTCTCTGATTGACCATTGCGGCTATCTGGCTGCGACCGAAGAATTGTACGGTGGCAAGGATAAGCGCAGCGAGTACTTCAATCAACTCCGTGTTAGTGGTCCAAACTGGGAGCAAGTGACCTCCGCTGCCATAGCTCTCGAAAATGAACGGATTCAACAGCTCGGAAGCGATCCGGCTCGTCAGGCAGACTACATCAAGAGCATCATGGATCAGCATGTGTCTACTTACCTTGCGTCCAAAGAAAGCTGTGGACAGAGTTTCCCGGACTTCATTGGCGCCTTGGTCCTCGATGATCTCTTTATGTGCCAGTCGTTGTCATTTGTGTACCGGCAGAAGATATATGCGGAAGAGCAAGCTCGAAAAGCGAAGGCAGAGGCAGAAGAAAAAGCCCGCAAGGAAGAGCAAAACCGAGTGTCAAAGCAGGCAGTTCAGGATGCCATTCACACCATCCAAAACGGTGGTGTCCTTGAGAATAAGACCGTGAAGTTTTATCTCAGGTATTACTCCGACGGGCCTTGTTCAATCGTGAATTACCTCATGCGGAAGTACCAAGTATATGTGCCGGCCCGGACTCAAGGATGGATCAGCGATAAGCTCGTCAGTGTCACAATCGAGAATGGCCGGTGCGAGCATCTCAAATACATGAGGGCCAAAGGTGGCCAGTGCTCGCAGCGGTTCTTCGACTGCATGAATGAGCTGATCCAGAAAGTTACCACAGAAGCAGTGCCAGAGTTGGAGGTCGGATGATGGAGTATCACTGGTATGAAGACTACTGGGCGATGCCCCGGAATCTGCCGAGAGGCCATCAGTTCTGTATTGGATACTATCAGGCGCAGCGGGCTTTACGATTTCATGTTGAGAATATCCATACTGATCAGTCGGTGTTTTTATCTACATGGTTGCTGGATAATGGTTATCGCGTATTCCTACATTTCAAGAGTGGAATTGTCACCGAGGTGAAACTCGGTGACAATCCTCCCCCGGTGGGAAGAATCGAGGCTCCTAAAAACTTAGAAGGACTTCTGCTTAGCGGTTGTCTTGGAAAACTGACAGAATGAATGAGAGAAAGGGATTGAGTATATGAAAACGTATGATCCGGTTCAAGAAGCCTACCGTATTCTCTATGAGGCTCTGAATGGTAAGGAAATGGATTATCAGGCCGCCATGATCGCTATGGAGGAAGCTCTTGGCTATCTCGGCGAGGCTTTGGAATGAGGTGACAAAATGGCTGGCATAGACCATACCATCATCGCTTTCCATAACGGAAAACTCATACGGAACGAGGTAAAAGTTGAAGGCGATCAGTACACATCGTTGATTCCCTTCCAATATACCCGTGACGGTGAAATGTACGGCGTGGACTTTGATAAGAAGATTGAAATTCCACAGTATTACAGTGACCACAAACTTGGCGACTGGATTATCCGAAAACTTGGCACACTCATAGAGAAGGAATATGCCTACTTCTACCGAAAGGGCGAAGTGGAGATCCTTGAATATAAGAGTAAGGACTACAACGTCACTTTCTACATGGATGGTGATGAGTCATATGTGCTGCTTGGCGGATATGGCCATTGGCGCAATCCCTACACACACTTTTATCACCGTGGCTACGGTGAAGCGTTTGAGCGCCAGATGGCCAAGGAATGCTATGAATGGCTTTGTGAGGATGTGCTATCCGACCTCATTCATCAAAACGATGATTACTTCATTGGCAATGAAACCAGTGAGGCATATCATCGGCTCTGTCAACGCCTTCGTTTTAAGAGATATTGGGACATGAGCGACAAAGAGCGCACAGAGTACCTTAACACGAAATTGATGGAATATGACGATGATTGATGTGAACTAATTTTATAGGTGCGCCGTGAAAGCATATTTTTCACGGCGCACTTTTTTTAAGCCAGGAACTGTACCTCCTGGAAAATGGAAAAAAGGTACACAATCCATTTTGGAATAGAAGGAGAACCACATGCCAACCCAAAAGCAAAAAACTAGAGGCAACTGCCTCTGCAGCATCATCGCTGTACTCATAGCAGAAAAGCTGATTGAAGATGGACTCCTGAATGCTCCGCTCTATAGGAAGCAACAGAAGAACGGAAATACAGAAATATCCTACTTCAACACATCCGGGTACTATGATGCCACAAATTTCTCAATGCTGACAGAAACCAGCCGGCATTTAGAAGAATCCCCAATATGGTACCCCTCGTTTATCTCTCGCGAATCATGGAACAACGCAGTAGAAATGTTCCGGTATCACTATAGTATCAAGTACAATGTGGAGCACTATCTGCTCCCAGAGCTCGGTCCACAGATTGAATGCATTTCCGGAGAGGAATTGGCTTCCGTGGCCAGACAGTTCCTTTTGGATCAGGGAATTCTTGGCCGCCCAGTGCGCCAGTTGCACGGCGATACATATTATTTTGGCGAAGACGAGATCTATCATGTTGATGACGGATCCAGCCAGGCCCTGCGCGAAGGGCGCAATAGATACCGCGCATTTCAGTTGATGGACTATGATTCGTTCAATGCAAAGGTGTGGAACAGAGCGGTCAGACAGTTCGCTGTTGGGATGACTTTGCTGGAATGCGCGAAAATATTCGCATCGTCTGAGTTGGAGTATCGTGCTTCACCACAATGGAGCATGATAGACCGACTCATCCAGCGAATCTCCTCGCCTAAGTACGAGCGGGTACCTGGGAATACCAATACTGCGACATTTGACCGGATAAGGATTGCCGTTTCTTTGCCGCGATACCTCTTTCCCACTTGGAACGATTTGAAGCAAGCGGTGGTCGATAATCGAAAAGAGATTGATCGACAAGTCCTTGGAAAAATAGAAACAGATTACCGATTCAAAAAATATGGCGTCACCCTCAATGTACTGCGGTTGAGTGAAATTGTCCTGCGGAACGACTACTCGCTGGAGTACATCTTCGAACTGAAAGAATAGAACCGTTTTCGTGAATTTGGAAATAACGGTGTTGACCGCTTATCTTTTGAGATGAAATACCGTTGTCCGTATTATTGGACAGGGCTTCTGTTAAACTGCTATTATCTATCCATACGGAGGGAAGCAGAACGAATACGCTCATGTGTTGAGGGTTCAAGGCTACTCTGATATAATGGGCAAAACGGTATCTCAAGGAGGCGGCGCCATGACAGATCTGCTCAGCAATTTGAATGATGCACAGAAGGAAGCGGTAACAGCAACGGAAGGCTTCATCCGCGTGATTGCCGGTGCCGGCTCCGGAAAGACCCGTGCACTATCCCACCGCTTTGCCTTCTTGGTAAATGAACTGGGTATTCTGCCCGGCAATATCCTCTGCGTCACCTTTACAAACAAGTCGGCAAATGAGATGCGCCAGAGAATCCACGCCCTAACTGGGGATAATGACACCGGGTATATCAATACCTTCCACGGCTTCTGCGTTTCGATCCTTCAGGAAGATAGCCATGCCGTCCAGTATCCAAAGAGCTTCCTCGTGTTGGACAACTCAGATATTGATGCCATGCTCCAGATCATCTATGAAGAGCGCGGCTTGAGCCTCCGGGACATGACATTCTCTGCGGCCCGTGATATGATCGAGATCCGCAAGCTGTTCAAGGAGCCGGAGTACTATCGGGACATGATCACCATGTCCCTGGATACACTGAAGGAGAAATACGATCAGGCTACAAGCGCACCTGACATCATCTTCTATGGGTATCTCTATCAGGAGAAGAAGTGTTTTGGTCTGGACTACAACGACCTCATCAAATTCTCCCTTTACATCTTTGATCAGGATCCGGCCATACGCCTCAAGTGGCAGCAGAGGCTGGAGTATATCATGATCGACGAGTTTCAGGACATCGACGAGCTTCAGTATCAGCTGATGGAGGTCCTGTGTGGGTATCATAAGAATCTGTTCATCGTCGGAGATCCGGACCAGACAATCTACACTTGGCGTGGAGCCAATGTGAAGTATCTGCTGGATTTTGACAAGGCCTTTCCCAGCGTGAAGACCATCATGATGATGCAGAACTATCGCTCCACACCGGAGATCCTGGCGGCCGCCAACTCCCTGATTGATAAGAATGGGTACCGCATCAAGAAGGACCTGATCCCAACCCTACCCAGCGGCGCTCCGGTCGTCTGCCACTTTGCAGAGACCCAGGAAGCTGAGGCAAAATGGATCGTGTCTGAGATGAAACAGCTCCATGAGACCGGCACGCCATATAAGGATATGACGATCCTGTACCGCGCCCATTATGTCACGCGGGCCGTGGAAGAAGTGTTGCTGCAGGAAAAGGTTCCGTACACCATCTACAGCGGCGTTCAGTTCTTCAACCGAATGGAGATCAAGGACGCGCTGTCCTATCTTCGCATGATCGCATACCAGGATGACCTGTCCTTCCGTCGCATTGTCAATGCTCCAAAGAGGAACATGGGAAAGCGGCGGATGGCATTCCTGCAGGAATGTGCTGACAAACAGGGGTGCTCGTTGTACCAGGCATTGAAGAACAATCTGGAGGATCCGATCTTCAAAGGGACAAAAGCGCAGCAGTTCGTTTCCTTGATCGAGGTGTTCTCAACCAGATATGAGGATCGTCCTGTTTCCGAAGTGCTGGCTGCGATCCTCAACGAGAGCGGCTATGAAAGGGCACTGCGCACAGAGGGCAGCCAGGAGCGGCTGGACAATTTGGCCGAACTGAAGCAATCGGTCTATGAATATGAGACGTCCTGCGGTGAGGAATGTACGCTGGAGCATTATCTGACGCATGTTGCCCTCTTCACCAACAGTGATACCGGGGATCAGGGAGATAAGGCCAAACTCATGACCGTTCACGCGGCAAAGGGCCTGGAGTTTCCCTATGTGTTCCTGTGCGGAATGAATGAGGGCATCTTCCCGTCCAGAAAAGTGCGAACGCTCCAGGGCATGGAGGAAGAACGCCGGCTGGCCTTCGTTGCACTTACCCGTGCAGAGAAAAAACTGTATCTCTCGGAAGCGGATGGGCGGAACTTCGATGGATCGCCCCGGTATCCTTCGCGATTCATTCTGGATATTGACCAGCAGCTACTGCATTTTACCCAGGAACCTCAGGAGGGCCTCATCCGGGAAGCTAAAGGGTATATTGAGAGCAGCCAGAAGTATCTCCCGGAAGATGACAGTTCTATCATCTTCCCGATTGGCCAGCGGGTAAAGCACTCCATATTCGGAGCTGGCACGGTTCTGGATGTCGATATGGATAAGGCCGCCCATGTTGTCCAGTTCGATGAGATGGAAACACCCAGACGCATTTCCTTCCGAGCAAAACTTGATAGAGTGTGATGAGCAATACGGAGGTATTGTCGTGGATCGAGAAACAATAATGAGAATTCAAAATTCTCGCATAGATCTAAAAGGAAAGCCGAGGAAAATATCATACTACACAGCAGATGGAAAGTTTAAGGAACAGCAAGACTTAAACTATGATAATCTTGGAAATACCAATGGAATGATGCTTCGTTGTTTTATGCAAAATGGCACCAGTTTAGAGGGCTTTGCAGATCCGTATAGAACTCACGGAATGCCCCCATATGACGGAAGCATACATGATTATATCTATTTATGGACATGGGATCACTTAGATGAAGGAACACATCGACTGGTTGGAGATGATGCGACAAAATTCGATCAGACATTTGTCCCGGTTCCAATACAGGAAATCACACATATAGACGCAATCTTATATTCCAATCCACGTTGGGGTGGTATACTTACAAATCGCTTTTTTATTGATATTACATAAAGAATCGGGATGGCGGTATTGCCATCCCGATTCTATTCATCTAACCCTTGAAAGAACTCATCGTAAGTGCAGTTGTAGATTTTCCTCAATTCAATCAGCACACTTGCCCGGATGTTCAGTTCACCGACCTCGTACTTGGCATATGCACTTCGAGCAATGTCGCAGCCCCGACGTTGTAGCTCAACACACAGTTTCTCCTGTGAAATACCGTACTGATCTCTCAGCCTCCGAAGGTTGGCGCCCATATTGCGATCTCTGCGGATCTTCTGCTCCATACGCATTCTCTCCATTGACCAGTATTGGTTGCAACTTTTATCAGTTTACGGTAAAATGGAGAAAAATATTGTCCGTGATACTGGACAACTTTGGGGGCGGAAAAGATGGCAGGATGGCTCAAACACCACGCGAAGTGGATCCTGGGTTCGTTTGCCTGCGTTGTTCTCCTAATCGTGGTTGGCCGAGCTTTTTATCTGAACCGGCAGCCGGATGTATGTGCGCTATGTGGCTATGGAGAGCGTGAGGTCTACCATGCCCCCGTGATCGTAAATCTATCCACAGGTGAAGTCAGCGAGATGCGGGTCTATGACCCTTCAAAGACTGGTCGTAACAACGAGATTTCGAAAATCCAGACCACAGGGACCTTCAGCTTCATGTACTGCGCTGGCATCACGGGAATTCGTGATACCTGTTGGCACATCTGCAAGGTTGAAATCCCGGCTGACTCGAAACATATGGTGCCCTCCCATTTTTGCTCAGAATGCCGAGAAAGACTTGCTGCAAGTAAGAAGCAGGGGTTTGTACTCGCTGACTATTACAACGATGATGCGTTTGAAGTGTTCGAAATTGTGGATGGAGCAACATACACGATTCGGGACTATGAGGTCACAATTACGAAAGGCACCACGGACAAGGCCCTTGAGGTCTGCGTGCAGGGCAAGGCTGAAGGCTTGGTATTCGTTGATTAAAAGATGTGGAGCCTGAAAGTGGCTCCACATTTTTGTTGTCAGTAGCTACCCCTGTCCGTATTTTTGGACAGGGCATCTGTTATGATTCGAATACTACCATAGGGTTCAAATACTGGAAGGGAGATGTGAACCGTGAGCGGTTTGTTTGGTAGCTTATTCGATTTTGATGGAGATGGAAAACTCAGTGGCAGCGAGAAGGCCTTTGGCTTTGCTGTGATGATGGGTGCCCTTTCAGCGATGGAAGAGGAAGCCAGAGTCTCCGAGAGCATTTCTTTTGACGAAGAAGACCTGGATGATATGGACCGTGATGATTTGGAAGCCAAGCTGGAGGAGCTGCGCGAAGAGCGTGATGAGCTTGACGATCAGGAGCCGGACGATTGCCTCAGCGATGCCTACGACGCGTGGGAAGAACGCTGCGAGGAGTTGGACAGCCAAATTGAAGAACTCGAAGAACTCTTGGACGATTGAGGAGGAACACCAATGAGAGCGTTATTACGAGATGGCGATGATCAGACTCTGATCGCGCTGGAAGTGGAAGAGGCCGTTTATGATCCGGAGGATCAGTTGCTGCTGCTGTACGCAGCAAGCGGGACCAATTATGAGGTGTCCAGGATCGTGCGGGCTAATGCCGATTCGATGATCAAGGAGTTGGCCGAGAAGGGGTTCTGCGACATGACGCAGTTCACCGCAACCGAGGGAGAAGACTGAAGGAAGGGATTTCACAATGATCGTGATTGCCTGCTTAGACGATAATGGAGGCATGATGTTCAACCATCGGCGCCAGAGCCAAGACAGAGTACTGCGGGCGCATATTGCAGAGCTGGTCGGGGATGCTCGGCTTTGGATGAACCACTACTCAGCCCAACAATTTGACGCAGAGCCCATTCAGCACCTAAATGTGGATGACGCTTTCCTGCAGGAAGCTGTTGAGGGCGATTACTGTTTTGTCGAAGGCGCAGCGTTGACCCCTTATGAGAGATGGATCGAGAAGATGATCCTATTTCGTTGGAACCGGACATACCCCGCTGATCAGTTCTTCGACATTGATCTCTGCGGAGGCAATTGGAAACTAAGTGAGTCGATTGAGTTTGCCGGGCACTCTCACGAGCGCATTACTATGGAGGTCTATCTTAGATGAAATCGCGCATCCTTTCCTGTTTTTTGATCTTTACACTCTGCTTTTCCATGTTGACTGCCTGCGGCAGTGACACAGCACCATCCGATAACACTCCAAGCGAGTCCTCGCAGGTCGAGATCTCTGACTCGCAGGATAGCACACCTGGGGAGACCGTAGAGCAAGATGGATCCGAATCCTCGGACAGCGCTTCAAGCAAGGGGGATACAGTCCCAAGTCAGTCGGATGCACCGTCTGCATCTCAGGGGCAGCAAACCGAATCTTCCGCCCCGACAGAGATCACGACAGCCTCCTCGTTCTCCCTGAGCGATGTGCCTGTGTATAGCGGTAAGGCATATACCTCAGTCAATGGGAATGTTCCTTACTTCACCGCTGCAGAACTGACGACAACATCCTTTGAGACCTACAGTGATCTGGATAGTCTCGGTCGCTGCGGAGTGACTTACGCATGCATTGGGCAGGATTTGATGCCTACCGAGGAGCGAGGCTCCATCGGCATGGTGAAGCCGACCGGCTGGCACACCGTCCGCTATGATGATTTGGTAGATGGTAAGTATTTGTATAACCGTTGCCATCTCATTGGGTATCAGCTGACCGGTGAAAACGCCAATACGAAGAACTTAATTACGGGCACACGGTATCTGAATATTGAGGGAATGCTGCCCTTTGAGAATATGGTTGCTGACTACATCCAGGAGACCAACAACCATGTCCTTTATCGCGTGACCCCAATCTTTGAAGGAAATAACCTGGTGGCCAATGGCGTTCTGATGGAGGGTTATTCCGTGGAAGACAAGGGCGCCGGGATCTCCTACTGCGTCTTTGCCTACAATGTCCAACCGGGCATTGAGATTGATTATGCCACGGGTGAGAGCAAACTGGCAGATGGCGTCAAGCAGGAGGAGCAGAAGCCGGCTACGGTGACTCCCACACCTTCACCGGAACCCGAAAAGCAGGAGCCAACAACCGGCAGTGCGGCGTCGCAGGCGGATTATATTCTCAACACCAACACAAAGAAGTTCCACTATCCCACCTGTTCCAGCGTGAACGATATGAAGGAAAAGAACAAGCAGGAGTTCTTTGGTACCCGCGATGAGGCCATTGCGAATGGGTATTCTCCCTGCGGACGCTGCAAACCTTGACAGGTCGGCTCAGTAGGAAATCTTATTCTTATTAAGTGTGGTGAAACAATAGTGGAGCACCTGAGGGACTATCCAATTGAACACATCAGAACACGCTGCAGAGATGTAATCAATAATCAATTCAAAATTGTGAGTCAACGAGCCAAGGAGAAGAAATGGCCTGTCAGTATCTCTATCCCTGATTTGACGGAATTGTTTCCTCATCTGTATCTTGACGAAGACTATGACCTGTTTGGATACTATGCCAGGGAATATCATGGCCTCTTTGGAGAGATAGCAGCTGTGAAAAAATGTGACGATCACACAGCATCGGTAGAAGACTTTGCAATTCCAATCATTCATCTTCCTAAGGAAGCCGTTGATCCTATGGAGGTCGTTTACTGTGACGGTACCGGAGAAGGTTATTTTGAGGCAATCCTTCTTAAAAATCTGATCCGTGGACTAGAACACTTCCGAGGAAACAGCCCATATGGCCGTGAGATAATCTCATTTCAGGGGATAGATCTCTCTCAATGGGAAACGATTGCCGAAGTGTCCGATTGGAGTATCAGGTTTGAGTTGGGTAAAAAGAACTGTAGTATGTACTTGTTTGAAATCGACACGGTCTCGTTTGAAAATCTCGGTCAGCCAAGACGAGTGTATTTGCGGCGGTGTAGTTTCAGTGATGATCTGGATTTCATACGAGCATTTGAACGGCGAAAAAAGAAAGAGTATCCTAATCAGCTTGAAAGCAGAGGCCGGTATTCCACCCAGAAACACTGTTGCGTTTTTACCGATACTGCAATAATGATTGCTCAAGAAACGGGCTGTGAGGACGATTGTCAGGAATAATTCAACGAGATCTCATAATGTGACAGAAGCGGCAGACTGTGATATGATGAGGTTGCTGCTTCATGCAGCGAGACCAATTTGATAAGCGAGGTAACCTAAATTGAATTTGAAAGAAGTAAGCGAACTGCGTCGCCGTTTTCGTATGGATCGGAATGCTATCAGCCGTATCTATGGCTGTTTTGTCAATAGCAGCCGTGAAATCGTTTCATACATCGATGAATCCATGGGCATTCTCCCGCAGGATGAAGCTGAGAAGTACCTGAACCTGTTGAAAAAGGTTCTTTCCGGCAAACTCGGAAAGAACCTGATCGATATTATCTTCTCCACAGAACAGGTAGCTGACAGTGACGAGCATCGCTTCCTCATGGCACTGCGTGATTCGGAACTGAAAGACGGTGAGATCCGTGAGGAGTTCTATCAGAAGATCATCAACTCTCTTGATCTTGGTGACAGCAACTACCTGATCCTCCTGGCACATGACACATACGATGTCCCCCATAAGAATAAAAACGACGAGATGGATGCAGATGCGTCTGATGCCGTATTCTCCTATGTCGTTTGCTGTGTCTGCCCTGTGAAGGAGCGAAAGGCTGAGCTCGGCTTCTTTCCCGGAGACAATGAGTTCCACAGTTGTGCCGGCCAGATCGTTGCCGCGCCGGAACTTGGATTCTTGTTCCCTGCCTTTGACGATCGTGCGGCCAATATCTACAATGCCTTGTTTTATTCCAGAAAGGCAGATGAGATTCACCAGGAAGTCATCGACAGCGTATTTCATACCACAGCTCCCATGTCTGCCGCTGAGCAAAAGGAAGCATTCCAGAATGCTCTCTGCGAAGCTTTGGGTGATGCTTGCAATATGGAACTGGTCCAGTCGATCCATGACCGTCTCCGCGACCAGATTGATCAGCATAAGGAGAGCCACGACCCAGAACCGCTGGAACTCTCTGTCAGTGATGCGGCAGCAATCCTGCGCGATAACGGAGTGGAAGAGGAGAAGATCCTTGCGTTCCGTGATAATTGCTCTGCCCAGTTTGGTGATGGAGCAACGCTGAACCCGGCCAATCTGATTGATAGCGGCCGCTTTGAGGTGAAGACCGCTGATGCGACGATTTCCGTTGATCCGGAGCATAGCTACTTGGTCGAGACAAGAATTATTGATGGTCGTAAGTACCTGCTCATTCCCGCAGACGAGGATATCGAAGTCAATGGATTTGGTGTACGGGTCAAAGGCGAGTAAACAAAGATCGACTACGGAGGAATAAAGATGGAATATAACAAATTGATCGCAGAGATGTCCCTTTCGGATGAGGTGGAGGGCTTCTATGTTTTGAAAGCTGCATATCCCAAGACGACCGCTACCGGCAAGCCGTTTCTGAGTGCCTCTCTGTCGGATCGATCCGGCTCCATCGAAATAAAAGTATGGGACTATTCGGGTCCCATCTCCTCTGTAGATGAAGGCAATGTTGTGAAGATCCGTGGCACTGTCTCCGAGTTCAGAGGCACCCCGCAGATTACTGTCGATCGGATCCGTTTGGCTGACGGCAACGATACATATGATCTGTCCGCATTGGTCCCGGTGGCACCCATTGATGTGGACACCACCATGGCCGAAGTGGAAAGACTGATCAACTCGATCGCTGATGCTGATTACAGGAAGATTTGCAGCACAATGATGACCCGCCATAAGGAGTCCCTGAAGACAATCCCGGCTGCCAAAAGCGTCCACCACGGCTTTATCTCCGGACTTCTGATGCATACTGCGACCATGATGAAAACGGCTGATTTCCTGTCTGGCGTATACGGGGATATCATCGATCGCAGCCTGCTGCTTGCCGGCACATTCCTTCACGACTTTGCCAAAGAGAAGGAGTTTACCTTTTCTCAGCTCGGCCTCGTCACGGAGTATTCGGTGAAAGGACAGCTCCTTGGCCATCTCGTAATGGGTGCACAGGAAGTAGCCGCCGTAGCTTCGGAACTGGGGATCCCTGAAGACAAGTCCGTTTTGCTGCAGCACATGATCCTTTCCCATCACGGGGAGCCCGAATTCGGCGCTGCAGTGAAACCCATCTGTGCGGAAAGCGAATTGCTCTCACAGATCGATATGATCGACAGCCGGATGGAGATCTACCGTGAGACCCTGGCTGGTCTCCAGGTGGGAGAGGTGAGCAACCGCGTTTTCGCACTGGACAAAAGAGTGTTCAAACCTCATGAACTGAATGGGTGACCGTTATGGCTATTGGAGAGAAATATGCCCCACTGGGGAAATGGCTGAAAGAACACGGAGGAGACTCTATTAAGCTGACTTTCGATGAGCTGAACCAGATCATCCCGATCCCCAATCACGCATATAAGAACAGACCATCCTGGGCGAATCTCTCAACCCCTGCATCCTTTTGCTCCAGCTGGATCAGTGCGGGATATGTCGTGGATTCCATTAGTTTAGAAGAACAATGGGTCATATTCAGGAAAGGCGTAGTACAGAGCCACACGCATCATCATAAGCCGCCCTATCGTGTTGTGGATCAGAGAAAACTTGCCGAAGCCATTCAAGCTGGATACGAGTGTTATGACAGTATGGCGGATGATCCACATCACCGATACCTCTCTTGGGAGTACTGCCATGAAGCGTTTCGGCTGAATAGGCACCCGCAGATTGACGCCACGATCGACTATCTCTGCCTGCACTTGGCTTGGTATTTGGCCAGTTGGGGTATGCTTCGAAACTCTTTCCTCATGCAGAAGGATTACAAGATCCATGCGGATGTTGTCCGGCTGATTTATCAGCCGGAGTGGGATGATCTCTGGGACATTTCTCCCGAGAAACTCTCGCAGGAGAATTATGCTGGCCGAATCATGAAACTTAGCGAGAGCATTACAGAAGCTTATGTGGCGTCCGGTGTCAGCATCCCAACGGATACCTTGCTTACCAAGATCTTGCTGGGTACTGTGGGCTGCGTGCCCGCCTATGATCGGTATTTCAAAAAGGCTCTGGCTGACACCGGTGCAGCATCACAAGTATTCAGCGCGAAATCTATCAGGACCCTCGGAAACTTGTATCTTGCCCATGAGGCTGAATTTGAAAAGCTCCGGAAGTATTGCAGCAGCCGAATTGAGTATCCGGCAGTTAAGATTTTGGATATGTGCTTTTTCGAGTACGGCTTCCAGAGAGATACGAAAGGCCAAGAAGAGAGCGAATAGATTGTTCTGTGAGGAGGGATCACTTTGGAATATGCTTTGACAGCGGATCATCACCGCGTTCACGCACTCGATGCGGATAAAGGGCAAGAGTATTACTGCCCTGTTTGCGGTAACCAAGTGATTCCTCGTCAGGGTGAAGTCAATTCGTGGCATTTCGCTCATGTGACTTCGTGTGTGGATGACTGGAAATACGATATGTCTGAATGGCATCGCTGTTGGCAGAATCGATTCCCCGAATCCACCAGAGAGGTGGTCATTGAGCATAAAGGAGAGTCTCATCGAGCTGACATCCTGACTGGAGGCTATGTGATTGAGTTTCAGCATAGTCCAATTACTTCAACGGAGTTCGAACGGCGGAACCTTTTTTATACGAAGGCTGGATATAAAGTCATATGGGTATTTGATGAAACTGAGGCCTTTGCAAATGAGTACATTATTGGCAGCGGAGATAACTGTGACAAGTTTGTTTGGAAATGGCCCAATCGTGCTATCGCGTCGGTGGTTCCTCAATTCACATCAGATGTCGCAATTGTCCTTCAACTGACGGCGGAAGATGATGATAACGATTGCGATTGGCTCGTCAAAGTGGAATGGGCTATTGCTGAGGATGACCATTTAGCTGACTATCGCCGCTTTTTTATCGATGACGGATTCACTCCGGACCTTTTTTCTCCTACTGGCCTACGAGACATCATGCTCAATAAAAGAAGACGTTTTGAGGCTTTCCTGAGAGACCACAGCCCCTATGAGCCGAAATGCAAGAGAATGAAGGGCAATCCTCACTCCTGGTATATCTGTGAGAAGACCAAGGAATGGCACGATGACCAGTGTCTGGGGTGTCGGCATAATCTGATCACAGAATACCGAAAAGGCACGGATTATCGAAGAGGTGGCCGATTCTATTATTGCTGCTATCCTCGTGTTGTGAACGAATCTGACGAGTATGGGAACATTCAGGTGCCTTCAATTAGAAATTGATAGCGAGGAGAATACTCAATGAAAAAGACTTATGAACCGGAAACGAAGAGAGGCATCGAGCAGGTTATTGATGTGTTCAATGACTATATCCGGACATCGACGCATTTTGAACTGCTTTGGTCGGATAAGGTGGGCTATATCTACATCAGCATTGACAATGTGCGCGGGACCATCGGTGATATGGATTGCTGCGTTGTTGACAGCGCAGAAGAACTTCTTGATAAATTCATAAGCGAGATGGCCATCGATATCATGGAGGAAGTCGGCCACACCATTGATCCCACTGCAGCAACGCAATTAGAGCGCAGAGAAATAGAACGGCGGATCCATCCTTATTTGGAGCAACTGCCGGCTTATCAAGACCGACTCCAGCGCGTTTTTACAAGGGAGAAATACTGATTAGATTGCTATTTCAATTTGGAGAAATAATGACAAGACGAATTATTTTACAGATGCATGTGGGATAGACATCATTCATGTGTGTAGCACAGTGTTCGTGAGGAGGATTTGGGTTCATGCAGATCGGGTGGGTTGATTTTTCAAAAACAGAACGTGACAAAGTCGTATCCATTCTACGACTACTTGGGACCCAAACAGCGCTGGATGAGTTGGGGATTGGGACTGTACGGGATGCTTTCTCCGATATGCTCTTTCCGGGGATCTCCACTTTGCAGACACGAGCAAAGTATTTTGTGATTCTTCCTTATTTGTTTGCCCAAGCCGAAAACCATCGGTTTAAGCACCGGCGGGATGTTCTTGCCTATATCCATAATGAAGAATTCACACTAGTCAAAACATTAGTGAAGAATTCCGGGCCGGAGGCATATGGGATCGTCGGAAGCCGCAACATGGAAAAGATGGTGAAGATGAAGCCGAGTTCCATCTATTGGAATGGATTGCGGACAGTCGGTATCCTTCGATATCCAAACATTTCTCTGGATGAAGCGTGTGAAATAGTCCTTCGGAATGAAAGGATAAAAAGAGAAGTTACTCTGAAAACAGAAAGTGCAGACGAGGCGGCTGACGATACGGACGCATTAGCCGGCAAAACTGTTCTGTTTTCTCCTATCGTGCCAGACTACGATGTTCAAAAGGACGCGACTATTGAACTTACAAAAAAAGAGGCACAATATCTTTACGATCACTTTCTTGATAGTCCAGCGACTTGCAAATCTCTCACGGCGTATATGCTGCGTGAAAAAATCCGCTTTCCTTCTTTCAGGGAAATCCCCTATGCTACGCTTCCAAGTGACATCAGCGATGCCGTTCATTTGGCTCAGGAATTTGCGGAGTTCATTTATGGTGCGCATCTCCTTTACAACATCATTTACGCCGATGGATGTGGGATAAATAACGATGAAGTAGAAGCTATTCGAGCTGAGTTCAAAGGCTATTGTGATCATTATCACCCTATTCACCTGGATGATGTGCTCGCAATTTCTAATTGCCCCTCAATGACCAGCCAGTTTCTCAGAAACTTTGATACTGCTCTGCAAGAAGGAGATATCGATGCAGCAAGAGACATCGTGATCCGGCGCGAAAGGTTGGTAAAGCAGAATCGCGCTAAGCTCAACAACCCTAAAAGCTACCGCTTTGAGAGGCCAATCCATTACTACAAGCTGGACTACCGTTTTGGCACGGCATCCACAATTATCAACGACATCCTGACAGGATTGGAGGCATGAGCATGGCAAGGCGACAATTTAACCCCGAAGAAAACCGACTGGACTACAGCCAAATGCTCTGCCCACCTCCGGGATATGACCTGGAATTCGCTGTGGGAATGACTTACTCATTGGACATGGAGGCTCTCCTGGGAGTGCCAGTGTCGCTAGGGATGTTTGAGGATTATGACAGCTCAGCCACACAGAATCCATTCTTCCTGTTGGAAGCGATTCGGAAGTGCAGCGATAAACTTGCAATTTTCTGCAATGCAGATGGAATTAAGATGCCGCAAAACATCCGCCCTGTCTACGCCTTGTTGGAAAACAGCATCTTTCCTGTGAGCATGGAACGCAATGCAAATTTCCATCCAAAGCTCTGGGTGATTAAATATCACAGCGAGACGGAAGCTGCGGTAATCAAGGTGATTGTACTTAGTCGAAATCTGACTTTTGATCGGAGCATGGATATTGCCGTTGAGGTAACAGGTACGATTGGGCAGGAAACAAAGGAAGAGAATCGTCCTTTGGCCGACATGCTGTACTTCGTTAAGAAGTATGCAGCGGCTGGAAAGCAGAACGCAATCTCCAGCTTAGCGCGTGATGTTCTGAGGGTTGAAAAGTTCCAATGTGAGGATCCTTTTGAGTCCTGTAGATTTCTCCCCTTTGGCATTCCTCGTTATAAAAGCCAGGCTTCGCAGATGGTGGATGATGCGCAGAGCCTTATCGTGGTATCACCATTCCTAAGTGACAGCATCGTGGAGCGCTTGGGAAACGGACCTTATGAAACAACCCTTGTCACCCGCCTCAATTCAGTAACACAGAAAGCATGGAATTCCTTCCAGCATGTTTATGTGCCTTCTGAGATGCTGCTGGATGATGAGTTGCTGGGCGATGCAGATCAGCAATCCGTAGCAAAACGGGATCTGCACGCAAAAATCTATTTCAAGTCGGTTGGGAGCAAACACTATCTCTACCTTGGCTCTCTCAACGCTTCAGCTAACGCATTTTACCACAATGTCGAGTTTATGCTTGAGTTGAAGTACAAGCCTTATTTTGCTTCTTACAGCGCGGTGCTTGACGACCTGGTGACAGGAAATCCGATGTTCGAACAGCTGGAGGATTTACCGACTATCCCGGTGATTCCCGAGAGTGAGGAAACGATGGATGGTCTGCGCGATGTGTTGGATTCCATAGAAGGAGCTTCCGTTCAGGCAGAAGGAGAACAATACCAACTCACGATCTCCTGCGGTCCTCTTCAGAAACCGGCAGAAATTGCACCGATATACCGTAGTGCAAGTTTTATGCCTTTGCAGGACAAAGTAGAGTTTCACAATATGCTGCTTCGGGAATTGTGTGAGCTGTATGTCATCCGTCGCGGCAATCAATACTGTATTGCAAAGATTCCAACTGAGGGAATTCCGGAAGATCGGGATTCTGCCATCTATAACGCTGTGATAGGAAGCAAGAGCGGATTCCTGGCTTATGTGGCATTCCTGCTGGCAGACAATTACACGGAGGCTGGTATCGAGCAGCAGGAGTTGATGGAACGATTGATCAATGGCGCAGATACTTCGGAGACATTGATCCCTTCTGCTCTTTACGAACGTCTGCTGCGCACCGCAGCGTTTTATCCGAAACGGCTTGATGACGTAGAAAAAATCATGGAACGGGTATCACCTGAGTTGGTTGATGACTCCTTCCGCATGTTGATCAGAACATTCCGGGAAGCTGTTAAGAGGAGGTGATCGTTCATGTCGGCATTAAAACCGTTGGACTTCCAGGAGGCTACTGCAAATCGTATTCTGAAGGTTTACCAGCAGAAACAGTATCGTGTTCTGCTGGCAGATGAGGTTGGCCTTGGGAAAACGATCATCGCCAGCGCAGTCATCCAGAAGGTAGCGGATTGGCATTCCGCTTGGGATAACCATTTTAAGGTCGTCTATATTTGCTCCAATATCAACATCGCAAATCAGAACTGCAGAAAGCTAGGCATACCGGATGAGGACTGCCTTGATTTTCAGGAGAGTCGTTTGTCGATGCAGCACCTTCGCATCTATGAGAGCGCAGGGAGAGATCACAGTTACATGCAGTTGATACCAATGACCCCGGCAACCTCCTTCTCTATGACAGGCGGCCAAGGGTCAAAACATGAGCGTGCATTGATCTATGCTGTTTTGCATCGTTATCCCGCATTCCAGATGTATCAGGAGCCATTGAAACAACTGCTGCAATATGAACATACGCTGCAGTGGTGGGATTGGAATATTGAGGAGTATAACAGACGCATTGATGAATGCAATGCAGAGACCGGCAACTACCTCTCTGATATGATGGATGCAATCAGCGGATATTTCAAACTTGAGCCTGCTTTTCTGGATGAAATTTTGGATATCTGCAAGCAGCCAGAGGTGATGGAACTGCCTCACCGACGCCGGCGAGAAGCCGTCAATGGGCTCCGGCGGATGTTTGCGAGTATCAGCCTGGATCGGCTGAAACCTGACCTGGTCATCATGGATGAGTTCCAGAGATTCAAGGATTTGATTGCTGGCGACAATTCAGAAAGTGGCATGCTGGCAAGAAAGTTCCTGATCGAAGATAATGATGTGAAAGTTCTCTTGCTATCTGCGACGCCCTACAAACCCTATTCCACGCTTGAAGAGCTTTCGGAAACAGGCGAAGGGCATTATCAGGAATTCATGCAGGTCATGGATTTCCTGATGAATGATGATCAAAAGAAACATGAATTCCATCAGGTATGGAGTGACTATTCTCGCCATTTGGCTGAAATAAAGACAGATCATTACACCGTGCTGGTCGCAGAAAAGACGCGGGCAGAGGATGAGATGTATCGCTGCGTCTGCCGGACAGAACGCTTGAGCGATGCTATTTTCGATCGCAGCAAAGCCACGGAGATGACTGAGATTACCCCCGAGGATATTCGGTCATATACCGAATTGCAGGTACTGATGGATTCTTTGTCACTCGGGAAGTTTCCTATCGAGTATGTGAAGTCGGCACCATATCTGTTGTCATTTATGAATTACCGGGTCAAGGATAAGATTGTCGATGCGTTGGAGAAACAAGGAGACTATCGACTTGTAGAGCAATCCACAAGCATGCTGCTGCGAAGAAACAGAATCAATCGGTACGAAAAGATCCCCTGCAACAATGGCCGCCTGCAGACACTGTTAAATGAGGCATTTAGCAGGGAACGGAATGGAGCTGAATTGCTCTTATGGATTCCGGCATCTCGTCCATATTATTCGACGAAAAGTGTTTTCGATAAAAATAAAGGATATTCGAAGACACTGGTCTTCTCCAGCTGGGAGATGGTTCCCCGCATGATTGCTGGACTGACCTCCTATGAGGCGGAGCGGCTTACCGTAGGCAGGCTCGGAAACCGAGAAGATGCCAAACAAATGCGCTATTTTGCCCAGGACAGTTCTGAAGGGGAACGGAAACGGCGCAAAGTTGTCGTGCGACTCCGCGATGAGATGGAGGAGGTTCTTACTTACCCATGCAGAACCCTGGCAAAGCTCTATGAGCCACTTGAATTGGCTGGTAGGTCGGTTGATGAAGTGCGCCGGATCGTTTGTGGCCGCGTCCAGGAGCTTCTACAGGAATTCCAGCAAACGCACCAACTTCCTGCTGTTCGACAGAGCGCTGCGCAAGTAGTGGCGCTCATGCAGACCTTAGATGGCGAAGATCCGAGTTATGAACTGCATGGTATTGCAGCTGGTACAGAGAAGTTGCTGACAGAGCTGGCCATTGGCTCGCCAGCGATCTGCGCATATCGATTGTTCAAAGGGACATCTATGGCAGGTACGATGGCAATGGATCTCGCGGACAAATTCATTGCCCTCTTTAATAAGCAGGAGTCGATGGCAATCATCGATGTGCTATATGGCAAGAAGGATTCTGATGAGGCCTATTACTGGAATGTGGCCAGCTACTGTGTTGAGGGAAACCTCCAGGCCGTTCTTGACGAATATGCCTTTACATTGGGGTGCGAGAGTGACTTGGAGTTGCTGCGGCAGATGAAGGCAGGCTTTGTTGATACTGCGAGTATCCAGATTGAAACGCGGGAATCCTTCCTTGGCTATAGGGAGAAATCCAGGCTGCGCACACACTTTGCAGTGGGCTACTTTAACGCTCAGGTCAACGAGAAGACCATGCAGAGAACCGAGAACATCCGAAGCGCCTTTAACTCCCCCTTCCGTCCATTTGTGCTGGCAACAACATCTATCGGGCAAGAAGGACTTGACTTCCATAACTACTGCAGAAAAATCATGCACTGGAATCTGCCGTCAAATCCAATTGATCTGGAGCAACGGGAAGGCCGGATCAACCGTTATCTCTGCCATGCGATCCGTCAGAACCTGGCAGACAGCGAATTCGGAGCTTTCCCATTTGAAAAGAGCGTTTGGAAGGAGACCATGGATCGTGCAACAGTGGCCTTGAAGCAGAACCATTCAGATTTGATCCCCTACTGGTGCTTACCCGATGACTTTCCTTTCAAGTATAAGATAGAGCGCATCGTTCCCATGTACCCATATAGTCAGGATCGTTGCAGATATGACCATCTGATGGATGTGATCTCAGTTTATCGGCTGACGCTTGGTCAGCCTCGGCAAGAGGAACTGTTTGAAACGATTCACAAGGAGAATTGGGACAAGGATGAGTTGAAGAAGCTCTACATTAATCTTTCTCCCTGGGAAAGGATGCATACTGCAGAAGGAGCTGAAAAACGATAGAGATGACCACAATAACCAATGACTGAATGAAGGAGGCATGCGTACAGAAAATGAGGTCTGTATGTGTGCCTCTTTACATCTGCAACCAAGTTCTTTATGAACATAAAAAATAGGACAAAAACATTGAAGAAATATCTTGACAAAGCAAACATTCAATGCTATCATGTATCCATAAGATGAACATCAAAAATAGTTCAAACTGTTTTGGTGACCTATCTAACGTCGAAGGAGGAGTGGCATTGAATAATCAGAATAAGTGTAAATTTCGGGTTATGAAGTCCACTTGCACGGAGTTTCCGGTCCATCTTCACGGATAAACAAGTCCACCGTCACGGTGAAGGAGTCCGGCTAAATCAGAGCCTTTATAATGGTGGTAGCACGCGATGTCGTGACTATTACCAAGGAGGCTGCCGAGATGGTAAACTACCGAGAAATCTTGCGATTAAGCAACGACCCCAAAAATGGGCAGAGGAGTATTGCAGCAGCATTGCATTGTTCCAGAGATACGATCCGGGAAGTGCGAGTTGCAGCAGAGAAAGCAGGAGTAAGTTGGCCGTTGGATGACACCGTTACCAACGAAATGCTGAAGCGAATCCTCTTCCCAGAAAAGTCTACAGCGGAGACGCTTTACACCCAGCCGGACTATCCCTATATCCACGAGGAGTTAGCACGTCCGGGTGTAAATTTGACATTGTTGTGGACAGAATATTGCAGGCGATGCGAAAACGACGGCACCGCACCGTACATGTACACACAGTTCTGTGAGAAGTACCGGCAATGGGCCCGTATTACAAAAGCAACCATGCGGATCCAGCACAAGCCGGGAGATGCTATGCAGGTGGACTGGGCCGGCAACACGCTGGATATCTATGACCCGGTTACCGGGGATGTCTCCAAGGCATATTTGTTTGTTGCGGTTCTACCTTGCAGCTGCTATGCCTATGCCGAGGCCTGTGACGACATGAAGCTGGAAAACTGGCTTCTTTGTCATGCCCATGCCTACAGTTACTTCGGCGGTGTGACTCGGCTGCTGATCCCGGATAATCTGAAGACCGGTGTGACGAAAAATACCCGGTATGAAACAATTCTCAACCGGAGTTACCAGGAGCTGGCCGAGCATTATGATACCGCGATTGTCCCGGCCAGAGTGGAGCACCCTAAGGACAAGCCTTTGGCAGAAGGAACGGTGAAGTTTGCGTCCACCTGGATCCTGGCGGCTCTGCGGGACCGACGGTTCTTCTCTATACGCGAAGCGCAGGAAACGGTAGCTGAAAAGCTGGAAGAACTGAATGACCGCCCGTTTAAAAAGCGCGAAGGCTGCCGCAGAAGCGCCTATCTGACCGAAGAGCAGGAGTTTATGAAGCCTCTTCCCACTGCCGCATATGAGCCAGCTGTCTGGTCTCCTGATCTGACAGTTGGGCCTGATTACCTGGTTTCTGATGGCATAAACAAATACTCCGTCCCATTTGATCTGATTGGCGAAAAAGTGAACCTGCGCCTGACCAAAAACGCGGTTGAGGTTTTCTACCGCGGTACCAGAGTTGCTATGCATGCACGGCACCGAACGGTACTTCGCGATCCTGTGGTAAAGCCGGAGCATATGACACCGGAACATAGGAAGTATCTGAATTACAACGAAAGCGAGTTCACATCCTGGGGCAGCTCTGTTGGTGAACATACCGCTTCGGTTGTCCGATATTTTCTCACAAGCGGCAAAGAAACCGAGCAAGGCTACAAGGCCTGTGCCAGTATGACCAGGTTGGCAGGCCGCTATGGTACAGCGCGGTTGGAAAACGCCTGTGAGCGCCTGCTGGCATTCACTTCTACGCCGTCCATACGAACGCTCAGTACCATTCTCAAGAATGGGCAAGACAAGGTTGCTACGCCGAAAAAGCCGGAGGTTCCTAAGGCCAACACCCAGCACGGCATAACCCGCGGTGCTGCTTACTTCCGAAAAGGAGGTAGCAGCAAATGATGAACAACTCCACCATTGAGGCGCTGAAGGCAATGCGTTTCAGTGCAATGGCTGCTGAATTTGAGTGCCAGCTGGGCGATCCGGCTGCATACAGCATGCTTGGGTTTGAAGAACGGTTTGCCCTGATGGTTGACGCAGAATGGAACAGGCGCCAGCAGAACAAACTGGCACGCTGCATCCGGGAAGCACATTTTGCCGCCCCCGGTGCCATGATTGAGGATATTGAATACCACGAAGACCGCAGGCTGGACAAAACCCAAATCCTCCGCTTTGCCACATGCAAATACATTGAAGAAGGCCACCACATTATCTTAAAGGGTGCTTCCGGCAGCGGAAAGACCTTTCTGGCCTGCGCCCTTGGAAACGCGGCCTGCCGCAAATACAAGTCTGTGCGATATATCCGACTCCCGGAACTGTTGGAGGAATTGAGCCTGGCGCAGGCAAGCGGAGAGCTGAAGAAACTGATTAAAAGCTACCGAAAGTACGATCTGCTGATCCTGGATGAGTGGCTGATCCGCTGCCTAACGCCTCAGGAATCTTACAACCTACTGGAGATTGTTGAGATGCGCAGCGACCGGGGTGCGACCATCTTCTGTACCCAATACAACACGGATGAATGGTACGAGCGCATTAATCCTGACTCTGATGACCGAAGCCCCATTTCTGAGGCTATTATGGACCGCATCGTCCACAATGCCTATGAGGTTCTGATTGATGGCAAGGTCTCCATGAGGGAACGCCATGGTTTGAGAAGCATGGGAGCAGTTCCTGGAGAGGCTGGTGATTGAGGTGACGATTACCCGCCAGATGTTGGATACGGATCTGCAAAGTTGGTTCCTCAATGCGAAGAACGCCGAGCATGCTAAGGAAGAGATCCTTGCGGTGTTTTCCGAGGAGCCTGGCGACGGATATACCTGGAGTGAGCAGGATATCTGGGAGCAATCCAGAAAGATTATTGACCGTTGGAACCGAGTTTGATTCTACGGAGCAGAGGGGCAAAAGCCCCTCTGCTCTCGGTGGACCTCATGCCCGTGAGCGTGGGCCTCATTCCCCGTGAAGGTGGACTTCTTTCCCCGTGCAGATGGACTTGTGGTTGCGAAATTTACAATAAGATTCAAAAGTATGATATCTGTGAAGTTGCGTTACCCCAAGCTCAGCCCGGTAGCTCCATTCAAGGTGGCACGAGACCAGTGGTCATCGTTTCAAACAATAAGTGTAATCAACATTCACCGGTTGTAAGTATTGTTCCGTTAACCAGCAAACCAAAGAAGTGGCTGCCCACGCATGTTGACCTGCGGGGATTTGGCCTGACAGCGGATAGCACAGCCCTTTGTGAGCAGATAACTAGCATTGATAGAAACTTGATCACCAGAAGCATCGGACATATCACGAGCGTGCGAGTTCAAGATCTGATTGACCACGCGCTCAGAGTTCAAATTGCAGCTTAAGGAGGACATGATGAAAAGGTTGAGCGATATTTGTGCTGTGATTACAACGGGACAAATCATGAGTAGAGTATCGGCAGAGGTGGAAAAGGAAAAAGATGGATTCACCACTGTCGATGAAGTGCGGGTGATCGTACCCAAAGCAATCTCAAATGGACGTATAGACCATTCAGAACTTGCAGAAGTGGTACTGACAAAAAAAGTTGATGAGACCCGCATTACCAAAGCGGGTGATATCGTCGTAAAGCTATCTACGCCTTATGAAGCGGCTTATATTGATGAAGACAATGCTGGGCTAGTTGTCACTTCATTTTGCGCAATTATAAGCGGCGTTTCTGAGAGCTTCATGCCAGAGTTCCTGGCGTCATATCTGAACACTCTGCCAGCTAGGGAGGCACTTCGACAGTGTACTACCGGAATGAATGTTCCGCTGCTCCGCGTGAGCGATTTGAAGGCGCTTCAGGTGCCGGATGTTGAATTGGAAGTCCAGAAAGCTGCCATTGATGTGTTGAGACTACTGCAAAAGAAACGTGTCCTTTTATCGGAGCTTCTGGTTCATTGTGATAAGCTTGCAGAGAGCGTGGTTGTTAATGCTATTGGAAGAGAGGAGGATCACTATGAGTGAGAAGGATATTAAGATCGAGCAGAATATGAATGTGGTCGATAAGATTCTGAATACTGTTAAAACTGGCAATCTCCGATTGAACGCGCCTGAATTGGCTTCCCTTGTTTTTTTGAAGTTCACTTCGGACAATGCGGAAATGCTGTGCGTTGAGATTGATAGTTTCCATTCCTACAATGCTTTGGTATCTTTGCTCTCAAGTGGGGCAATCTCCGTTCGCGAGTTTATCGACAGTTGTGCTAAAATCATTGACCAAACCGGTATGAACCGATATGGTGTCGGCCCGTATCTTGCACAGTTCCTTATGCCGTTGGCTACTAATCGTGCAATGATTGAGGTTCTCAATTTGGTTGCCAAAATGGACCTCACAGATGATCGAGCGGTTGGAATTGCGGCACAAATCATGTCTATCATTATTTCTAAACTTAGGGTAACAGCTCGCGATGAGTATAACACAAGTTCTGATTCTATTGCTCAGCTGATGGCTGGAATTGCGGTTTCTGAGAACTGCAAGTCTGTATATGATGGTGCATGTGGATATGGACTGGGACTTATGCATGCTCATATTCTCGCACCCAACGCAACAGTTGAGGGACAGGACATCAATATTAACTGCGTTATGGTGTGCGCCATTATGCAGTGGCTCGCATTCAATTCGACATTCACTATTGAGCTCGGAGATACTCTTCGCAGTCCACTGTCAGCAAAGAGGAAACAGAAGTATGATGCTGTTATCATGGCACCTCCGCTTGGGCTGCGTATTGATGATGATGTGATTCTGAGTGCAACAGAGGAAACTGTCAAATACGGCGATCTTTTGCAGAGAAAAAGTGATTGGTTCTTTGTGCAGCACGCGATGGCTGTTCTTTCTGGCAAGGGAACCGGTGTTCTTCATCTTCCGATGGGTGCTCTATTTCAGGGAGGAAAAGTGCAGGAAATTCGGGAGGTTTTTGTTCGGAACAGACACATTCACGCAGTGATTTCGCTTCCGGAAGGTGCAGTACCTGGTACGGCAATTCTTTCTACACTGATTGTTGTAAAGGAAGACACCAACGACAGTGGTGTTCTATTCGTAAACGGTGCGGCTCCTCAGATTTCTAACTATTTCTTTAGAGCAAAAAGAGGTGTAACAACCATTTCTGCTGAAGGAATTAGCGAACTTACCAGCATTGTCCGTGAGCGCAAAGAAATTGAAGGCGTTAGCTCTATTGCAACCCTTGAGGAAATCGCCGGGAAAAAGTATCTCTTGACGCCCTCGGCCTATACTGATGCTAGCAATGAGGAGAAAACTCATACAGAACCGGTAGAAGACATTTGTACCGCTATTTCTGATCTCGAACAGGATTTGATTCTCAATGCAAGAGAATTGGCTGAGGCAGTCCTGAATTTCAACTCGATCATTAATCGCTGAGGAGGTGGAAGAATGGCAAACCCTTTCAACGAAGATAACACCATTGAACAGATGATGATTTCTGCTTTGCAAGAGAATGGCTGGAGGTACATTCCATCAGAGGAACTCCCTCGCATGTATTCAGATGTGCTTGTAGAGCCGATGGTAAAGGAAGCATTGATTCGCCTTAATCCGGAAATCGCCGAGGATCCTTCTCGTGCCGATGAGGTGATTTACAAACTGCGTACTGTTATTCTCTCCGTCCAGCCGCATAATCTTGTTACTCAAAACGAAGTGTTCAAAAAGTTAGTGTTTGAAGAGAATTCTTATCCATTTGGCAAGGATGGCCGCATGGTGCCGATTCGGTTTTTTGGCACCATGAGCAAAGAGAGTTTGGCACTGAATGAATACGTTGTTACGAATCAGTGGGTATATCCCCAGGCAGAGGGCGGAAAGCGTTTGGATATCGTTTTGTTGATCAACGGCTTTCCTGTTGCTGTTGGTGAACTGAAAACACCAGTGAGAAGTGCAATTTCTTGGCTTGATGCAGCGGGCGATATTGCCGCATATGAAAAAAGTATTCCTGCCATGTTTGTAACGAATGTTTTTAACTTTGCAACCGAAGGCAAGTGCTATCGTTACGGATCAGTCAATATGCCAATTAATATGTGGGGTCCCTGGCATACGCCTGACCACAAATCCGAAGGCGGCTTAGCTGATGTGAAAGTCAGTGTGGAGGACATGATTACACCTGAAAAGGTCATGGATATTTTTCAGTTCTTCACTATGTTTGCAACTGACAAGAAATATCGAAAGTATAAAATTATTTGCCGTTACCAGCAATTTGAAGGAGCAAATCTGATCGTCGATCGTGTTGTTGCCGGCTACCCCAAGAAGGGGTTGATCTGGCATTTCCAAGGGTCAGGTAAATCTCTCTTAATGGTGTTTGCTGCCCAGAAACTGCGAATGATGCCGGAGCTCAAAAATCCGACCGTAGTGATCGTCGATGACCGAATCGATTTGGAAACTCAAATCACTGCCACCTTCAATGCGTCTGACATTCCAAACCTGACCAGTGCATCGACCAAAGAAGAACTCATTGCTTTCTTCCGTGGCGATATGCGCAAAATCTTAATTACCACAATATTCAAATTTGGAGAGGTTACAGGTGAACTGAACCCGAGAGACAACATCATAGTGATGGTAGATGAAGCTCACCGCACACAGGAAGGCGATCTCGGTGAAAAAATGCGGATGGCACTTCCCAATGCGTTCTTCTTCGGCCTTACAGGAACCCCGATTAACCGTACAGACAAAAACACTTTTGCTACTTTCGGCGCAGAAGAAGACAGAACTGGGTATATGAGCCGCTACTCCTTTTCTGATTCAATTCGAGATGGCGCTACGCTCCCACTTCACTTTGAACCCGTTCCGGTTGAACTCCATGTGGATAAAGAAAAGTTGAACCGGGAGTTTGATGCACTTACAGATGAGGCTGGATTGAGCAAAGAGGAAAAAAGCGAGCTTTCTCGCCGCGTGAACATGAAGGCTATTATGTATAACCCTTCGCGTATCCGTGAGGTTTGCGAACATATCGCTAAACACTTCAGAGAAAAGATCGAACCCAATGGATACAAAGGCCAGGTTGTCGTTTATGACCGTGAGTGCTGCTTACTTTATAAAGAAGTTCTCGATGAACTGCTGGGCGAAGAAGCGAGCACCATTGTCATGGATACGAATAATGACAAGGAAGATCGCTATAAAAAATATCGCAGAGATCGTGATGCAGAAAGTAAGGTATTAGACTCGTTCCGAGATCCCAACAGTCCTCTCAAATTAGTTATTGTTACCTCTAAATTACTGACAGGATTCGATGCGCCTATTCTTCAAGTTATGTACTTGGATAAGCCGATGAAAGACCATACTCTGCTTCAAGCTATCTGTCGTACTAACCGGACTTATGACCAAGGAAAGACGCATGGACTCATAGTAGACTATATTGGCATCTTTGATGATGTGGCGAGGGCATTGGACTTCGATGAAAGCAGCATGCGAAAAATAATCACGAACATAGAAGAAATTAAACGCAGGCTGCCAGACCTCATGAAGAAGTGCTTGAAGTATTTCATAGGTGTTGATCGCACAGTGGAGGGCTGGGAAGGTCTGATGGCCGCACAAGAGTGTTTACCTACCAATAAAGATAAGGATAAATTTGCGGCTGATTATCGGGTCTTAAACCGAGCTTGGGATGCATTGTCCCCTGACAGTTGTTTGACTCCCTATAAGGCAGATTACCTCTGGCTTTCCCGCGTGTATGAGTCTGTGAAACCGACTGACGGTAGAGGTGGGCTAATCTGGGCATCACTCGGGGCGAAGACTATTGAACTGGTTCATCAAAATGTTACGGTCGGGAATGCCGATGAGTCATTGGATATTCTCTCTATGGATGCCGACTTAATCGATGACTTTTTGGAAAAGCAGAAGGATATCAAGAAGACGACCAAGAAGGTTGAGATCAATCTGGTCGCTAAGATCCTGAAGCATGGTAAAGATCAGAAGTTTATCAAGCTGGGAGAGAAGTTGGAGGCGTTGCGTGAAAAACATGAACAGGGTCTGATCACCAGCATTGAGTTTTTGAAACTCCTCCTCGAACTGGCGAAAGAAGCGGCGCAAGCCGAAAAAGAAGTAGTTCCTGAGCAGGAAGTAGATAAAGGAATTGCGGCACTGACCGAATTGTTCAATGGAGTAAGGAACCGCAACACACCAGTTATTGTTGAGCGGATTGTAGCCGACATCGACAGTATTGTAAAAATAGTACGGTTTGATGGGTGGCAAAACACTACGGCCGGAAAACAGGAAGTAAAAAAAGCACTTCGAAGCGTGGTGTGGATCAAATACAAGATCAAGGACAAGGAGGTCTTTGATAAGGCATACAGCTACATTGAGCAGTACTATTAATGACTGCCCAAAAGAAAGCGAGGAACATAAAAATGATTGGAGCAGTCATTGGCGATATTGTGGGTTCTCGATTTGAATGGCACAATTGTCGCTCGAAAGACTTTGATTTATTGACCCGCGATTGCTTTTTTACGGATGATTCCGTGATGTCGCTGGCTATTTGTGAAGCGCTGTTGCGGTCAAAACCAGACTTCAGTGACTTGAGTGATAACACTATTAAAGCCATGCAGAGCATTGGCCGCCCATATCCGAATTGCGGATATGGAGTCTCCTTTCGGAAGTGGATGTATAGTGATAATCCAAAGCCGTATAACAGCTATGGAAATGGAGCAGCCATGCGCGTTAGTGGTTGTGGCTATGTTGCATCATCCCTTGAAGAAGCAATCTTACTCTCACGGCAAGTAACTGAAGTAACCCATAATCACCCTGAAGGCATTAAGGGCGCCGAAGCCATTGCAGTAGCGGTATATATGTCTCGGGTTGGAAAGAGCATGGTAGACATTCAGGACTATATCGCGAAGAATTACTATCCTATCGATTTTACACTAGATGTCATTCGGGAATCCTATGAGTTTAACGAAACCTGCCAGGATACTGTGCCCCAAGCTCTTGAGGCTTTTTTTGAGTCAACGAACTTTGAGGATGCGATTAGGAATGCAATCTCAATTGGAGGCGACAGTGATACGATTGCCGCTATTGCTGGGGCCGTGGCTGAGGCTTATTACGGTGTGCCCACCAGTATTCGTAAACATGCTTTGACCTATCTGGATGAGCGTCTGTTGAAGATTCTCCTCGAATTTGAGAACAAGTACCCATCCAAGTTAGAACGCATCAGTGGAGAGGTCAGCGTCAGCGTCAGCCCTTCAACAGGAAAGAAAGCAAAGATAGGAGGTCGTGCAGAGATGATTAAGTCTGCTATGGACCTGGCAGATGTTGAATTGGCTGCCAGCTCTCCCCAATCAGAGGAAACGACAAGCCAGAAGCTATTCTCCCATCTGTTTGAAGCGTGCAACATTCTGCGAGGGCCGATCAACCAGGACGAGTACAAAAGCTATGTGACTCCTATTCTGTTTTTCAAAAGGTTGTCAGATGTCTACGATGAGGAGACGCAGGCAGCGTTAGAGGAGTCTGGCGGAGATGAAGAGTATGCCAGTTTCCCAGAAAACCATCGCTTTGTAATTCCAGAAGGATGTCATTGGCAGAATATCAGAGAAACCAGTGAAAATGTTGGTGCTGCAATCGTTAACGCCATGAATGGAATTGAAAGAGCCAATCCAGATACCCTTAGTGGTGTGTTCAGCAGTTTTGATGATGCAAATTGGAGCGACAAAACTAAACTGTCGGATGAACGGTTGAAAGACTTGATTGAGCACATGTCTAAAATCAAGGTTGGCAATAAGAACTATTCCGCCGATGTGATGGGTGATAGCTATGAGTATCTGATAAAGAAGTTTGCAGATCTCTCCAAGAAGAATGCGGGCGAGTTCTACACGCCACGGTCTATCGTAAAGCTGCTCATTATGCTTATGGCACCAAAAGCCGGTGATACTGTCTATGATCCAGCTTGCGGAACTGGTGGCATGCTAATTGAATCCATCCGTTTCATGAACGATGATAAGATGACCTATGGACGGATCTATGGGCAGGAAAAAAATCTCGCCACCTCTGCAATAGCACGCATGAATTTATTTCTTCACGGCGCACGAGATTTCAAGGTTACGCAAGGAGATACATTGAGATCTCCAAACTATTTGGATCGAGGCTCTTTGCAAACTTTTGACTGTGTGGTAGCCAACCCCCCATTTTCGTTAAAAAACTGGGGATCGGAGCAATTCAGCAGCGATATCTATGGCAGAAATATTTGGGGCTGCCCGACCGATTCAAACGGTGACTTTGCTTGGCTCCAACACATGGTCAAATCCATGAATCCCAAGACTGGACGGTGCGCGGTAGTGCTTCCGCAGGGTGTTCTGTTCAGAGGCGGTAAGGAAGGCGAAATTCGGAAACAGCTCGTCGAGTCAGATAAGCTGGAGGCCATCATCACGTTGGCGAGTGGCGTTTTCTACTCCACAGGCGTATCTGCTTGCATCCTCTTCCTGAACAACAACAAGTCTGTGGAGCACCGTGGCCACCTCTGCATGATCGACGCCTCCGGCATCTTCACTCCGCAGAGGGCTCAAAACATCATGACCGAGGATGACATTCAAAAGGTTTATGGACTGTATACCGCATACGAGGATGTCATCGAGAAAGTCAAGGTCGTTACGATCCCGGAAATCCGCGAGAAGGATTACTCCCTTGCCATCAACAACTACATCGAAAAGAAGGAGCAGGAGACCGTGCCTCCGGCAGAGATCCGCAGGCAGTATTTTGAAGCCTATGAAGAAATGCTGGCAGCCGAGGAAAAAATGCGTCGGCTCCTGCTGGAAGGAGGGTATGTCAGTGAGTAAGCGAATTACCATTGAAGAACTCCAGTCCTATCTTTGGAGCTCTGCCGTTCTTTTGAGGACAAGTATCGATGCTGGCGCGTACAAGCAGTACATTTTTCCGCTCCTGTTCTTCAAGCGTATCTGTGATGTTTATGACGAGGAGACTGCCACCGCCGTTGCAGAGTATGGCGAAGAGGCTGCCGAATTCGATGAGGATGAAATCCATACCTTCATCGTGCCGAAGGGCTACCATTGGAACGACGTCCGCGCTGTTTCAGAAAACGTCGGCGTAGCCATCGTTGAGGCGTTCCGCAGAATCGAAAGCGCTAATTCGGATAAGCTACAGGGTATCTTCGGAGATGGCGCATGGACGAACAAGAATCGCCTGCCGGACCGCTTGCTGAAAGACCTGCTGGAACATTTCAGCACCAAGACCCTCTCCATCGAAAACTGCCCGGAGGACGAACTCGGTCAGGGATATGAATACCTCATCAAGAAGTTTGCTGACGACAGTGGCCATACAGCGCAGGAGTTCTACACCAACCGCACTGTGGTCCACCTGATGACCGAGATGCTGAAGCCGGAATCCGGCGAATCCATCTACGACCCCACATGCGGGAGCGCCGGAATGCTCATCTCCGCCATCGCTTACTTGAAGACCCAGGGTAAGGAATGGAGAAATGTGGCAGTGTATGGGCAGGAGATCAATGCGCTGACCTCCGCCATCGGTAAGATGAACCTCTTTCTGCATGGCGTTAAGGATTTCAACATCGTGAACGGGGATACGCTGGCAGCACCGGCCTTTGTTGAACACGGGAGGCTCCAGCAGTTTGACCTGATCCTTGCCAATCCACCCTATTCCATCAGTCAATGGAATCGTGCCGCGTTCGAGAGCGACAAGTACGGACGTAACTTCTTAGGTGTACCTCCGCAGGGCCGCGCCGACTACGCTTTCCTGCAGCACATCATCGCCAGTCTGAAAAAGACCACTGGCCGGTGCGCGATCCTGTTCCCGCACGGAGTGCTATTCCGCAATGAGGAAAGCGCCATGCGCGAGAAACTCGTCCGCAGTGATGTGGTGGAGTGCGTGATCGGGCTTGGTCCTAATCTCTTCTATAACTCCCCGATGGAAGCCTGTATCATGATTTGCCGGATGACCAAGCGCCCTGACCGAAGCGGACAGATCCTGTTCATCAATGCGGTAAACGAGGTCGAGCGGAAAAATGCCCAGAGCTTCTTGGAGGACCGCCACATCGAGCGGATCGCAACAGCATACCAAAACTATGTAAACGACGGCGATTTCGCCAGAGTAGCAACCATCAAGGATATTGCTGACAACAACTTCTCTCTGAGTATCCCGCTCTATGTGAAACCCATCGTCGATGAATCCACAGTTGATACGCGCACCGTCCAAGAACACTACGACAGCTGGATGGCCGCAACGGAAATGATGAAGCTGAGCTATGAAAAGCTCAATGCTCTGCTCGGAAAGGAGGCCGAAACCGATGAGTAAAGTCTTTCTCGGCGATGTTGCCGTGGAACGCAGGGAAACCTGCAAGGGAAGCAAGGATGGATATCCCATCGTCGGTCTGGAGCATCTGAACCCGGAGGAGATTACCCTAACGGCATGGAACGAGGATAGCGAGAACACCTTTACAAAGATGTTCCGCAAGGGCGACATCCTTTTTGGGCGGCGCAGGGCTTATCTGAAAAAAGCTGCCGTGGCTCCCTTTGACGGGATCTGTTCCGGCGACATCACAGTTATTCAGGCAAAGCCGGATCGAATCCTTCCGGAGCTCCTGCCCTTCATTATCCAAAACGATGCCCTGTTCGACTTCGCTGTCGGCAAGTCTGCTGGGTCCCTATCACCCCGTGTGAAGTGGGAGCATTTGAAGAATTATGAATTTGAGCTTCCGGAGATGGACAAGCAGCGTGAGCTTGCAGGGCTCCTGTGGGCGATGGACGCAACCCGGAAATCCTACCAGCGACTGATTACGGCAACGGATGAACTGGTGAAATCTCAATTTAT
>OJKY01000040.1_pt1 | contig 119806 bp, 109 predicted proteins | sample 1596571 | NCBI WGS metagenome assembly OJKY01 (sample SAMEA4350170, study PRJEB24818) | metagenome | biome: human; feature: gut; material: faeces | place: Denmark | collected 2013-09 | reverse complement strand
GCCAACTGGTATGTTCTAAACTACTGATATCTGGATTTTTCATGAATCAGTCTCCTTGTTTTTGTGAATTTGGTCGGCAAACCTTTCATTCACTCTAACTTGGAGACTTTTTCTTGTCTACTCCGCCCCTCGCTATAAGCTCTTTTTCTCCCCCGGCATAGCCGGGGGTTGCCTTTGTCAAGACAGTCAAAGCATCAGCGCCCACGGCTTTCGCCGTGGGCACTGTTCATTTATCCCATCCGCAGGGTCGATCGAACGTCCGCGTCGAAATAGGCCGTGGGATTCTGAGGAACGCCGTCCTGCCGGACCTCAAAATGAAGGTGCGGACCGGTGGACCTTCCTGTGCTGCCTATGGCGGCGATCGGCGTCCCCGCCTTTACAGGATCACCCTCGTTCACATCCACCTTGCTGCACGCGGCGTACAGTGTGGTGAGTCCATCGCCGTGGTCGATCATCAGGTAATTCCCGCGTTCCGTGTCAAAGCCGGTCTCCGTCACGGTGCCGTCCGCCGCCGCCAGCACCGGGGTTCCCCGTTCGGCTGGAATGTCGATCCCATTGTGGACGGTTTTCCCCTGTCCGCCGGGATTCCATCTGGCTCCGAAGGGGTTGCTGAGGCTGATGGTATTGCTGCCCTCCACCGGCCATTGAAACCAGAGGCTCTCCTCTTCGCTGACGGCATAAATGCCGTAAACGTACGCCTCCTCGTCCCCGGCCAGCTGGGGCAGAACCGTCCATGTCCCGTTTTCATACTGATCCAGCCGCAGACGGCCGGTGGAGAGGGTGTAGGTCCGACTTTCTGTTTTGCCGTCCAGGAAAGTGGCCTCCACCGTCAGATGCGCTCCGTCAAAGGTGTCGATGCTGTCCCACGTATCCTGCTTCATGTCATCGCTCGCCGTTGGCAGCTCCTCCGGGGGCACCCAGAAGCCGTAGCTGGCCGAAGGATCATAGTCCACGGTCACATCGCTGCCCAAAGCCGTCATGACATCAGCATTCATGGGCGCGCCCTCGTCTGCGCCATAGACACTGCACACCAGTTCCCCGTTCTCCTCCGCCTGCCAGAGCGCCTGCGCCTCATCATTAGACAAAGCCTTTCGGGTCTCGCTGCGGTACAGTCCGCCCCGGTCCACAGACAAAGTCACCTTTTGAAGATTTTCTCCGGTCACCTGAAACAGGCAGCCGGTAAAATACCCCTGCAGTGGGTCCCAGATCCCGGTGCCGCTGCGCAGCGCCAACCCGCCGTTGGCATTGGGGACGATGGTCTCCCCGATGTCGGCGGCATAGGCCGTCAGGCCAAAGCTGTAGGTGATCTGGGGCAGTCCGGGTTCCTCTGCCGAACGGGGTGCCAGCCGCACTGTCCCCAGCACCAGAGCCAGCGCACAGGCAGCGCACACCGCTGCCCGCAGCGCCGTCCGTTTCCACCGCGTTCCGACACCGGCCGCCTCCTGCCGGACCGTTTGCAGCACCCGGTCATTCAGCCCGCTGGGGACCGAAATTTGTTCCATCAGATCGTGATACGCACGTTTCATCGTCAATACCTCCCAGAAGTTCTTTCAGCTGCTTGCGGGCCCGGTGGAGCCGGGTTCGGACCGTGGCGGCGGGAATGTGCATCAGGTGGCTGATCTCCTCCGCCGAATACCCCTCGGCGTAATAAAGATGCACCGCCGTCCGGGCCTTTTCCGGCAGGCGGCTCACCGCTTCCCACAACTCCCGGCTCTCGTCCTCCGGCTGCGCCAGATCTGGTATCTCCTCGAAAGAAAGTACCGGCCTCCGTAGGCGGAACCGGTGCAGATCCGCGCAGCGGTTCAGCGTTGTGCGGATAAGCCATGCCTTGGCGCGGTCCCCGTCCCAGTCCTCCGCCGCCTGCTTCCACAGCCGGAGGAACACCTCCTGATACACGTCCTCCGCGTCGGCGATATTCTGCATCCGGGTCAGGGCCAGCCTGTAAACCGTGGAGCCATAAGCATCCATGGCATTGCTGAGCTGTGCTTCCGTCATGCAATGCCTCCTTTTTTGTGTGATTGAAAAGCGCTTTCACTGATAAAACGTTATGACAGGACAAATCGTTTCCCGCTCCGGCGGAATTTTTTTGCAGATGTCGAATCTAATCTGAATTTTACGCCATTTTTCGTGTTTTTGCCAAAAAACAGGAATCTGCTTGCAAATTACGGCCCATCCCTTTACAATGGGGCATCATAAATCAGAAAGGGTGAGCGTATGGAATTTCACGCGAAGGAGCAGCTGCCCGGTCTGCTGGACTGGATGCGGCAGCAGATGAAGGCCTGCGGCGGAAAGACCGCCGTGATTGGCATTTCCGGTGGAAAGGACAGCTCCGTGGTGGCGGCGCTGGCGGTAGCGGCCTACGGAAAGGAAAACGTGGTGGGCGTGCTAATGCCTGACGGCATCCAGCCGGACATTGACTATTCCAACGGTCTGGTGGAATTTCTCGGAATTCGCCACTATGTATTCAACATTCAGGGCGGCACCGGCGGCATTTTGGATGAGATGGCGCGTTTAGGCATGAAGCCCAGCCGCCAGACCACGGTGAACCTGCCCTCCCGGATGCGGATGGTGACGCTGTATGCCATCGCCCAGAGTGAGAACGCCGGCATCGTACTGAACACCTCCAACCTCTCGGAGGACTGGGTGGGCTACTGCACGGTCTACGGCGACGCCACCGGAGCCTTCTCCCCCTTGGGAATGTACACCACGGAGGAGGTCATCGCCCTTGGCGCGGAGCTGGGCCTGCCGGAAAAATTCCTGATCAAGCCCCCCTCCGACGGGCTCACCGGTCTGACGGACGAGGACAATCTGGGCTTTACCTACCACGCTGTCAACGAGTATGTCCGCAAGGGCGTCGTGGACCCGGCAGTAAAGGAAAAGATTGACCGGCTCCACCGGACCAGCCGCTTCAAATTCCAGCTGATGCCGGTGTATCACAACGGCCTGCCCATGGCCCTGACGGATGAGACGGACTATTACAAGTGAGGAAACACAAAAACCCCTCGCCGAGTGGCGAGGGGTTTTTGCTGTGTGTTTTAGGAGGGAGAAAACGCATCGGGTTGGGAGGACCCTTTGCAAGTATTAAGATACCCGAACATTTTTGCGAAATTATGTGTTTGCTGTGAACAATTTGTAAACGTTCCGAGCCCTTTTTAACTTTTCGACCATGTTTTCCACAAATGCCCGCAAAAACCGGTAAAAATGCCGTCCTTACCGGAATTTGCGGCTCTCGGCGACCGCCAGTTCGTCGCAGCGGTTATTAAATTCGTTCTCCGCATGGCCCTTGACCCAGTGGTAGCGAAGGGTATGGATGCTCTCCAGCCGCAGCAGCTCGTCCCAAAGGTCCGGGTTCAGGGCGGGCTTTTTGTCGCTTTTCACCCAGCCCTTGGCCTTCCAACCCTTAGCCCAGCCCTTGGAAAGGCCGTCGATCACATATTTGGAGTCGCTCCAAAGCTCCACGATGCAAGTCTCCTTCAAAAGAGACAGCGCCCGGATCACGGCGGTCAGTTCCATGCGGTTGTTGGTGGTATCGGCTTCCCCGCCGGAAAGCTCCCGCTTGTGGGCACCGTATATCAAAATGGCTCCCCAGCCGCCGGGTCCGGGATTGCCGGAACAGGCGCCATCGGTATAAATAGTGACTTGTTTCATCTTAAACATCCTTTGAGATTTTTCATGTTATCATACCATGGATTTGGGGATTTCACAAGAAGGTTGTTTTGATCGCGTCATCATAGTGCAAAGGGCAGTCCCGGCTTCCGGGACAGGAAACACGGCTTTGCCGTGGGGAATGCACCCCACATTTTCCTTGCTCCCGCAGGGGGACATTCCAATGTCAGGGCAAGGGGAAGGAATCTTTGGTGCAAAGATTCCTCCCCCTTAGACCCCCACCAGAAACATGGGGGACGCCACCCGTCCCCCATACCCCCTCGTGGCACAAAGGGGCGGGACTGCGGTCCCTCCCCTTTGGAAACCCCTCCCGGAGTTGGACCGGGTAGTGCGTAGCGAAGCGGAACGCACGGGAGTAGAAATACGCCAATTCGGTTTTGCAGCCCCGGCGCGTAACGGACTTTCAGGTGCGGGGACGCACTGAATTGAAATTTGAGTATAGCGCAGCCGGTAGGAGAGTTACAAGTTTGGTCGGAAGTGCGTGGCGGCCGCTCCTTCGTATGGGTGAGTTGGCCGCTTCGCCGGTCAACTCATCCCTAAGCGTCTTTTCTTTTGACCATGAATGGCCGTTTTCTTTTCGGCAAGACGAAAAGAAAATGGGGATTCAATCCAGTGCCGCATAGCGGCACTTTTTTTCATAGCAAATGCATAAAACAGGACAAATAGTCCTAAAATGTAAAAGTACAATATGTCCTATCTTACAATCACTTCGGTGATTAAAATGCATTTGCGAATTCGAGATTTACGTGAAGACCGTGACTTAAAACAATTTGAGATTGCAGAGTACTTGATGTGTGACCAATCCCTGTATTCGAAATATGAAAGGGAGGACCGGGAACTGCCGTTGCGCTTGGCAATCATGTTGGCTGAATTTTACGGAGTCAGTATTGATTACCTGGTAGGTCTGACCGATGAGCCGAAGCCTTATCCTCGGAAGAAAAAATGAATCATTTTTTTGAAAGCATCATCAACCTGTTTTTTCCTCCCAAATGCCCCTTTTGCGGCAAAGTCCTGGACGCCGTGGGCGTCTGCTCCAAGTGTGAGAAGGACCTGCCTTGGGTCCCGGAGGAAGAGGTGGCCTTCACGGAGAAGGACCTGACCTGCGCCGCCCCGCTCTGGTATGAGGGCGCGGTGCGGGAGGCTTTGCTGCGTCTGAAATTCCGGGGCGGCTCCGCTCTGGCGGAGCCCTTTGGTGAGCTTTTGGCCCGGTGTGCGGCGGAGCGGTTCGGTGGAGAATTTGACACGGTGACTTGGGTACCGGTGAGCCAGAAACGTCTGGAAGCGCGCGGGTATGACCAGTCCCGGCTGCTGGCGGAGGCCGTCTGCCGCCATTGGGACACCCGGCCGGTGCAACTGCTGAACAAAGTACAGGACAATCCCGCCCAGTCCGGGTTGCAGGGCGAGGCCGCCCGGCGTGCCAACGTGCTGGGCGTTTACGATCCAGCGGACCCGGAGCTGATCCGGGATCGACGGGTCCTGCTCATCGACGATATCCACACCACCGGAGCCACTTTGTCCGAGTGTGTTCGGGTACTGCGGGACAATGGGGCCGACTCCGTCCTCTGTCTGACGGCAGCAAGAACGCCAAAACGGGAGAAAAAGGGAAAAAATTCACAGATAGCGTCTTGCAATCAGGGAAAAGCACACGTATAATAGAAAATGTATGATTGTGTGTTGAAAAACCGCTTATAATAGACTTGCAGAAAGTGCAGCGAGGTGTCATATGACGTTTGCAAAAGATATCGGTATCGATCTGGGTACCGCTTCCGTTCTAGTATATGTAAAGGGCAAGGGCGTTGTCCTCAATGAGCCCTCTGTGGTGGCCATGGACAAGACCACCGGCAAGCTCCTGAAGGTGGGCACCGACGCCCAGGCCATGCTGGGCCGTACCCCCGGCAACATCATCGCCATCCGTCCTCTGCGGGAGGGCGTCATCTCCGACTATGACATGACGGAGCGGATGCTGAAGGAGTTCATCCACAAGGTTGCCGGCTTTTCCTTCTTCAAGCCCCGGGTCATCATCTGCGTGCCCTCCGGTATCACGGAGGTCGAGGAGCGCGCCGTCATCGACGCAGGCATTCAGGCTGGCGCCCGGAAGGTCTACCTGATTGAGGAGCCTGTGGCCGCCGCCATCGGCGCAGGCATCGACATCACCCAGCCCGACGGCCACATGGTGGTGGACATCGGCGGCGGTACGGCGGATATCGCCGTGATCTCCCTCTCCGGCGTGGTGGAATCCGCCTCTATCAAGATCGCTGGCGACCAGCTGAATGAGGCTGTGGTGAAGTATATGCGCCGCAAGCACAACCTGCTGGTGGGCGAGCGCACCGCCGAGGAAATGAAGAAGCAGATCGGCTGCGTCTTCCCCAAGGATGAGGAGGAGACCATGGACGTGAAGGGCCGCTGCCTGCTGACGGGCCTTCCCAAGGTTGTGACCGTCAGTTCCATGGAGATGATGGACGCCTTTGAGGAGCCGGTAGAGCGCATCATGGAGGCCATTCACTCCGTGCTGGAACGGACGCCTCCGGAACTGGTGGCGGATGTGTCCACCAACGGTATTATCATGACCGGCGGCGGCAGCCTGGTGTACGGCTTCGATAAGCTGGTCACCGCCCGCACCGGCATTCACACCACTGTGGCGGACGACGCCATTTCCTGCGTGGTTCTGGGCACTGGCAAGAGTCTGGATTCCCTGAACGCCATGCAGGACGGCACTATGAACCTCAGCCGCCGCAAGCAAATGACCTAACCAGCCTCTCCCCCGGAATTCCGGGGGAGTTTTCATCTGGACCGGAAACTTTTTCTTGAAAAAGTTGCAAAAGCGACTGTATCGTCCGCCCGTTTCAGGCGTATGATAGAGAAAACCGATCAAAGCGAGGATTTATGCTGACATTCAAAAATATTACGGTACGGGACGCGGCCATGCTGCGGCGCTATTATGAAAACTGCGATTACGCGCTATGCGAATACTCCGCCGGTGTCAAGCTCATGTGGCGGAGCGCGCTGCGTTATGCCTGGGCGGAGGCGGCAGGCTGCCTGATCATCCGGTGCGAAAGCGAGGGACGGGTGTCCTTCGATTATCCGGTGGCCGGACCGGAGGGGGATGAGGACGCGGCTCTGTCCGCCATTGAAGCCTACTGCATGGAAACGGGTATTCAGCCGGAGATCTCCATCGTGCCGGAGGAAAAAGCCCCTGTACTGCTATCCCGGTATCCTTATGTGCGGGTGAGCAACATCCGTACCTGGCGGGACTACCTGTACTACAAGGAGGACCTCCAGCTCTTCACCGGGCGGCGATACTCCGGCCAGCGGAATCACATCAAAAAGTTCTACGCCCAATGGCCCAATGCGGAATTCCGTCCCCTCAGCGTCAAAGAGGACGCCGAGGCCATTGAGCAGTTCTGGATCGATTTCAAAGCGGAATTTCCCAAGGACAGCGGCAGCAAGGCCATGGCGGAGCTGGAACTCTCCAAAAAGATGATGGCCATGCCGGACAAGCCCTGGCTCCTGCGGGGCGGCATGTTCGACGGAGAAAAGCTGATCGCCCTGTCTCTCTGCGAAAAATGCGGCGAGACCCTCATCATCCACATTGAAAAGGCCCTCTATTCCTACACCGGCGCATATCCTGCCATGGTACAGGCGGAGGTGGCCGCCTTTGGTGACGGCTGTGCCTATGTGAACCGGGAGGATGACGCCGGGGACCGGGGTTTGCGGACCTCCAAGCTGCAATACGGCCCCGCCAAGCTGGCTCCCAAGTATCATTTCCTGCCTCAGAACGAGCTGCTGCGGCACGTTTCCGCGATCCCGGAACTGAAAACCGAACGGCTGACCCTTTCCGCCATCACGGAGGCGGACATCCCTGCCTATAATGCATTGGTGCTGGACAGTGACCGAAACCGCTGGTGGGGCTATGACGATGTGGGCGGTCTGGGCGCGCCTGTGACAGAGCGCAGCTTTTATGACGTGGCCCGCCGGGATTTTGAAAATCGGATGGCGGTAAACTTCGCCGTGCGGTTGAATGGAACGCTCATCGGTGAGGCGGTGCTCTATAACTTTGACTACCGGGGCAGCGCGGAGCTGGGCTGCCGGATTGATAAAGCCTATGCCGGGAACGGCTACGGCACCGAAGCTTTCCGGTGTGCTGCGGAATGGGGTCTGTATCAGGTGAATCTGAGCCGGGTCGTAGCAAAGTGCTACAAGGAAAATGAGGCGTCCTACAAGATGCTTTCCGCCTGTATGCGGCGGAACGGCGAGGACGAGACCTTCTTCTATTTTGAAAAGCTGGTCTGACCGGCCAACATGCTCAATGCCATCAAAAAGGTCCCTGCGTACTATGTACACAGGGACTCAGCGTGTCGAAAAAGTCTTTTCTCCCCGCTGAGCAAGTTTTCAGAACTTTATAAAAGTTCTGAAAACTTAGGATTTCAATGGCGCAGGACACCCTTCTTGGGTTTCCCGCGCACACCCTTCCTTACCGTCGCGGAGAATTTACTACTTTATCGACAGCCTCAGTCCCTGCGTACTATGTACGCAGGGACTTTCCTATATGGCAGTGCTTTTCTTTACGCCAGTTCAGCCTGACCGGTGTAGAGTTGGTAGTAGCGGCCGTGCTGGGCCAGCAGATCCTCGTGGTCACCCCGCTCGATGATGCTGCCCTGCTCCAGAACCATAATGGCCTTGGAGTTGCGGACGGTGGAGAGCCGGTGAGCAATGACGAACACGGTGCGCCCCGCCATCAACCGGTCCATGCCCTTTTCGATGAGCTTTTCCGTCCGGGTGTCGATGGAGCTGGTGGCCTCGTCCAAAATCAGCACCGGCGGGTTGGCGCAGGCGGCGCGGGCGATGTTCAAAAGCTGCCGCTCGCCCTGGCTGAGGCTGCCGCCCTCACTGGTGAGGACCGTTTGATAACCGTCAGGCAGGTGGCGGATGAAGCCGTCCGCTCCCGCCAGCCGGGCCGCGGCCTCCACCTCCTCGTCGGTGGCGTCCAGACGGCCATAGCGGATGTTGTCTGCCACCGTGCCGGTAAAGAGGTGGGTATCCTGCAGGACCACGCCCAGTGACCGCCGCAGGGAGTCTTTCTGAATGTCCCGAACATTGATGCCGTCGTAGGTGATGGTGCCGGACTGGATCTCATAGAACCGGTTGATAAGGCTGGTGATAGTGGTCTTTCCGGCGCCGGTGGAGCCTACAAAGGCGATCTTCTGCCCGGGCTTGGCAAAGAGGGAAATGTCATGGAGGATGATCTTCCGGTCATCGTAACCAAACACCACATGGTCGAACCGCACATCCCCCCGCAGGGGCACCAGACTGCCGTCCGGCTTTTTCCACGCCCACGCGCCGGTGTCGTAATCCGCCTCAGTGATGGTGCCGTCCGGATTTTCCTTCACCCGCTCCAGCGTCACCTTGCCGTCATCCACCTCCGGCTCCGCCTCCATGATCTCAAAGACCCGCTCCGCGCCGGCCACGGCGGAGAGGATGGTGTTCACCTGCTGAGAGATCTGGGTGATGGGCTGGCTCACCTGCTTGGTATACTGCAAAAAGGCGGAGAGCCCGCCCAGATCGCCGGTGCGGATGGCCAGCAGGCCGCCGATGCAGCAGGTGATAGCATAGTTGATGTGGCTCAGGTTTCCCATGGCGGGCATCATAGCCCCGGCGTAGGCCTGCGCCCGGGTGGCGGCGTCCCGATAGGTATCGTTCACCCCGGTAAAGCCTGCCTTGGCCGCTGCCTCGTGGTTAAAGACCTTGATGACCTTCTGGCCCTCGATCATCTCCTCGATATAGCCGTTCACCGCGCCGATGGCCTTCTGCTGGGCGGCAAAGTACCGGCGGCTGCGGCCGCCGATGGTTTTCACCACCAGCAGCATGACCCCCAGCATCACGGCGGTGATGGCCGTCAGGATGGGACTGAGGACGATCATCATCATGACTGTGCCCACAAAGGTCAGGGAGCAGGAAATGAGGCTTGCGAAGCTGTTGTTCAAAGCCTCGGACACCGTTTCGATATCGTTGGTGTACCGGCTCATCAGCTCACCGTGGGTGTGAGTATCGAAGAATTTCAGGGGCAGCTTCTGCATTTTGTTGAACAGGTCAGCCCGGAGCTTTGCCACGGTGTTCTGGGCCACATGGACCATGATCCGCGCATAACCGTAGGAGCACACTGCCCCCACAACATAGACCCCCGCCATGACACAGAGCATTTTTGCAAGGCCGATAAAATCGCCGGGGAGAATATAATCATTGATCAGGGGCTTGATGAGATAGGAGCCTGCCACGGAGCAGGCGGCGCTGATAAACAGCAGGATCACCACGATCACCAGCAGCGCCTTGTACTGCCCCAGATAGCCCATGAGCTTGCTTAGGGTGCCCCGCAGATCCTTGGGCTTTCGGAAGCCGCCCCGGGGACCGCCGGGGTCGTGGCCCGGTCCGCGTTTCGTATTGTTCTCAGCCACCGATGCTCACTCCTTCCTGCTGGGATTCGTAGACCTCACGGTAGATCTCGCAGGTCTTCATCATTTCCTCGTGGGTGCCTTGGGCCGCCACCGCGCCGTCATCCATCACCAGAATCAGGTCGGCGTCCATGACGGACGTCACCCGCTGGGCCACGATGAGCTTGGTGGTTCCCGGCAGATCCTGCCGGAATGCCTGACGGATCTTCGCATCCGTGGCAGTATCCACAGCGCTGGTGGAATCGTCCAAAATCAGCACCTTCGGTTTTTTCAAAATAGCACGGGCAATGCACAGCCGCTGCTTTTGTCCGCCGGAGACATTGACGCCCCCCTGTCCCAGATCAGTGTCCAGACCGTCAGGCATCCGCTCCAGAAATTCGTCGGCACAGGCAGCGCGGCAGGCGGTCCAAAGCTGGTCCTCCGTGGCGTTGGGATCGCCCCAGAGCAGATTTTCCCGGATGGTGCCGGAGAACAGGGTGTTCTTTTGCAGCACCACGCTGACGGACTCCCGCAAATGCTCCATGGTGTAGTCCGCCACCGGCCGTCCGCCTACGGAGACGGTGCCTTCTTGCGCCTCGTACAGCCGGGGGATCAGGCTCATGAGGCTGGTCTTTCCGCTGCCGGTGCCGCCCAAAATGCCCACTGTGGCTCCGCTGGGAATGTGGATGTTCACATCCTTCAGCACCCACTCCGGGCTGGTTTCACTGTATTTGAAAAACACATGGTCAAAGTCGATGCTGCCGTCCTTCACGGCGGCGTCCGCCTTGGCGCTGTCGTCGGTGATGGCGGGCCGCTCATCCAAAACCTCCACGATCCGCTTGGCGCAGGCGATGGACCGGGTCATCATCATGAACATCATGGAAACCATCATCAAGGACATCAAGATCTGGGTGATATAGGTGAAGAAGGCGGTCAGGTCGCCCACCGGCAGCGTCCCGGCGTAGACCATTTTGCCGCCGAACCACATGACGGCGATGATGGTACTGTAAACCACCAGCATCATCACAGGCATATTGATGACCACCATGCCGAAGGCCCGCATGGAGCTTTCCTTCAGATCACCGTTGCGCTTGGCGAACTTCTCCTCCTCGTAGTCCTCCCGGACGAAGGACTTTACCACCCGGATGCCGGTGAGGTTTTCCTGCACCACCAGATTCAGGGCGTCCGTCCGCTCCTGGAGGGAGCGGAACAGCGGCCCCGCTTTGGTGAGAATCAGGACGATGACGATCAGCAGCAGGGGGATCACCACCAGAAATACGTTGCTCAGGTCACGGCTCAGCCGGATGGACAGCACCAGCGCCGCCACCAGCATCACCGGGGCCCGCACCAGCAGCCGCATCCCCATCATCAGCGTCATCTGCATATTGTTGACGTCATTGGTCAGCCGGGTCACAAGGGACGCGGTAGAGAACTTCTCGATGTTAGAAAAGGCAAAATCCTGAATGTGCTCATACTCCGCCCGCCGCAGCTCCGCGCCGAAACCCTGTCCGGCAACGGAGGAAGATGCCGCAGCCCCCAGTCCGAAGCACAGGGAGATGACAGCCATCCCCATCATGAGAAGGCCCTTTTGCAGAATGTAATTCTGATTTGCCGTTTTAATGCCGATATTCACAATATCCGCCATCACCAGCGGGATCAGCAGTTCAAAAATAGCCTCGGCTGCGCTGCACAGAACGCCCACCGCGATCCATTTGGAATAGGGTCTTGCGTATGGCCCGAGTTTTTTCAGCATGTGGTTCGGTCCTCCTCTAAATTCTCGATGACACGGTACAAAAGCAGCCGCAGAGCCTCAGTCTCCTCCAGCCGCAGCCCCTTGACCATGACCGCTTCCGCCTCCTGAAAGGCAGCCTGCACCAGACTGTTCAGTTCCCGGCCCTTCTCCGTGGCCGTGACCTGCTTCTGCCGCTGGTCATTTTCATCCGCCGTGCGGCGGATCAGGCCCTTTTCCTCCATCCGGTCCAAAATGCCGTTGGCAGTGGAGGGCCGCACCCGCAGGTGTTCCACCACATCCCGCTGGGGGGCGGTGTAGCCGTGACTGCTGAGATACAGCAGCGTATGGGTCTGGGAGGGAGTCATGTCATACCGGGATAACCGGGCATCCATCCGTTCCCGTGCCAGATGGGTCGCATGGCCTAACAAAGGCCCCAAAAAATCCGGTCCGCAGGCTGGTTTCATATCGGTATCAGCTCCTTTGCATTTAGTGTCCTAATTTTTAGTATGCTAAATATTATCATACGTTAAAACATTCGTCAACCCAATATTTCGCCTGTATTTTTGAACATTTTATGAACAGATTTATTCGTTTTGTTATTCTGTGAACAATTTATGAAGAATCGGCATCACCTGTTGACTTTTCCGTTTTCACACCGTATGATAAATCCATAGAAGCAATCCCAACCAATCTCATTTTCCCTCTCTTTTCTCTATCTTACACGGAGAGACGGACGGCGTGAGCCGTCCGTCTTTCTACATATTCTCCCATAAAAAACAACTGCCTGTACCGGTTCTCAAAACCCGGTACTGGCAGTTGTTTTTTATTGATCCAACGGTCTCAGCTCCGTGCGTTCACGGCTGCTCTGTTTCCGATGGCGCAGGGGCAGGACCGGCTTCTTCTGGTTCCGTCTGCGCGGACGCAGATTCCCCCGGTACTTTCCCCGCTACGCTGTGCGTCCGGAGATAGTCCAGCCAAAGCCGGCAGCCTGCCCGGTTCAGATGAACGCCATCGAAGCTCAACTCCTCCGGCAGACAGCCGTCCTCTCCGGTGAGGGCCTCCGCCACATCTACATAGGCGCAGCCGTTTTCCTCTGCCAACTCCCGCCACACCTGATTATAGGCCAGAATTCGCTGATTATTGACGTAAGAACCCTTGGCGTCCTGCTCTGTTGAGACCGGCAGCAGAGACTGGATCACCAGTTCCGCGTCGGGATGGTCCGCCTTCAGTCGGCAAATCAGGTTTTCCGCATGGCCCCGGAAGATGTCCGTCCCCTTCCAGCCCAGCTCGTTGACGCCCAGCATCAGGTAGATCTTTCCGCAGTCTGCGGCGGCCACAGCCTCTGCCAGAGAGACCTTTTTCCCATTTTCGCCCTTCCAGTTTTCCAGTTCCGTAGCGGAGGCCACTGTTTCTCCGGTAACGCAGAAATATGTGCCTCGGTTCAATCCGCTGTAAAGTCGGAAGCCGTCAGTCCGGGAGTCCCCCACAAAAGCCACATCATCAAAATAGCTGTCATCCACCGGCGCCGATTGCGCCACCGGCCCCCAGGGTTTCTCCGGGACAGGCTCTTCCTCCACAGGCCCCTCCGGCAATTCCGGTAATTCCGGTTCCGCGGGGATCACCGTTACGGACGGCTCCTCCTGTGCCGGCTCCTCCGGCGGGACCGCCGCCGTCTGATGGGAATGCACCGCCAGCAGGCCAGCAGCCACCAACAGCAGCACCGCAGCCAGCATCCAGCCATGCGGATTTTTCCTCATACGCTTACCTGTCACGGACACATTCCCCCTTTCCTTCAGCGCTTGGCATTATGTAAACGCAGTGCATCTCCTATTAGACACTTTTTACCGAAAAAAGTCGATACAATTTGGAAAAAATTCAATAACAATTTGGTGACAAATTTTTCACAATAAAGACATCAGCCCGGAAGCGGGACCGCCGTCCTGCCTCCGGGCCAATGGGTATTCTTCTATTCAGTCCCGCAGAGAGGGTGGATAAACGCCGGACTCGTGAAGTCGCCGCAGGTCCTCTGCCACACGGCCCCGGTCCTCTCGGTAGGTCATACCGAACCACAGATCCTTGGAATGGAGCACGGAAACGGTCATGCGTCCCGCCTTCAACTCCTCGCCCACCATGAGCGGCAGCAGGCACTCTGCCTTCACCGCGTCGTCAGGCAACCCCCGGAGGAAGTTCTCAAAATAGGTCCGCAGCGCCGGGAAGATTGAGGGCATGAAGCCCCAGAAGTTCATGGAGACCACTGTATCCGGAGCCAGGTCCGTGTCAGTGTCCAGATCCGTCAGGTGCCCGTCGGGATAAAGCTGGACCTTCAGCGCCTCCTGAATGGTATCCAGCTTTCCGTCCTTGACCTTGCAGACGCCCCGGGACACGGTACCGTGGAGGCTGGCGGTGTTTTTCAGCAGATAGCCCACCATGGTTCCCTTGCCCTCGGCAGGCAGCTTGACCAATTCCTCATAAATCGTCCGGTAGGCGTCCACCCCGTAATAGTCATCGGCGTTGATGACGCAGAAGGGACCATCCACTGCGGATTCCGCGCACAGCAGGGCGTGGACCGTGCCGAAGGGCTTGGTGCGTCCCTCAGGAATGTGATAGAAGTCCGGTACGGAGGTATAGTCCTGATAGACGTAGGCCACCTGCACCGGCTGGCCCTTCGCCGTCTTTTTCTCCTTGAGGTAGCCCACCAGCTCGTCCATCATCTCCCGCATTTCCGGCTTGATGATGAACACCACCTTGTCAAAGCCGGCCCGCAGGGCATCGTGAATGGAATACTCCATCAGAATTTCGCCGTTGGGGCCGATGCCGTCCACCTGCTTGCTGCCGCCATACCGGGAACCGAGGCCTGCCGCCATGATCACCAAAGAAACAGCCATATTGCTTCTCCTTTATTTCTCTTGTCTATTCGATATTTGGCCCGGCGGCACTGCCGCCGTTCTATATTTCCCTCTACCATACCTTATTTTTTGAATTTTTGCAACGGTCTTGACAGATTTGTTTTTCCGGTTATAATATGAAAACGATAATCATTTTCATATTGGAGGCAAGGATGGCATATCAAACCAAACAGCAGCAGGCGGTACTGCGCTGTTTACAGCTGCGGGCGGAGGAATGTCTCTCCGCCGCCGATCTTTCTGAGGAACTGCGGCACGGCGGTCTCACCGTAGGGCTGGCAACCGTTTACCGCCAGTTGGACAAGCTGACTCAGCAGGGGTTGGTCCATAAGGTCACCACGGAGGAGGGGGCGCTCTACCAATACTGTCCCCAGGCTGGGCATCCCCATGACTGCTTTCTGCTGCGGTGTGAGGGCTGTGGCCGGATGGTCCATTTGGACTGCCGGCACCTGGAGGAGGTCTGCCGCCATCTGTCCTCCGAACACCACTTTCGCATTGACCCCCGCCGCACCGTGCTGACCGGGCTCTGCGACCACTGTCAGGAGGCAAAGCATGAAGGATAACGAACTGATCGTCTGCCGAGACGTTTCCCTCGGCTATGAGGGAAAATCGGTGCTTACCGATCTGGACCTTACGATTGCAAAGGGGGACTATCTCTGCGTGGTGGGGGACAACGGCTCCGGCAAATCCACCCTCATGCGGGGACTTTTAGGACTGATCCAACCACAGAGCGGCACCATTGAGCACGCCCCGGCGTTGAAGCACGGGGCCATCGGCTACCTTCCCCAGCAGACCCGGGCCCAGCGGGATTTCCCCGCCACCGTGCTGGAGGTGGTCCTCTCCGGCTGCCTGAACCGGCAGGGGCTGCATTTTTTCTACACCCCGGCCCAACGGTCCGAAGCCATGATGAACCTGGGCAAGCTGGGAATTCTGGAGCTGAAGGACGCCTGCTACCGGGATCTCTCCGGTGGCCAGCAGCAGCGGGTGCTATTGGCCCGCGCCCTGTGCGCCGCCAGCCAGCTTTTGATTTTGGATGAACCCATCACCGGTCTGGACCCCGCCGCCGCCCAGGACCTCTACAAAACGCTGGCCTACCTGAACCAGAAGGAGGGCATGGCCATCGTCATGGTGACCCATGACCTGAAGGCCGCCCTGAAAAGCGCCCGCACAGTACTGCACATCGGACGAAAGGGCCTCTTTACCGGCACGGCATCCGACTATCTGGCGAGTCCCCAGGGCCGCCGCTTCCGGGAGGAACTGGAATCATGAATATTTTGCAGATGTTTTCTTACCCCTTTATGCAAAGGGCCTTGATCGCCGGTGTGCTGGTGAGCCTGTGCGCCGCCCTGTTAGGCGTTCCGCTGGTTCTGAAGCGGTATTCCATGATCGGCGACGGCCTGAGCCACGTCTCCTTCGGTGCGCTGGCCATCGCCGTGGCGCTGGGGGTAACGCCGTTGTATTTTTCCATTCCTGTGGTCATTTTGGCGGCATTTTTCCTGCTTCGGATGGCCAGCCATCCCCACTGGAACAGCGACGCCGCCATCGCCGCCGTCAGCGCTTCGGCGCTGGCCATCGGTATTTTGGTGATCTCCCGCACCACCGGCATGACCACCGATGTGGACAACTATATGTTCGGCAGTGTGCTGGCCATGACAAAGGGAGACGTGGCCCTCTCCGTGGTGCTGTCGGTAACGGTGCTGGCGCTGTACCTGCTTTTTTACCACCAGATCTTCGCTGTCACCTTTGACGAGAGTTTTTCCCGGGCCACCGGGTTGAAGGTGGATGCCTGCAACACCTTGCTGGCCATCCTTACGGCCCTGACCATCGTGCTGGGAATGCGGATGATGGGCGCTATGCTCATCTCCTCGCTGGTGATCTTCCCGGCTCTGACCGCCATGCGGCTGTTCAAGAGCTTCCGTGGCGTGATCCTCTGCGCCGCCGTGACCTCCGTGGTGTGCTTCTGCGTGGGACTCACCATCTCCTTTGGCTTTTCTACCCCGGTGGGGGCAACGGTGGTGGCGGCGGACCTGACGGTTTTTCTGGCTGCCTGCCTGCTGGCCGCTCTCCGGCGGAAATGACGGTTCACTCCCCTTACCGGAGAACAACCAAGCGGCTCCCAATTTTCAAAAATTGAAAACTGATCCGGCGGGGCGAAGCAGCAGTTTCGCCCCGCCGGCTTTTTCCTGCTAAAAATCTGCGAAAAAATGCCGTTTCTTTCTCTGTTTCTCACATTGACTTCCCCGGCCGCTGCGCATAAACTGAGGAGTGCTTTTTACCGAGGTGATCGTTATGAATCTGATTGTAGAATTTTGTATCGTATTTCTCATCTGTATGGCAGGTGAATGGATTGCGGCGCTGCTGCCCTTTACGCTGCCCGCCAGTGTCATCAGCCTGATCCTGCTGTTGATCTTGCTGCTCAGCGGCGGGGTCAAGGAGCGGACGATCCAAGGGACCTCCCACTTTCTCATCGACAATATGGGGCTGTTTTTCATTCCCTCCGTGGTGGGAACTTTGGAATATCTGGACGTGCTGAAGCTGCAGCTTGTCCCCTTTCTGGTGGTCTCCCTTGTCAGCACACCGCTGGTGTACGCGGCAACAGTCTGGAGCGTCCGGCTGTTGATGAAGCTGTTTCATGCAAAGGAGGCGTCCCATGATTGATACGCTGACTTCCACGCCCTTTTTCGGTCTCGGCGTGACGCTGCTCTGCTGGTATCTGGCCGTCCGGTTCCAGAAGCGGACGGGGCTTCTGATCTGCAATCCGGTGCTGGTGGCCAGTCTGCTGGTCATCGGGATCATGTTGCTGTTCCACATCCCTCTGGACAACTACAACGCCGGCGGCAGCATCATCAAACTGCTGCTGGCTCCCGCCACCGCCGTTCTGGCTCTGAACATCTACCAGCAGCGGGCCATTCTGAAGCGGCACTTCTGGCCGGTGGTGCTGAGCTGCTTTGTGGGTAGTCTCGTGAGCATACTATTGGTACAGGTGCTCTGCCGCCTGTTTCAAGCGGAGGCCTCCCTGCTGAATTCTCTGCTGCCCAAAAGTGTCACAACGGCCATCGCCGTCAGCATTGCAGAGAGCAGCGGCGGTCTTCCGGCTCTGACTGCGGCGTCGGTCATTATCACCGGGATCGAGGGCGCTATGCTGGCTCCGCTGTTTGCCAAGGTGTTCCATGTCACCGATCCGGTGGTGGAGGGCGTGGCCATCGGCGCGTGCAGCCATGCGGTGGGCACCAGCAAGGCGCTGGAGATTGGTCCTCTTCAGGGCGCCATGAGCTCCATCGCTCTATGTGTCTGCGGCATCATCACCTCCATTCTGGCCATGTTCTTTACCGCGTAAAGCAGGGCGGAACTTCTTTTCAGAAGTTCCGCTCTGTTTTTTTGCTTTCGTGCGGAACCAAACCGCTCTTTTTCCCGTCTATACAGGTAGAATGGGGTCAACCCCTCGGTTTATTGAACAGAAAGGAGCTCTTCTTTATGAAACGGTTTTTCGCAGCGCTTCTGACGCTGACCTGCATGCTGAGCCTGTCGGCCTGTCGGGAGGAACAGGCCGCCGCCAAGCCGGTGATCTACCTCTATCCGGAGGAGGAGACCGCCGTCACGGTAAAGCTGGACTACGCCGGAGCATTGACCTGCACCTATCCCGCCTACGGCAACGGCTGGGCAGTGACTGCCTGCCCGGATGGGACTCTGACAGACGATGCCGGGCAGACTTACAGCTATCTCTACTGGGAGGGCACGGATACCATCGCGTATGACTTCTCCCAAGGCTTCTGCGTGGCAGGAACCGACACCGCTGCCTTTTTGGAGGATGCGCTGGCCCAGCTGGGCCTCACCCGGCGAGAGGCCAACGAGTTCATCGTCTACTGGCTGCCCCAGATGCAGGAGAATCCCTATAATCTCATCGCCTTCCAGTCGGACCGCTATACGCAGGCGGCAAAGCTGACCATCGACCCGGCCCCGGACACCCTGCTGCGGGTATTCATGGCCTGGAAGCCCTTGGACAAGTTCATGGAGATCCCCGCCCAGAGCCTTACCGCTCCGGAGCGCACCGGCTTCACGGCGGTGGAGTGGGGCGGCTGCCGGGTACGTTGACTGTTTTCCGGCGGTTCCGGGGTTTTTTCTCCGGAACTGGCCGAAAATTGTAAAAAATCAGCGTGATTTTTTCAAAAAAGTCCGGAAACGCCCTTGCAATTTATCATAAAGTGTGCTATCTTAATACATATTAAAGGAGTGTAAGTTGTGAGTGGACCGCAAGGTCCGCTCTTTTTTGTGGCATCCGCACTCCGCCGCAAATGAAAAACCGAAAGGAGAATCCCATGGAAAAGGTCACCGATCTCACCGCCCGTCTGGCGGCACCCATCGTGGAAGAGCAGGGCTGCTCCCTGTGGGACGTGGAATATGTGAAGGAGGCCGGCACCTGGTACCTCCGGGTCCTCATTGACAAGGAGGGCGGCGTGGATATTCTGGACTGTGAGAATATCTCCCGCGCCCTCAGCGATCTGCTGGACGAGGCCGACCCCATCGAAGGCAGCTATACCTTAGAGATAGGCTCCGCCGGCGCCGAGCGGGTGCTGAAGCGTCCCGCCGACTTCCAGCGGTATCTGAACAGCCCCGTGCTGGTGAAGCTCTACAAGCCGGTGGACGGCCGCAAGGAATTCCCCGGCACCCTGACCGCCTACAACGAGGCCAACGGTTCTCTCACCGTGGACCTCAACGGCACTGCCTATACCTTCGGCAAGAAGGATGTGGCCCTGTGCCGCCTGCGAGTGGAATTTTAATCTGTTATCCCTGTCTCAAAAAAAGACGTATAAAGTAAAAAGGAGAATCGCAATGAAAGGCAAGAAAAAGGTGAAGGAACCCGCGGGTATGAACATCCCGGAGATCTTCGCAGCTCTGGCTATGCTGGAAAAGGAACGGGGCATTCCCCAGACCTTCATGATGGATAAGATCATCCAGGCTGTCACCACCGCCTACAAGCGGGACCACAAGGACGTGGAAAACGTCATTGTGGACGTGGATGAGGAACATCAGCGGCTGAAGATGTACGTGCAGAAGAACGTGGTGGCGGAGGAGGACTATGTGGACCCCTTCAACGAGATCCCCGTTGAGGAGGCCAAGACCATTTCCGCCAGATACGAGATCGGCGACGTGGTGAACATCCCTGTGGACAACACGGAGTTTGGCCGCATCGCTGCCGGCAACGGCAAGCAGGTCATTATCCAGGGCCTCCGTGAAGCGGAGCGGGGCATGGTGTATGACGAGTTCAACTCCAAGCAGCACGAGATCCTCACCGGCGTGGTGACCCGGATCGACCCCCGCACCAACGCCGTGTCCCTGCGGATCGGCACCGGTACGGAGTCCACTGAGGCCCTGCTGCTCTCCGGCGAGCAGGTCCCCGGCGAGGAGCTGGTGGAGGGCCAGCACGTGAAGGTGTATGTGGTGGATGTCCGCCGCTCCACCCGCGGCCCTCAGATTCTCATTTCCCGGACCCATCCCGGCCTGGTCAAGCGCCTGTTCGAGCTGGAAGTCCCCGAGATCTATGACGGCACCGTGGAGGTGAAGTCCATCGCCCGGGAAGCCGGCAGCCGCACCAAGATGGCCGTCTGGTCTGCTGACGAGAACGTGGACCCCATCGGCGCCTGCGTGGGTCCCAAGGGCCAGCGTGTCGCCGCCATCGTGGACGAACTGCGGGGCGAGAAGATCGACATTATCAAGTGGAGTGAGGACCCCGCCCAGTTCATCGCCGCTGCTCTGGCGCCCTCCGACGTGGTGGACGTCATGATGGCGGAAGAGGGCAAGGCCTGCCGCGTCATCGTGCCTGACGATCAGCTGTCTCTGGCCATCGGCAAGGAGGGCCAGAACGCCCGTCTGGCCGCCCGTCTCACCGGCTATAAGATCGATATCAAGCCGGAGAGCTATCAGGGTGAGGACGATGAGGAGATCGTGGACGAGGAACCCGTCCAGTGACACAGTTGAGTTTCTTTCTCTGCGGCGTGGCTGCGGGTATCGCAGTGCTGTACCTGCGGCGCAGCAGAAGAAACAGAAGAAGATAAAGCCCGGCGCGGTCCGCCGCGCCATGTGTAAGGGAGGGCTGTCTGAATGCAGAAAGTGAAAAAGATCCCCCAGCGGCAATGTGTGGGCTGCCGGGAGATGAAGGATAAAAAAAGCCTGCTGCGGGTGGTCAAATCCCCGGAGGGCGTTGTGAGTCTGGATTTTGTGGGCAAAAAACCCGGTCGTGGCGCCTATGTGTGCCACGATGTGGAATGTCTGAAAAAAGCCCGGAAATCCAGAGCGCTGGAACGTGCTTTCAGCACAGCCATCCCCCCGGAGGTCTATGACGCCATGGAAGCGGAATTGGAGGGACACAATGAACAGGAATGAACAGTTTCTCTCCCTCATTGGCCTGTGCCTCCGGGGCCGGAACCTGGAAGTAGGCGAAGAACCGGTGGAAGCTGTGGCCCGCGCTAGAGACGCACGGGTGCTCCTGCTGGCGTCTGATGCGGCGGACAATACCGCCCGCCGGGTGCGGCACTTTGCGGAAGCCGGTCAGTGTGTGTGGCTGCGGAGCCCCTTTACCAAGCAGGAACTGGGGCAGGCCACCGGCCGTGGCTCCGCCGCCGTGGTCGCTATTACAGACATCGGCCTCGCAGTCGCCGTGGTCCGCCGCCTGGCGGAGATGGACCCGGAGAAATATGACGAAGATCTTGCCAAGCTGGAACTAAAGGCCAAGCGTGCCGCAGAGCGGAAAAGTGAAGCCGCCCAGCACGAAAAGAACCTGCGTCGGGGCATCAAGCGCCCCAAAAAGCAGGAAGTGCCCGATGCGAAAGAGGTCAGACCCGCAGACGTCTCCGGTAAGCCGTCCGGCGAGAAGCAGCGCCGCAGCGCAGGAGTGTCCGACAAGCGCGCAGAAAAGGCCGGTCCCCGCAGAACCGCCGAAAACGGCGGAGCGGCAAAATCCTTTGCCAAGGATGACCGCACCGGCAGGCCCTTCCGCAAGAGCGGGTCCCGCCCTTCCAAAAGCAACCGCCCCAAACCCAAGGGGAGGCCGAATCCATACGCCCACAGCCGCCCGGTGAAAAAGGGCAAAGGCTCCTTCCGCAAGAAGGAAAACTGATACGCTGTCGGTGTTTTCATAGATGAACGAGCCCAGCCCCCGGGTTGGAGAGTGTAAGAGGTGTTTTGATTGGCTATTGAAAAATATAGAGTAAGAGATGTGGCGCGGGACTTCGGTATGCCCGCCAAGGTCATCACAGAAATTCTGGATAAGTATGCCACTGCGCCCAAGAGCAATATGCAGGCGCTGGAGGACCATGAGCTGTCCATCGTATTTGAGCATCTGACCCAGAACAACCAGATTTCCAATATCGCTGCCATTTATGCTGACGAGCCTAAGAAGCCGGAATCCCCCAAGGTTGAAGCGCCTAAGGCCGAGGCTCCCAAGGCTCAGTCCGCCGCGGCGCAGCAGACCGCGAAGCCGGCACAGCAGCCCCAGCAGCGTCCTGCCCAGCAGGGACAGCAGAAGCCCGCACAGGCCCAGCCTCAGCAGAAGCCGGTCCAGCAGGTCCAGCGGCCCGCGCAGCAGCAGGCAGTCCCCCAGCAGAAGTCTAACAAGTCCACAGCCACCGCTCAGCCCACCACCCGTGTGCCTGAGAAAAAGCTGGTGGATACCCGCAAGGGCGGCGACGTGAACCTGGCCAAGTATGACCAGCGTCTGGAAGAGCTGGGCGGTCAGCGGGGCGAGCGTATGGCCCAGAAGGGCGGCAAGGAGAAGTTCCGCAACAACAAGGGCCGTCAGGGCGGTCAGGTCTTCTCCAACAAGCGCCGTCAGGACGAGGCCGAGAAGATGCGCAAGCTGCAGCTTGAAATTGCTAAGAAGGCCCCCGTCAAGGTCCAGATCCCTGATGAGATCAGCGTGGGTGAGCTGGCCAGCCGCATGAAGAAAACCGGCGCAGAGGTAGTCAAGTGCCTGATGAAAAACGGCGTCATGGCCTCTCTGAGCCAGATGATCGACTTCGATACCGCCTCCTTCGTGGCCGAGGAGCTTGGCTGCAAGGTGGAAAAGGAAGTGGTTGTCACCATCGAGGAGAAGCTCATTGACACCACTGAGGACCGTCCTGAGGATCTGGTCCCCCGTGCTCCCGTGGTGGTGGTCATGGGCCACGTTGACCACGGCAAGACTTCCCTGCTGGATACCATCCGGAACACCTCCGTGGCTTCCGGCGAGGCCGGCGGCATCACCCAGCACATCGGCGCGTATCAGGCGCAGATCAACGGCAAGCCCATCACCTTCCTGGATACTCCGGGCCATGAGGCTTTCACCTCCATGCGTGCCCGGGGCGCCATGGTGACGGACATCGCCATTTTGATGGTGGCTGCGGACGACGGCATCATGCCCCAGACCGTGGAATCCATCAACCACGCCAAGGCCGCCAATATTCCCATTATCGTGGCCGTCAATAAGATTGATAAGGAAAATGCCAACCCCGACCGGGTCATGCAGCAGCTGACGGAATACGGTCTGGTGCCCGAGGAGTGGGGCGGCGAGACCATCGTGTGCAAGATCTCCGCCAAGAAGCACATCGGTATTGAGAACCTGCTGGAAAACCTGGCTCTGCTGGCAGAGGTCCAGGAACTGAAGGCCAACCCCAACCGGGCCGGTCAGGGCACCGTTATCGAGGCCCGTCTGGACAAGGGCCGGGGTCCTGTGGCCACTTTGCTGGTGCAGAATGGCACTCTGAAGCAGGGTGACATCATCATCGCCGGCACCTCCGTGGGCCGTGTCCGCACCATGCTGGATTACCGGGGCAACCGCCTCACCGAGGCCGGTCCCTCCGTCCCCGTGGAGATCGCGGGCCTGTCCGAGGCTCCCGTGGCCGGTGCGCCCTTCTTCGCCGTGGCTGACGAGCGTATGGCCCGCGAGCTGGTGGAGCAGCGCAAGGCAGAGGAGCGCGCTAAGGCCGCCGCACCCGTGCAGAAGGTCTCTCTGGAGAACCTGTTCGACCAGATCAAGTCCGGCGAGCGCAAGGAGCTGGCTCTGATCGTCAAGGCTGATGTGCAGGGCAGCGTGGAGGCTGTGAAGGCCTCTCTGGAGAAGCTCTCCAACGAAGAGGTCAACGTCCGGGTCATCCACGGCGCTGTGGGTGCGATCAACGAGTCCGATGTGACGCTGGCCGCCGCGTCCAACGCTATCATCGTGGGCTTCAACGTCCGGCCGGATTCCGCTGCCCGTGAAAGCGCCGCCCGTCAGAACGTGGATATGCGGATGTACCGCGTGATCTACGACGCCATCGACGAGATTGAAACTGCTATGAAGGGTATGCTGGCTCCCAAGTACCGGGAAGTGGTCCTTGGTCACGCCGAGGTCCGGGAGACCTACAAGGTCTCCTCCGTGGGCACCGTGGCCGGCTGCTACGTGCAGGACGGCTGCCTGCGCCGGGATTGCTCCGTCCGTGTGGTCCGGGATGGCATCGTGGTCCACGAGGGCGTCCTCGGCTCCCTGCAGCGGTTCAAGGACTCCGTCAAGGAGGTCAAGGAGCGCTTTGAGTGCGGCCTGACCGTGGAGAAGTTCAACGACATCAAGCTGGGCGACATCATCGAGGGCTACACCATGGAGGAGATTCCCCGCTAAACCCTCTCAAAAAATCTGTTTCAACTGACCCCGGGCGGCGGCATAGCCGCCGCCCGGTTTTCATCTCCCACTATCAGAAAGGAGAATTTTTATGGCATCTAACCGTATCGGACGCATCAATGAGGAGATCCAGCGGGAGCTGGCAGACCAGCTTCGCCGTTTGAAAGATCCCCGCGTCTCTCAGGTAGGCATGGTCTCCATCACCCGTGTGGACACCACCGGAGATCTGCGCTATTCCAAAATTTATGTCAGTGTTCTGGATAAGAATCAGGAAAAGGACGTGCTCAAGGGCCTGAAATCCGCCTCCGGCTTCCTGCGCCGGGAGCTGGGCCACGCCCTCCAGCTGCGCTACACCCCGGAGCTTCAGTTCATCGCTGACGATTCCATCGCCTACGGCGCACACATTCTGGAGGTCCTCCGGGATCCGGAGAAGGTAAAGCCGGCAAACCCCGACAATGACGCCGTTTTGCCGGAGGAGGAATAAGGGATGCTGACCGTTTCCGAGGCCGCCGCGCTGCTGCGCTCCTTTGACCGCGTCCTGATCCTGACCCATATCCGGCCCGACGGTGATACCGTTGGCTGTGCCGCAGGGCTGTGCGCCGCGCTGCGGGCCATAGGCAAGACCGCTTACCTGCTGCCCAATCCCGGACTGACGGAGAATACCGCCCCCTATTTTACCCCTTACAGCGCTCCGGCGGACTTCGTGCCGGAAAAAGTGGTATCTACGGACATCGCCACGGTGGGACTGTTCCCCGACAATGCCAAGTCTTACGCGGATAAGGTGGATCTGGCAATCGACCACCACCCCTCCTTTGAGGGCTTCGGCAAGGCCAACATCGTCCGTCCGGAGGCCGCCGCCTGTGGCGAACTGATCTCGGACATTGTCCGGGAGCTGACGCCCCTGACGCCGGAGATTGCTTTGCCGCTGTATGTGGCCATCTCCACGGATACCGGCGGCTTCATCTACTCCAACGTCACCGCCGCCACCCACCGAGCTGCGGCGACGCTGATGGACACCGGCATTGACTACCGCGCCGTCAACAAGCTGTTCTTCCAGACGAAATCCCGCGTGCGGATGCAGCTGGAGGCCGCCATGCTGGCGGAGGCAAAATTTTACGACAGCAACCGGACGGCGGTGCTGTCCGTCCCCCGGTCGCTGCTGGAAAAATTTCACGCCACGGAGAGCGATGCGGAGGACCTTTCCGCTTTAGGCCCCCAGATCCAGGGGGTGGACTGCGCCGTGACCATGCGGGAGCTGGGAGACGGTGTTTGGAAGTTTTCTCTCCGCACCGGCGAGCGTGTCAACGCCACGGAGGTCTGCCGCCTGTTGGGTGGCGGCGGCCATGCCCGCGCCGCCGGAGCCACGCTGGAGGGCGTTACCCAGGCGGAGGCAGAAGGAAAAATGCTGAACGCCATCGCCCGGATCGTCCCGGATTTCAAGAAATGAGGAACCGCCTATGGCCAGCGGCATTGTAATAATCGATAAATCCCCCGGCTGGACCAGCATGGATGTCTGCGCCAAGATCCGGGGGATCCTGAAGGAAAAGCGGGTAGGCCATGGCGGCACGCTGGATCCTATGGCCACCGGCGTTCTGCCCGTGTTTGTGGGACAGGCTACCCGTGCCGTAGAATTCGCGGAAAACGGCGAAAAGGAGTATATTGCCGGTCTGCGGCTGGGGCTGGTCACCAACACCCAGGATACATCCGGGGAAACGCTGGAGACCCATCCCGTCACTGTGGACCGGGCGGCGTTGGAAGCCGTCCTCCCCCGCTTCACCGGCCCTATCACGCAGATCCCGCCCATGTATTCCGCCATCAAGATCAACGGCCAAAAGCTCTATGATCTGGCCCGAAAGGGCAAGGAGGTAGAGCGGAAGCCCCGCAATATCACCATTTTTGAGTTAGAGCTATTGGAACAGGTCAGCGAGACGGACTATCTGCTCCGCTGCCGCTGCTCCAAGGGAACATATCTGCGGACGCTGTGCCACGATATCGGGCAAGCGTTGGGCTGCGGCGGCACTATGTTCAGTCTCCGCCGCACCATGGCCGCCGGGTACACACTGGCGGAAGCAGTCTCCCTTGAGGATGTACAGGCCCAAGGAGAAGCTCTGCTGCGGCCTGTGGAGTCCATGTTTGCATCCTATCCCCTTTACACCCTGTCCTCTCCCGGCAAGGAGGCCCGGGTCCGCAACGGCAATCCCATCACGGTGCCGGAGCTGGCGGACGGCACCTATCGGGTCCATGGCAAAAGCGGTGAATTTCTCTGCCTTTCCCGTGCCGAAAACGGCACGCTGACATCTATCAAGAACTTTTTTGGAGCATAAAACCATGTCCATTCAATCAAAAGTCATTGCTCTGGGCTTTTTCGACGGGGTCCATCTGGGCCACGGCGCCTTGCTGCGCCGCACCGTGGAAGAGGCCAGGCGCCGGGGCGTCCGCTCTGCGGTGTTCACCTGGGCGCAGCCGCCGAAGGAGGTAGTCACCGGCGTACCGGTGCCCCTCATCAACTCCCCGGAGGACCGGGCCTGGCTGGCCAAAAGTCTCTACGGCATCGACGATGTCATCATGGTCCCCTTTAACAAGGAGATGATGACTACCTCCTGGGAGGATTTCATAACGGAAATTCTCATCAAGCGGTATCACGCCGTCCATCTGGTGGCCGGTCATGACCACCGCTTCGGCCACAAGAACCAAGGCACTCCGGAGCTGCTGAAAAGCAAGTGCGCCGAGCTGGGTCTTGGCTGCGACATTATCCCGGAGGTCACGGTGGGCGGCATCACCGTCAGCTCTACCTACATCCGCCGTCTGGTAAGCCTTGGACAGGTGGAGCGGGCCATGGAGTATCTGGGCCATCCCCATATCCTGACCCAGACGGTGCGGCATGGCCGCCGCATCGGCCACACCATCGGCATCCCCACGGTGAATCTGGTGCCGCCCCCTCATGTACTGGTGCCGGGAGACGGCGTTTATATCGCCCGTGTCTGCCTTATGGACGGCAGCAGCTATGCCGCCGTTACCAATGTGGGTACCCGCCCCACCGTCAACAACGGCAGCGACCTGACGGTGGAATCCTGGATGCTGGATTTTGACGGGGATCTCTACGGCCAGTCCATCCGGGTGGAATTCTACAAGCGGCTCCGGGACGAGATCCGCTTCGACTCTCTGGACGCTCTGAAAGCGGAGATCCGCCGGAACGCCGATGATGCCCGGGCCTATTTCGCAAGCAAAGCTTGATTTGCTTATCATTTCAGCAGCACATACGAAAGAATCCGCTTTGACATCATGTCAAAGCGGATTCTTTTTGCATGCAGGCTTTACCGGACTGCCAGCCGTCCCCGCAGGGCAGGGATCCGGGGCATGACCTCCAGCAGGAGCAGTCCCAGCACACAGCAGGCGATGGCCTCGCCGATGCCCACCGTCAGGGCATTGTAGGCGAACAGGGCGGGGAACTGGGCGGAGAAGCCGCCCTCATACCACGCGATCATTGCGCCGATGATGACGGCGTTGCAGATCACCGGCGGCAGGGTCGCCAAAAATTTGTTGGGCATTTTCGCCGTCCACAGCGCTGCCAGCAGCGTGGCCATGGAGCCGAAAATGATATCCAACGGGCCAACGGTACTCATCAAATTTGTCACCAGACACCCCACAAACAGGCCGGGGACCGCCTCCGGCAGGAAAAAGGGCAGCACCGTCAGTGCTTCAGAAAAGCGGCACTGGATGGGGCCATAGGTCAGGCCGAAAATTGAGGACAGCAGGGACATCACCGTGTAAAGTGCGGCGATGATGGCAGCAGTAGCGATCTGCCGGGTAGACCATTTGGACATAAAAAAACCTCCATTTTTTTGTTTAGAGAACGGCGGGCCTATGTTGGCTTGCCGAACGAACGCCCGGTCAAAGGCGCTTGGACAGGGAGATGGCACCTGTCGAAAAGGCAGTATAGCATAATTCAAGCAAAAAAGCAATGCCTTTTGGCATTGCTTTTTCTGCATTTCCGTTTACGCGGTTTATTCGTCGAGCATTTCCAGCCAGATCTGGTCGCTGTCGGTGTCCTCTGTTTTCAGTGTCACACCCCGGTCGGCCAGCTTCGCCGCCAAGTCCTCAAACTCCTGCCGGGTCAGCAGATACCGGCACACGCCCGGCTTTACCTCGGTGGGTTCCCGGTCATCCAGCAGCTCACCCAGATCCGATTTGCTGACCGTCACCGTGGGGAGGTCATCCTGAGCGGAGGAACCGTCGGTCATAGCTGCCGCGCTGTCATTCTCCATAGTGGTCTGATCCGGCGGCAGAGCGCAGGCATAATACACATCCGTCTTTTTGCTTTCCGTGTTCGTATCAGCAAAGCTGTCCGAGTCGTTGTCCCCGCCGGCGGCGGTCAGGCACCGTTCCTCGGGAGCACTTTCCGCTGCGGCGGCCTCCATCGGGGCCGTATCACAGGTAGCGGAGGTATCGCTGCTACCGCTGATGCTGCCCAACGTGCCTTGCTGCATCAGTACGATCACCGCCAGACACGCGGCAGCCGCCGCCAGCTTGCCCCAGGGCTGCCGCTTCTTAGGCCGGGACTGAGGCGTTTCCGCCACAGCCTTCATCACCGTTTCCACAAAATCTGCCGGCAGCTCCGCATCGTCCTCCGTGGGGAAGGACGCCCGGATCGCCAGCACGTCATCCACATAGGCCCGGCACTCCGGGCACTCGTCCAGATGGGACTGGACGGAAATCATTTCTTCACTGGTCAGCTCGCCGTCCACAAAGGCGTCCAGCAGGGCGGTGTTTTCATGGATATTCATTTCACAGCCCCCTTTCTGTTTTGTTAGACGCAGCGGACGATAAAAAGTTCCCCTGTTTCAGCAAAAATTCCCGTAATTGCCGCCGTCCCCTGTTGATCCGGGATTTTACCGTCCCCAGGTCCAGCGATAAGACGTCGGCGATCTCATCGTAGCTTAGCTGCTGGATCTCCCGCAGGATCAGCACCTCCCGGTGCTCCGGGGACAGCGTTTGCAGTCCCGCCTCGATCTGCCGGCGCAGCTCCTGCTGCTCCACCGCCTTCTCCGGCGTGGGGGTGGGGTCCGGCACCTCGGCGCTGACGCTCTCATCGTCCAGGGACGGTCCCTGATGGCGGTTTTCCTTCCGCAGAAGATCCACGCAGGCGTTGGAGGTCAGCCGGTAGAGCCATGTGGCAAAGGCGGAATCCCCCCGGAAAAAGGGCAGGCCCTGCCATGCGGCGAGGAATGCCTCCTGCGCCGCCTCCTCCGCCAGTTCCGGCGTGGGGCACATCCGCACCGCAAGGGCGAACACCCGCTTCTGGTACTGCTGCACCAGCTCTCCGAAGGCCGCCTGATCGCCGTTCCGGGCCGCTTGTATCAAGTTGTGTTCCTGATCGTTCATGGCCCCTCCTAATCCTGCAGATCCCGTTGGATGCCTTTCGTAATGCGGTCAACATCCTCCAGGGTATTCATCTGTACGATCTGTTCCTTATAGTAATTGGCATGGGGGATCCCCTTGAGATACCAGCAATACTGCTTCCGGGCCTCCAGCACCGCCACCCGCTCGCCCTTGTAGCTTGCAGCCATGCGGATCTGCCGCACAGCGGTCTCGCACCGCTCCGCCAGCGGCGGCAGCGGAGGCACCGGCTGTCCCTCCAGCACGGCTTTGGCCTGCTGGAAGATCCAGGGATTTCCGAAGCAGCCCCGGCCGATCATGGCCATGTCCGCTCCGGTGTGGAGCAAGATACGCTCCGCGTCCTCCGGCTTCCAGATGTCGCCGTTGGCAATGACGGGGATGGACACAGCCTCCTTCACCGCCCGGATGCAGTTCCAGTCGGCGGTGCCGCCGTAGACCTGCGCCCGGGTGCGGCCATGGACCGCTACGGCGGCGGCTCCCGCCTGCTCCAGAGTCTGAGCAAACTCCACACAGTTGCAGTGACCCAGATCCCAGCCCCGGCGGAACTTGGCCGTGACCGGCACGCCGGGCAGGGCCTTCAACACCGCCTCCACGATGCGTCCCGCCAGCTCCGGGTCCTTCATCAGCGCCGCGCCGTCACCGTTGTTGACGATCTTACCCATGGGACAGCCCATGTTGATATCTAAAATATCCGCCCCGGTGTGTTCCATGGCGATCTGGGCGGCCTCCGCCATACAGACGGGGTCGCTGCCGAAGATCTGCACAGCTGCGGGATGTTCTCCGGGAAACTGGGTCAGCAGGGAAAAGGTCTTTTTGTCATGGTAGCACAGAGCCTTGGAGGAGATCAACTCCGTAATAGTGTAGCCCGCTCCCAGCTCGGAACAGATCTGCCGGAAAGCGGCATCCGTCACCCCTGCCATAGGAGCCAGCGCTAATTTTGAGGAGATCTCCACAGTTCCGATGCGCATGACGCACACCCCTTTCCACAGCACATTGATTTTAATAGTTTAGCGGAATTTCGGCAAAAATGCAAGGATAACAGAAATTGCGTCCCCCGATCCTGTTTGCGACGCTTTTCTTCCCGGACAGGCTGTAAACTGGGACTATATCATCAGCTTTACACAAAAGGAGGAATCCTTCATGGAGTATGGTTCTATGAGCATCCAACGACTCCAGTCCGGCCGATGGCTGAACTGGGGCATCCGCTTTTTCCTGACGGCGGCCCTCACCGCCAGCCAGACCGCCGGCGGCTATGCCCCCTTTGCCTTGGGCTGCATAGCGGCAGCCGGACCGGGGGCAGACGGGGCAGCGGCGCTGCTGGGCGGCGTGACGGGAGCGCTGCTGTTTCTGGACTTTCAGCAGGTCCTGGCTTTGGCCGCCGTAGGCATTTTGATCTTGACTGCCGCCACGGCGTTCCGGGACACCGCCTTTTTGCAAAAGCCCTGGGTACTGCCGGTGCTGGCGGCCGGGATGGTACTGGCGGTAGGCGGTATTTATGTGCTGCAATCCTTAGACCCGCTGAGCCACGCCGCCCCCTGTGCCGCAGCATCGGCCCTGACAGGCGTTTCCGCCCACTTCTTCACCCGGCTGTTCCAGCCGGAGGAGGACCGGCTGGCCCCGGAGGGGCTGCTGTTTTTAGGGGCGGCCCTGACGCTGGCTTTAGGAGACCTGACCATCTTGAATGTCTCCGTGGGCCGGGTCCTGCTGTGCGCCCTGCTGGCCTACACCGCCTATGATCAAGGTCCCATGACCGGCGTGACGGCGGGGCTGGGACTGGGACTCATCACGGACCTCTCTGCCGGAACCAGCGGGCTGTTCACCGCCGCCTACGGCGTGGCGGGACTGTGCGCCGCGAAATGCAGACGGCGAAGCATGGCTGCGCTTGCCTTCTTTTCCGGAGCAGCAGTGGCCATGCTGACCTCCCGGGAGGAGTTGGCCCAGACGCTTCTTCTGGAAACGGTGGCCGGTTCCCTGCTGTTTTTAGCCCTGCCCCGGCGAATCTTCGGCGGAAAGCGGCTTCTGCGGGAAGCGGCCCCGGACATTGCCCAGCGCACGGCCCTGAAAACCCATCTCAACCGGGCGGCAGAGGCGCTCCGGGAGCTATATGACAGCATGAGCCGCACCCCGCCGCCACAAGAGGAGAATCCCGCCGTCATCTTTGACCGGGCGGCGGAAAAGGTATGCCGGGGGTGCGCGTTGTGCGAACTGTGCTGGCAAAAGGAATACACCGCCACCTTCAACGCCCTCAATGACGCTACTCCCTACCTCCTTGAACGGGGCAAGGCCAAGGCCAAGGACTTCCCCGTTCACTTTGCCGACCGCTGCATCCATCTGTCAGAATTGCTGCAGGCCATCAATGGGGAGTTGTCGGCCTTTCTGCTGCGGAAGCAGTACCGCCGCCAACTGGAAGAAACGCGCCGCAGCGCCAAGGGGCAATACGCCCAGATGTCGGACCTGCTGACAGCGGCGGCCGCCGGCCTCAGCGGGGCGGCCCCCGCCTTTGGAGAGATCCCTGCCTGCGTTATCGGCGCGGCTCTGCGGCCCAAGGAGGGGGAAATGGTCTGCGGCGACACTATGGAGGCCTTCCGCACGGACAGCGGCCTCTGGTGCCTGCTGCTGGCGGACGGTATGGGCAGCGGGGACGCCGCCCGGCGGGAGTCCTCCCTCACCTGCCGGTTGCTGCGGCAGTTTTTGGAGGCGGATATCCAGCCGGAGGCTGCCCTCACCACCCTGAATTCCGCTATGGCCCTCCGGGGTGCGGAGACCGGCAGCTTTACCACGGTGGATCTGTGCGTTTTGAAAGGCTCGGAGGCCACCTTCTACAAGTTCGGCGCCGCCCCCAGCTATCTGAAGAAGAACGGCGCCGTCCGCCGGATCACCGGCAGCAGCCTGCCGGTGGGACTGCGGGGCACTCCTGCCGCACCGGATATAACCACCGTGACGCTGGAGCCCGGCAGCTTCGCCGTGATGATCAGCGACGGCGTGGCAGACCCCAGCCGTGACGAATGGCTCCAAGACCTGCTGGCGGGCTGGGGTGGGGACGATCCCCAGACGCTGGCCAATCTGATCCTCTCTGAAAGTATCCGCCGGGAGCGGCTGCAGGATGACTGCGCCGTGCAGGTGCTCTACCGCTTGCCGGAGTCGGAGCAGCCGGTATGAGGAAAATTTTCAAAAAGCCGCTGTTGGTTGGTATAGACTTCCCTCCCTTGCGGGAAAATGGAAACAGATCAACTGAGGAGGACAGCACGCATGGTAAAAGGCATTTCCCGGCGGGTCGTGGTGGTAGACGCGCCGGAGCATCGTTTTTTTGAACAGGCCATCTTCATCGTCCGCAATGACGCTGCAGGAGAGGGGATCACCTCCCGGGAGCTGGTGGAGGAAGCCCGGCGGGTGGCCCATAATTATGCGTCCAGCGGGACCAGCCGTTTTTCCAACCGGTGGCGGACTTTGAACCCCATCGTATACACCCTGATCGGCGCCGGGACCATCGGCCTTGCTTGGCTCATCGTGGCGCTGGCCTGAAAAAAGCACGTTCTCTTTTTGAAAGAGAACGTGCTTTTTTGTGTGAAAATCATCTGTGCAGCTTGGCCTTCAGCTTCGCCTTGGCCTCCGGGGACAGCAGCTTTCCCGCCGCCCGCACCGGCAGACTGGGAAGCCGGAAAAACTGTCTGCGGACCTCCTCAAAAGGCTCTACCGCATAGCTGGCAAAGAATGATGCCCGGTCCGCCGCCGGGCCGATGGGCCGCGCCAGCCGGGGATTTCCCGCCACGGCCCGCTCCACCGGGAAGGGCTGGCAGTTCAGCTTGAGCTGGTCGAAGAGGTAGCTGCCGTGGGGTGTGTTCACCAGCAGCAGGCTGACGCCTGCGTGCTGCTGCTCCGGAAACTCATCCGGCCGCAGGCCCCACAGATCCCCCAACGTAAAATCGCCGGGACGGTTCAGATTTGTATACTGGCAGTCATGGCAGCTCTGGCGCAGAAACAGCGCCCGGCCAAAGGCCCGGCCAAAGCCTGTGGCAAACAAGGGTGCGGAATCCGCAGTGCCATCGTCATATACAGCGGTAAAGTGGCTGTTCTTCCACCCCTCCACCTTATTGCGGAAGCGGACATTTGCCAGCCGCCGCCGTTTATTTCCTTCGATAAACCGGGCCTCGTCCTCCCACACACCGGGGGATGGTACGCCGTGGCACACCAGATCGCAGGTGGTGAGATTTTCCGGGCGGCACCCTAAAAAGCGGTACAGCCCATCCACCTGACAGGGTGTACCGGAAAACAGCACCGGGCGGGTCTTTAGCACCTCCCGGATCTCCCGGAACACGCCGTCCAGATCGCTCTGAACGTACTTGGCTCCCCGCAGCCGCCACAGATCCTCTTTCCGGAAGCAGGGGATGTGCCGCAGATGCTGATGGCCGTCCATGGCAGCGCCGTATACCACGCCGCCGCCCTCCAGCACATATTCCGCAATGGCAGTGAACGCGCCGCCGGAGGTAGAGTCCTTCCGGACGGCGTCATCCCGGTTCCAGGCGGCGAAGGCAGCGGGCAGATGAGCCGCCGGACCGCGCTCCTGCAAAACTGGGCACAGCCGGGTACAGCGTCCGCAATGGACGCATTTTTCCAGATCCACTTCCGGGAAATCAAAGCCAGTTTTGTCCCGGACCATCGTAATGGCGTCATGGGGACAGCCTGCGGCGCAGGCGGTACAGCCGGTGCAGCGGCTCCGCTCTGCCAGCTTCGGGGCAAAGCTCTGAGGAGAAAGCGGCGCTTCCGGCGCATAGGGCCGGTCTTCCAGCGCTGCCTGCAAATAATTCAGAGAATCCTTCCGGGCGGCAGTCAAAGCCGCTTCGGCAGCTTCCCAGTCAACGGGGTCCAGCAGCTCCGCCGTATCCCCCTTACCGATGACCCGGTTGGCAAGACCCAACCGGCTCAGGATGCTCACCGTCCGGGACCGTTCCGGGGCGGACAGCTCCGCCGGGGAGACCGTGGTGAAAAAGGGCCGGTGGAACTGGACGGAGAACACCGTGCCATGGAAGGAATTGGTGACAACATAGGCGGCATTCTGGAACAGGCCCAAAAATTCCGCCGGACCGGCATCCATGATCTGCTTCGCCTTGGGATGGACCTTCTGGCGGATGCCGCAAAGCTGCACCACCGGCAGTCCCGTCTCCTGATGGAGCCGTTCCAGATAGGGTATCAGCGCACCGGGGCGGCTGATGCAGTAGCAGAGAATGTAGCCGCCCTTGGGATAATTGGCCGGGTGATCGGCCATGGCGGCCCACTGGTCCGCCGTCAGCAACAGGGTGGGGTCCAGCACCACCGGGGCGTCCTTCCCGGCGATATCCCGGATGATGGCGCTCCCCTGAGTCTCTCTTGCGGAGAGGTGGGAAAAGCCGTCCAGATAGCCCTTCAGCTCCGCCTGCATCCCCTCCGGAATGGCGGGAACGCCGAAGGACGGCGCATAGGCAATGCGGCGCTTCTGGGAAAACGTACCGAAAAACACCGGGTCGAACCGGCCGTCCGGGAAGATCTTGGGGTTCCAGATCTGGTCGCTGCCGGAGAGGATCAGGTCATAGGGCAGCGGCCCCTCGGCCAGCTCGTCAAAGCGCCCATAGCGGCGATCTGAGATCCGCAGATGGTCCCGGCTGAACTTCTCAAACCGCCGGTAACGCTCCGACAGCGCCTGATAGTGCAGGGCCGTGTGAGCGTCATGGGCGGCGGAACCCAAGCCGGTGGGCCGCTTGAACAGGGCGTTGTCCTGATTGACGAAGTAGTCAATGATCTCACAGTCCCAGCCAAAGTGCTCCACAGCCCGCTCCGTGGCCGCCGCCTGAAGCAAAGCGCCGTAATGGTGGATATGATAGAAGGTAACAAGTCCCGCCTTCAACGAAATGACTTCCTTTCCGCAGATCTCCTGCTCATTTCAGGTCCATGACCACATTTTCCGGGGTCAGCAGATCATCCTCCGCGATCCACGCCTCCACGGGGACCACCTCGAATTCCGTTTCCGTCCGGCGGATCACCACCCGGTCCAGACCCGCATTGATGATCATGCGGCGGCACATAAGGCAGGAGGTAGCATCATTCAGCAGCTCCCCGGTGGCAGCGTTGCGGCCCACCAGATAGATGGTGCCGCCCGCCATGTCCCGCCGGGAGGCAGAGATGATGGCGTTGGCCTCGGCGTGGACGCTGCGGCACAGTTCGTACCGCTCGCCGCGGGGTACCTTCATGGCTTCCCGGGAGCAATAGCCCATGTCCACGCAGTTGGCCCGGCCCCGGGGGGCGCCGTTGTAGCCCGTAGAAATGATCTCGTCATTTTTCACGATGATGGCGCCGTAGATCCGCCGCAGACAGGTGGCCCGCTCCAAGACGGTCTCGGCAATATCCAGATAATAGTTTTCCTTGCTGATACGCTCCATAGACAGTCCTCCCGCCGGATTCTCAAAATTTGATAAAATATTTTATCATACCCGGCTTCGGATAGCAAGAGGGCAGCCTGTCATTCTGCCGTCCTCAAAGGCAGTCCGCTTTGTTTTTACAGGTTGGGCACCGCCTTTGCCAGCGTCCGGCGGAGGACCGGCACCAGTGCCGTCACCACAACGATCTTCAGCGTGTCGCCAGGCACATACACCAGCATGGCCGCCAGCAGCGCAGGAAAGGTCTTGGCAGACTGCATATAAACGTGCAGAATGAGATACATATAAGGGACGCCCACGGCGTAGAGGATCAGATCTCCCACCAGAACCGCCGCCAGGATGTTCAGATAACCAGTGCGGCGGGTAGTCAGCGCACCGATCACGGCGGCAGCGGGGATCAGCCCCAGCAAAAAGCCGAAGCTGGGCTGGAGCACATAGCCGATGCCGCCACCCTGCGTAAAGACCGGCAGGCCCAGCAGGCCGATGCCCACATAAAGCAGTTGAGAAATGGCTCCCCACTTCCACCCCAGCAGGAGACCGGCCAAGGCGGTAAACAGAAATTGCAGCGTAATGGGTACGGTGCCTGTGGGGATCTGCAAAAACGCGCCGATGGCGGTCAGGGCGGCAAACAGGGCAGCGAGGACCATATTGCGGGTCATATCGTGCTGATTCATAATGAAAAGCTCCTTTTCGGTTTGATGCGCCTAAAGTGTAGCAGACGCGGTCCCGATTGTCAACCATTTGTGAAAATCAGGTTGACAATCCGGCATGGACGCCGTATAGTACCGTTGGAGGGATGTACCATGACGAAGCAAATCGTTTTAAAACTCCTACGGGAGCATACAGAGGAATTTCTGTCCGGCGAGGCTATCAGCCGACAGGCCGGTGTCAGCCGGGCGGCGGTGTGGAAGGCTGTGGAGCAGTTAAGGCAAGAGGGCTACGGTATTGAATCCGTCCCCAACCGAGGCTACCGCCTGACCCGCGTGACAGCGCGGCTCCGCCCTGAAGAATTAGCGGAGCAATTTCGGGACTGTCGGATCGGTCGGGAGCTGCTGTGCTTTGACATCATCGACTCCACTAACAACGAATTGAAACGGCGGGCGGTCAGCGGCACCGTAGATGGAACGGTGATTCTGGCAGACCAGCAGACCGGCGGCCGGGGACGCCGGGGACGGAGCTTTGTGTCCCCCGCCGGGAAGGGACTGTATTTATCGGCGGCCCTCCGCCCCCGGTGCCCGCTCTCTGAGATCAGCACCCTGACAGCCTGGACCGCCGTAGCGCTTTGCGACGCGGTGGAAGCCGCCTGCGGCGTCCGCCCCGGCATCAAGTGGCCCAATGATCTGGTGCTGAACCGGAAAAAGCTCTGCGGCATCCTGACGGAGCTGGAATGGGAGGCGGAGAGCGGTGAATTCTCCTGCGTCATCATCGGCGCAGGGATCAACGTCAGTCAGGATGAAGCCGATTTCGGCCCGGAGGTAGCCCCCATCGCCATTTCTCTGGCGCAGGCCCTCGGAACGGCCCCGGACCGGACGGAGCTGGCCGCCCAGGTGATCCGGTCGCTGAATGCGTTATATGACGACTTCCCTGCCCAAAACGCCGCCTATCTGGACCATTTTCGCCGGGACTGCCTGACGGTGGGCAATCCGATAAAGGTCATCTCCGGTGCAGGAGAGCGCATCGGCACCGCCACAGGTATTTCCGATGACTTTGGTCTGACCGTCCGCTGGGAGGACGGCTCCACGGAGACTCTGACCTCTGGAGAGGTCTCCGTCCGGGGACTGTATGACTATGTGTGATCCCGCCGAAGCAGGTTTTCCCCAGATTCAGCCTGTCCAGACAGAAAAAGCTCCTTGCTGAGGTTTTCTCAGCAGGGGGCTTTTTCATATCATGTTTGTAATAATCGCCGTCAGCCGCCGTAGAACATTCCTAACAGGCGGGCCAGATCCCCGGCCTCCAGATAGGTGATGCCATTGGCGATCAGGCAGGGGCCGGAAAGACTCTGCCGGTCAGCCGTGGCGGGACCGTGGGCCAGATCTGTGTCCGGGCAGATCTGGAAAACGATTTCGCCGCCGTCCTTCACCGTCACGCCAAACTCCTTATCCCAGGAAACGCTGTATCCGGCGGCTTCCGCCACCGCCCGGATGGGCACATACAGCCGCTCGTCCTTGTAGGGCCGCCGCAGAGCGGAGGGCTCTACCGCAGCGCCGCTGTTGATATACAGCCGTCCGTAGCTGTCCAGAGAGAGGCTGCCCTTATATTCATAGGGGAATACAATGACCTTGCTGGCCTGGCCCTTGTCAGCGGCCCACGCCAGAACGCGGGTACCGGGCAGCAGATCCTGATACGTCACCCGGTTGCGGGTAAGATAGGGCTTCACCTGCGCGTCCTGCCACACCTGATACACCATCCCGTTGGACAGGGTAACGGACATACCGCTCCGGTTGGGGATCCCCAAACCCGTAAGGCCGTCAGAGCGGACGATCACATCGTACTGCGGCACCTTGTAGTCCGCCGGGACATTCACCAGAAGAAGCTCCGGTGTGACCTGCGGGGGCAGGCTCATGGTCATGGCAGTCTGCGCCCCCAGCCACGCATAGACGGTGCTGCCGTCCTTGATGGACTTTGCATCTACCGGCTCGCCGCTGACGGCGTCCAGGATCATAACGCCCTCCGTCCACAGGATATAGTCCTCCGTTGGTTCTCCGGTGGACGTGCTCATCAGCAAGCCGCCGTCCTTCTGATGGGCAACGGTTCCCGAGATCACGGTATATTGAGGGTTCGGGACGTAGGCCCCCGCGCCGGGGGCGCTAGCGGCTGCCAGTGCAGGGACACAAAGCATGGCGGCGCACAGAGCCGCTGCGATCAGCTTCACAGAAAATTTCATAGATGATCTTCCTTTCTTTCGTCAGGGTCGGAGCCTCCGGAAGAATGCTCCGTTTGCCTGGATAGACGGAGGGCAGCCGGAAAAAGTTCCCGCCTTCCGCAAAAATCCCGCTGAAAATTTCAGCGGGACCTTTATCGCTCAACTCAGTCTATGACCCGGATAGCGGTGATGACCGGCTGCTGGTCGGCGGGGATGGTGCCGTTGCCGTCCGTAGGCTGTGCAGCCTCGCACACAGCGTCCACCACGTCCATGCCGTCGGTCGCATAGCCGAAGCAGGCGTACTGGCCGTCAAGGAAAGTGCTGTCTTCGTGGCAGATAAAAAACTGAGAGCTGGCGCTGTCGGGGTTCTGGCTCCGGGCCATGGAAATGGCGCCCCGGGTGTGGGACAGCGTATTTTCCACGCCGTTGGAAGAAAACTCGCCCTTGATGGTGTTCTCAGAGCCGCCGGTGCCGTTGCCGTTGGGGTCGCCGCCCTGCATCATGAAACCGGCGATGATGCGGTGGAAGGTCAGGCCATCGTAAAACCCATCATTGGCCAGATCCATAAAGTTCTGCACGGTAATGGGGGCGGCGTCGCCGTCCAGCTCCACGGTGATGGTGCCGTAGTCCTGAATGTCGATCTCCGCGTGGTGGGTGCCCACGCCCGCCGTCTCAGCCGCAGGCTTGTCGGCCTTGCTGTCGGTGATGGTGTCCGTATCGGTCTTGCCGCAGGCGGTAAGGCTCAGAAGCAGAACGGCCGCCACGCATACAGTCAGTAACTTCTTCATTGAATTCTCCTTTTCAAAACGCAGCCCGCCGAAGGTCATCCGGCGGGCTGTAAGGTGTGTTTACTTCTTGCCCTTCAGGGACTTCATGCGCTGCTCGTGGTTCAAAATGGCCTTGCGCATCCGCAGGCTCTTGGGCGTGACCTCCAGCAACTCGTCATCTGCCAAAAACTCCAGGCACTGCTCCAGGCTCATCTGGCGGGGAGGCACCAGACGCAGGGCATCATCAGAGCCGGAAGCACGGGTGTTGGTGAGCTGCTTCTTGCGGCAAGCGTTCACCACGATGTCCTCGCCCCGGTTGGCCACGCCGATGATCATGCCCTCGTACACGGGGACACCCGCGCCGATAAACAGGGTGCCGCGCTCCTGCGCGTTGAACAGGCCGTAGGTGATGGAGTCGCCGGTCTCGGTGGAGATCAGGCTGCCCATGCCGCGGCGGGAAATATCGCCCTTGTAAGGCGCATAGGAATCAAATACGGAAGCCATGATGCCCTCGCCCTTGGTGTCGGTGAGGAAGTCATTCCGGTAGCCGAAGAGACCGCGGGCGGGGATCAGGAACTCCACCTTCATGCGGTCGCCCACGGGAGTCATCTCCACCAGGTCGCCCTTGCGCTGGCCCAGCTTCTCGATGACGCTGCCCACGCAGTCGCCGGGTACGTCCACCACCAGACGCTCAATGGGCTCGCACTTCTTGCCATCGATCTCCTTGTACAGCACACGGGGGGGAGAGACCTGGAACTCATAGCCTTCCCGGCGCATGGTCTCAATGAGGATAGACAGGGACATTTCGCCGCGGCCCGCCACGTTGAAGGCGCTGTCACGGTCGGTATCGGAGACCTTCAGGGAAACGTCCTTCAGGGTCTCACGGTACAGCCGATCCCGGAGCTGGCGGGAGGTGACGAACTTACCCTCACGGCCGGCATAGGGGGAATCGTTGACGGAGAAGGTCATCTCCAGCGTGGGAGCGCTGATCTTCACGAAGGGCAGCGGCTCCACGGCGCCGGGGGCGCAGACGGTATCGCCGATGGTGATGTCGGGAATACCGCTCATGGCAATGATGTTGCCGGCGGTGGACTCCGTCACCTGCTTCCGGGCCAAACCCTCAAACTCATAGATGGAAACGGCCTTGGCCTTCTTGGGGGTAGCATCGGGATCGTGATAGTTGCACACCATGATCTCCTGATTCTGCTTCAGGGTGCCCCGCTCAATGCGGCCCACGGCGATGCGGCCCACGAACTCATTGTAGTCGATGGAGCTGACCAGCATCTGGAAGGGCTGATCCACATCCGCCTCGGGAGCGGGGATATACTCCAGAATGGTCTCAAACAGCGGGGTAAGGTCGGTGCCCACCACGTCGGGAGAGTAGGAAGCGGTACCCTGACGGCCGGAGCAGAACAGCATGGGGGAATCCAGCTGCTCGGGGGTGGCGTTCAGGTCCATCAGCAGCTCCAGCACCTCATCGATGACCTCGTGGATGCGCTGATCGGGGCGGTCGATCTTGTTGACCACCACGATGACCCGATGGCCCAGTTCCAGAGCCTTAGAGAGCACGAAGCGGGTCTGGGGCATGGGGCCCTCGGCGGCGTCTACCAGCAGGATAACGCCGTTGACCATCTTCAAAATACGCTCCACCTCGCCGCCGAAGTCGGCGTGGCCCGGGGTGTCCACCACGTTGATCTTCACGTCCTTATAGCGGACGGCGGTGTTCTTGGCCAGAATCGTAATGCCGCGCTCACGCTCCAAGTCGCCGGAGTCCATGACACGGTCCACGACCTCCTGATTTTCCCGGTAAGCGCCGCCCTGCTTCAGCATCTCGTCCACCAAGGTGGTCTTGCCGTGGTCAACGTGGGCGATGATGGCTACGTTTCTCAAATGTTCGTTCTGCATATCTGGAACATCCCTTCTTGTTTTTTACCATCAATTGACAACAGTCGGCAGACAGCCCTCCGAATCAGAGAAGAACGTCTGTCGATTCTTGTCAACTGATGGCCTTACAGATTTTACATACAGTCACATATTATAATGCACAGTTTCCCTAATTTCAATGGGAAATTTCACATTTTCCGCCAAAAACGTGAGGTTTTTCTTGTATCTGTGCGTCATAGAAGGACTGACGCTTTTTTGAACAAAGAATTCCACAAAAAGCAAAACTTTTTTTCGTTTTCGGACATTGATTCCGAAAGAAAGGACCGTATAATGAAATTTACCTCGACGGAAGCGACGCCAGCGCCGCACGTTCCGCCGGGAGTATTGCGGCTCACCGGAGCCGCCAAGGAGGATATCCCCATGTATCGTATTCAAACCATGAACAAAATTTCCCCCGTAGGTCTGAACCGGTTCCCCTCCGAGCTGTACGAGGTCGGGGATGCGGTACAGGACCCTCAGGGAATTTTAGTCCGCTCCGCCAAGCTGCTGGACTTGGAATTCAACCCCGGTCTGCTGGCCATTGCCCGTGCGGGCGTAGGGGTCAACAATATTCCTCTGGACCGCTGCGCAGCGGCGGGTATCCCGGTGTTTTCCACCCCCGGCGCCAACGCCAACGCCGTGAAGGAACTGGTGATCTGTGCCATGCTGATGGGCTCCCGGGACATTCCCGGTGCCATCCGCTGGGTCCGGGAACAGGCAGCCTCCGGGGTGGATGTCTCCACCGTGGTGGAAAAGGGCAAGTCTGCCTTCATCGGCCCGGAGCTTTATAAAAAGACTTTGGGCATTATCGGTCTGGGAGCCATCGGCTCCATCGTGGCCAACACCGCCATCTCTCTGGGCATGGATGTGTACGGCTACGATCCGTTTTTGTCCGTGGATACCGCTTTGCGGTTGGACCGCCACGTTCATGTGGTAAAGGATATCAACGATCTTTATAAGCGGTCGGATTACATCACCATGCACATCCACTATACGGAAAAGACTGCCCGCATGATCGACGCCAGCGCCATCGCCGCCATGAAGCGGGGCGTGCGGGTCATCAATCTGGCCCGGGGCGAGATCGTAGACGATGAAGCCATGCTGACGGCGCTGGACACCGGTATGGTGGCCGCCTACATCACCGACTTCCCCAACAACCGTCTCCTGACGGCTCCCCACGTCATCGCCATGCCCCATCTGGGGGCCTCCACCCCGGAAAGCGAGCAGAATTGCGCCGCCATGGCAGTAGATACACTGCGGGACTATCTGGAAAGCGGCAACATCCGCTCCAGCGTGAATCTACCGGAGATGACCATGGACCGCAGCGGTGTCCAGCGGCTGTGCGTCCTGCACAAGAACGTCCCCGGCATGCTGGCAAACATCACCAGTCTGTTTGGCCGGGACGGCGTCAACGTGGAAAATCTGAGCAACAAGTCCCGTGGGGATTACGCCTATACCATGGTGGACCTTGGCAGCAAGGTGGGTGACAACGTGATCGAGGATGTGCGCCGCACAGCCAACGTGATCCGGGTCCGGTCCTTGGAATGGTAAATTGAACGGTCAAGATACAAAAAAGCACGGCTTTCGCCGTGCTTTTTCCTTTTATTTCGTGCAGCGGGCCTTCAACTGCTCCGCTGTGATGGCCCAGCCCTCGGCCATGTATTGATCTACCGGGATCTCCGGGCAGGTCTCTCCCCGATGGCGATAGATGGCCTGTACCATGATCTTCAGCAGCGCCGGGTTCTTCACCAGAATCGGCCCGGTGAGCTGGCTGGCAAAGACGCTGCCCTTGTGATATCCCTCCGGGCCGCAGGGTCCCTCGTTGCCGCGGCCCATGTCCATGGAAGTCAGCAGCGGCGTCTCCACGCCGGTAATGACCGAACAGCGGTTGACGAAGCCCATCACTGCGTCCTCATAGAGGTCCGTGTGGCCGTAAACGTCCTCCACGAACCGCTTTTTGTTCTGGACGGCAGTGAAGTCCGCCAGTCCCAGTCCTTCGTACACCTTTCCGGCGTCATCGGTGATGGTCTTGCCCAGCAGCTCCATGGAGTTCCCGGCGAACAGCATGGTCACGCCTGCGTCCGCCGCCGCTTTTACAGCATCTCCCAGCTTGGAAAAATACAGGAGAGCCGCCTTCTGCGCCCGCTCTGTACCTGCGCCCATGTAGACAAAGTCCGCATGGGTCAGATCGGCGTCTCCGCCAAGCTCCACCCGCTCCACAGTGACGGTGTTGCCCATTTCCTCCAACGTCCGCTTCAGAATGGACACGTTGGCATAGCTGCCATACAAGCTCATGAGATCCGGATAGAAATGCAGAATCTTCAATTCCATGGCTCAGCCCTCCTTTTTCACATCCGGCAAATTCAGCAGCTTGTCCCGGTCAGAGAAGCAGGTGACTACATACAACGCCTCGCTGCCGCTGTCCCGGATCGCTGCTGCCGCGTCCGGGATGCCGGGAATGACTTCCCAGTTCTGAACGCCGGTGAACCGGAACCGTTCCGCCAGATCATTCCGGTACATACCGGAGAGAATGACCCGCTTCACATGGGGGACATTCAGCTGGTCAAAGTCGATGTCCCACAGCCAGCTTGTCTCGCTGGTGAAATACTTCCGGGACACAGCGTCCACGATGATGAGCACCGTGCAATCCTCGTTGGTAGAGGCGATATAGCGGAGATTCGTGTCGTAGGCGATGGAATTTTCGTGCTTGCTGGTCAGCAGGATGCCGTGGTGCTGACCAAGGGTGAAGGTCTGCATCCGTCCGTTTTTCAGAATGTAGCTGCTGAGGGTGTCCGCAATGGCGGCTCCCTCCACGCCGCATTCCCGGCAGGCGGCGTAGGCCGCTAAAATGTTGTACACATTGTAAATGCTGCGGAAGGCCAGTGCCACGGTGAACTGCCCGTCCAGGATCAGTTTGCCGTTTTGCAGGTCCAGCTCCGTGGCGGCGTAGTCCGGGTCGGGCCGGGCGTGGCCGCAGCTGGTGCAGCGGTACGCGCCGATGTGGTTGTAGTGGACGTACTCATATTCCATGGGCGCGTGGCACACCGGGCAGTAGGCCCCGTCATGATAGACCCCGGTGGAGGCCTCCGTGTCCGTGGCACAATGGTTCAGGCCAAACCACTTCACCTTTTCGTGACCGATGGCAAAGCAGCTGGACAGGGGATCGTCGCCGTTCAGGATCAGCTCCGTATCGGGGTGGATGGCGGGGAGGATCGCGTCAAACACGCTTTCGGGGTGACCGTTCCGGGTGAGCTGGTCCCGGTACAGGTTGGTGATGACAAATTCCGTGGGGTGGAAATACTTGAAGCTGTGGGCAGCGTACCGCTCGTCGCTTTCCAGCAGCAGCACATCTGCGTTGACCTTCCCCCCCAAGGTGGCGTGGGTCAGGATCAGGGTGGTGACGCCCTCCACCTGATTGGAGCCTTCGGCGTTGTAGATCACGTTCTTCCCCTGCCCCCGCAGCACCGTGGCGATCATCTCCACAGTGGAGGTCTTTCCGTTGGAACCAGTGACGGCGATGATATGGGGCGGCAGCTGTACCCGTCTCAAAATGTCCGGGCAGATCTTCAGGGCGAACTTGCCGGGCATAGAGCTGCCCTTGCCCACCAGCTTGCCTACAAACCGGCCCAGCTTGCAGACCACGATTGCTAAAAACTTTCGCATGAATATCCTTCTTTCAGCGTTTATTTTCCAGCCAGATCATCAGCGCCGTCAAATCGGCGGGGCTGACGCCGGAGATTCGGGACGCCTGTCCCAGATCCATGGGCCGCACGGTGGAGAGCTTCTCTCTTGCTTCCAACCGCAGACCCTGAATGGCGTTGTAATCCAGGTCCGGGGGCAGCTTGTGGCCCTCCATCCGCTTGAACTCCGCCACTTGCTGCAGCTGGCGCTTGATGTAGCCCTCATATTTCACGGAGATCTCGATCTCCTCGGCAATATCCGCCGTCAGCGCCGGACGGCTGGGGTCAAAGGGCGCCAACTCATCATAGTGGAGCTGAGGCCGCTTCAGCAGCGCCAACAGAGAACAGCCATCCGGGGCATCGGCAGTGCCGTGCTCCGTCAGAAATGCCGTCAGTGTCGGGGAGGGAGCCACGCCGGTGTGCTCCAGCCGGTTGATCTCCTTTTCGATGGCGGCGTACTTTTCCTCCACCGCCCGGAGCCGTTCCTTCGGCACCAGGCCGATCTCATAGCCCCGCCTGGTGAGCCGCTGGTCGGCGTTGTCCTGCCGCAGCACCAGCCGGTACTCGCTGCGGGAGGTCATGATGCGGTAGGGCTCGTTGGTGCCCTTCGTCACCAGATCGTCGATGAGGGTGCCGATGTAGCTCTCCGCCCGGGAGAGGATAAAGGGGCTTTCCCCTTTCAGCTTTCTCGCGGCGTTGACACCGGCCACAAAGCCCTGAACGGCGGCCTCCTCGTATCCGGAGGAGCCGTTGAACTGCCCCGCGCCGTACAGGCCGGACACCTGCTTTGTTTCCAGGGTGGGCAGCAGGGCCAGGGGGTCGATGCAGTCATATTCGATGGCATAGGCCGGACGGGTCATGACCGCGCGGCGCAGGCCGGGTACGCTATGGAGCATCTGGATCTGCACCTCCTCCGGTAAGGAGGACGAGAAGCCTTGAATATACAGCTCCTCCGTGTTCAGTCCCATCGGCTCTACAAAAAGCTGATGGCGGAGCTTGTCCGGGAACCGGACGATCTTCGTTTCAAAGCTGGGGCAGTACCGGGGGCCGATGCCCTCGATCAAGCCGGAGTACATGGGGGCCCGATCCAGATTCTCCTGCACGATGCGCTTGGTCTCCTCGGTGGTCCACGTCAGCCAGCACACCGCCTGATTGTAGGGCGGATTTTTCGTGGAATAGGAAAAGGGCACCGGGAGCTCATCCCCCGGCTGGACTTCCATCTCGTCGAAGTCTACCGTCCGGGCGTTGACTCTGGGCGGGGTGCCGGTTTTAAACCGCCGCAGGGGCAGTCCCAGCTTCCGAAGGGAGTCCGTCAGCGGCCCGGCAGCGTGCAGCCCGTCGGGGCCGGAGTCCTCCACGCAGTTACCGATGATGGTACGGCCCTTCAAATAGGTGCCGGTGGCCAGAATGGCGGCTTTCACATCGTACACCGCGCCGGTGGACAGCACCACCTGCCGAACCGCGCCGCCTTCTGCCCGAAGCTCCACCACCTGGCCCTGCCGCACCGTCAGGTGGGACTGGCGTTCCAGGGTGCGCTTCATCCGCTCCTGGTACTTCCGGCGGTCCGCCTGGGCCCGGAGGGACCAGACGGCAGGGCCTTTCCGGAGGTTCAGCAGCCGGTACTGGATGCAGCATTCGTCGGCGGCTTTGGCCATTTCGCCCCCCAGGGCGTCCAGCTCCCGGACCAGGTGGCCCTTGCCGGTGCCGCCGATGGCGGGGTTGCAGGGCATGTTGCCCACAGCGTCCAGGTTGATGGTGAACACGATGGTCTCCAGTCCCAGCCGTGCGGCGGCCAGCGCCGCTTCGATGCCGGCGTGACCGGCGCCGATGACGGCAATATCAAATTGTCCCGCAGAAAAAGTTTCCATCATAGTTGTATTCTATCCTTTTTTCAGGGTAACGACCGCGATCTGCGGTCGATTGAACAATCGAACGGCCCATTTAGGGGAGTTTCCAAGCCCTCGGGATACAAACACCTCCGCCCCCTCGCAGTCCACATCGTTGCAGTGATAAAAACCGCTGGTGAAGGACGGCAGCAGGTTCAGGTTGGTATCTACCAGCCCGTCGGTAAAAGGCAGACGCCAGATGCCGCCGTGGGCATGGCCGCAGAAGGTCAGGTCCGCTCCCAGACGGCAGTACCGGCCGTTGAAAAACGTGTTGCGGTGGGCCAGCAGCAGCCAGAAGGGGTCCTCCTGCTGGGCATACAGCTTCGCCGCCAACTCCTCCGGAGTAGTCTGGTCTGCGTAGCCGTTGGGATCGTCGATCCCGGCGATGAAGATCGTCTGCCCGTTTCGCTCCAGAGGAACGAACTGGTTGGAGAGCACCGTAACGCCGGACTCCCGCAGGACTGTTTTCAGTTCCTCCACGGCGGCGTTTCCGTGCGCCCATTCGTGGTTGCCGGTCACATAGTAGGTGGGGGCAATGGCGCTGAGGGCCTTCCCTACCGCCTTTGCATACGGTATCGGGGCCTCGGCGTACTCGTCCACCAGATCGCCGGTGAGGAAAATCAGATCCGGTGCAGCCTGTTCTACGGCCGCATACAGCCGCTGATTGTTCTTTCCGAATTCCCGGTTGTGCAGGTCGCTGAGCTGCACGATCCGCAGCCCGTCAAATTCCGTCGGCAGCGCGGTGGAGGTGTAGGTCAGGGAATCGGTCCGCAGCGCCGTATTGTCCCAATATACAAACAGGACCAACAGGGCCAGCAGCCCACACCGCATGACTGCGTGGAGCCGGGAACGGGGACGGCGGCGATTTGCCATGGACGGACCTCCTCAAAAATGTAAAGCATCGGAATTACGGCCATATATTATAGCACAGCCGGACACAATAAGCGAGGAAAACTTTAAAAAGCTGCCGAATTTTCAGGATTTCTCAAGGAGCACGACGGCAGAAATTGAGAAGTGTGTGCAAAATCGGAAAAAAATTACAAAAAAGCTGTGAAAAAGGGCAGTTGAAAAGGAAAAAACGTTTGCTTATAATATGCTTGACTGCATCTGCTCATAAACAGATGACACTAACGATGCCGGAGTAGAATGCGACTGCTGCCGGACACAGGAGGAAAGACATGAGAGGTGTACACAGCGCGGTAGACGATATCCGCCGCAGCGTATTCACAGAAGTGGCCCGACTGGCCTATGAGAGCGACGATTACAAGCAGGTGGACATGATCCCCTACAAGATCGTTCCCGGAGAGGTTGCCCACCATCGCCATGACGTGTTCCTGGAGCGGGCCATTGTTTCCGCCCGGCTCAAGCTGGCTCTGGGCATGGATCTGGACCCCAACGGCCCCTCTGCCCCCATCAGCGCCAATATCCAGGATGCCGCCACGGATCAGAAATATTTCAACGAGCCCCTGGTCAATATCATCCCCTATGCCTGCAACGCCTGCCCTCCCAAGCAGGTCCGCATCACCGACAGCTGCCAGGGCTGCATTTCCCACCCCTGCATGAACGTCTGCCCCAAGGATGCCATCTATCTGGACGAAAACAAGCGCTGCCACATTGATCAGAGCAAGTGTATCAAGTGCGGCAAGTGCTTTAACCAGTGCCCCTACCGGGCGATCTCCAAGGTGGAGCGTCCCTGTGCTGCCGCCTGCGGCATGGACGCCATCGAGTCCGATGAGCTGGGCCGGGCTAAGATCAATTATGATAAGTGCGTCTCCTGCGGTATGTGCCTGGTGAACTGCCCCTTCGCCGCCATCGCCGACAAGAGCCAGATCTTCCAGCTGATCCAGGCCATCAAGCGTGGTGAAGAGGTCATCGCCTGCGTGGCTCCCGCCTTTGTGGGACAGTACGGCCCCGACGCTACTCCCGCCAAGCTGAAAACCGCCATGCGGACCCTGGGCTTTGCCGACGTGGTGGAAGTAGCCATCGGCGCTGACCTGTGCACCGTGGAGGAGGCCAACGACTTTTTGCGGGAGGTGCCGGAAAAGATTGACTGGATGGGCACCAGCTGCTGCCCCGCCTGGTCCATGATGGCCAAGAAGCTCTTCCCCCAGTTCAAGGACAACATCTCCATGGCCCTGACCCCCATGGTTATCACCGCCCGGATGGTCAAGAAGGACCATCCCAACGCCCGTATCGTCTTTATCGGGCCCTGCGCCGCCAAGAAGCTGGAGGCCAACCGGAAGTCCGTCCGTTCCGACGTGGATTTTGTGCTGACCTTCGAGGAGCTTCTGGGTATGTTTGACGCCAAGGAGATCGACTTCAAGACCCTTGAGGCAGATCCTACTGACGGCATGGACGAGGGCAGCGGCTTTGGCCGCGGCTTCGCCGTGGGCGGTGGCGTGGCTGCCGCTGTGGTGGAAGCCATCAAGCACATTGACCCGGATCGTGAGATCCTCATTGAGTACGGCGATGGTCTGAAGGAATGCCGCAAGATGTTGGCCATGGCTAAGGCCGGCAAGCGCAACGGCTATCTGCTGGAGGGCATGGGCTGCCCCGGCGGCTGCGTGGCCGGCGCCGGCACCCTCCGTCCCGTCAAGGAATCCACCGCCAGCGTGGAGCGCTTTAAAAATGCCGCTTCCAGCATGAGCACGACGGAAAGTCCCTATCTGGGCCGTCTGAAAGACGTAGAGGAGAAATGCTGAGTCTGATCCTGCTGCAGCAGATCGCCCAGTTGTTTATCATTATCTTTCTGGGTTGGGCCATTGTAAAGGCCGGTATTTTGAAATCAGAGGACAGTCGTGTACTGTCCATGCTGTTGCTGTATGTCATCATCCCCTGCGTGATCCTGAACGCTTTTCAGATCGAGCGCACAACGGATACCGTACGCATGATGGAGCTTTCGCTTCTATCTGCACTGATGATGAACGTGCTGAGTCTCGTGCTGGGAAAACTGTCGGCAAAGCTGTTTTGCCTAAATACAGTGGAAACAGCCTCTGTCATGTACTCGAACTGCACCAACATGGTGGTTCCGCTTGTCATCGGAATTTGGGGTGAAGATTGGGTCATGTATGTGACCTGTTACTCTATCGTGCAGACCATTCTGGTATGGACCCATGCCCGGATCCTCATCAGCGGCAAAAAAGAGATCTCCCTGCGGGATCTGCTATGCAATGTGAACATTCTGGCGATTGCCATAGGTCTGTTTCTGTTTGTATTTCAGATCCGGCTGCCCGCAGTCATTCGGTCGGCATTCGCCATGGCCGGAAATACCATGGGCCCGGTTGCCATGCTGATCATCGGTATGCTGATGGCGGATATGGATATGCAGCATCTGCGCTCCTATCGCCAGCTCTGGAAGCCTGTGCTGCTGCGACTGATCGTACTGCCGGTTATTTTGGTCTGCGTTGCCAAATACAGCGGTCTGGCCGCGCTGGCCCCTCACGGAGAAACGCTGATCATCATCAGTCTGCTCTCTGTGATCGCGCCCTCCGCCAACATTGTGACCCAGTTCAGTCAGATGTTCGGTCGGGACGCCCTCTATGCCAGTCTGATCAATACAGTGACCATGCTGCTCTGCATCATCACGATGCCGCTGATGATCACCCTGTTTCAGATGTAACGGCGCAGAAAATAGCGACTGGTTTCATTCGGCTATCCCCGTTTTTCACGTAATACCTCTATATGCACGCAAAAGAGACGCCCGGTCGGGCGTCTCTTTTTTCGTGTTGAATTTTTTTCGACACACTCTGTCTTCTGTTTTCAGAGCTTCACAAAAGTCCTGAAAATGTTTGATTTCAATGGCGCGTCCCCTGGGTTTTCCGCACACATACCTTTTCTTCCCGGCAGCCAGGACTCTCTCCTCTATTAAACTATTTTCAAAAACTACAGGCCGCTTTTCCGCCGTTCAGCGGAAAAGCGGCCTGTCCATTTCAAAACAAACGCTTTGCTTTTTGGTGCTCTTTGGTTGTCAGAAATGTCTTACTTGCAGACAGCGATGATCTCAATCTCGCACAGCAGCTTCTTGGGCAGCTCCTTCACGGCCACGCAGGAACGAGCGGGCTTGCCGGTGAAATACTTGCCGTACACGCCGTTGAAAGCAGCGAAGTCTTCCATGTTAGCCAGGAAGCAGGTGGTCTTGATGACGTCCTCGAAGCCCAGGCCGTTAGCAGCCAGAATGGCCTTGATGCTCTGGCAGGCGCGCTCAGCCTGCTCCTCGATGGTGGTGCCGACGATCTCACCGGTACCGGGCATCAGGGGGACCTGGCCGGAAGCAAACAGGAAGCCGTTGGCGGAGATAGCCTGAGAATAGGGGCCGATTGCGGCGGGGGCATCGGGAGTGTTGGTGTAATTCATAATGATGTACTTCCTTTCCAAATCGTTTCGTGCTGATTTTCCAAATCATGCCGTAGACAGAATTCCTTGAATCGTCCACGATTCAAGTATAAACACGGATCCGGCTTCTGTCAACCCTTGCCGATCCGGTCAAAAACCCCGCCGCCCCTCCTTCAAGAGGAGCGGCGGGTCAATTTTTTTGTGTAAATTACACCAAGGTGTCCAGGACAGCCTTCAGATCAGCGATGATGTCATCGGGATCTTCCAGACCGACGGAGATACGGACCAGACCCTCGGAAATGCCGGAAGCCTTCAGCTCCTCGGGAGTGTAAGTGGAGTGAGTCATGGAAGCGGCGTGCTCGACCAGCGTCTCGGCATCGCCCAGAGACACGGCGATGGTGCACAGCTGCAGCTTGTTCAGAGCGTTGGCAACGGCGTCGCGGTCGGCCTTCAGCTCAATGGACATCATGCCGCCGTACAGCTTCATCTGCTTCTTGGCGATCTCGTGGCCCTCGAAGTCCTCCAGACCGGGATAATAGACCTTGTCGATGGCGGGATGATCGTGCAGGAACTCGGCAACCTTCATGGCGTTGGCGCTGTGGCGCTCCATACGGATGTCCAGCGTCTTGAGGCCGCGGGCGATCAGGAAGGCGTTGAACGGGCTCATAACGGCGCCGGTCATATCCTTCAGGCCGAACATACGGCACTTGCCGATGAACTCAGCGTCAGAAATCACGAAGCCCGCAATCACGTCGCCGTGGCCGTTGATGTACTTGGTAGCGCTGTGGACAACCACATCGGCGCCCAGAGACAGGGGCTGCTGGATGTAAGGAGAGCAGAAGGTGTTATCCACGATGACGCGGATGTTCTTGTTGTACTCGTGAGCGATTTTGGCGACCTCAGCGATGTCAACCACCTTCAGAGTGGGGTTGCAGGGGGTCTCCAGATAGACAACCTTGGTCTTCTCGGTCAGAGCGGCTTTCACGGCAGCGAGATCGGCGAAGTCAACGAACTTCACGCCCACGCCGAACTTGCTCATGCCGTGGTTCAGCAGAGCGAAGGTGCAGCCGTACAGGGTATCGCTGGCAACGATCTCGTCACCGGCCTCAACAGAACTCCACAGAGCGGAGGAGATAGCGCCCATGCCGGAAGCGGTAGCCAGAGCAGCCTCGCCGCCTTCCAGAGCAGCCAGCTTCTCCTCGACCTGAGTCAGAGAGGGGTTGCCCAGACGGGAGTAGATGTAGCCCTCTTCCTGACCAGCGAAGCGGGCGCCGCCCTGCTGCACGGTATCAAACTCGAAGGTAGAGGTCTGATAAATCGGGGTGCACAGTGCGCCGACACCGTTGTCATGCTTACCAGCGTGAATCTGACGAGTAGCGAAGCCCATGTTCTTGCAATCCATAATAAATGCCTTCCTTTCCTTGTTCCGGGGCCGGTGAGACCGGCAAATTTTGTTGTTATCGTTTTTCAGTTATCTGTAAGAACTTTCCACGTTTCTGGCAAAAGGAGAGAGCGAGTCGAGTAGAGAGGTGTTTACACGCAAAATTTATGTAAACATTTGCCGTAAACCAGAAAGTCTCATCGGATACTTTTATTGGATTTCACCTATTATACTATCACGTTCCGCGAAAAGGTGTTAGTATCTCTTTTTCGCAATTCATTCACAGTTATTTTAATAATGGATTGACTTTTCGTGATAGGCTCCGTATAATGTGGTTCAACAAACGATGCGTAACTATATCCATGGGAGCCCGGCGGACGGACTTGTGTTCCCCTGCGGCACCCTGCGGAAAATTTTATGAATTTTGTAAAAAGGAGACGATCCAATGACCTTTCAGCAGCTGACGTATGTGGTAGAAATCTCCAAATGCGGTTCCATCAACAAGGCCGCCCACAAGCTGTTCCTGTCCCAATCCGGTATTTCCACCGCCGTGCGGGAACTGGAGGAGGAATTGGGTATCAAATTCTTCGTCCGCAGCAACCGGGGCGTGGAGTTCACGCCGGAGGGCAAGGAGTTTCTGGGCTATGCAGTCTCGCTGCTGGAGCAGAAGCAGCGGATCGAAAGTCTGTACGGCGAATCCCGCAGCACCATCGCGCCGGTGCATTTCAGCGTTTCCAGCCAGCGGTATCCCTTTACTGAGGACGCTTTCCTGGAAATGCTCCAGCAAAACCAGGAAAACCGCTACCAATATACATTGAAAGAGACCAGCATGGACGGCGTGATCGACGATGTGTATGACCACCGGGCGGACATCGGCGTCATCTTCCTGACCAAATTAACGGAAAAGATCGTCTGCCGCCTGCTGGACGGCCGGGAACTGACCTTCCACGAGCTGGCGGCGGTGCCTCCCTGTGTATACGTCCGGAAAGGACATCCCCTCACCCAGCTGGAACACGTGTCGGAGGCAGATCTGGAGGGCTATCCTTACAGTTCCTTTGAACAGGCTCAGGGCGTAGCCGTGGACTTTTCTGAAGAGCTTCCCATGGTATCCATGCGTAAGCCCTCCAAGGCCATCATTGTCAACAACCGCTCCACCGCCATGAATGTTCTGGCCAATACGGACGCTTACAGCACTGGCAGCGGCCTTCTTGCAGAGCATCTCTCCCCTGCCAATGTGGTCACCATCCCTCTGGCAGACAAGGATCCGGTACGACTGGGCTGGATCTATCCGCAGAACGCCAAGCTCTCCTCTCACGCCGAAGAATTTGTCCGCCTTCTGGAACAGTCTATTCAGCGTTCCATTGCATATACCTCTTCCCTGCATCGTCAGATCGTCGGCAAATAAGCACATATAAATAAATGAACCGGACGATTTCGTCCGGTTTATTTTTTGCGCAGGTTCTTTTCGCCTGAAACACAGAACCTTGCAGGCAACAGGAAAACGCCGGCCATTGGCCGGCGTTTTCCATTAGGAGAGTGCGAGAGTAGGAGAGATCCAATGTTTGATTACTGCTGTGCCTCAGCGGCTTCCTTCTCCAGCAGGGCCTTCTTAGCGGCCACGTTGGACTCAGCGCAGTCATACTCCCAGTTCCAGGGATCCTTGCGGCAGACACCATCGGCGAAGGGGATGAAGATGGACAGGATGCCGAAAGCAGCCAGGAACCAGCAATACCACAGAGAGCCAAGGATGTTGGCGGCGCTGATGGTGGTGCCGTTGGTAACGGTAGCGTTGCACAGGGAGGAAGCTACCAGGAGCTGCGCGCCGTAGGGGATGATGCCCTGGAACACGCAGGAGAACATATCCAGCAGAGAAGCGGTGCGGCGGGGGTCGACCTTGTACTCGTGAGAGACCTCACGGGCCATGTCGCCAGCCACGATGATAGCCACGGTGTTGTTAGCGGTAGCGCAGTCGCAGAGAGAGACCATAGCGGCAATGCCCACCTGAGCGGACTTGTTGCCCTTCATGACCTTGCCCAGCTTCTGGATGATCCACTCGATACCGCCGTTCTTGGCGATCAGCTCAGACATACCGCCGCACAGCAGGGTCAGGAAGAAGACCTCGTTCATGCCGCAGAAGCCGTTGTAAACAGCCTGAGCGAAACCGGCCAGATCGATAGCGCCAGTGGCGATACCCACGATACCGGCAGCGAAGATGCCGATGGTCAGCACCAGGAACACGTTCATGCCGACCAGAGCCAGGATCAGAACCAGCAGATAGGGAATAACCTTGATGAAGCTGTAGGACAGGTCGCCGATCTCGGTAACGGTCTCGGGACGGCCCACGATCAGCAGCACCACGATGGTGACCAGAGCGGCAGGCAGAGCGGTGAGGAAGTTCACGCGGAACTTATCACGCATCTCGCAGTGCTGGCTGCGGGTAGCGGCGATGGTGGTATCGGAGATCATGGACAGGTTATCACCGAACATAGCGCCGCCGATAACTGCGCCCAGAACAACCATCATGTTCAGGCCACCCTTTTCCGCAACGCCGACAGCGATGGGAGTGATGGCGGAGATGGTGCCCATGGAAGTACCGGTAGCGGTGCCCATGAAAGCAGCGATGACGAACAGGCCAGCGGCCAGGAACTGAACAGGAACGAGGCTCAGGCCCAGGTTAACGGTAGCATCGCGGCCGCCCATCTCAGCGGCCACGGTGGCGAACGCGCCGGCCAGGATGTAGATGATCAGCATGGTCAGAACGTCCACGTTGGCAGCGCCCTTGGCGAAGGTATCAAACTTTTCGTTGATGCTGCCCTTGAACATAATGAAGGCCACCAGAACGGCCAGGAACATTGCGGTAACAGAGGGGAACTGATAGAATGCCATGTCGACGCCCTTGGACTGGTAAACCAGACCGGCACCCATGTAGACAACGATGAATACCAGGAACGGGAGCAGTGCGAGACCATTCGCTTTCTTGTTGTTCAGGGTATTGCCCATATAGGGTTCCTCCTTTTTTCTTCCAAAGCTTGTTGATAGGTTCTTGGGACTGCTTATTGTGTTTTTACACAATTAAAGTGGGATTGCCTCTCTCCTCTATCGTCAAGTATACCATAATTGTGAACGGATTGTTAATGCTTTTTTTCTATAATTGGTTATCGCTCTATCGATAGCGATTGAAGCTTTTTTTGTTAACCGTTTTCCCATCGTTCCGCTGCTCCATTTTATGCACTTTTGAGTGCATTCAGCCCTCCCCTGACAACTTTTTCAGACAGCAAAAAAATTGAGGCGGCCCCTTGCGGGACCGCCTCGATTTTCAGTTCATCAGGAGTTTTTCCAGTTCCGCCGGGGTATCTGCCAGAAAATCCGCGCCCGCGTTTACCAGATTTTCCCGACTGCGGAAGCCCCACGTCACGCCGCAGGCCTTCAAGCCCGCGTTGTGTCCGGTGCGGATGTCCACATCGCTGTCTCCCACCATCAGCGTCTCCTCCGGCCGGGCGTTCAGCTTTTCCAGAATTCCGCGGGCCACGCCGGGGTCCGGCTTCACCGGTGTGCCGGGAAGATTCCCCCGGATCACCTCAAAAATACCGGGAAAGTAGTGGGCTACGATCACCTGACTGAATTCGTCCGCCTTGTTGGAGCAGACCGCCAGCCGCACTCCGGCGCTCTTCAGCTTTTTCAGCAGCTCCGGCATCCCGGCATAGGGTGCGGTCAGTTCCATATTGTGAGCGCCGTAGTACCGGTTGAACTGCGCAAGGGTCCGTTCCAGCGTCTGCGGCTCCTGGGCCTCTGCCGGAGAAAACCGGCTCACCAGATTGGGGATGCCGTGACCCACCATGCCCTCGACGGCCTGTACGGTGTACTCCGGCCAGCCGTTTTCCCGGCAGACGGCGTTGGCGGCGGCCGCCAGATCCCCGATGGTATCCAGCAGCGTGCCGTCCAGATCAAAAATCACTGTGCGATACATGTATGATGCCTTTCTCTCTTATTCCGCCGCGTTCCACGCGGTCTCCAGGGCGATCTCCATCATCTCATGGAAGGAGTCCTGCCGCTCCTGAGCGCTCAGGGCTTCGCCGGTAAAAATATGGTCAGAAATGGTAAGGATAGACAGCGCCCGCTTGCCGAAGCGCTGAGCCGTCCAGTAAATACCGGCGGTCTCCATCTCCACCGCCAGAATACCGAACTTCCGGTAGGTGGCGTTGGCCTCCGGATTGTCATTATAGAACTGGTCGGAGGTGAACACCTGTCCCACGTCCGCCCGGACGCCCAGCCGTTCCGCCGCTGCGGCAGCGTCCTTCAAAAGGCCGTAGTCCGCCGTGGCGCAAAGCTGGCCGGGGAACCGGTACTGGTCGGCAAAGTGGGAATTGGTGGAGGCGCCCATAGCCAGCACCACGTCCCGCACCTTCACATCCTCTCCGATGCCCCCGGCGGAGCCGATGCGGATGATGGTGTCCACGCCGTAGAAGTTATACAGCTCGTGGGCGTACAGTCCCGCGGAGGGAACACCCATGCCGTGACCCATGACGGACAGCTTCCGACCCTTATAGGTGCCGGTATAGCCCAGCATATTCCGCACGGTATTGAAGCACACCGGGTTTTCCAGATAGTGCTCCGCTACGAATTTCGCCCGCAGAGGGTCGCCGGGCATCAGTACCGCCTTGGCGATGACGCCCTCCTCCGCTGCGATGCAGGCAGAGGGAGATTCTAAAATAGCCATATCAGATCCTCCTTATTTTTTGTCCTTGAACAGCGCCGCAAGACTCTCGTTGAAGGGCGGGTAGCAGATGCCCTTCTCCGTCACGATGCCGGTGAGCAGCTTATGGTCCGTCACATCGAAGGATGGGTTGAAGCACTTCACCTCCGGCAAGGCCATGGGCTTTTCGTACCAGAGATTCTTGATCTCGTCGCCGTCCCGCAGTTCGATGGGGATGTGCGCCCCGTCGGGACAGTTCATGTCGATGGTAGAGGTGGGCCCCAGCGTATACACGGGGATGCCGTAGTGCTTGGCTAGGATGGCCACGCCGCTGGTGCCGATCTTGTTGGCGAAGTCGCCGTTGGCGGCGATGCGGTCACAGCCCACGAAGCAGGCCTGCACCCAGCCGTTTTTCATCACCATGGACGCCATGTTGTCACAGATGAGGGTCACGTCCACCCCCGCCCGCTGCAGCTCATAGCTGGTGAGCCGCGCCCCTTGTAAAAGGGGGCGGGTCTCGTCGGCAAACACGCGGATGTGGATGCCCCGCTCCGCCGCCAGCAGGAAGGGTCCCTGTCCGGTGCCGTACCGGGAGGTGGCCAGCGGACCGGCATTGCAGTGGGTCAGAACGCCGTCGCCGTCCTTCAGCAGGCTCAGACCGTATTCGGAGATGGCGGTGCATTTGGCGATGTCGTCCTCGTGGATGTCCACCGCCTTGCGGTACAGGGCCTCCAGCAATTCCGCCCGGTCATCCTTCAAGTGGGCCTTGGCGGTATCCAGCATCTCCTCCACCGCCCAGCGGAGATTCACAGCCGTGGGCCGGGCTGCCCCCAGCAGCTCGCCGTCGATCTGCAATTTTCGGTAAAAGGTCTCGTTGTCCTTGGCGTCAATGTCCCTGGCCAGCGCGTACATGCAGTAGCCCGCGCAGATGCCGATGGCCGGCGCGCCCCGGATGCGGAGCATTTTGATGGCCTCGATCATCTCCTCCACGGTGCGCAGCTCGATCTCTTTTTCCTCGTTGGGCAGCAGCGTCTGGTCGATGATGTACAGCCGCTCCGTGGCCTTGTCATAGCGGATGTTCTGAACGTGGGTCACCTGCCGGATCGCTTCATTCATAGTCTGCCCTCCTCACACATACAGAACGCGGTCCTCTTTCCGGGCCTTGTCCCCCAGGACAGCCTGATCCGTATAGCCTAAAATACAGTTGCCGACGCCCTTCCAGTTTTCGCCCAGACCCCACTCTGCCAGCAAAGCCTTGCCCTCCGGCAATTCAAAGGTCTCCATGGCCCGGTTGATCCAGCAGGAGCCGATGCCCAATGCGGCAGCAGCGTTCATCAGGTTGCCCATTACCAGAGAGCCGTCCTGAAGCCAGTTGGGATACTCGCTGTCAGACAGCACCACAATGGCCTCCGGCGCGCCGTAAAAGGGTGTTCCCTCCGGTGTGCCTAAAATCCGGCTGTTCAGCCGTTCCAATCTGGCAAGCACGGCGGCGTCCCGTACCACCACCAGCTTGGTGCTCTGGAGATTCTTGGCAGAGGGCGCGTAAAGACCGGCCTCCACAATGGCGTCCAGATCCTCCTTTTTCAGCGGCTCCGGGCGGAAAGCACGGATACTGCGGCGCTCTTTCAGAACCTTTAAAACCTCATTCATGGTCAACACTCCTTTTGCAATAAGATCGTTATGGTTATTCTATCACGGTTTTTTTGATTCTCCAATATTTTTTCACAGGGAGCGGCCATATTTCCCCTTGCATAAGCCTGTTTTGGACCGCATAGGATAAAGCAACAAAAGGCGGGGAGTGTTGTGCTTTGAAGGGAAATATGGAGGAGCGGGCGGAGCGCCTTGCTCTTTACATCATAGAGAACCGGACCACGGTCCGCGCCGCCGCTGCCAAATTTGGCATCAGCAAATCCACGGTCCACAAGGACATTTCAGAACGGCTGCCCCTTTTTAACCGGGCGCTGTACTTGCAGGTCAAGGAGGTGCTGGACGTGAACAAGGCCCAGCGACACATCCGGGGCGGTATCGCCACCCGAAAAAAATACAAGGGTACATAGAAGGAGGAAGTCCCATGGCTGTACGTGATCCCGGCGGCTGCCGCCGCCAAAGCGGCCCCCAAAAGTCAAACGCTGTCCCGGAACTGCCCGCCGCTCCGGCAGTTCAGCCCGTCATGCGCCGATGGCCCCACCCGGTAGCGGTCCATCCCGCGCCAGAGGGACTGGCAGCAGAGCTTCATTATATCAGTTGCGCCCTTTCCCAGCAGACCCGGCAGCTGGACGAGATCCGGTGCCTGCTGAAAAGGCTGGCGAACAGCGCCGGAAGCGAATAGCAGGCTGCGGGGGACCTTCGGAGGGTCCCCCGCCTCCTTTAAGAAACGCCGATTTCCGTAGACCAACATTTTCCGGACAGGCCGTTTGTGAATAAACTGGAAATTTCCCGGAACCCCTTGTAATTTGTGCCGTATCCTTATAGAATATTATGTAAATCTGTCGAAAAAGAGAAGCGGCCTTCGCCGCGCGTTAAAGGAGCGTCCGTTCACATGTCCAGAGCAGTCCGCCACAAAAAGCACCTCACTACCCTGCAAATTTTCCTGTCCATCGTCCTGATCCTGCTCACTGCCTGCGTGGCGGTGAAGGCATTTTTCCTGAAAGCCCCGGAACAAAAGGTGGATGAGCTGCCGTCCCAGTCTGCCTCCGCAGGGGATCCCCAGCTATCCGAGGAGGAGCAGGCGGCTCAGGAGGCCCTGCGGTCCCATCTGGAGCGCAAGGGCGGCTTTTACACCATTCTGGTCTCCGGCTCTGACGATGGCAACGGCAACAGCGACACTAATATTTTAGTAGCCGTGGACACGGTGAACGGCTATGTCTATGGCGTCAGCATCCCCCGTGACTCCAAGGCCGTATGGGATGGAAAATCCCACAAGATCAACGCCGCCTTCGGCAAGGGCGGCATGACCAAGCTGGCGGAGGTGGTGTCCGATCAGCTGGGCATCCCGGTGGACTACACCGTTTCCGTGGACCTCACCGGCTTTGAAGCGCTGGTGGACGCCATTGGCGGCGTGAATTTTGATGTACCCATCAACATGGACTATGACGATCCCATTCAGAACCTCAGTATCCATTTCAAAAAGGGCGTTCAATATCTCAACGGCGCCGACGCCATGCGGGTAGTCCGCTTCCGCCACAACAACGATGGCACCGGCTACGGCAGCGAGGATCTGGGCCGGATGCAGACCCAGCAGAAGTTTTTGAAGGCCGTGGCGAAGAAAATGCTCACCGCCAGCAATATCCTGACGAAAATCGACGATTACGCCAAAATTTTCAATCAGTATGTAGACACCGACCTGTCCGTGGGCAATCTGGCCTGGCTGGGCACAGAGGTTTTGAAAATGGGCGTGGACAAGATCGACTTCTCCACCCTGCCTAACGAGTGGAGATCTCCGTATATCTATCTGATCCCGGACGAAACTCTGACTCTGGTGAATACCTATCTCAACCCCTATGTGGAGGATCGGACGGCGGAGGACCTGCATCTTCCGTCCTGACCTCCGGAAAGGAGTGACACTCCATGAAAAAGCAAGCACTGTCCCTGCTGCTGGCGCTGTCTCTGATGAGTGTTCCCGCTCTGGCCAAGGAAAACAGCGCGGACAACTTTGTCCGCGGCAAAACCTATGCCAGCCAGTTCTCCGATCTGCCGGAGGACCATACCTTCTATGAAAATGTAGCCGCCCTGTACGAATACGGTCTGTCTGTTGGTCAGGCCGACGGCACTTACGGTCTGACGGCGCCTATGACCGTGGGACAGGCGGTGATCTTCGCCGGGCGCATCCGCAGCCTGTACCGCACCGGGGACCCGGAGGCCGGTCCCGCCGCCTTCACTGCCGCCGCTATTGGATTGAAGGACGCCCAGCGGGTCTACGCCCCCTATCTTTGGTACTTACAGGCGGAGGGCGTTTTAGACAAGGCTCTGGACGAGCAGCTCGCCGATGTGGCTACCCGAGCCCAGATGGCCCATGTGCTGGCAAATCTCCTGCCGGAAACAGTACTGCCCCCGGTCAACGATTCCCTCATCACTCAGGCCTACGCCAGCCGCCGCCGGATCACCGACGTGACGGAATACACGCCTTATTATGATGATATCCTCAAGCTTTACCGCTGCGGGATCAGCGTGGGCAGCGACGAAACCGGCTCCTTTCTGCCGGATTCTCCCATCACCAGAGGGGCCGCCGCAGCCATGCTGACCCGGATGGTGGATCCCTCCCTTCGGCTGACGCCGGACTGGCACCTGCCGGAGCTTTACAGCGCCGAGGGGGCCGCCTACGAGGATCTGGTCACGGCGGGAACCTACATCGCCGCCCCGGAGACTGCGGCGGACTATGACCAGGCTGTCCGCTATATGCTCTCTCAGGGGGAAAACACTCTGTCCCTGAAATACGATCAAGGCTTTACCGTTTCCAGTGCTCAGGAAACTCTGAACAATGCCCTGCTGGCGGTCAAGCGGTACTGCGAGCAAGGCTACAACAACGCCTCCTGCTCCTATAACGCCGCCGGGACCATGATCCTGAAATTCAGCTCCATCGCCGGCGACCGCACTGAGGAATACCGTTCAGAAGCGCTGACCGCCGCCATCGCCGTCCATGACGCTCTGTGGCAGCAGGGGACCATTACCCCCGCCTCCACCCAGCGGGAGATCGCCTGGGCCTATTACCAGTGGATCGCCGCCAACTGCACCTACGATGACGCCGGGGACAACACCTCCGTCAGCCACCTGCCCTACAGCCTGTTTCATAACGGCAAGGCCGTCTGCGACGGGTATACCGGTGCTTACAATCTGCTTTTGAAGCTGGAGGGCATCGACTGCTACGCGCTCCCCAACGCCACCCACATCTGGACTGTGGCCACACTGGACGGCGAGACCGTCCACATCGACGCCACCTGGGGGGATCAGGGGAACACCGGCACAAAGCAGTATTTTGCCATGACCCCGGAGCAGTCCTACGCGCTGCACCCCTGGCCCAAGGAAAACGAACTGCCCCAATGATTCAAAAAGGGACTTCCGCATTGCTGCGGAAGTCCTTTTTGTTATACAAAAGCATGGCAACATAAGAAATATGCCATCTCCTCGCCCCTGCGGGGCAACCGGAAATGATGCGCGAAAACTTCATGCACTGGCATCTGTGCATGTTCGTGGTGCGCTGTTCATGCATGAAGTTTTGCTATGCAAAAGCATAGCAAAATTAAGAAATTCGCCTTTTCCTCGCCCCTGCGGGGCAACCGGAAATGATGCGCGAAAACTTCATGCACTGGCATCTGTGCATGTTCGTGGTGCACTGTTCATGCATGAAGTTTTATACCAGATCCTTATAATACGCCACCAGCAGCTCCACCACCATGCTGTAAGACTTCATGCCGTTGGCGTCACCGTAGGATTTCAATGCGGCGTCATACACTGTGTCGGATACCTTTTCCACCACGTTGTCCCGGAACTGATCCCAATAGGCGCTGTTATCCCGGAGATCCGCCTCCACCGCTGCCGGAAGAGTGCCCCGAATGGCCCAGTAAGCCTCCGGGTCCGTTTCGTACAAGGCGTTGCCAAGATGGATGAACCCCAGCAGCCAGCCGGAATATATGTAGTCCGGCATCCCGCTGGTGACAGAGGCCAACACGCCCAAGAAGTTACACTCCTGCTCCCACGCGACGCCCCGCTGGTGGGCCAACTCGTGGGCAATGGTGGAGGGCAGCAGGCAGGCGGGGCTGTCCACATTCACGTTGGACTCCCCTACACAGGCGAAATACACCCCGGTAAAGCCCATGACGCTCATGATCCGGGAGCAGCGCACCGCCTTGACCCCGGTATCCGGAAATTCCAGAAAGGGGAACAGCTCCGTCACGCCGCCGTAAACCGACCGACTCTCTGAAAGGATTTGCTCTTTCGGCACCGCGTACACGCCGTTTTCGTCCCGTGGCACCGTGTCCGCCGTTTCGGACAGCCGCTCTGCGAAATATGCGGTCACGTTTTTCAGATCTTCCGCAGCCACTGGCTGAGCTGTGATGCCGGAGCGGTCCTGAAAGCTGTCTGTCCAGTAGTTCACGCCCCACATGAGACAGAACAGGACGTAAACTGTCAAAATACCGTCCGCCGCTCCCAAAAGGGCGCTGTATACCCGCCGTCCCCGGTGACCCCTGGCCTTCACCACGGCGATCACTGACCAGACGGTATATGCCACAGCCCCCACCGCCGCCAGAGCATACAGGATTTCCATGATGGACAGGCTGGTAAGCGCGCACAGCCGCCCCAACGCCGCCTTCAGCAGTGTGGTGACGTGATCCGCAAAGCTGTTCATCAGCTGCCGGTTCTGCCGCAGAGCCAGATACAGGCCCAACACCGCCAGATCGACAGCCAGCCAGATATGCAGTTTTCGACATTTTTTCCAGAAGCTCATAGCAATGCCTCATCTGTCATTTTTCAAGCTCAGGATTTGGAAACAGCAGGCGGAACCGCCTGCTGTCCTTATATCCAGTTGTTCGGCTATGCGGTTATTCCGCCGCCGCCAACAGCTGCTTTGTGTACGGGTCCTTGGGATGGTCGAACAGCTCGTCCACCGTCCCCTGCTCCACAATGCGCCCCTGCTTCATCACCAGAGCAGAATCGCAAAGCTGGTAGACCACGTTCAGATCGTGGGAGATGAACAGGTAGCTGAGGTCCAGTTCATCCCGCAGTTCCCGCAGCAGTTTCAAAATCTGGGCCTGAATGGTCACGTCCAGTGCGCTGACCGGTTCGTCAGCAATGAGGAAGCGGGGCCGCTGGATCAGGGCCACGGCGATGGACACCCGCTGCCGCTGTCCGCCGGAAAGCTCCGATGGCTTCGCTTTCAGCACTTCCTCCGGCAGCTCCACCCGTTCCAGCATCTCCCGGACCCGGCGCTTCCGCTCCGGGCCGTCATACTTTCCGTAGATCCGCAGCGGCTCCTCTAACAGCCACTCCACCGGATACGCCGGGTTCAGAGAGCTGTACGGGTCCTGAAAGATCATCTGAGGCCGTTTCGTATAATGGATGACCTGTCCGGCCTCCGGCCGCACCATGCCCAAGATGGTCTTGGCCAGCGTGGATTTTCCGGTGCCGGACTCGCCTACTAATCCTAAAATTTCACCCCGGTGCACATCGAAGGAAACATCGTGGAGCACCTCGTGAAAGTACTTGCGGCCCAGCACGCCGCCTTCCCGATACCCGGCGGTAACATGTTGAAGGGAGAGTACCAATTCGTCCGTCATGGCCGCTCCTCCTTTCGGTTCCGGGTGGGGATGGCGTCGATGAGCTTTTGGGTGTAGGGGTGCTGAGGATGGTAGAATACCTGATCAGTATCTCCCTCCTCCACCAGAACGCCCCGCTGCATCACCGCCACCCGGCGGCACAGCTTCCGTACCACATTCAGGTTATGGGAGATAAACAGCATGGACACGCCGCTCTCCCGGTTCAGTTTTTTCAGCATTTCCAGAATTTGGGCCTGAATGGTCACATCCAGTGCCGTGGTAGGCTCGTCCAGCAGCAGCAGCTTGGGCCGGTTCACAATAGCCGCCGCGATCATAGCCCGCTGGAGCATACCGCCGGAAAGCTCATGGGGGTATTTGTCGCAGATCCCCTCCGGGTCCGGCAGTTCTGCTGCCGCCATCGCCGCCAGCGCCCGCTGATGGCGCTCCTCTTTCGGCATCTGGGTGTGGATCCGTAGGGTCTCCTCTACCTGAGGTCCGATTTTCATCAGGGGGTCCATGCAGCTTTGGGGCTCCTGAAACACCACGCCGATCTCCGCTCCCTGAATCTCCCGCAAAACGGACCGGTCCGCGTGGAGCAGTTCCTGCCCGTCCAGCAGAATGCGGCCGGTATAGTCGCACTGCTTCCGGGGCAGCAGACCCGCCACGCTCATGGCGGTGACGGATTTTCCGGAGCCGGATTCGCCCACCAGACCCAGAATTTCACCGTCCTGAATGGTCAGGCTCACACCGCTGACCGCTTCCCTGTCCCGGTTATGAAATTTCACATGCAAATTCTGAATTTCCAGCATCAGACATCCCCTCCGTTCCGGCGCTGCAGGCCCTCGCCGATAAGGCCCACGCCGAAGATCATCCACACCAGGGTCAGTCCGGTGCCCAAGGCGTACCAGGGTGCGCTGACAAACATGCCCTGACTTTCCGAGAGCATGTAGCCCAAAGACGCGTCCGGCGGGGTGACGCCGATGCAGAGGTAGCTCATGGAGGCCTCCGCCAGCACGGCGTTGTTAAAGCCGATGGTCAGGGCCGGCAGCAGCACGCTCCAGGTGTTGGGCAGGATGTGCCGCCACAGGATGCGCCCGCTGGACGCCCCCATGAGCCGGGCGCTTTTCACATAGTTGACCTCCCGGAGGGAGGCGTAGGTGCCCCGGGCCATCCGGGCAAAGCTGGGAATGAACACCAGCCCCAGGGCGATGATGACGTTCCCGGTCTTGCCGGGGCCCAGCAGGCTGATAACCACCAGAGCCAGCAGGATGCTGGGAAAAGCCGTCAGCACATCCCCCAGCCGCATGAGCACATCGTCCACAATGCCGCCGAAGTAGCCGGTGACGGCCCCCAGCACCGTGCCGCACACCGCGCCGATGGCCACGGTGCACAGGGCGATGCCGTAGGTGGTCCCGGCCCCCTTCAGGACCCGGCTGAAAATGTCCCGGCCGAAGCCGTCGGTGCCCATGAGGTGGGCCAGGGAGGGACCCGCCAGCTTGGGGCCCGCCGCCATGGCGTTGGGGTCGTAGGGCGTCCAGAAAACGCCCATGACGATCAGGGCCGTCAGGATGCCGGTCATCACCAGTCCTGCGGTCAGATAGGGATTTCTCTTTTTCATTTGGCCGTTCCTCCCATCCGGGGATCGACGCAGCGGTTGACCAGATCCGCCAGGGTGCCGGAGAGTACCACCCAGAAGGCCAGGATCACCACGATGGCCTCCACCACCGGGTAGTCCTGGCTGGAAATGGAGGCCACCAGCATCCGCCCCAGGCCGGGGATGGAGAACACCTGCTCCACCACGATGCTGCCCGCCACGATCTCCGCCATGGTCTGACCCAGGAAGGTGACGGTGGGCACCAGGGAGTTTTTCAGCACATGGCCCCACAGCACCTGCCGCCGGTCGTTGCCCCGGGCAATCGCGGTGCGGACATAGGGCTTGTTCATCTCGCTGATGACGGTGCTGCGCAGCATCCGCACGGTCATGGCCACCCGGGGGATGGCAATGGACACGGCGGCAAAGAACAGATACACCAGGGACTTTCCAAGGTTCTTGTCCAGTCCCGGAAAATCCCCGGGCACAAAGGCGTGGAGCGTGATGCCGAAGACCCAGGAGATGAGGATGCCGGTAAAGAAAGGCGGCACCGCCATGCAGAACTGGTTCAGGGCCGTGTGGAGCCCCTCCAGCTTTCCGTTGGCAGAGAGGAGTCCCAGAGGCAATGACACCACCGTGATGAGCAGAAAGCTCACCAGGCTCAAGCACAGCGTCACCAGCATTTTCGGGCCTAACAGCGCCTGCACCGGCTGGCGGTACTGGAAGGAAACGCCCAGATTTCCGGTGAAGAAACCGGCCAGCCATTCCCCGTACCGCACCAGCATGGGGCGGTTCAATCCCATTTCCGTCCGGAGGGCCTCCACCTTTTCCGGCGTGGCCTGCGTCCCCAGCAGGGTGGCGGCGGGGTCTCCGGAGATCATATCAAAAGCCGCGAACGTCAGAAGGGAGACGACGAGCATGGTGACAAGCAGCGTCAGAATTTTCCGCGCCGTGTATCGCATGACTGTCATCTCCCTTCCGGGTCAGCGGCGTCAAAACGTCCGCTGTTCATCACTTATTTCGTATAGTGGATAGTGGAAAGATCCAGAACATAGATGGGGTAGAAGGAGGGGCCCTCAAGACCATCCCGCACTGCCACGAAGTCTGCCATGTCCTGAATATAGACGTTGGCAGCGTTTTCCGCCAGGTTCTTTTCCATTGCTCTGTAAAGGGCGGTCTGCTCCCCATCGTCATAGCAGGCCTGAGCCTGGGCGAACAGAGCGTCATAGTCCGCGTTGTTGTAGTTGATAAAGTCGCGGCTGGCGGTAGAGACGAACCGCTCCAGCATGGCCCGTGCGGTCATGTTGGAAGCGTCCACGCCCACCACAGTGGACTGGAACTGCCGGTTGGAATAGGTGTCCTGCACCCAGCTCTCCCAAGTGACGGGCTGAATGGTGGCATTGATGCCCACAGCCTTCAGCTGCTCCACGATGACCTGTGCGGTATCCATGTGAGACTGGTAGTTGCTGGGTACGGTGATGGTCATGTCGAAGCCGTTGGGATAACCGGCCTCCGTCAGCAGTTCCTTGGCCTTTTCGGTGTTGTAAGTATAGTAGTTGGTCAGCTCATCATCAAAATACTTGCTGAAAGCGGGGTACATACTGGAGCCCAGCAGGGTGCCGTAACCGTCGAAGGCCAGATCCAGGATCTGCTGACGGTCAATGGCGTAGCAGAGGGCCTGCCGCACCCGCACATCGTCAAAGGGCTTCTCGGCGTTGTTGAGGTACAGGGCCTGCACCAGATTCATGGTGCCTTCCTCCACATGGAAGCCGTCGCCAAGCTGCTGGATCTGGTTGGTGGTCAGATGGGCAAATACATCCACAGCGCCGCTCTGGAGGCTGAGAAGGATGCTGTCGGCATTCTCAATGATCTTATAGGTGACCTTGGTCAGATCGGGCTTCTCGCCCCAGTAATCATCAAACCGCTCCAGCACCACGGACTCCTGAGCCGTCCGGGAAACGAACTTGAAGGGGCCGGTGCCCACGGGGGCGGTATCCTGCTCCGTGTAGTCCTTGGGCAGCACAGCGGTGGTCAGGTAAGAAGCAAACTCATTATTGGGCTCCTGCAGCTGGAAGCAGACGGTGTCATCACCCTCCTGATACATCTCCACGTTGGCAAAAGCCGCCACCTGGATGATGTCTGCCGGGGCATCGGCATCGCCGCAGCGCTGGTAGGACCAAATCACGTCCTCCGGCGTCACCTCCTGGCCGTTGTGGAACTTCACACCGGTGCGGAGCTTAAAGGTATACAGCAGATGGTCTTCGGAAACGGTATAGCTCTCTGCCACAGCGGGATTCAGGTTGCCGCTGGCGTCGGGCTTCAAAAGTCCTTCAAATACGTTGAACATAACCTCACGAGTTCCTGCCTTCACGGTTTTGTGAGGGTCAAGACTGCTGTCCAGGTCCTGGGCGATGCCCACGTTCAGCTCGCCGGCCGCAGCGCGGGCCGCGGGGCCTTCCGTCTGGGTGTTCGCGGTGCTCTGGTCCGTAGTTCCGGTCATCCCGTTCTGGCTGCCGCCTCCGCATCCGCTGAGTACGGCGCTCAGGAGGCAGACCGCCGCCAAAAGCGTCAGGATTCTCTTCTTCATATGCAATTCTCCTTTTTATATCACTGCTCCGGGGAGTCAGTGTATTCGCGGAGCGGTTTTTCTCCGTTCCGCAAATTCCCAGTTCCCTGGCGGGCACTGAAAATCCATGAGGGAATATGCGGTGGCCAATCCGCAAAAACAGCCCTGGGACACATCGTTTGTTATTTTTCTAACGATATGCCCGCAAGGCTGTATTGTACAGGATACTGCGGCTGATTGCAAGCCTTTTTTACAAGTTTTCCGACGTTTTCTCCGGTTTTTCAGGCTCCGTTTCCTGCTCCGGCAGCGGAGCGGTGTAATGCTCCGTTTCCACGGGGAGATCCTTTTCCGCCAGACGCCGGTCCACCAGAAACGCCACCAGACTGTACAGGCAGGCGCATACCGGCACGCCGAAGAACATACCCGCCACACCGAAAAAGCTGCCGCCCACCAGGATGGCAATGATGACCCACAGGCTGGAAAGGCCCGTGCTCTCTCCCAGGATCTTGGGGCCGATCACGTTGCCGTCCAGCTGCTGGAGAGCCAGCACGAACAGCAGGAAATACAAAGACTGAATGGGATCGACCAACAAAATCAGGAAGAAGCTGGGGATCGCCCCCAGGAAGGGGCCGAAGAAAGGAATGACATTGGTGACGCCCACAAAAACGGACACCAGCGGCGTATACGGCATATCCAGCAGTGAGCAGCCGATGAAGCACAGCACGCCAATGATGAGGGAATCCAGCAGCTTGCCCCGGACAAAGCCGGAGAAGATGCGGTCAACCTTGGCGCTGCCCCGAAAGACCCAGTAGACCGCTTCCTCAGAAAACAGGCTGTAAGCCAGCTTTCGGGCATGGGCGGCACAGCGCTCCTTGGTAGCCATGAAGTACACGGAAACGATCATGCCCACCAGCAGGTTCTTCAAGAACACCAGCGTACTGAGCACACCGCCGGAGACGGCGATCATCAGCATCTGCGTCCGGGTAAAGACCTGATTTTTCAGCCACTCCGTTGCGGACTCGTAGAACTTATCCATCTGGTCGGCTACCCAAACCTCCACGGTGGGGTTGCTCTCCAGCAGATGCTCCACCCAGCCGCTGATGGTATTATAGTAGCCTTCCACGCTGGAAACCAACTGCACCACGCTCCGGTACAGCTGCGGGATCAGCACATGGCCCAGCAGATAGCAGAGCAGGCCGATGATGGCCCAGGTCATCACCAGACTGACGGCCCGGGCGCTCCGGGAGGTCATGCGCCCCTCTGCGTGGGCCTTTTTCATCTGTTCCGGAAAAAACAGGTTTTCAATAAAGTCGATGACCGGCGCCAGCAGGTACGCCAGTACCGCGCCGATCAGAACCGGCTGCAGTGCTTTCAGCAGTTGACCGCCGAAGGATGGCAGTACCCGGCGACCAAAGAGGGTATCGTAAAAAAGCAGGATCGCGCCCACGGTCAAAAAGAGGGCAAGTCCCCACCGCACCGCGCTGTCTTTTTTCTTCATCCAACCGCCTCCTGCCGACAGGGTCCGCCCGCCTGCGGCAGACTTCTCCCGAAACCTTTATACAAACTTTATTCTACACGTCGCCCGGGGGAATTGCAATCCTCAATTCCCCATGCTATACTACTTTAACCGTCTGTTAACATTTATAATCATTTTCGGAGGCATGGACATGGAACCCCAAAAGAAGCTCCTGATGATCGTCAATCCCCGGGCGGGACGCAGCAAGCCCCGGGGGCCGTTATATGACGCGGCTGCCGCCCTGTGCGATGCCGGATATCTGCTCCGTATCCACCGCACCACCGCCGCCGGGGACGCAGCCCGCATTGCCGCCCAAGAGGGCGGAGATTATGACACTGTGGTGGCCGTGGGCGGCGACGGCACCCTCAACGAGGTCATCTCCGGCATCCAAACGCTTAAAACTCCCCCGGCGGTGGGTTATCTGCCTCAGGGGAGCACCAATGATTTTGCCGCCAGCCTGGAGATCCCCTCAGATCCCGTTCAGGCGGCGGAGGCCATCGTCCGTGGTCAGCGCCGTCAACTTGACATCGGCCGCTTCGGTGAGCGTATTTTCGTATATGTAGCCTCCTTCGGAGCCTTCACCCGGACATCCTACACCGCCTCTCAGGATGTGAAAAATGCTCTGGGCCACTTCGGCTATCTGCTGGAAAGCCTCCGGGATCTGGATACGCTGCGCCCCTATAAGGTCCGCATCACCGCTGATGGGGAGACGCTGGACGGTGAATACCTGTTCGGCGCCGTTGCCAACTCCACCTCCATCGCCGGTATGATGAAGCTGGAGCGGGAGGAAGTCATTCTGGATGACGGCCTCTTTGAGCTGCTGCTGGTGCCCCACCCCCAAAATGCAGCGGAGCTGCAAAATCTGATCTGGGCCTTGCTGAATCAGCAGTATAACAGCGGCGGTCTCATTTTCCGCCATGTGTCGGCCCTTCACGTGGAAACGGACGAGGATCTGCCCTGGTCCCTGGACGGAGAGTACGAACCCAGCCAGCCGACGGTGGACATCATCAACTGTCAGCGGGCTTTGACGATGCTGCTATGAGAGAAGAATTGACAAATCTGTGCCGGTTTTACGGCGATCATGTTCCCACGCTGCTGGAAGCCCGGCACGAATATGCTGTTTTGTGTCCTCTGGTAGAGCGTCCGGATGGACTGCACCTGCTGTTTGAGGTCCGGTCTGCCGGGGTCAGTCAAAGCGGCGAGACCTGCTTTCCCGGCGGGCAGATGGAACCGGGAGAGGCCCCGGCAGACTGCGCCCTCCGGGAGACGGAGGAGGAATTATCCATCCCCCGCGCCGAGATCCGGCTTCTGGGCCAAGGGGACTTTATCTGCAATCAGCGGGGATTTCTGCTGCGGCCGCTGCCGGGTCTGGTCTCCCCTGCCGGTCTCGCCGCCCTGCGTCCCGCCCCCGCTGAGGTAGCGGAGGTGTTCACTGTACCGGCGGAATTTTTCAGGGCCACCCTGCCCCAGCCATGTGCCTATGACCTGATCCCCCGTGTCCCGGAGTCTTTCCCCTACGAAGCGGTTGGGATCCCCCGGGATTACCCTTGGAACCGCGGTAAGGTAGAGGTCCCTGTATGGCTCTACGAGGGCCACGCCATCTGGGGTATGACCGCCCGGATCGTGCGGGATCTGGTTTCCCATTTGTAAAAAAAGCGTTCGAAAGTTCTCACTTTCGGACGCTTTTTCCTGTCCGCGTGTATATCATGCGCTAAATCCCTATATTTTTCACAAAAAAGGGCGCCGTCTTTTCAGAAAAACAGAGATTTTTTGCTTTTTTCGTATATTCTCTGACATTTTTGCCAAAATAATGTTAGAATGGTTATGAATCTGAAATCTTTGCAGTTTTTGGAAAGGAGGCACTTCCCATGTTTCAGGCAGGAGATCTGCTGGTCTATGGCACCACCGGCGTCTGTCGGGTGCTTTCCATTGACCGGCGGCAGGAGCGGGTGGGCAGCACCCGTCAGGAGCGGCTTTACTATCAGCTTAAACCCATCTATCAGGGCGGTTTGATCTACACCCCGGTAGACAATGACAAGGTGTCCATGCGGCCCATTATCTCCCGGCAGGAGGCGGAAGATCTTATCAGTGAAATTCCCACTCTGCATCCCGCTGCCTGTCGGGCTTCCACCACTCAGGCGCTGACTCAGCAGTATCAGGCCAGTCTCCGGCAGCATAACTGCCGCAGTCTGGTGGAGCTCGCCATGTCCATTCACGCCAAGCGCCGTCAGGCAGAATCCCAGAACCGCCGCCTCGGCATGGTGGACGAGCGCTATCTCAAGCAGGCGGAGCAGCTTCTGTTCGGCGAGCTGGCCGCCGCGCTGGAAATTCCCTACGAGGCGGTCCAGCCCTATATCGCAGACCGGATCGCCGCCGTCCATTCCTGATCTGCGAAACAACACGAAAAACCATACGGAACAAAAGAGAGGCCTCGCTTTCAGCGAGACCCCTCAGCGTGTCGAAAAAGTCTTTTCTCCCCGCTGAGCAAGTTTTCAGAACTTCATAAAAGTTCTGAAAACATAGGATTTTAATGGCGCGGGACACCCTTCTTGGGTTTCCCGCGCACACCCTTCCTTACCGTCGCGGAAAATTTATCACTTTATCGACAGCCTCAGGGGCCTCGCTTTCAGCGAGGCCCCTTGCTTATGCCATATTCCGGTATTTTTTCAGCTGCTTTTCAAATTCCTCCGGCAGACCGCAGGTCAGCTCCACCAATTCTCCCGTGCGGGGATGGATAAATTTCAGCCCTACAGCGTGAAGGCACTGTCCCTGCAAACCGGGGACCGGTTTTTTGTTGCCGTATACGGTATCTCCCAAAATCGGATGGCCGATGTAGGCCATGTGCACCCGGATCTGGTGGGTGCGGCCCGTTTCCAGACGGCACTCTACATAATTCACACCGGGATAGCGCTCCAGCACCGTCCAATGGGTCACGGCGTTCCGTCCGCCGGCCACCACAGCCATTTTCTTCCGGTCTGCGGGACAGCGGCCGATGGGAGCGTTCACCGTCCCGGTATCCTCCCGAAGATTGCCGGTGACGATGCAGCGGTAGGTCCGGGCCAGCGTGTGATCCTGAAGCTGCTCCGCCAGCTTCACATGGGCGAAATTGTTTTTTGCGGCGATGATGAGACCGGAGGTGTCCCGGTCAATGCGGTGGACGATGCCGGGCCGCAGTTCTCCGTTGATCCCGGAAAGGCTGTCCCCGCAGTGATACAGCAGGGCGTTCACCAGTGTCCCGTCCGGGTGTCCCGGTGCGGGGTGGACTACCAGGCCCTTCGGTTTGTTCACCACGATGACATCCTCGTCCTCGTACACCACGTCCAGTGGGATATTTTGCGGCACAATATCCACCGCCTCCGGCTCCGGCAGTTCCACAGACACCGTTTCCCCGCCGGTCAGCCGGGTGTTTTTAGCAAGGGGTTTTCCCGCCGCCGTCACCCGGCCCTCCTCCATCAGCTTTTGAACGGCGGAGCGGGTCAGCTCCGTTTGCTCTGCCAGCCATGCATCCAGCCGTTTTCCGGCATCCTCACTGGCCGTTTGCAGGATCAGAGGCTCCATCCGTTTTCCTCCTGTCATGCTTTTCGTAGAGTAACACGTAGTAGATCGCGCCCAGAATAGCCCCGGACACGATGCACACATCCGCCACGTTGAACGTGGGATAGCTGGGCCAGAATTGGAAGTGGAGCATATCCACCACATAGCCCAGCCGCAGTCGGTCGATGATATTGCCGATGCCGCCGGAGAGAATCAGGCAGCAGGCGCAGATCCCCAGCGGGTGCCGGACGATCCTTCGGGCCAGCACCCACAGTACCATCGCCAAAATGACGCCGGTGACACCCAGCAGCAGCCACTTCTGCCCGGCAAAGCTGGACCACGCCGCGCCGTAGTTGTGGACCCGCATCAGTTCCAGAAATCCCGGAAACAAAGAAGTGGTCTCCCCCATCTGCAAATGGCCCACGACCCAGGCCTTGACCCACTGATCGGCGCCCAGCAGCGCCGCCCCCAGCAGGCCGAAAATCACATAGTACATAAACGCTCCTTTTTGCAAAGGCTTTTCCAAGCCCGTCTCGGTTTCAGAAATTGCTACCAGTATACACGAAGTCCGCCTAAAATGCAACGCCGGGGGAGCTATGCTCCTCCGGCGTGTGAAACTATCGATAAAGTGGTAGATCCTCCGTGACGGTAAGGTAGGGTAGCCGTTAGCGGCTCTGCCGCTTTACGGATGCTGCATACCCCTTGCGGGTAAAGGGTGTGTGCGGGACACCCAAGAAGGGATACACCGTCGGCTCAAGCCAAACAGCGGATACTGTGTATCCGCTGTTTGGGAGCCTTCCTCGAAACAGGCTCGCTGCATCCGCCACTGGCGGCGCTTCACCTGTTTCCCCGCACCATTGAAATCAAATATTTTCAGAACTTTAATAAAGTTCTGAAAATAAGAGCAGCGTGGCGAAAATATTTTCGCCACGCTGAACGCCAGGGGAGCATAGCTCCCCCGGCGTGTACTTTAGTCTTGATCCTCGGCGTCCACAGCCGGAACGTTCTCCGGCTGTTCATGGGTTTTCTCCCCGAACACCGTCAGGAAGGCGTCCCGCTCCATGGTCTCGTGCTCCAGCAGGTACTGGGCCACCTGCTCCAGCTTATCTCGCTGCGCTTCCAGAATATCCTGGCAGCGGCGGTAGGCGCCGTCCACCAGATCCTTGACCTCCTGATCGATCTGGGCGGCCACAGCCTCGGAATAGCCCCGGCTGTGTCCCATGGTGCGGCCGATGAACACCTCGTCATTGCCGCTGTCAAAGGACACCGTGCCCAGCCGCTCGCTCATGCCATATACCGTCACCATCTTCCGGGCGATGGCGGTGGCACGCTGGATGTCGTTGCTGGCGCCGGTGGAAATATCGTTGAGACACAGCTTTTCAGCCACACGGCCGCCCAGCAGACCCACGATCTGATCCTCCATGTAGTGCTTGGAAAGGTAAGAGCGGTCCTCCTCCGGCAGGGAAATGGTCATACCGCCGGCCATACCTCTGGGGACAATAGTGATCTGGCTCACCGGGTCCTGTCCCGGCAGCATGTGCATGACCACCGCATGGCCCGCCTCGTGATAGGCTGTCAGTTCCCGCTCGTGCTGGGGGATCACCCGGCTCTTTTTCTCCGGACCGGCGATGACCTTGATCTCCGCGTCCTTCAGATCCTGCATGGTGATGAAATGCTGGTCCTTCCGGGCTGCCAGCAGTGCGCCCTCGTTGATGAGGTTCTCCAGATCCGCGCCGGTAAAGCCCGCAGTGCCTTGAGCCAGCTTACGGAGACTCACATCCTCCGCAAGGGGTTTCCCCTTGGCGTGGACCTTCAGGATCTCCTCCCGGCCCTTGATGTCCGGCAGGCCCACATACACCTGACGGTCAAACCGGCCGGGCCGCAGCAATGCAGGGTCCAGCACGTCCGCCCGGTTGGTGGCGGCCAGAACCACCACGCCCTCGTTGGCGGCAAAGCCGTCCATCTCTACCAAAAGCTGGTTCAAGGTCTGCTCACGTTCGTCGTGACCGCCGCCCAGACCGGTGCCGCGCTGGCGGCCCACGGCGTCGATCTCGTCAATGAACACAATGGCGGGGGACTGCTTTTTCGCCTGCTCAAACAGGTCCCGGACACGGCTGGCGCCTACGCCCACATACAGTTCCACAAAGTCGGAACCGGAAATGGACAGGAAGCCCACGCCGGCCTCGCCGGCCACCGCCTTGGCAAGCAGCGTCTTGCCGGTGCCTGGAGGGCCCACCAGCAGCACGCCCTTGGGGATTCGGGCGCCCAGATCGATATACTTCTTTGGATTTTTTAGGAACTCCACGATCTCCCGGAGCTCCTCCTTTTCCTCGTCGGCTCCCGCCACATCGGCAAAGGTGACCTGCTTATCCTTTTCGCTGAGACCACGGATCTGTGCGGAGCCAAACTTTGCCATCCGGTCCGGCCCCATGCCTCCCTGTGCCCGGACGCTCATGAGGTACCACATACCGCCGAACATCAGCGCCATCATCAGATAGGGGAGCATGATCCCCAGCCAGTCAGTCCCCTCCGGAGGGGGATAGCTGTAAGATTTGATGATCCCTGCTGCTTTCTGCTCCTTTACCAGATCGTTGAGATCGCTGTAAAAGAGGGTATAGTCATGGATCCGGCAGCGGACCGGCTGGTCGCTGCCCTTGACCTGCAGCATCAGCGTGCTGGAATCCGTAAAGCGGAAGGCTTCCACCTTCTGCTGCTCAAAAAGCTGCACCATCTCATCATAGGTCATCTCATCCCGCTGATTGAGCTGGGTCAGCCAGCTGACACATAAAATCACGATCAGCATCAGCGGCAGAATGCTGATGCCGGGTCTTCTTTTTACCATACGGGGGATCCCCCCTTTCTGTATTATCGCCGCATACAGGCGGCTGCGGCGGTTCCCGCACCTGCCGGGAAGCGCCGGTCATGCTCAGGTGTTTTCGTAAACGGCGGGCTTCAGCACACCGATGTAAGGCAGATTCCGGTAAAGCTGGGCATAATCCAGACCGTAGCCCACCACGAATTCGTCCGGCACCACAAAGCCGGACAGATCCGCTTCCACCGCCTTTTCCCGGCGGGAGGGCTTATCCAGCAGCGTCACGATAGAGATGCTCTTGGCGCCCTTTGCCATCAGATAGCTTTTCAGGAAGGCCAAGGTATTGCCGGAGTCCAGAATATCCTCCACAATGACGATCTCCCGACCCGTGATGTCCTGCTGGAGATCATGGGTGATCTGCACCCGGCCGCTGGACACGGTGCCGTTCTGGTAAGAGCTGACGGCGATGAACTCCACGTCGCACATCAGCTGGGAAGCCCGCATCAGGTCCGCCATGAAAATGAAGGAGCCCTTCAGCACCCCCAGAAACAGGGGCCGATGCCCCTCATACCGCTTGTACAGCGCTTCACCCAGCTCCGCGATCCGGGTCTTCAGCTCCTCTTCCGTTACCAGAACCTTGAGAATGTCTTTCTCCATCTCACTATTCATTGTTGTTCTCCTCTGTCACTTTTAAAAATATCACCCGCACCGCCCGCTCATATCGGTCCGGCGCGAAATTTTCCTGAATAGGCAGCCCCGGCACCGCCACCGCGATGCCGTTCACCCGCAGGACCGGAAGCCGGTTCCGCTCCTGTGGGGAAATTCCCCGTTCTCCGCACAGGCGCTTGACAGTGCGGCCGTTCAGTCGGTCCTTGGAGTCCCAGGCCGTCACAGTCAGGTCGGCGGTCTCCGAGATGGAAATGAGAACACCCTCACCGGCCGACTCTGCCAGACTAACCTGCCACTGGCCGAATGTGACGGTCTCTCCCACGGTAACGGCCTGCACCGCCGGCGCAGACGCCGCCTTGAAAAAGCGCAGCGCCGCCGGCTCCCGGAGGACCGTGACGCCGTAGGGCATGGAAAGCTGGCCCCGGTCCAACGTCAAAACCGCCCGGATATGAGCGGCAGTCAAATCCTTTTCGTGGCCAGCCACTGCCGCCAGCACCGCCAGCACCAGCCGTCCCCGCAGGGCCTCCGGCGCGTCTTGCAGCACGGCGAGGGGGATCATTCCGGAAACGTTTGGGGTCACGGCGCATTGGGCCAGCAGTTTTCGACACGCAGCGTCCAGAGCCGCTTCATCTGCCGTCAGCAGCGATGCCGTGCGGTTCATGTTCTCCACAACTCTGGGATTCAGCTTCTTCAAAACCGGGAGCACCTGATGGCGCAGCACGTTCCGGGCCGCATCGTCCGTCCCATTGGTGGAATCCTCCACAAAGGGGATGCGGTGTTCTGCGGCGTAGGCCGCCAGCTCCGCCCGGGTCACACTCAGCAGCGGACGCAGGATACAGTCCCGCTTTTCCGGAATGCCAGTCAGCCCTTTCAGGCCCGTGCCCCGCAGCAGATTTAACAGCATGGTCTCTGCGCTGTCATCGGCGTGGTGGGCGGTCAGAATGCAGCCAAAGCCCTCCCGCCGCCGGGTCTCCTCCAAAAATTTATAGCGCAGCTGCCGGGCGGCTTCCTCAACGGTGCGCCCGGTTTTCTCCGCAAAGGCCCGGACATCGCCCCGGCCCGCGAAAAAAGGAATTTCACGGGCGGCGCACCAGTCCCGGACGAAGGCCTCGTCCCGGTCCGCCTCCGCCCCCCGGAGCTGGTGATTGAAATGGGCGGCGGCTACCCGCCGTCCCTGCTTCTGTCCCTGCCGGACCGTCATTTCCAACAGGCACATGGAGTCCAGTCCGCCGGACACGGCGCACAGTGCGCCGCCCTCCGGCAGGCCCACCGCCGTCAGAGGATCAGTCATCCTCATCATAGCGGTTTTCCAGCGTGGCAAAGGTGGTGTACTCCGGCATCCACCGCAGTTCCACCTTGCCGGTCTCGCCGTGACGGTTTTTCGCTACGATACACTCGGCAATATTCCGCTTTTCGGAATCCTCGTTATAGTAATCGTCACGGTACAGGAACATTACGATGTCGGCATCCTGCTCGATGGCGCCGGATTCACGGAGGTCCGACAGCATGGGCCGTTTATCGTCCCGCTTCTCGTTAGCACGGGACAACTGGCTCAGACAGATCACCGGCACATTCAGTTCCTTGGCCATGACCTTCAGCATACGGGACATTTCACTGACCACCTGCTGACGGTTCTCGCCGCTGCGTCCACCGGATGCGGAGGTCATCAACTGTAAATAGTCGATGACTACCAGGCCCAAGCTGTCGATCCGGCGGCATTTGGCGTTCATATCCGCCACGCTCAGCATGGGGTTATCGTCAATACGGATATCCACTCTATTCAATACGCCGGCAGCGGCGGCGATCTTCTCCCAGTCCGTCTCCCGCAGAGAGCCGGTAACAAGCCGGGTGTTCTCCACACAGGCTTCGGAGCTGAGAAGCCGGGTCGCCAGCTGCTCCCGGGACATTTCCAGCGAAAACATGGCCACGGTCTTTTTCTCAGACTTCGCCACATTCAGTGCTACGTTCAGTGCAAAGGAGGTTTTGCCCATACCGGGACGGGCCGCCAGCAGGATCAGGTCCGATTTATTCAGGCCGCTGATCTTCCGGTCCACAGCGGACAAGCCGGTGGACAGGCCCGGAAGTCGGCTTTCGCTCTCGCTCATCTCGTTGAGCCGGTCCAGCACATCTGGCAGCACCATCCGCAGAGGCACCATATCCTGCGCGCTCTGGCCGCGGCGGACGGCGTAGATCTTCTGCTCGGCAGCTTCCAGAATGGCAGCGGCTTCTCCGATGCCCTCCTGCACCAGCACCGTGATCTCCCCCGCCGCCTGAGCAACGCCCCGCAGCAGAGCCTTATCCCGAACGATGGCCACATACTCCATCACGTTGGCGCTGGTGGGGGTGATCTCCATGAGCTGCGCCAGATAGGAGCGGGTGGTATTTTCGTCATAAGTCCCGGCCTTTTGCATCTCCTCGCAGACGGTGATGCCGTCAATAGGCCGGGCGTAGGTGAACATGGTGTAGATGGTCTCAAAAATCTCCCGGTTCTGCCGCAGGTAGAAGTCCGAGGGCACCAGCTTATCCATCACGTCCTTGACGCAGCCCTCGTCGATGAGCATGGAGCCTAAAACGGCCTGCTCGCCCTCCAACGAATGGGGCATCTGCCGCAGCAGAAGATCTTCGTTAGCCATGGAACTCTCCTTCCCGCTTCTCCGGAAGCGCAAGTTAGACATTCAGACATGCAATCATTTTTGTCAGGGCGTCCCCCAGGGGAGCCTCTCTTGCCCCTGCGGGGCAATTCACCTTCTGTACCTGGCAAAAACACATTGACTCAGCTGCCTTGGGCAGCGTTCACCAGTGAGCGGATCTCACTGGTGCGGGGTTTACTCAAGGGGAAACCGCCGCAGCGCCGCCAGTGGCGGAATAAACAAGGCTGTTTCGAGGATGCGGCACGATTTGCAGTCTTATCATAAAGACTGCAAATCGTATTGCCGCGACGGTGTATCCTGATCCCCCTTGAATTAGTCTTACTTCTCCTCGCAAACGGTGACGTACACGGTACCGCTGACCTCAAAGCCCAGCTTGGCCTTCACCTGATAGCTGCCGTAGGCCTTGATCGGCTCATCCAGTACGATCTTCTGCTTGGGAATATCCACGCCGTACTGGGCCTTCAGGCCCTCGGAGATCTCCTTGTTGGTCACGGCGCCGAACAGCTTGCCGCCGTTGCCGGCCTTGGCGCTGAGCTTCACGGGGCAGTTCTGGAGCTTCCCGGCGATCTCCTGCGCCTCAGCCTTCAGCCGGGCTTCCTCGGCCTTGCGGGCCTTCTCTTTCAGGTTCATGGTGTTGATGGCGTCCGCCGTGGCAGGCACCGCCAGCTTTCTGGGCAGAAGGAAGTTCCGGCCGTAGCCCTCGGAAACCTCGATCATCTCGCCCTTCTTGCCCTGACCCTTCACGTCCTGCTGTAAAATCACTTTCATGTTATATATCCTCACTTTCCGAATGTTCTGAATGAATTTGCTTTTTCAATTCCTGAAGCTCCGCTTCCAGCGCTTCGACCTTTTGTGCCGTGCTGCTCCATGCGCAGACAGCAATCGCCAGAATCAGCGCGATCACAGCGCCTGCCCGATAGATGCCGGTACCTCTGAGATCAAACAGCATCCACCCGCCGAAGAAGATAAATACCTCCATCAGGATCAGGCAGACCGCATACGCCTTCAAAAACGCCTTCATAGGCCGCCTCACTTTTCAAAGTATGCGTCCAAGACCCCAATCAACTGCTGACGGACGCTCTCCGGGTCCGTGTCCTCGATCCGTGCGCCTGCGGTGGTAGAGTTGCCGCCGCCGCCCAAGGCCTCCAGAATCACCTGCACGTTGATCTCGCCCAGAGACCGGGCTGACATCAGCACCGCTCCCTCGGCGGCGTAGATCACGAAGGAAGCCTGAACGCCCTTCAGGGTCAGCAGATCGTCCGCCGCCTGAGCCGCTGCAACGCGGTCCACGCCCGGCTCCTCCACCACGGAGACCGCGATGTTGCTCCGGTACATCTCCGCGCGGCGGATGATGTCGTATTTCGTGACCATATCCTTCAAATCGCCTTGGAACAGCCGCTGGACCTCCGCCGTATCCGCACCGGAACGCCGCAGGAAGGCCGCCGCCTCAAAGGTGCGGCCGCCGGTCCGCTGGGTGAAATGCTTGGTATCCAGCACGATACCTGCCAGCAGCGCCCCTGCTTCCTCCCGCAGAAGATCGGTGGGCTCCACCAGATATTGCAGCAGCTCCGTCACCAGTTCGCTGGCGGACGAGGCGTAAGGCTCGTGGAAGTTGAAGGCAGCGTTTTCGATATAAGTCGCTGCCCGGCGGTGATGATCAATGACCGCCACCCGGTTGCAGGATTCCAAAAGCTGTGGATTTTCCACCATGTCCGGACGGTTGGTATCCACCACCACCAGAAGCGTGTCGGCCCGCATCTGCAAAAATGCCTCAGCAGGGGTAAGGAACACGCCGCTGTACTCCGGCAGTGCGTCCAGCCGGGCGATCAGGGTCTCGGCCGCGGTGTGCTCCCGGTCAATGACGATCCGTGCCTGCTTTCCACGCTTCCGGGCGGCGCAGCAGATACCCGCGGCAGCGCCCACGGCGTCCATATCCGCAAAGGAGTGGCCCATGATGTAGACCTCTCCCGCGTCTGCGATCAGCTCCCGGAAGGCGTTGGCCATCACGCGGGATTTCACTTTGGTCCGCTTCTCCGTGGCCTTGGTACGGCCGCCGTAGAAGGCGAAGTCCACCTGATTCCGCACCACCGCCTGATCGCCGCCCCGGCTCAGTGCCATTTCCAGCGAGAGCTTGGCGTTTTTGTACAGCTCCGGGATACTGGGAGAATCCTTGCCGATGCCGATGGACAAGGTTGGGTGGATATTCTCCGCCACGCGGATCGCCCGGACAGTGTCCAGAATGGAGAACTTTTCGTCTACAAAATGCTGAAAATACTGTTCTTCAAACAGGAACAGGTAATGGTTCCGGTCCGTTTTCAGCAGGATGCCCTGGCCTGCGTTGGCCCAGGTCTGCAATTTTTCGTCGATCTGCGCCAGGACCGCGCTGCGCTGGGTATCCTCGCAGGCCTTCATCAGGTCCTCGTAGTTGTCCAGCATCAGGATCGCCGCCACCGGGCGGCTGGCCTCGTAGACCTCTCTTAGATGATCGGCCTCCGTAGTCTCCACCCAGTAGGTGGTAGCCACCAGGCTCTGCACGCCGGTGCGGTTCCGGGAGCGCACCAGACTGCCGTAGACCCGGAAACGGTGATTGTTCAGCTCCACCCGCTCCGGGCTTTCCTGCTTTCCGCTCAGCAGCCACTGGACCTGAAAATCCGGTACAGCCTCGGAAAGCCGCATCTCAAAGAGATGCTCCCGGACGCCGGCCAGCTGCAAAAAGCTCTCGTTGCTCCAGATGATCTCCCCCGTATCCGGCCGGAACACCAGCGTGGGCAGAGGGGAGTTGATGAGGGTGGACTTACTGGCGGTGTCCACACTGCCTGTGACAGAGTCGATGTACTGCAAAACGCCCTGCCGCCGCTTCTGATTGCTCTGCCGGAAATAGAAGTACAGCAGAACGGTCAGAGTTCCCTCAGCCAAGGCCAGCTGCCAGTTGACCGGGATGGCCGCCACGGCAAAGAGCAACATAACGGCGAAATAAAATTTTAAATTCGGCTCCAACAGGCGGGAGAGTTTCTTATTGCTCATTCCTTACCTCATTCTCCGATGGGGCAGGCTGGCCTGTCCCTCAGAAATCATGAAATTCATCCGATAGGTTTTTTTATTATATCAGTTTACCGGCAAATACACAATGGTATTTCTACTGAAATCTTGCGAAAACAGGCGACAGGCGGGGTGGATACGCCCGATGGCGGAAACGCCCCGCTGCCCCGTGGGGCAGCAGGACGTTTTTTTAAGTGGATTCCTTTTCATGGAGTCTGATCCAAAGGGTATGGGCCACATTTTGCGGCAGCACCGCCGCCAGTGCCGTCTCGTCCGCCTCCCGGATGGCCTTCACCGTGCCGAAATGCTTCCGCAGCTCCGCCTGCCGCTTGGGGCCCAGACCGGGAACGCCGTCCAGTGCGGAGCGCATGGCGCTCTTGGTATGGTGCTGGTGGTGATAGGTGATGGCGAAACGGTGGGTCTCCTCCTGGATCTGGCCGATGAGTGAAAACACCGCTTGATCATTCACAATGCCGATCTCCCGCCCCTCCGGGGTGACCAGCGCCCGGGTGCGGTGGCGGTCATCCTTCACCATGCCGAAGATGGGCACCGTGCAGCCGAATTGCTCCGCCACCTCCCGGACGGCGTCGGCATGGGTCACGCCGCCGTCGATCAAAAACACATCCGGCAAGGGCAGAAACTTTTCGTCCCCGTCCGCCGCCCTTTGCAGCCGCCGCCGCAGGACCTCCCGCATGGAGCCGTAGTCATCGGGATGGCCACCAGTCAGCTCCTTGATCTGAAACCGGCGATAGGCGGATTTCAAAGGCTTCGCCCCCTGATAGACCACCATGGACGCCACAATGTCGCTGGCGCCGGTGTTGGAAATATCGAAAGACTCCATCCGTCTGGGCGGCTGGGGCAGGTTCAGCATTTTTTGCAGGGCTTCCAGCGTATACGCCGTTTTTTCCTCGGCGGTGGTGGCCCGCCGGACCTCCTCCTGTGCGTTGCGGACCGCCATATCCGCCAGTGTGGACTTCTCTCCCCGCTGGGGCACATGGACCCAGACCTTATGCCCCGCCCGCTGGGTCAGGGCCTCGGACAGTTCCTCGCAGTCCCCCGTGTCCACGCAGAGCAAGATCTCATGGGGCAGAATGGCCCGCGGCAGATAATACTGGGCCGTGACCGCCGCCAGCAGCTCCGCCGCCGATTCCTCCATAGGCGCGGTCAGCAGTTCCGTCTCCCGGCCCACCAGATCGCCGTTTTCCATGTGAAGAACGGCATAGCCGCTCTTGCCCGCCCCCCGGAACACGCCCCACACGTCCGTATCGGCGCACAGTCCCGCGATGACGGTCTGCTTTTTGCTCAGGGCGCTGATGGCTTGGATACGGTCTCTCAGCTGGGCCGCCTGCTCAAACCGCAGGGCCTCCGCCTCCGCTTCCATCTCGGCGGTCATGTCCCGGAGGAGCTGCTTGGAGCGTCCCTCCAACAACTGGGCCGCCTGCTCCATCCGGCGGTCATATTCCGCCTCTGGCATCTCCGGGCGGCAGAACCCGTCGCACCGGCCCATGTGGAAATTCAGGCAGGGCCGCTCCGCGCCGATGTCCCGCGGAAACTGTCGGCGGCAGGTGGGCAGGCGCAAAGCCTGACATACCGCATCCACTGCCTGACGGGTCTCGTACCGCCCGCCAAAGGGACCGAAGTACTTCGCGCCGTCATTGGCGGGTCGATTCACCAGAGTGAATTTCGGATACCGCCCCCGGCTGAGGCGCACCAGCGGATAGCCCTTGTCATCCTTCAGCAGGATGTTGTACCGGGGCATATGCCGCTTGATGAGGGAGTTTTCCAGCACCAGCGCCTCAAATTCACTGGTAACGAAGATCGTATCGAAATGATCTACCTGACTGACCATCTGCCGGGTCTTGACACTGTGGGCCGCGCTGTCCTGAAAATACTGGCTCACCCGATTTTTCAGTTTTTTCGCCTTGCCCACATAGATGACCTTCCCGGTCTTGTCCATCATCAGATAGACGCCGGGCTGTAAGGGCAGATCGTTGGCCTTTTCCCGCAGCTCGTCCTTTGTCATGATTTCGCCTCCTATCCGGCCTAAGAACAAAAGAGCATCACTTTACAGTGATGCTCTTGTTTGGTGCGCGAGGCGGGACTTGAACCCGCACGTCCGTAACGGACACTAGAACCTGAATCTAGCGAGTCTGCCAATTCCACCACTCGCGCATATCAATATGAAGTTAATCCCCGAAGGGTGCCCATCGGAAGAAACTCCGATGGGGCTTTCTGGTGCGCGAGGCGGGACTTGAACCCGCACGTCCGTAACGGACACTAGAACCTGAATCTAGCGAGTCTGCCAATTCCACCACTCGCGCGCATAAGCAATCTTTCCGGAGAGAAAACTGGTGCGGCTGACGGGACTTGAACCCACACGTCGAATCGACACCAGCACCTCAAGCTGGCCTGTCTACCAGTTCCAGCACAGCCGCAAACAAATACCGCCTAAAAAAGACTGCTTGATTATTATAGCCATTCGTATCCATAATGTCAACCAGAATTTGCGGTTTTTCTAAAAAAATTTTCCGGGCGGCAAAACCGCCCGGAAAAGCCGGGTCTCAGAGCTGGGACAAAACCTCGCCGATGGGGTCCGTAATGACCAGCCCCGCCGCCAGATCCCTGGCCACCGGGGATTTGTTGATGAGGGCCAGCCGGTCTCCACGGAAATAGTTGATAAGTCCCGCCGCGGGCCACACATTCAGGGAGGTGCCGCCCACGATCAGCAGATCCGCCTGCGCGATAGCGTTCACCGCGCCGTCGATGACCCGGTCATTCAGGGCCTCCTCATAGAGCACCACGTCCGGCTTGATGACGCCGCCGCAATCGCACCGGGGAACTCCTGTGGTGTGGAGGATGTGATCCAGATCGTAGAATTTTCCACATTTTTCGCAGTAATTCCTGTGTACGCTGCCGTGCAGCTCATAGACCTGTTTGCTGCCAGCGGCCTGATGAAGTCCGTCGATGTTCTGGGTCACCACTGCCAGCAGCTTCCCCTCCCGCTCCCATTCCGCCAGCTTTTTGTGGGCGGCGTTGGGCTTTGCGTCAGGGCAAAGCATTTTCGCCCGGTAAAAGCGGAAAAATTCTTCGGGATTGCTTTTATAAAACGTATGGCTTAAAATAGTCTCCGGAGGGTATTTCCACTCCTGATGGTACAATCCGCCGGTGCTGCGGAAATCCGGGATCCCGGACTCCGTGGACACTCCGGCTCCGCCGAAAAAGACGATTTTCCGGGCCGCGTCGGTCCATTCCTTTAATGTTCTGACCGCATCCGTCATAAAACTACCCCTCCAGTCTGTATAATAAGGAAGTTATCTATGAACATTCAGATCTTCGGCTCCTCCAAATCCTTCGACACGAAGAAGGCGGAGCGCTGGTTCAAGGAGCGCCGTATCAAATATCAGTATATCGACGTTCCCTCAAAGGGATTATCTCCCCGGGAGTACCAATCCGTCAAGCAAAAAGTTGGCTTTAAGGCGCTGGTGAATACAAAATGCCGGGCGTACGAGGAGCTTTACATGGCCTATATTACCCCGGACGCCCAAGAGGAAAAGCTGCTTGAATATCCAGAGCTGTTCAACACCCCCATTGTCCGCAATGGCAAGGAAGCCACTGTGGGCTACTGCCCGGACGTCTGGGCCAAATGGGAGTAAAATCTTCCCGGAGGGAGACACTGCTATGTGGGACAACACCCTGCCGAAAAACCGTTTTCTCCGCTTCTGTGTACTGATGGCCCATCGCTGCGGGCGGCATAACGTGGCCATGCAGAGCGCGGCGCTGGCCTTTTACCTGCTGTTCATGATCTTTCCCTTCCTCATTTTCATCAGCGCCCTGCTGGGTCTGCTGGATCTGAACATCACCGGCATGATGACCGTCCTCTCGGATTTTCTGCCGGAGGAAGTGGGGGACCTGCTCCGGATGTACTTCACTTACGTCACCGACAATCCCAGCCCCCAACTCATGGTATTCGGTCTGGTCTTTTCCATCTACTTCCCCATGCGGGCCACCAACTCTCTGATGGCCGCCGTGCGGACAGCCTACCATTTAGGCCCGCCCAAGGGCTTTATCACCCAATGGATCAAGGTGCTGCTCTATACCGTGACCCTCATTGTCACCATCGCCCTGACCCTGTCTCTGATGACCTTCGGAGAGCGGGCGCTGTGGTACGCCGTGGAGCATTTTCACCTGCCGGAATTTCTGGCGAAGCTGTGGGTAACGCTGCGGTTCCCCGTAGCCGGGGCCGTCAGCTTTCTGGCACTGTTCCTGCTCTATGCCCTGGCCCAGGATACCATCCAACCCCTGAAAAATATCTGTCCCGGCGTTCTGTTCTCTCTGGCAGCGTGGATGGCGTTCAGCTGGCTCTATTCCTACTATGCCAACCACTTCTCCCACTACTCTGTGCTCTATGGCTCCATCGGCGCCGTCATTGTGGTGCTGATCTGGCTGAACCTCTCGGCATTCACATTGATTCTGGGTGCGGAGATGAACGGTGTGCTCATCAGTATGCGGAAGGACCGTCTGGAGCAGGACACCAATGTACCCAAGGCATAAATCGTCTGTCAAATCTCAGCCGCGGCCTCGCTGCGGGAAAGGAAGCTGTTTTATGGATACAAAATTGCAGGAATATGCAAAATTACTGATCGAAGTAGGCCTGAATGTTCAAAAGGGCCAGACTCTCATCATTTCATCGCCGGTGGAGTGCGCCTCCTTCGCCCGGCTGTGTGCTGACGCGGCCTATGACGCAGGCTGCCGGGAGGTCATCATGAACTGGAGTGACGACTATCTCAGCCGGCAGAAGTTCCTCCGGGCGGACGCCTCCGTTTTCGATGACACGCCGGAGTGGCGCGAAAAGTTTTTCACCAGCTATGCGGAAATGGGAGCCGCCTATCTGGCCATTGCCGCCAGCGATCCGGAAACGCTGAAGGGCGTGGACCCCGACCGGCTGGTCCGGTCTCAGAAGTCCGGTTCCGTGCTCCGCAAGACCTTTGACCGGCTCCAGATGAGCAACGGCTTCCCTTGGTGCATCGCCTCGGTGCCCATCCCCTCCTGGGCCGCCACCGTGTTTCCGGAACTGCCAGAGGATCGGGCCATGGAAAAGCTGTGGGATGCCATTCTCCGCTCCGTCCGCATTCAGGGAGACGGCACCGCCGTTTCCGCCTGGCGTCAGCATTTGGATACCCTGGGCCGCCGGAAGGACCTGCTGAACAAGTACCACTTCAAATACCTGCACTACACCAATTCTCTGGGCACTGACCTCACCATCCAGCTGCCGGAGGACCATCTCTGGGCCGCCGGCAACTCCGTGATGAAAAACGGGGTGGAGTTCGTGGCCAACATGCCCACGGAGGAAATCTTCACCGCCCCTTTGAAAACCGGCATTAACGGCGTGGTCTATTCCGCCATGCCTCTGGTGGACAGCGGCAACATCATCGACAAGTTCTACTTCATCATCCGGGACGGCAAGATTGTTGAGGCTCACGCCGAAAAGGGTGAGGAATTCCTGAAAGCCGCCATCAGTGTGGACGAAGGCGCCAGCTACTTCGGAGAAGTGGCTCTGGTCCCCTATGACAGCCCCATCTCCAACCAGAAGATCCTGTTCTACAACACCCTGTTTGACGAAAACGCTTCCTGCCATCTGGCCTTCGGCGAGGCATATCCCGAGTGCATTGAAGGCGGCGAGTCCATGACCCGGGAGGAGGTGCAGGCCCACGGCCTGAACTATTCGCTGACCCATGTGGACTTCATGGTTGGCACCGCCGACCTCTCCATCGTGGGCACCACCCATGACGGCCGGGAGATCCCCGTCTTTATCAACGGAAACTTTGCCATCTGATGCGGCAGACCTAACAAGAAAGAGAGAATTATATGATCACAAAACCGAAATTTGACGAATCCGTTTTTGTCTGCCCCGGTGCCGCCATCGTGGGGGACGTGACCCTGGGAAAGAATGTCAACGTGTGGTACAATGCCGTCCTCCGCGGAGATGACGGCGCCATCAAAGTGGGCGACAACACCAACGTTCAGGACTGCGCGGTGCTGCACGAGGAGACCACGGTCGGTTCCGGCTGCACCATCGGCCACGGGGCCATTGTCCACGGCTGCACCGTGGGCGACAACGTGCTCATCGGCATGGGCGCCACCGTTCTCAACGGTGCAAAGATCGGCAATAACTGCATTATAGGCGCCGGGGCACTGGTCACCGGCAAAATGGACGCTCCCGCCGGTTCCATGATCCTGGGCAGCCCCGCCAAGGTGGTCCGTCCCCTGACGGAGGCCGAGATCGAGAGCAACCGGGAATCCGCCCGGGAATACTGTCATCAGGCAGGCCGGTACCGCGAGGACTGATTTGCGCCAAAAATAGGAAAAACGCTGAAAGAAGCCCGGAATTTCACACTTCTTTCGGCGCTTTGCCGCTTGCAACCAAACCGTTGTACGCATATACTTGCTCCGATATTAAACGATTACTTCCAAAACAAGGAGCAATTTATATGTCATTGCAGGTTTCGCCTCAGACCAAACGGGTCTTTCACCTCTCGCTGCCCATCTTCGCGGAGCTTCTCTTACAGCTTCTGGTGGGCAATATGGACCAATTCATGATCTCCCACTTCGGCTCCGCCGCCGTGGCCGCCATCGGCAACGGCAATCAGGTGATGAACGTGGTCATCATCGTGCTCACCACCATGAGCACCGCCGCCACCATTCTCCTGACCCAGCACATCGGCGCGGGCCGGGTCGGCGAGGAATGCAGCGAGATCGTCACCGTGGCCGTTACGGTCAGCGCCGTATTCAGCTTTCTGGTGGGCCTGTTTTTGCTTTTAGAGCCGGAACTGGTCTTTCAGCTCCTGCGGACGCCGGAGGACGCCTTTGACGGTGCCTGTCTTTACACCCGCATCGTAGGCGGTACGGTACTGCTTCAGGGGCTGTATATCCAGCTCTGCGCCGTACTGCGGAGCTACACCCTGCTGAAAGAGGTGGTGGTGCTCTCCGTTTCCATGAACCTTCTGAATGTGGCAGGCAACGCCATTCTGATCAACGGCTTCTTCGGCTTCCCGCAAATGGGCGTGGCTGGCGCCGCCGTATCCACCGTGATCTCCAAGGCTGTGGGCCTGACGCTGGCCTGCATCACCCTGAAACGCAAATGCACCGTCCGTTTTTCCCTGCAATATCTGCACCCCTTCCCCGCAAAGACCTTCCGCGCCCTGCTGGGCATCGCCCTGCCCTCCGGTACGGAGGCCCTGTCCTACAACGTATCCCAGACCTTCATCCTCCGCTTCATCAATCTGATGGGTGCGGCGGTGGTCAGCGCCAAGGTCTATGGCAGTATGCTGGCCAACGTGGCCTATGTGTACTCCATCGCCGTGGGGCAGGCCACCCAGATCATTCTGGGCTACATGATCGGCGGCCGGAAGCTGGACGAGGTCAGCGGCCGTGTCTGGTCCACCATCCGCATCGCGCTGGCTGCCTCCGAGCTGCTGACACTGCTGATTCTCATTTTCTGCGATCCCATTTACAGCATCTTCACCGATGATCCTGTGATCCACGCGCTGGGCCGGCAGATCCTTTATGTGGAGTTCGGCCTGGAGATCGGGCGGTCCATCAATATCGTCATGACCCGCTGCCTCACCACCGCCGGAGATGTCTGGTACCCTGTGGGCGTGGGCATTTTCAGCATGTGGATTGTGGCCGTAGGCGGAAGCTGGCTGCTGGGACACGCGCTGAACTGGGGTCTTGTGGGCATCTGGATTGCCATGGCCTGTGACGAGTGTCTCCGGGGTGCGCTGTTTACGATCCGTTTCCGGAGCGGCAAGTGGAAGGAAACCCGGCTGGTGTCTGATTCAACGAAAGGAACCTGACATATGGAATTCAACAAGCAGACCGTGAAAGCCCTGTTGGGCGTTGTCTGCGGCGGCATCGCCTTCGCCGCGGCGCTGCTGCATCTGGATGTGGTGGCAGGCGCCGCCGGGTGGCTGCTGGGCATTTTGTCCCCGCTGCTGCTGGGCTGTGCCATCGCCTTTATTCTCAATGTCCCCATGCGGGCGATGGAGCGCTGCCTGTTTCCCCACGCAAAAAAAGCCAATAAGCTCCGCCGCCCGCTGGCGCTGCTGCTCACCGTTGCGGCAGTCTCCGCAGTGCTGGCGCTGGCGGGAATGGTGATCGTCCCCGGCGTGAGGGACGCTGTCACCTCTATCGCGGCGCAGGTACCGGAAGCCTTTGAGCGCTTGCAGGAAAGCGCCGCCCGCTTTCAGGAATACCTGCCCCTTCTGGCAAACCAGATCGAAGGGCTGTCTATCGACTGGGCCAGTCTTTCCCAGAAGGCCGTGGGGCTGGTCCAGAACTGGGGCAAGGGCCTTCTGATCTCCGGCGGTGGGCTGGTCAGCGGCATCGTCAGCGGCGTCACAACCTTTTTCATCGGCCTGATCTTTTCTCTGTACATCCTGCTGCAAAAGGAAAAACTGGCCCGGCAGGGCCGTCAGCTTTGCTACGCCTTTTTACCGGAAGCCGCCGCGGATCAGCTTCTGAATATTCTGCGGCTCAGTGAGCGGACCTTTTCCAGCTTTCTCTCCGGTCAATGTCTGGAGGCCGTGATCCTGGGCACCATGTTTTTTGTATCCATGACCCTGCTCCATTTTCCCTACGCACTGCTGGTGGGCGTTCTGATCGCTCTGACCGCTCTGATTCCCATTGTAGGGGCGTTCATCGGCTGCGCCGTGGGTGCGCTGCTGATGCTGGTGAACGATCCCTGGCAGGCGCTGTGGTTCATCGTCCTGTTTCTGGTGCTCCAGCAGATCGAGGGCAACCTCATCTATCCCCATGTGGTGGGCTCCTCCGTGGGACTGCCCTCCATCTGGGTGCTGGCAGCCGTGACGGTGGGCGGCAGTCTCATGGGCATCCTGGGGATGCTGGTGTTTATCCCCCTGTGCAGCGTACTGTACGCCCTGCTGCGGCAGCTCACGGTCCATCGGCTGAAGCAACGGCGCGTCCCCGCCGAAAAATGGCGGGAACCGCCGAAGAAATAGGAAACAGTTTCATATAACCGAAGAAAGCCAAGCCGCGAATGCGGCTTGGCTTTCTTCGGTTTTGCGGAACATAGCCGGATACCGTGCACGAGGGGACACCATCGTTCCGTCTGACGATTCAGATTCGTCAATTTCCCTCATCTATGATCGCTTTCCACCGGCGGTACTCCGGGGTTTCATCCCACTCCAGCGCCCTAGCTATATAGAACTCTGCAAGCTCAAAAGACGCGGGCGGCGTCAATGCGATAAAAAGATAATACGCCATCAAAAACGCACAGTAGGCAGCGGTTTTCATGCGTTCTTTCCCTTGAAGCCTATGCAGTGACGCCTCCAAAACGAAGAACAGGTTGAGCCGGTCTACTTCACTTGCGTCCGCATAAAAGCAATTCAGGTCATCCTGCGTGAGTCCCAATAGGACTTCCTCTTCAAAATACGGATGCCCGAAATCGATCGTTATCTTCACAGAATTTGCCTCCATGGGGCCGTTCCGCCAGCTTTCCCGCTATTTCAACTGGTCCAGCGTGAGGGAAAAGCTGGGCATGAAGGTCTCCAGAAAATACGTCACCTCCGGCAGCTCGTATTCCTCCAGCGCCGCGCGGGTCTGGGCGGCGGCGTCCCGGAACTCGCTGTTCCCGGCCTTCAATTCCTCCACGCATTTGATGTAGGCGGACAGCTTGTCCGCCGCCTTCACCAGCCGCTCCGTCTCCGGGTCCGTCACCGTGAGGATGGAGGCGTACACCGGCTGAAATTCCTCCGGCAGCATATGCAGCAGCTTTTCCTCCGCCACCGCTTCCACCTCCTTGTAGGCTTTGCGGATGGCAGGGTTGTCATACTTGATGGGCGTAGGCATATCGCCGGTCAGGATCTCGCTGGCGTCATGATACAGCGCCGCCACCGCCACCGCTCCGGCGTCCGCATGGCCGCCGAACTTCTCATTGCGGATCACCGCTAGGGCGTGGGCCAGCACCGCCACCTGGTGGCTGTGCTCCTGCACGTTTTCCGGGGCCGTGTTCCGCATCAGCGCCCAGCGTTGGATGAAGCGCATCCGGGAGAGATAGGCGAAAAAGTGACTGCCGATCCTCATGTTTCTGCCTCCTGTTCCACGATTTCTCCCAACAGGGCCTCGCCGTCCACATCGGTGATCCGCACGGTCCGCAGTGCATTATGCAGCTCCGCACCGTCCACCAAAACTTCCATATAGTTCGGGGCGTGGCCGAAGAATTTCCCGTTTTTCGGCTGCTCAAACAGCACCGGATACGTCCGGCCCACGCAGCCCTCCAAATAGCTCCTGTGCATTTCCTCCGCCACCGCCGCCGCCCGGCGGGCCCGCTCCTCCTTGACAGCCTTGGGTACCTGTTCCATCTTGGCCGCCGGGGTGCCGGGACGGATGGAGTAGGGAAAAATGTGCATCTGGGCAAAGCGGCACTTCCGGATGAAGTCTAAGGTCTGAGCGACCTCCTCCTCTGTTTCCTCCGGGAAGCCGGTGATGAGGTCCGTGGTAACGGCGGGGCGGTCAAACCAGCGGTTCAGCAGTTCCACGGATTCCAGATACCGGGCGGTATCGTACTTCCGGTTCATCCGCTTCAAGGTGGCATCGCACCCGCTCTGCATAGACAGGTGGAACTGGGGGCACAAGTTCGGCAGCGCCGCCGCCCGGCGGCAGAAGTCCTCCGTCACAGTGCGGGGCTCCAGACTGCCCAGCCGCAGGCGCACCTCCGGCGCCGCGGCGGACAGGGCCTCCAGCAGGTCGATAAGGCTTTGGCCGTTTTTGAAGTCATGGCCCCAGGAGGAGATCTCGATGCCTGTCAGCACGATCTCCCGGTAACCCTCTGCTGCCAGCTGCCGCGTCTGCCCCACCGCCTGTTCCAGCGAAAGGGAGCGCACTGGTCCCCGGGCATAGGGGATGATACAGTAGGTGCAGAAGTTCACGCAGCCGTCCTCGATTTTCAGCATGGCGCGGGTGCGGCCTTCCATGCCACCGGCAGGCAGCACCTCAAACACCCGCCGCTCAAAGGACTTGTCAATGGCCTCCAGATTTTTCTTTCCGGCGGCAGCCTCCTCAAGCAAGGAAACGAACCCCTCCCGGTCACCGGTACCGGCGATGAGATCCACCCCCAGCTTCCGCACATCCTCCGGATGGGTCTGGGGATAGCAGCCGCACACCGCCACCACCGCCGCCGGGTGCAGCTTCTGTACCCGGTGGATCACCTGCCGGGACTTCTGGTCGCTGACGGCGGTGACAGAGCAGGTATTCACCACATAGGCGTCGGCCTCGTCGGAAAATTCCACCACCTGATGTCCTTTTGCCCGGAGGGTCTGCTCCATAGCCTGCGTCTCATATTGATTCACCTTGCAGCCAAGGGTGTAAATGGCAACTTTCATAGGTTCTCCTTGCGTTTTCAGAATCGTTCTTATATAATGAATAATTACGCTATTGAAAGAGATTTCCGGGGGGATTCCCGTGATTTCCCTCCCATTATACGTTTATTTTCGGAATAGGGCAAGAGGAGGATTTTTTATGATCTATCTGGACCACGCCGCCACCACGCCGGTCCCCAAGGCTGTGGCGGACGCCATGTACACCGTGCTGACAGAACAGTACGCCAACCCCAACGCACAATATCCCTTCGGACAGGAAATGCGCCGCAGCGTGGAGGATTGGCGGGCTGTGATTGCCAAAGCCGTAGGCTGCGAAGCAAACCAGCTTTTCTTTACCTCCTGCGGCACCGAGGGTGACAACTGGGCCATCCGGGCCGCCTGCTGGCAGAACCGCCATGTGGGCCGCCACATCGTCACCACCGCCGTGGAGCACCACGCCGTCCTCAACTGCTGCCAGCAGCTGGAGCAGGAGGGCTGGGAGGTCACGACCATCCTGCCGGATCAAAACGGCGACATTTCCGCCGAAGCCGTTCTGTCGGCGGTGCGGCCGGACACGGCGCTGGTGTCCGTGATGATGGTGAACAACGAGCTGGGCAGCATCTATCCCATTGCAGACATCGCCAAGGGTTTGAAGGCCGTCAACGAAAAAACCCTGCTCCACACCGACGCGGTCCAAGGCTTTTTGAAAGTCCCCTTCTCTGCCAAAGCTCTGGGAGCGGACTTCATCGCCATCTCCGGTCACAAGGTCGGCGCCCCCAAGGGCATCGGCGCTCTTTATATCGGCCCCCGGGTGCGGAATCCCCGGCCCCTGCTGCCCGGCGGCGGTCAGGAAATGGGCCTGCGCTCCGGCACGGAGGCCACCGCCCAGATCGCGGGTTTCGCCAAAGCGGTGGAGCTGCGTTGGGACCATTTGGAGGACAAACTGCATCACATGGCAGAGGTCAAGGCCTACGCCGTGGAAAAGCTGACGGCCATTCCGGACCTCCAGATCATCGGTAGCGGCAAGGCCCCCCATGTCCTGTCCGTTTCCATGGCGGGCTGGCCCAGTCAGAACGTGGTGAACGATCTGGGCAGTCAGGGCATCTGCGTCTCCGCCGGCTCCGCCTGTCATCACGGAAAGTCCAGTCAGGTCGTGTCGGCTCTGGGCCTGCCTAAGCGGGTGGCTGCCGGTGTCATCCGGCTGAGCTTCGGCCCCGAGACCACCTTCGCCGAGATCGACGCCTGTGCGGAGGCCCTCCGGAATCATCACGATCACCGGATGCCCATGCTATAAAGCTATAAAATATCAAGGGGGAGCAGACTCCCCCTTGAGAATTCCCCACACGGTTCACTGCTATGCAGAAGGTGAATTGCCGCAAAGCTGCAAGAGACGCCCCTCTGGAGAGCTCGCTACGCTCGCACACTTGTGAACCGCAAAGTATGTTTTGTCAGGTACACGCCCTGACAAAACATGGATTCCATTTATTATTCTGAATAAGGAATTTCATTTTATGAATTTCAGCTATCTTCGCCGGGAGCCCGGCTTCTACCGCCGGGTCTTTACACTGGCTCTGCCAGTGGTCCTTCAGAACCTCATCACCACCTCTCTTGGCTTCATGGACACCTTCATGGTGGGTCTGGTCGGTCAGGAGCAGATGTCCGCCGTCACCGTGGCCAATGTACCCATCTATATCATCCAGCTCATCGTTTTCGGTCTGCAAAGCGGCTCCCGCGTGCTCATCAGCCAGTTCTGGGGTCGGGGAGATCGGGAATCCATCAACCGGGTCATGGGCATCGGCTTCTTTGTGGCAGGAGGCATTTCCACCCTCTGCGCTCTGACCATGGGTCTGTTCCCCCGACAGGTGCTGATGCTCATTACCGACAATGCCCGTCTGGTGGAGTTGGGCACCTCCTACATCCGCATCGTGGGCTTCTCCTATATTCTCAACTCCCTCTCCTCCATCTACATCGGTATGCAGCAGAGCATTGAGAATCCCCGCTTCGGCATGACGGTATTCGCCATTTCCACCGTCTGCAACACCGTAGGCAACTACATCCTGATCTTCGGCAAGCTGGGTCTGCCCGCACTGGGGATCACCGGCGCCGCCATCGCCACCTTCTCCTCCCGTGTGGTGGAATTTGTCATTTCCCTCGTCTACGCCCTGCACTGCAAGCAGATGCCTCTGTTGCCCGCCTGTATTCTCCGGCCCGGCAAGGCCACCTTCCGCAGCTTTGTGAAGTTCTCCACGCCGGTGCTGCTGAACGAGACTCTCTGGGGTACCGGCACCTCACTCTACACCGTCATCATGGGCCACATGGCGGGCAGCACAGACCTGATCTCCGCCTACACCGTGGCGGGCAACATCGACAAGATGGTGACGGTAGCCATCTTCGGCGTGGCAGCGGCGGCCGCCGTGATCGTCGGCAAGGAGGTGGGCATGGGCGGCAAAAACGCCTATCCCATTGGTCAGGCCCTGACCTTTGTGGCCTTTTGCACCGGCTTTGGTGTCGCAATAGCGGAGCAGCTGCTGTTCTGGCTCGTGCTGAAGCCCCACGTGCTGCCTCTGTTCTCCATGACCGCCGCCTCAGCGTCTCTCTGCGTGACCATGATGATCTGCTACTCCATCTCTGCCCCGCTCCACGCCTTTGCCACCACCGGCATCGTGGGCGTTCTCCGGGGAGGCGGCGATGTGCGGATTGCCATGCTGATCGACGTTCTCCCCCTGTGGTGCTTCACCCTGCCGCTGCTGGTGCTGCTGGGGCTGGTACTCCACGCTCCCATCGCCATCTTCTGCTTCATCATGGCCACGGAATCCGCTTTGAAGGTTCCCTTCGGCCTGCACCGGATCCGCAGCGGCAAGTGGATCCATGACGTGACCCAAGATCTGAACGCATAGGAGGGATCGTATGAAATCTCTGTTCCGCTGTCCTGTCTGCGGCGGTCCGCTGGACCGGGAGGAACGGGTCTACCGCTGCGCTGACCGACACAGCTATGACATCGCCAAGGAGGGCTACACCTATCTGCTGCCCCCCAATCAGAAGCACTCCGCCGATCCCGGCGATGACAAGGCTATGTCGGCAGCCCGTCGGGATTTCCTATCCAAAGAGTATTATATGCCGCTCTTAAATACGCTTTGTAGCCGGATTTTGCCGCTTGCGGGCGAGCATCCGGTGATTTTGGATGCCGGCTGCGGAGAGGGGTACTACACTGCCGGCATCCGGGCAGCCCTGACTGCCGCCGGGAAAACGCCCGCTATAGCCGGTATCGACATCTCCAAATCTATCCTCCGGCTGGCCGCCAAACGGGAAAAGCAGGTGGAGTTCGCGGTGGCCTCCTGCTATCATCTTCCCTTTGCGGATGAAACAGCAGACCTGCTGCTGGACTGCTTCTCCCCCTTGGCCATTGACGAATTCCGCCGGGTCCTGAAGCCCGGAGGCCATTTTCTCTATGTGGTACCCGGCGCCGACCATCTGTGGGAGCTGAAGCGGGTCCTCTACGATGCGCCCTACCCCAACGAGGAAAAAGAGACTCCCTACGAGGGCTTCACCTATGAGGCCATCGTTCCGGTGGATTTCACCCTCCATCTGGCAAATCAGGCGGATATCCAATCCCTCTTCCGTATGACGCCCTACTGCTGGAAAACCCCCAAGGCGGGCGTAGAGCGGATGGAAGCGTTGGAAAATCTGGACTGTCAGGCGTCCTTCCGCATCCACATCTTCAAAAAGCTATAAAAAATACGGGTCGGTTTTCAAAACCGGCCCGTATTTTTGTTCATTTGTCAGACAGTCTGACCGGCCAGCCGCAGTCCACGGCCAAAATCCTGAAACGCCTTTGTGATCAAGCCCTGACCGACGGTGTTGGGGTGGGTACCATCGGCGCAGAGAGTCTGCTCCAGATGGCCGTAGTCCAAAAAGGCTCCTCGGACATCCACCAGCGGCACATTTTCCTCCCGGGCCAGACGTTCCACCGCACGGGAATACCGCTCCTGCCAGACGTAGATGTTGCCCACGTCTCCCAGCCAGCGCATCACAGCCTCTTTGTCCAGATCTCCGCACCACCAGTTGAAAAAACGCTCGCTGTCCAGCGGCGGCAGGTTGGTAAGGATGGGCCGGATACCGTGGCTCCGTGCCCGCCGGATCATCTCCCGGTACAGCTCCACAAACTCTGGCAGCGGCACGTTGGGCTGATGGTCCCCCGTGGGGTCCTCCGCGATCTCCTTCCAACGGAAGTCGCAGTCATTGCCGCCGAAGTCCATCACCATCATGTCGCAGGGCAGCTTCCGGGCCAGCATCCGGTCCAGCAAGCGGCTGCCCTTGCGGACCGTGGCTCCAAAGTGCGCGTCATTATGAATGGAAAGCTGAAATTCCGATTCCAGTGCCTCCACATTGATCTCATTATGAGTACGGTAGCGCCGGTCACCCAGATCAACCTGGATCCCCTTCAAGATGGAATCCCCTAACAGGGTCACCTGTCTGTTCTGTACCATACGATCACCTCATTGCCGTGTAATATAGTTTTCAAAACTATATTACATAGTATTCATGGTTTTGTCAAGAGCTATTCTTCAAAACGAAGGAACCATGACCCCGGCAGTCTGCTCGGTCAGCTCAAACGCCGCCCCTTGCAGATGGTGGACCTCCTCCGCGGGCCACAGCTCCAGAAACGGCTCCACGCTGTCCACCTCCGTCAGGCCGTAGGGCGCGTGGTGGTAGTGCATGGGCACCACGCAGCGAGGATGCAGCGCATCGCACACTGCCTTTGCTCCGGCGGCATCCACTGTGTAAACGCCCCCTACTGGCACCAGCACGGCGTCCACCGGGCCGATGGCCGCTGCCTGCTCCACCGTCAGCTGGTGCCCCAGATCGCCCAGATGGGCCACAGACAGGCCGCCGGCTGTAAAAATCCGGACCGTGTTGGTCCCCCGCAGCGCGCCGCCCCGGTCATCATGAAAGGTCTCTACCTCCCGGACCGTAAACGGGCTTTCCCGCTCTGGCAGCAGCTCCACACAGTCTGTGGCGTGATGGTCAAAATGGCCGTGGCTGCAAAAAACGGCGTGAGCCTGTATGTGCAAAGGCGGATACCCCGCCACGCCGGTATACGGGTCCAGTACAATGCGATAGCCGTCCTCCTCCAAAAGAAAACAGGCGTGTCCCAGCCAGGTCAGCTTCATAACGATCCCTCCTAAAATATCAGAAAAGGCAGCGGTCTCCCGCTGCCTCAGCGTGTCGAAAAAGTCTTTTCTCCCCGCATGGTGCAGGAATACACCGTCGGCCCAGCCGGTTTCCGTGTGCTTTGCCCCCGAAAACCGGGGGCCTTCCTCGAAACAGGCTCGCTTTATCCGCCGCTGGCGGCGCTTCGCCCGTTTCCCCTTCTTGGGTTTCCCGCGCACACCCTTTACCCGCAAGGGGTATGCGGCATCCGTAGGGCGGCATAGCCGCTAACGGCTGCCCTACCTTACCGTCGCGGAGAATTTACTACTTTATCGACAGTCTCAGGCAGCGGTCTCCCGCTGCCTTTAGTCTATCAGGTATCACCGGACTTGTCATCCGGTTTTACATCGTTTTTCTTCTTGAACAGCGGTTTTTTCATTCCGCTCCGCCGCCGGATCTTCCGCAGGATGACCACCGCCGCCACGATGATGACCGCCCACAGGATCAGCCACATCCAGCTATACGCCAGCGCCACGGCGAAGTCCTCCATGCCGTTCACAAAGGAATGCCAGCCCCGGCTCAAAGCACTGCTCAGGCGATCTCCGAAATTCTCCGGCAGTTCCTCCGTGTCGGAATACTTATAGACCTCCGACACATGGACATTGATGGTGGCGAAGTCCACCAGCGCGTCATAGTGCCGCAGGGTGCCGGAAAGGTCCTCGATATTCCACTCTGTTTCGGAAATGGCGGACTCAATGGTGATGATGTCCTCCATGTTTTCCGCCTGGGACAGCAGCTTTTGCAGCCGCTCCAGCTTGATCTGCTGGGTCTTCAGGCGGCCCGCCGTGTCATAATAGGTCTCTGTGATGTTTTCCAAATTGGTGTTCCGCCACGTCACATGGGCAAGCTCCCCGGCCTGATCCAGAAAGCCCTGAAACTGGGCGGAGGGCACCCGGACGGTATAGTCCGCCCATCGGTAGCCCCGGCTCCCGCCGCCTACGGTGCTGCTCTCCAGATAGCCGCCCTTGACCTCCGCCAGTGCTGCCACTGCCTTAACGGTCTCGTCAAACGCCGTGGTCTCCAGATTGATGTCTCCGGTGTAGATGATCTTCTGGTTTTCCAGAACACTTCCTCCGCTGTCCCGGCCCTCGTCGTCATAACCGCCGTTGGTCTCAGCGTCGAAATATCCCTTCTCCTCTGTCGCGGAGACGGTATCCGCAGGGCGGCTGTTGGCGCTGGAAGCCGCAGTTTTGCTGGCGGCTCCGCAGGCAGTCAGGCTCAGGAGCATGGTCAGTGCAAGAAAACAGACAAATAACCTTCTTTTCATAGCGCTTCCTCCTTTTCAGCGGTCATGCCGCTCTTCTACTTATATAGACGAAATTCCCGCCAAAAAGTTCCGCCGCTCTCAACATTTTACCGACTTGTATTTTTCTGCCGCCTGCTGTAAAATGGGGCCAATCGGGAATATGTTTGATCTTTAACGGGATTTTGACAAAGCTATACGATTCAGGAGGAAACTGCAATGACTTATCAGGAAGTTTTGGAGCAGGCCCGGACCTGCATGGGCAAATGCCACGCCTGCCCTGTGTGCAACGGCCTCGCCTGCAAAAACACGGTCCCCGGTCCCGGCGCCAAGGGTCTGGGCACCGGCGCCATCCGCAACTACCAGAAATGGCAGGAGCTGTGCGTCAATATGGACACCATCTGCGAAAACGGTGATGTGGACACCTCTTATGATTTCTTCGGCCACAAGCTGGCGATCCCTGTGATGGCAGGCCCTGTGGGCGCCGTGACGCTGCACTACAGCGATAAGCACGATGACCTGAGCTACAATAATGTTCTGGTAGAGGGTTGCGCCAATGCTGGTATTATCGCCTTCACCGGTGACGGCACCAACCCCGCTGTTATGGAAGCCACAGCCGAGGCACTGAGGGCCAACGGCGGCTGCGGTGTTCCTACTGTGAAGCCCTGGAATCTGGAAACCGTCCGGCAGAAGATGGACCTGGTAAAGGCCGCTGATCCCTGCGCCATCGCCATGGATATCGACGCTGCCGGCCTGCCCTTCCTAAGGGGACTGAATCCCCCCGCCGGCAGTAAAACCGTGGACCAGCTGAAGGAGATCGCCGCCATGGCCGGCAAGCCCTTTATCCTCAAGGGCATCATGACGGTAAAGGGTGCGGAAAAGGCACTGGAAGCCGGAGCCGCCGGCATTGTCGTTTCCAACCACGGCGGTCGTGTGTTGGATCAATGCCCCGCCACCGCCGAGGTTTTGCCCGCCATCGTAGACGCCGTGGGCGGCAAGATGAAGGTCTTTGTGGACGGCGGCATCCGCTCCGGCATGGACGTGTTCAAGGCTCTGGCTCTGGGTGCCGACGCGGTGCTCATCGCCCGTCCTTTCGTCACCATGGTCTATGGCGGCGGTCAGGAGGGCGTGCAGGCCTATGTGGACAAGCTTCAGGCAGAGCTTGCGGACACCATGGCCATGTGCGGCGCTCACAGTCTGGCTGACATTGACCGCTCTATGCTCTTCGGCTTTTGAGTGACGTGAACGCAGATAAGATCCCTGTCCCGGCGCAGCCGGAGGTCCTGCTGCACTGTCTCATGGACATTGCGGAAGCGCTTCTGGCCGTAGGGGCAGAGGTAAACCGGGTGGAGGACACTCTGACCCGCATGGGCACGGCCTACGGGGCTGTTCGGATGAATGCCTTTGTCATCACCTCCAGCATCGTGGTAACCATGACGCTGCCCAGCGGGCGGGACATCACCCAGACCCGCCGGATCCTGACTCCAGGCGGCACGGATTTCACCGTTCTGGAAGCGCTGAACGATCTGAGCCGCCGGTGCTGCGCCGATCCTATTCCGCTGGATGAACTGCGCCGGGAAGTTGCCCAGATCACGGCAGAAGCCCCCAAGCCACTGCTGGTCTACCTGGGCAGCGCGCTGGCCGCAGGAAGCTGCGCCCTGTTTTTCGGCGGTTCCATGACGGATGGTCTGGTGGCTGCCCTGTTTGGCTTGGTGATCTGTCGCCTCCAGCGGCATTTTGGCCCTCAGTGCCCCAACCGCTTGGTATTCAATCTGCTCTCCGCTCTGGCTGTTGGCATCAGCATTACCCTGTGTGCCTTTTTCCTGCCGGAGCTCCACGCCGACAAAATCCTGATCGGTGACATCATGCTGCTGATCCCCGGTCTGGCCATGACCAACGCCGTCCGGGACACCATGGTAGGCTCCCCGATCTCCGGCGCCATGCGGCTCATCGAAACGCTGCTGTGGGCCGGGGCGCTGGCTATGGGCTTCATGAGCGCCTTTTTACTGATGGGAGGGATCGGACTGTGATCATGCAGCTTCTCACATCTTTTACCGGGGCGCTGGGTTTTTGTCTGGTGTTCCACCTGCGTCGGCGGTATATGTTCGCCGCTTCTCTGGGGGGTCTGCTGACCTGCGGCGTCTATCTGGCGGCCGCCTCGATCTGGTCCGGTATCCTGCTCCCCACCCTGACCGCCGCCGCCTTTGCCGCGTTGTATGCGGAGTTTCTGGCTTGGTTTATGGGTGCGCCCGCCACGCTGTTTCTGATCCCCGCGCTGCTGATCCCGCTGGTGCCGGGGCGGCCCCTCTATTACGCCATGTACTATGCCGTTCAGCAGGACATGGATCTGTCGGCGGACTTTGCCCGCCAGACCGCTCTTTATGCCCTTGGGATCGCACTGGGCGCCAGTCTGGTGTGGGCCCTTGCCGATATGCGCCGCCACCTTAAGCAAAACGGTTTTGGAAATTGAATCCAGCAAAAACCCGCCGCTGACTTTTGTCAGCGGCGGGTTTCTTACTTATAGATTTACAATATTCGCCCGCAGGAGGTTCAGCTCCGTCCGGTCATGGGTCACCAAAATCACCGGCTTGGTTTCCGCCGCCGCAGCGACGCACAGCTCTGCTCTCCGGCGATTTTCCTCATCCAGCCCTGTGAACGGCTCGTCCAGCGCCACGGCGTCCGATACTGCCAGCAACGCCCGGGCCAAAGCCAAGCGGCGCTTCATGCCGCCGGACCACTCTCGCACCGGCTTGCCCGTCTCCCAGGTCAGGCCCAGCGCCGTGAGCATGGCCGCCGCTTTTGCTTCCTCGTAGTCCGTCCCCAGCGCAAACCGGAGATTTCCCAAGGCGTCCAGTCCCTCTAACAGGCGGTCCTCCTGAAAAACGGCGCTCCAACGGACGGCCGTTCCCATCAGTTCGCCGCTGTCTGGCTTTTCCAGACCCAACAGGATCCGCAGCAGGGTGGTCTTTCCCACGCCTGACGGCCCCCACAGGGCCGTGACTCCCACACCGACGGTAAAAGACACGTTTTCCAGCACCGGACGATCTCCGTAGGCTTTGCATAGGTTTTTGACTTCCATCACAGCCCCGCCTTTCTCATCAGTCGGTCCACCAGCGCCAAAAACAGCCGCTCAAATACCACTGACACCGCCACGATGGTGACGGTCCATGCAAACAGATCCGCCGTCTGGAAGTAGACCTTGGCGGTGTACAGCCGCTCTCCCATGGACCCGGCGGGCAGGCCGATGATCTCCGCCGCTGCCCCGGCTTTCCAGCAAAGCCCCAGGCCCAAAGATACCGCCGTGCGGAAATAGGGCATCACCTGCGGCAGATAGATGCCCCGGAGCCGCCGCCCAAGGGGGACCCGGAACACCCGGGCCATTTCCAGAAGCCGACGGTCCGTGCGGCAGATGCCCTCCAGCACATTCAGGTACACCGGCGGGAGCACCATCAGCGCCGAGATGAACAGGGACAGGCTCTGGCTGTTGAGCCACACCAGCGCCAGAATGATGAAGGACGCCACCGGCACCGTCTTGACCGCCGCCACCAGCGGGGCCATCAGCCCCCGGAGCCACTGTTTCCACGCCGCCAGTGCCGCCAGCGCGACCGCCAACACCGTGGCGAGCAGAAATCCGCCGAAGATGCGGATGGCGGACCAGGCCACCGTCCGCCAAAAGGCGGCGGTAACGGCCAGCTGCCCCAGCCGCAGCAGCACATCAACGGGCGAGGCCAACAGCAGCTCGCCGTGGGGATAGACCGCTGCCAGCGCCATGGCCACGATCTGCCAGACCGCCAGCCAGAAAAGCACCGCCCACAGGCGGAGGTCTGTTTTCCTGTCCATAGGCGGCGCTCCTTTCTATCGTAAATTCAGATATAGGCCAAGTGTAGCTCTGCCTGCGCGGATTTTCCGTTTTTATCCGCCGTAGTAAAAATCATCCCCGGGCAGAGTGCCGCCCACGGAGGAAGGCTCCGCTTCGGAAAGCACCTTCAGATAACCGGAGAGCTTATCCTTCATCTCACTGCCGGTGAGACAGACGATGTTGCAATAGGGCAGTGCCTTTTCCGCCACAGGGGCGGCCTCGATGATGCCGTACTCTGCGATCAGCTGGGCGGCGTCCGCGTTGTTGGCGTTGACCCACTCCACGCTGGCGGCGTAATCCTGGAGGAAGCTGTCCACCGCGCCGGGATTGGCCTCCACCACATCCCGCCGGGCCACGATGACGCCGGTAATCAGGCCGGAGCCGTTGTCCAGCTTGTCCCACTCTGCCGTCAGATCCAGAGCTATCCGCAGCCCCTCGATCTTGGTCTGGGCCACGGTGACAAAGGGCTGGGGCAGCAGGGCGATGGTGGCCTGGCCGCTGGCCAGGGCCGCCACGCATTCGCTGTGCTCGCTCTTCCAGTCGATGGTCACATCGTTATCAGGATCAATGCCGTTTTCCGTCAGCAGATACCGCAGGGCGTACTCCGGGGTGCTGCCCTTGCCAGCGGCCACGATGGTCTGGCCCTTCAGGTCCGCCATGGACTGGACGGCGTCGCCGTTCTCCACGATATACAGCACACCCAGGGTGTTGACGGTCAGCACCTCCACCGCGCCGTCGGTCTTGCCGTACAGCACGGCGGCCAGGTTGGCGGGCACGCAGGCCATGTCCAGGTCGCCCTTGATGAGGGCGGGGGTCACCTCGTCGGCGGAACCGGCCAGCGTGAAGGTGTAAAGATTGCCCACCTCACCCTCGTAGGGTTTGGCAGAGCTCAGCAGTGCGCCGGTCATTTCATCATTGTCCTTCATCAGCTTCACAAGGCCCATAGCAGTCGGGCCTTTCAGGGCGGCAATTCTGAAATGAGCAATGTCTGCCTCTGTACCATCCGGCGCTTCGGCCGCAGGCTCTTCCGTTTGGGCAGGTTCCTCCGGCTGCTCCGGTTCGGCGGCCTTCTGGCCGCAGGCAGTCAGGGACAGGGTCAGGGCCAGAGACAGGCCCAGCGCCAACAGTTTTTTCTTCCAGTTCATGGTTTTTCTTCCTTTCATACGCTCCCCGCCGGGGCATAGACGGTCTTGGCGGTAACGCCCTCCAAGCGGCCCAGTTTTCCAGACAGGGCGGAGATGACATCGCCGGGGGCATCCATGGCCACGCTGATGATGTTCACGCCCTTCTCCCGGTAGGGTACGCCCATGCGGCCCACGATATACGGCCCGTACTGGTGCAGCAGGTCATTCAGCGCCGCGACCTGCGTGCCCTCCCGGACAATGATGGCAATGACGGCCACCCGCGTTTCCACAGCTTCCACAGCGGTCTCTCCTTTTCCAAAAGTAATACATCCCCCCTGCCGTTCAGCAGAGGGGATGACAAATGTACAGCGATCTTGTCCTTCCTCATCTTTCGGTTCGGAGCATCCTCACCGGCAGAACGGTATGCGGGCATGGTGTCGCCGGTCAGAAACACTTTCCGGAGACGTTCCAACCATAACATACCCGTATGGTCCTGTCAAGACAAAGCCCCGCCCCGGAATGATCCGGGACGGGGCATAAACGGTTTTCTTATTACATGCTGCAGGGCTGATAGGTGGAGGTCAGCACCTGTTCAAAGGCTGGGGCATCCGGCGTTTCGATCCGCCGGAGGATCAGTTCGCCGGCAGTCTCGCCCAGCTTTTCCACCGGCTGGATGATGCAGTCCATCTGGTTGGAATACAGATAGTTGATACCCGAATCGTAATCCACGAAGGTGACCAGATCGATGTCCTCTCCCAGCTTGAGGCCCTTCTTGTGGAGGTAGATCACCGTCTCTGAAGCCATCAGGCCCTGGGCCACCACCAGCGCGTCACACTTCTGCTCCAGCAACTCATCCAGGCAGGACTGGGCGCTGTTCTCCATAGAGTTGCCGTAGCGGATCAGCAGGTCATCCTGAGGCAGGCCGCAGTCCGCCACCGCCTCCTGATAGGCAGCGATCCGCTCCTTGGTCGAGGACAGCCGGGGCAGGCCGCCGATCATGCCGATCCGCTTGTCGCCCTTGCCCGCCAGACGGCAGACGCTGCGGTAGATCGGTTGGAAATTGGACACGCTCACCGACGGGAATCGCTTTGTGTCAAAGGTCCGGTCCACCAGCACCACAGGAAATCCGGCGGGGATCAGGGACTCGAACCGGCTGAAATCCTCCATGGTGCTGGCGATGAGCAGACCGTCCACCAGTCCCGCGGAAAGCAGGCGGATATTGGTCTCCTCCCGCTCCGGATTCTCCTTTGTATTGGCAATGATCAGATGGTATCCGTGGGCAGAGAGATAATTCTCCACGGATTCGATCATTGTTGCGAAAAACTTATTGGAAATATCCGGAACGATAAATCCAATGGTTTTTTTCTTTCCGGTCCGGAAGCTTCTGGCCGAGGCGTCCGGCGTGTAGCCCAGCTCCGCGATAGCCCGGTAGACCTTCTCCTTGGTCTCGCCAGAGACGTAGCGGGTCGAGTTGATGGTGTGGGAAACCGTGGCGGTGGAAACACCTGCCAACCTTGCCACATCGCTGATGGTCACCTTCATGATCGTTCACCTCTTTACGCAATTTTTCTGCGTTTGCGTAATCATTTGCATTTTACAGTATACGCCCCTGCTTCATATAACGTCAAGTCTTTTTTGGCTCCTTTCTTCTACTTTTTCGCTTTTTCATCAAATTCCAACCAAATCCTCGCCATTTTGCCCAATATGCTCTCAGAATGTTATGCAAAATGCTGATTGCCATTTTTTATCGTCCATGATAAGATAGTAAAAACAAAGAAATAATCGTTTGCGCAAACGATTCTTTAATCTTTTAAAGTTTTTTCAATATTGAAAGGAGTTTTCTCATGCTCACGAAGATTGGTATCAATGGCTTTGGCCGCATCGGCCGTCTCACTTTCCGCGCTGCCCTGACTCATGACGATGTTGAGGTTGTCGCTCTGAACGATCCCTTCATGAACCCCGAGTACATGGCTTACATGCTCAAGTATGACTCTGTTCACGGCAAGTTCCCCGGCACTGTCGAGGCTTATGACGGCGGTCTGATCGTCAACGGCAAGAAGTACCCCGTCTTCACCTCTATGGAGGTCAAGGACATTCCCTGGGCTTCCGTGGGTGCTGAGTACATCTGCGAGTGCACCGGCAAGCACCTGACCAAGGAGCTCTGCCAGGGCCACATCGACGCCGGTGCCAAGCACGTCATCATGGGCGCTCCCTCCAAGGATGACACCCCCATGTTCGTCTGCGGCGTCAACCTGGATAAGTACACCAGCGACATGACCTTCGTCTCCAACGCTTCCTGCACCACCAACTGCCTGGCTCCCATTGCCAAGGTCCTGAATGACAAGTTCGGCATCGTGGAAGGCCTGATGACCACCGTTCACTCTGTCACTCCCACCCAGAAGCTGCTGGACGGCGCTTCCCTGAAGGATTGGCGCGGCGGCCGTGCTGCTACCGGCAACATCATCCCCTCCTCCACCGGCGCTGCCAAGGCTGTCGGCAAGGTTATCCCCGAACTGAACGGCAAGCTCACCGGTATGTCCATGCGTGTTCCCACTCTGGACGTTTCCGTTGTGGACCTGACCGTCAAGCTGGCTAAACCCGCCACCTATGAGGATATCTGCAAGGCCATGAAGGACGCTTCCGAGGGCGAGCTGAAGGGCGTTTTGGGTTACACCGATGAGGAAGTTGTTTCCTCTGACTTCCTGGGCGATTCCCGCACCTCCATCTTCGACAAGAAGGCCGGTATCGCTCTGACCGACACCTTTGTGAAGGTTGTTTCCTGGTACGACAACGAGTGTGGCTACTCCAACAAGATGGTGGAGCTGATCCGTCACATGTCCGCTGTTGACCACAAGTAAGTTGTCAAGCATCATGAAGCGGCATGGCGTTCTGCCATGCCGCTTCAGCGTGCAGAAAAAGTCTTTTCTCTCTGCTGAGTCTATTTTCAGAGCTTTACAACTGTTCTGAAGCTTTTTGATTTCAATAGCGCAGCACCCTTTTTGGGGTGGCCGCGCACACGCTTCCTCACCGCTGTGGAAAATCTGTTGCTTTCTTGGCAGGCGCAAAACCGCTCGCCGCAAGAGTTCCGGCAAAAAGCGCAAATTTCTCAAGAGAAATACAGAAAAGGGCTTGACTTTTTTAAAGTCTCTGTTATAATAATATCGCTGTCTGTTCAAGACAACAAGTGCATAGCGGAAAAGCGCTGGACACAGCTATGGAGAAGTCGCCTAGTTGGTCGAGGGCGCATGATTGGAAATCATGTAGGCTCCTAAAGGGTCTCGAGGGTTCGAATCCCTCCTTCTCCGCCACACAAAACCCTGTAATCTCAACGGTTCATGTTCATAGGTACACAATGTGACCTATGGGGCAGACCAGACGGTACGGGGTAACAGGAAACAGACCGAGAGATGATTCTCTCGGTCTGTTTTTGCTTTGTATTGACGTTTTTTTACGGAAATAGCAATGTTCGTGCTGCCGCCCGGTCAGGCATTAGAGGTTTCATCGCTTGCTTTCTTCCGGGGCTTCATGCCCCAGAAGACTACATTCATCACAATCACGATCAGCGCGACCACCGCCATGGACACCCAAAAGCCCATGTTCAGCCCGAACAAGTCCGCTGTTCCGAACAGCGTCATCCAAATATCCTTCCAGTTCATTGTGAATACCTCCTTTTACAGCAGCTCGCCGTAGTGACGAACATAGGCTTTTTTCAGACTGGTCGCCAGCACCATATAGAGCAGGATGCAGGGGATCAGGTAAGCAAAATAGGCGGCGGGCAGCGCAACAAATCCCAGTGCCGCGCCAAAGGGCGTGAAGGGGATCACCGTCAGCACCGCAATGCCGGTCATGGTCAGCAGCGTCACGGGAGCGGAGGCGTGGCTCTGAATAAAGGGGATCTTGGGGGTGCGGATCATGTGAATGACCAGCGTTTGGCTCCACATGGACTCCACAAACCAGCCCGCTTGGAACATTCCGATGTACTGCGCCTGCACAACTGCCAGCTCCGCGCCGCTGTAATGGGCAGATAGATCGTTAAACAGGACGCCGCCGGATATGAACAGCGGGCAGAACACAAAGTACATGAAAATATAGGTGGTAAAGTCGAAGATGGAACTGGTGGGCCCGATCCAGAGCATGAAATTGCCCACGCTGGAAGCATCCCATTTCCGGGGCTTTGCAATGAATTCCTCGTCCACATTGTCCCAAGGAATCGCCGTGCAGCTCAAATCGTAGATCAGATTCAGGAAGATGAGATGCACGCTCATCATGGGCAGGAAGGGCAGCAGCGCCGAGGCTGCCAGCACCGAGAACATATTGCCGAAGTTGGAGGATGCCGTCATCTTGATGTACTTGATCATGTTGGCGTAGGTCTTGCGCCCCTCGATGATGCCCTGCTCCAAAACCATCAGGTCTTTTTCAAGGAGAATGATGTCCGCCGACTCCTTCGCCACATCCACGGCGGTATCCACAGAAATGCCGATGTCAGCGGCTTTCATGGCGGCGGCGTCATTGATGCCGTCCCCCATGAAGCCCACCGTATGACCGTTCTCCCGGAGGACGGACACCACGCGGGCTTTCTGATTGGGGGTCAGCTTGGCGAATACATCCGTGGATTCCGCCGCTTTTGCCAGCTCTGTATCGGTCATGCTTTCAAGATCAGAGCCCAGCAGCATATTGCGGACCTTTAAACCCACTTGCTTGCAGATGGTACGGGTCACCTTGTCATTGTCGCCGGTGAGGATCTTGGTGGTAACGCCGTGAGTCTTCAGCGCCTTGATCGCATCGGCGGTGGACTCCTTGGGGGGATCGAGGAAAGCAAGATAGCCAATCAGCACCATGTCGCACTCATCCTTCACACCGAAGGCTCCCACCGGGGAGGGGTTGCTTTTCTGCGCGATGGCAAGCACCCGGAAGCCCTTGTCATTGAGGGCATCCACGGTTTCGAGAATGCGGCTGCGGACAGCATCGCTCAGCGGCTGCACAGCGCCGTCACACTCGGCATAGGTGCAGATGGAGAGCATCTCCTCCACGGCTCCCTTGGTCACCATCTGGGTCTTGCCGGTCTTGTCCTGCACCACCGTGGTCAGTCTGCGGCGAGTGAAGTCGAAGGGGATCTCGTCCACCTTCACATAGTTTTCGGACAGGTCGAGGAGCCGGGGATCTGCCGCCTCTTCCTCCTCGGTTTTGCGGATGATGGCAATATCCATCAGGTTCTTGTAGCCGGTCTGGAAGTAGCTGTTGAGGTAGGCGTGGCGAAGTACCCGTGTATCGTCCTCACCGTTCACATTCAGGTGGTATTCCAGCACCACCTTGTCCTGGGTCAGCGTACCGGTCTTGTCGGTGCAGAGAATGTCGATAGCGCCAAAATTCTGAATGGAGTTAAGATTTTTGACGATGGTCTGCTTTTTGCTCATGGAAACAGCGCCCTTAGCAAGGCAGGTGGTCACGATCATGGGCAGCATCTCCGGAGTCAAGCCCACGGCGATAGAGATGCCGAAGAGGAACGCATCCAGCCAGTCGCCCTTGGTGATGCCGTTGATGAAGAACACCAGTGGAACCATGACCAGCATGAAGCGGATCAGCACCCAGGAAACAGCGTTGACGCCCTTGGTGAAGCTGGTTTCCACCGCTTCCCCCGCAATGGCGGAGGCCATGGAGCCAAACAGCGTCCGGTCTCCGGTGCAGACCACCACGGCGGTGGCACTGCCGGACACCACATTGCTGCCCATAAAGGCAATGTTGGTGTAATCGGTGACGCTCTCCCGCTCCGCGCTCACATTGGGCGTTTTTTCAATCGGCTCGCTCTCACCGGTGAGGCTCGCCTGACTGACGAACAGATCCTTTGCGTCTAAAATGCGGACATCGGCGGGGATCATGTCTCCGGCAGACAGATGTACAATATCGCCCACCACCAAATCGTCCATGGGAATCTCCGCCTTTTCCTGCTCTCTGCGGGTGACGGTGCAGGTAGTGGTGATCATCGCCAGCAGCTTTTCCGCCGCATTGCCGCTGCGGGACTCCTGAACGAAGCGGAGCGTGCCGGAGATCAGCACCATGGTCAGGATAATGACCACCGTCAGCGGGTCAAAATCCTCCGGGACGCTGCCCAAAAGGGAAAAGTGCGGAAACACCATATCTGTCATGGCGGAAACCATCGCCAAGCAGAACAGAATGGCGGTAAAGGGGTTGATGAAGGCACCGGCAAGCCGCTTGGCAAGGGACTTCTTCTTTTCGTGGGTCACCTTGTTGCTGCCGAATTTGGCGCGGCTGACAGAGATGGCATCTTCGTCAAGACCCCGCAGGGTGGTGTGCAGGTTCTTCAAAACCTCGTTGATGGGATTGGTCGCCGCAAACTGAATGCGGCGGTTCTGTTCGTCACGGATCACGCTCTTTTGAACCTCCTGGCGAACAGCCATACGATTTTCTTTCTTGTTCATGGGTCTTACCTCCTTGATTTTGATAGAGGCAAGGGCAAGCGTCGGAAGGACACAGACTCTTTGTGTTCTCCTGTGCTGCTCGATGCCTTTGCGGACTACTGTCAGAGTCCATGTCATTCACCTCACTCGTTCGCAAAATATCTATGTGAAATCGCCACGCGGCGGGTCAGTTCTGATACCGTTTGCTTTTTCCGATGTACCACACATCAAACCCGGCAACTACGAGCCACGCGATCATTGCACCCACGAACCAGTGGTCGCCGAACGCAGACCAGAAGCCCTTGAGCAGAAAAATGATGCCGTTCAGGGCGATGACCTCTCCGATGTTTCGGCAAAGGGGTCTGATTTTGATTTTGTCTTTTTCGGACTGGGACATATTCTTCCACGCTGAAAGGTGTATGTGTCCTTTTCCGCAGGCAAATACAAAGCCCGCCACGGTGAACAGAACGCCAAAAAAGATGCAGGTGAAGTCCATAGGGGATCACTCCTTTCGGTCGGTTTTTAGAGGAAGGGCTACGGTTACATCAGCAGCAATCGCCTCCCTTCGACCTTGTACAGCATACAAAAATCGCAAGGGAAATTCCATGGCGAAAACCTTGCGATTCCCTTGCGATTTGGCAAGAATTTAGGCGGACGCCCCAGCGCCCGCCTTTCTTTACAGTTGGTCATTCATTTTGTAGCCGATCCCCCAGATGGTCAGGATGTACTTGGGTGCGTCCGGGTCAGGCTCGATCTTTTTCCGCAGCTTACGGATGAACGCCATGATGTTGCTGTCATCCAGCAGATAGTCCTCCGACCATACCGCCCGGTAGATCTGCTCCTTGGTGAATACCTCCCCACGGTTTTGTGCGAGGAAATAGAGAATGTCAAACTCCTTGGGGGTCAAACTGACCTCCCTGCCCGCTGAGATGACCCGTCTACTTTTGGGGTTGATCTCCAACTCACCGATACGCATCCCCTTCGGTGGGGGCTGGGGCGGCAGCTCCGTTTCTCCCGCCGCACTCAGCAGCAGAGAGTTGATCTCGCCACGGAGCATATCTTGGATGCCCGAGCGCAGTTCTTCGGTAGAGTCACTTACCGGCGGTTCCTTCGTCAGCTTTTCCAGCAGCCATGCGGCAAGGGAGGAATCCATGGGGACAAATCCGATGTTCTTTTTCATGTGGGACTCCTCCTTTCAGATCAGCTCCCGGTACTTCTCCTGATAGAACGCCTTGACTACCGTGGTCAGCAGCATATACAAAAGCGCTACGATCAGAAGAAATCCGAAGTACCAGTGGGGCAGCTCTGTCAAGCCGAACAGCGATGCCGCCTTGGTAAAGGTAATACCGGTAAACAGGGCGATTCCTGTAAGGGTGGTACACATCACAGGAGCAGAGGGTCTGCTCTGCAAGAAGGGGATCTTTCGGGTGCGCAGGAAATGCAAAATCAGCACCTGCGTCCACATGGATTCCAAAAACCACCCGGTCTGGAACAGCGCCACATACTGAAGCTGCAAGGCAGGATCGGTGAGGTGCAGATAGGTCATTCCGCCGCACAGCATGGGGCAGAGAACATAATAGAGGAACAGGAAGGTCGCTATGTCGAACAGCGAGCTGATGGGCCCGAAGGACAGCATGAACCGCCCCAGTGTTTTCCCGGACCAGTCTCTGGGCGAGAGGGTCTCCTCCTCGTCCACATTGTCCCAAGGCAGGATGATGCACAGCACATCGTACAGCAGATTCAGCAGCAATAGCTGCAAGGCGGTCATGGGCAGGAAGGGCAAAAACGCACTGGCGCAGACAATGGAGAGGATATTGCCGAAGTTGGAGCTGGCGGTGATCTTGATATACTTGAGCATATTGGTGAAGGTCTTTCGTCCCTCTAAGATACCCTGCTCCAGCACCCCAAGGTCTTTTTGCAGCAGCACCACATCCGCCGCATCCTTGGCGGCATCCACCGCCGTATCCACCGAGATACCCACATTGGCTTCACAGAGGGCGGGAATATCATTGATGCCGTCTCCCAAAAAGCCCACGGTATGCCCGTTCTGCTCCAAGGCAGATACCAGACGCACCTTCTGTCCCGGCGTCAGTTCCGAAAATACATGGGCACGTTCCACCGCTGCGCTCAGTTCGCTGTCAGTCATTTCGTCCAACTCTGCACCGGTCAGCACGGTTTCAGAGGGAATGCCCACCCTGCGGCAGATAGAAACCGCCACATCCGTCTGATCGCCCGTCAGGATCTTCGGCGTGACCTTCAAGCGTTTCAGCGCCTCGATGGACATCTTTGCGGTTTTCTTGGGAGCGTCGAAGAACGCCAAATACCCCACTAAGATCATATCCGCTTCATCGGCGGGGTTGATCTGGTTTTGCTGCCCCACATTTTTCTGCGCCACGGCGATGACCTTCATGCCGTCTTGCAGCATCTCGTCCACCACGGAAGAAACGCTCTCCTTGGCGTCCTCCATGGGCAGCACCTTGCCACGGTACGCAACATAGCCGCAGCGGGAAACAACGTGGGCAGTATCGCCCTTCATAATCAGTTGATTCTCCCCATTTGGGGCGGTCACAAGGGTGCTGACGATCTTGCGGGCATAGTCAAAGGGGATCTCGTCCGCCTTTTGATGCCCAGCAAGGAGCTGCGCAAAATGCACCTCCCGTCCCGGCATGGTCTGACAGGCACGGATGGCGTTGTCAATGGGGTTGCGCACTCCGGAGTGGTAGATGCTGTTAAGGAATGCGAGATCCAGCACCTCGCCGCTTTCATTGCCCAGCACGTCCATGTAGTATTCCAGCAGAATGCTCTCGTTGGTCAGCGTGCCGGTCTTGTCCATGCAAAGTACATCCATGCTGCCAAAGCCCTGCATAGCGTTGATGTCCTTGATGATGGTCTGCTTGCGGCTCATAGAGAGACTGCCCCGCGCAAGACAGGCGGTGATGACCATGGGCAGCATCTCCGGCATCAGTCCCACCGCCACCGACAGGGCAAAGGCGAAGGATTGCAGCCACTTTCCCCCGGTGATACCGAGAAGAATGAACACAAAGGGGATCAGCACCGCGATAAAGCGGAGCATGACCCATGCGATGGAGTTCGCGCCCTGCTGGAAGGACGTTTTCTCCTCGGCGTCCGGCTTTGTGAAGCTGCCGTAGAGGGTGTCCTTGCCCACCGCCAACACAATGCCCTCGCCCTTGCCGCTGATGACCGTGGTTGCCATAAACGCAAGGTTTGCAAGCTGCGTCAACGTTTCGGGACTGCCGTAGCCGAGGGTGCGGCTGCTCTTTTCCAAAATGGCGCTTTCGCCGGTAATGGCGGCTTGGGACACAAAAAGGTCGGTAACTTTGGTCAGCCGAATGTCCGCCGGAACACGGTCCCCGGCGGAGAGCAGAACCACATCGCCCACCACCAGCTTTTCCGCCGGTATCTCCAAGAGTTCTCCGCTGCGCCTGACCGTAATGCTCTCGTGGATCAGCCGGTCAAGCTGCTGGGCTGCGTTCTTTGCCCGCAGCTCCTGAATGAGCCGGATGGTACCGCTGATGAGGATCATGGAAAAGATGATGATGGCGGTGGATGCGTTTTTGCTGAAATCCGAAGCCAGAAAAACATCCGTCACCAGCGAGATGATACCGAGGATAAAGAGGATGACATTAAAGGGATTGATAAATGCCCGCCGCAACCGACGAAGCGTGGTGTCATTCTTTCGCCCCGCAAAGCTGTTTGCACCGTACTTCTCCTGCATGGCGTCTACCTGCTCGGTGGATAAGCCGTCAGGGGACGCGCCGATGTCCTTGTAAATCTGCGCCGCCTCACGGTAGGCGTATTTCCTGATGCGGCTGTCGAACAGCGTTGTTTTGGACACGGGTCAGTCCCTCCTTTGGTCAAACGATACTGTTATTTTACCATCATCCCATATCAAAACGCCACCCGGAAATTCTTGTTTTTTCCTTGCGATTTGGGAAAAGAAGTTTTCTGATAGTCACAGTTTATTCAGTTTTTGCGTGACTTCATCCACAATGCGCTGACGTTCCTCTTCGCTCTTCGCTCTGTCATATTCCATCAGCGCATCGTCCCGCAGCGTCTCCATTTTCCGGGACCACACTTCAAACACGCCCTTGCTCATCGTCCCCTTTCGGGTACGGGCAAAATATTTTTTGTAGGCCCGCTGATGAGCCTTCCAAACATCGTTGTTCTGCACCTTGCTACGGAAGCTGCTGGTGGCTCCGATCTCCCGGCAGGTCTTGCCGTCCTGTCCCGGTGCCGGTTCGCCGCAATAGGCGTAGGTCATACCCGGCATCTGCAAGAACCAGCGTCCGCAGTTGGCGCAGCGTTTCGGTACAAACCCCTTCTGCAACCCCTTCATAAGCTCCACATAGACGAAATCCAGCAGCCGGTCAAAATACATCTTCTCGACTACCTCGGCGTTTTCTCTTTCGCCCCGGATGCGGTACTGCGCTCTTACCAGCGGCGCGTCTACCTCCGGGTCCTTCCCCAAACTGACACCGCTGACAAAAGCCTCATAACCGCTGGAATAGATCAACTGCGCCAGAGATTCTTTTCTCTGGCCTTTTTTCTTTTCAAACACAGCGTTTGCAAAAACCCGGTCCAGAAACCACGCGTACCGCTCCTGAATGAGCTGAATGTCCTTGATCTGCTGCTGCATGAAGGATGGTATTTCGCGCTCCTCATTGATCACATATTTCGCAAATGCCTCCCGCACTTCCTCACCCACAAATTCCTCGATCTTCATATCTCCGAAATAACGGAAGTCCATCAGATACAATCGGTAGAGCGGCAGAGATCCAAAACCCTTCTGCATGTCCATATAGGCACGCGGAGCGTCATCATAATTCTTTTCGTGGACAGCGGTGTTCAACCTGTCCAGCAGTTTCTGAAAAGGTGTGACATCCAGATTTAGGATCTCCGTCAGCACAGTTCCGTAGGGCTGCATCTCCGGGACCATCTCCACCCAGTAGCCGGATGCGCCAAATTCCACTTTTGTGTTCGTATGCGAACGCTGAAAATCAAACAGGTCTTTTCCTAAAACAGACATAAGCCCTCTCCCAGTAGATAATGTATTCGCCTCAATATAGTGTATGTAGTAAAATGATACATTACCTATTTTCAAAAGTCAATCCCCATGTTACGATACAAGCACAGGCCTGAAAGAAATAAACACTCCAACTCAGAAAGGAGAAATTTTTATGAACCGACTGCAAACCATTGACGCGGACACGCTGCAAAGCACCGCTTACGAGCCGGTCTCCTTCGTGGTCGACGATCTGCTGCCACAGGGACTGCACCTGCTGGCAGGCGCGCCGAAGATCGGCAAATCGTGGCTGGCGCTGTGGCTGTGTCTCTGCGCCGCGCAGGGCAAACCACTCTGGACCTTCGCCACACGGCCATGCGAGGTGCTGTACCTCTGTCTGGAAGACAGCTTCCAGCGTATCCAAAGCCGCCTCTTCGATCTCACGGAGGACGCGCCACCCACACTGCACTTCGCCGTGATGTCCCAGCAGCTCCATAACGGGCTGGTGGAACAGATCGAGCAATTTTTGAAGGAGCATCCGCAGACCAGGCTCATCGTCATCGACACGCTCCAGCGCATCCGCACAGCAGGCAATGACGCGAATCCCTACGCCAGCGACTATCGGGACATCGGCGTTCTGAAAGCGCTGGCGGACAAACACCGCATCGCCATCCTGTTGGTGCATCATCTGCGGAAGATGAATGACGATGATCCCATGAACATGATCTCCGGCACCACCGGACTCAGCGGCGCCACCGACAGCAACTTTGTCCTCCGCAAGAGTCAGCGCAAAGAGAACACAGCCACGCTCTACTGCACCGGGCGGGACATCCCCTACCGCGAGCTGGCGCTGGAGTTCGATGGCGAGGATCATGTCTGGAAGCTGCTGTCAGATGACTGCGAACAGACGGAGCAGCCCAACGAGAGAATTCTTTTTCTTCTCTCCGAACTGCTGCGCCGGCAGCCGGAGATCAGCGCCCCTGCCAAGGTGCTGTTGGAAAAGATCGACCCTGCCGGTGCGGAGGGGCTGACCCCCAACAGCTTCTCCCACCGAATCCGCAAAAGCGTTGACGCTCTAAGGAGAAACGGCATTACGGTGTCCTTCCGCAAGAGCAACGGCGACCGTCTGATCTGCCTGAAAAGGGTCGATGGTGTCGATGATCCCGCTACCGAAAACACCGTCACCATCGGCCCTGAGAACCCGCCGTGTTTCGGCGTGTGAGCCGCTGTGTGCGCGGTTCGAGGCTAGGGTAGCGTGTGTACCCGACGAGGGGATATTCTGCCCACACAGGGCGAATTCTGGGACGGCATAAAAACGGCGAATACGCCGCCGTGACCCGCGGGCGTCCAGCGTTTCAACAGCATGAAGCGCACGCCGAGGGTAATGATACCACCCCCCACATGGAAGTGCCAAAAAGCATTATGTGCAGGAGGGAGCAGTGCGTCCGTTGGCGCAAAGCACCCACTCTGAGAAAGCCGTTTTTCTGCCGAAATAAACCCCGCGCGGGGTTGTTCCGACACAGCCACAGCAACCGGAGGGTAAGTGATACCCCCCACACAGAAATGTAAAAAATATAACACGGGAGTTTTTATCACCTCCCCCAACAGGGCTCCCGCCGAAACCCAGCGAAGCGGTTTCGGTGGGAAGAAGGCGGTACAGCGGAGTGAGCGAGTTTTCGTCGGCGGCAGCGACGGAAACGAGTGATATGCAGCTTGTGCCGCCGACAGCCAGCATCGCATTTGTCTGGTCTGCGGCGAAGCCGCTGCCCTGCCAAATGCACTGGGCGGGGCATGGCCCCACCCCACCAAGCTGCGGGCAGAAGCCCACACCCACCAAGCTGCGAGCGTTTCTACGGAAACGCTTTTACCCGCCTCCGGCGGCGCAGCTTCAAAGGGGGACCAGTCCCCCTTTGAGGAACCCCCAGCTCTCCGAGGGGACGAGAGAAATCATTTCAGAAAGGTCACTAATTATGAAAAAAGATATCAAATTCAGTACGCGCATGGCGTCCGCTGACCGCGAGAAGATCAGGGCACTGGCGGCGAAGGCCCACATGTCCATGAGCGACTATGTCACCGCCTGCTGTCTCGGCAAACGGATCGTCGTCATCGACGAACAGAAGGAACTGCTCCGCCAGCTCAAGGGCATCGGCAGCAACATCAACCGGCTCACCGTCCTCGCCAACATGGGCAAGGTGCAGGTCATCGGTCTGGAAAAAGCTGCCGGTGAGCTGTCCGAGGTCAGCG
>OJKY01000035.1_pt1 | contig 128141 bp, 132 predicted proteins | sample 1596571 | NCBI WGS metagenome assembly OJKY01 (sample SAMEA4350170, study PRJEB24818) | metagenome | biome: human; feature: gut; material: faeces | place: Denmark | collected 2013-09 | reverse complement strand
TACCAGAGCTGCTCCTTTGTGTGCCAATGGAACCCACGCTCTTTAAGCTGGTTTATGACGTCACGGCTGGGACGCTGCGGGAATTTGATCTCCACGCCGTTATGCTCTTTGTTTTTGTGCCACGTGATGCCTTCCATCCTGCAGCCCTCCTCTCTTAATATAATGGGTGATTAACGGCCATCGTCGCGGTTGATGGCTGCCATGAATTTGTCGCGCATGGCCTTCTCCTGTTCGGGGGTCAGCTGCGCCTCTATCTGCTGGAACTGCTTATCCAGCGCTGCACGGATCAGATCGTCCAGTTTGGACGTCTTTTTCGGGGTAATGTCCTCCGCCATACTTCTGCGCCTCCCTTTCAGCGCTCCTGGGTAGGAGCGGACTGCTCCGCGGCCGGTGTGCCGGCGCGGGTCTTGGCGCTGCTGATCTGCTTATCCAGGCTCCTGCCCTCGTCAATGACGAAGGAGAGACCCTCAATGAACAGCTTCGTTCCGTGACCGGGCAGCATGGCGGTCTTGCGGCCCTTCCAGCCGGGGTGGTCCTCATGGTAGTCGTGATAGGGGCCCTTATAGTCGCTGTCGATGGCGTCATACTCCGCCTGCGTGATGTGGGGCATCTTGCCGGTATGCTCGTTGATGGCGGCGATGATAAGGTCGTGCTCATTGGGTGTCAGGATAAGCATGCCGGCGTTGTCGCCGGGGATGGGAATTCCTGTACCCCTGTCGGAGGCCTCGGACAGAAGCTTGCCGCCCTCAAAGGCCTCGTTCAGAAGGTCTTTGCAGGAGCAAAAACGGCTGTGATATTCATCGCCGCGGTTATACACGAAGATCTGACGGTCCTCTGCCGCCTCCGGGCAGAAGGCGACGCCGGCAGAATGATACGGGTCGTTGCCCTGCACGGCCAGGACGTGATACCGGATGTGCTTACCGTCCTCATCCTTCAGGTCACGGTCTGCAATGATCGCATGATAGGGGGTGAAGTCAGTCACATAGTTCAGAGGGTCGTAAGTGTGGCCGTTGCGCTGCATGAGCTCGGCGAACTGGTGGATGTGAAAAACCGTGCTGCCGAAGTAGAAATGATAGGGGTCGATGTACTTACAGGTGACGGCGCGGTCCGTATGGTCGTAGCTGTCATGGAACAGCAGCTTCTTGCCATCTTCCAGTAGGAACATGTCCTGGTATGTGTTGGGGTCAGGGAAACGGATATACTTCTTATCGCCGCTTTCCAGGGCGTCATAGTTCAGACTTAACATAAAGGTTTCCTCCTCTTATCTTTCTGGCACGTGGCCGACGGCCTTTACGCTTTGCTGAACGGAGCACTTAGACTCAGCTATCTTCATCTGATCCTCCAAAGACTTTTGCTTCGTCAACACACCGTAATTGCCATAATAACCGGGATCGGAAGCAACTACAGGTGCATTCAAATCAAGCCCGTCCGGAGCTGAAATCAACATGGAATGAAGGTTATATGCCGTATGGTCAATGTAAAATGTACCGGATACGCCAATAACATCATGTAAATAGTGCGCATAGTGTCCAAGGGTGACACCAGGAAGAATCTGACCTGCATCATCCCACGGACGTGTATATTCCGGGACGGATTTCTTAACATCTGAGATTGGAGCGGCTTTGTTCTGCTTAGATGCAAGATATTCCGGGTCGGCCGCAAATGTGTTCCAGCCGAACATGGAGCCGTTTACCATGGCCTCCACCTGCAGTGGCGTGATGCCGTACTGCTGGTTGCATTGATCCGCAATCTTCTGGTTTTGTTCCCGGGAACTGGTACTCCAGGAAGAGGGATAGTATCCGGTCTCGCCGTTTTTGATACAAATAAGGTCTCCGGATAACTGGGAAACTGCCCAACAGATATCGGGGAGTTTAGGATTTGGGGTTGTCATATTGCATTTCCTCCTGTCTTCAGCGTTCCTTCTCGGGAGAAGGTGTGTCGCGGGGCGGAGCGGCCTTGCGGCTCTCCGCACTTTCCATCTGCTGGTTCAGCGTGGGTTTCCGGTAGCGCTCCAAGCCGTCCAGATTCTTCACGCGGGCCAGCAGGCAGCATGCCTGTACTTTGGGCATAAGCTCCTTGCACGAGCTGTTTTCGGAAAGGAAATCCTCTAAGTATGCCTTGATGGCGCAGGTCTCTCCCCTGCTGAGCCGGTCCCGGGTCGCCTTGATCTGCGCCTCGTAGTCCGGGCCCTGGTCCTTATATTCATAAGGCTCTGCATCCTTGGAGAACTGGTACAGGTCGCTGACAAGGCGGTCCAGCGTCTTATCGAAGGCGTACTGCTCGCCATAGCGCAGCGTGTAGCCCTCCTGCAGGATACCCAGGTCCAGGGGACTTACATCTACGTTATGGGTATAACCCTGTTCATCCTTTGTGCGGACATTGAAACGGGAGACCTTCAAGAGATCGGGGTTATCGAAAGAGATACCCTTTTCCTGCGCTTCACGGAGGGGGACCCAGCCTCCTCCCTCTTCACAGAACACCTCGTTAATAGCTGTGTACGGATCGACCTTGGCACCGTAACGGTCAGGCTCGCGAGGCGCCAGTGCCTTGTCCTCCATATAGCTGTCCGGGGTGACGAGGTTGTACAGGCGGGCAGAAGGGATGGCTACCGTGGCGCCCAACAGCCGGTGATCCAGCTGCCACTCTATGTTCAGGCTTTCACATACCTGACCGAGCGTGCGGTCTACGGCGTCGTTGTGACGCCATGCGGGGAAATTGAGATAATCAGTGACCAGCACGGCTTCGTCGCCGTAGCGGTGGACAATGTCCAGCTCGCTCCTGGCATTCAGATGGACGCCAATGGCTGTCCGCATATGGCTGGGAAGCTCCTTATACTTGGAGACGGCCTCCACCAACGTGTCATAGCAGAAAATGTCCGGACCCGTGCGGCGATTTGTTGTCTGCTGCTGCCAACGGAGATCATCAAATACGTAGAACGACATCTGATCCGCGCCGACTGTTCTAAGATCATAGACTTCCATAGAAGGCCTCCTTTTTTCGGCTTCGAAAAATCTCTCTATAATCTATATACGCCCGGAACGTCGGTTTTCCCAAAAATCTTACGAAAATTTTTTAAATTCTTTTTATGGCCGGAGGCAAGGGGGTTTGCGAGGCTATTATAGTTCTTGCTTCGGCGGGGGGGATCATATTCGTCACTGATTTAGTGCTTAAAAAAGCCGCTAACATGCTGATAAAGCAACATAATAAGCGACTTTGTATAAACATTATACCGCAACTGGTAATATTTGCAATAGCGGTATTGGCAAAAGGGTACAACATTCACAAATTTTGTAGGAATGAACAATATCGAAAAATTAAGTTGGTAAAAACCACGAAAAAAAGGAAGACCCCTCCTTGCGGAGAGGGTCTTCCTTTTTAAGGGGGCAGGAACAAAAGGGGAGAAAAATGGGTAAAGACAAATGACAAAATATGTTATCTGCTTCTGGGGGTATTATACCCCAAAGGAAAGGTTACGTCAATAGGAACTTTCCGAAAAGACATAAAATTTCTGTAAAGGCAGAGAGGACCCGCCACATGGGAGTCTCTCTTCTCTTAGATATGGCCGTGCTCAAAAGCATCGCGGGACGGATCCGTGATACTGGGCTGCAGCGTCTGACGGCTCTTGGCGTCGCGGATCAGACTGTCAAGGCTGCTGGAACGAGTATCCTCTTCCCTGCTCTGCTCCGCTGCCGGCAGATCCTGAGCGTCAATGTCCAGTTCCTTTGTCAGCTGGTCCAGACGCGCCTTCTTCTCTGCCAGCTCCGCTGCACGGGGGAACGGGCGGTCCAGAGCTTCCTTGCTGGAGGACAGTTCGGCCTCCAGCTCGGAGATCCACTTCTCGTGGTCACTAATACTTTCGGGAATCGACTTGTCTAAAATGTTGTGGAACCGAAGCACTGTGCCTATCTCGCTTTCAGAAGCGGATACCTGGAACTTGGTCGCACCGGCTAACAGAAAACGAGTCGCTTTCGTCTTATCACGCTTATCCGCAAGGATCGTGAAGCCGCGGAGTGTGGCGATGGGTGTCAGGCTGCCGGCAGGGGCTTTCTTATGCGCTGCAAGAAGGGCTTTGCCGGACTCCTTGGTCTTTTCATACTCGGTGCCCATAACCGCCATGGGCGGCAGCTTGTCGCCGGCTATACGGGCGGGAGAGCTGTCCACCAGAGCCTTGTCCTTGCGCAGCTTTTCCAACTGCCTGCGGTTGTTTTCCAGTTCTTCCGGTATAGCGGCAATACGGCGCTTCAAGCTGAACTGCTGGTTCTCATGACGTTTCTTGAGCAGGGACAGCTTCTGCACGTCTACCTCCAGTTCCACGCGCTCTTTGATGCGCGGGTCGCCCGTAGCCAGGGCCTTGATCTCCGCGAAGCTCATCGTTATCTCATCCATATCCGCCGCCTCACGGACGGAGGGGTTCGGCGTGTGGATCTGGGAGATGAAACGCTGCTTGATCTCCAACAGCTGGTACATGTAGGCGTCAAAGGTGTTCTCCGTCACATAGCGGTAGATGTAAACATCCTCATTGCCGTTCTTCTGGCGGATGACGCGGCCGTCTCGCTGCTCAAGATCAGAGGGACGATACGGGCAATCCAGGTCGTGACCGGCAATGAGCAGGTCCTGCACGTTGGTGCCGGTGCCCAGCTTGCCGGTGGAGCCTAACAGCACACGGACTTTGCCTTCTCGTACCTGCTGGAACAGGGCTTCCTTCTGCGTGTCGTTCTTAGCCTCATGAATGAAACGGACTTCCTCAGCCGGGACACCACGAGCGACCAGCTTTTCCTTGATGTCGTCATAGACATTGAAGACGCCGGGCTTGGGAATGGACATATCGCAGAAGATAAGCTGCGTGAGCTTCTTATCCCTGTTCTTATCCCAGATCTCAAAGGTCTTATCCACACAGGCATTGACCTTGCTGTTCTCGTAGTCGGGAAGGTCAGGGTCCATGAGACGCTGGTCCAGAGCCAGCTTGCGGCCGTCATTGGTAATACACAGCATATTGTCATTTTCCCGGTCTACCGTGCCGCTGCGGATCTTGCGGGCACGTTCGGCAAAATCGCTGACGTATTCACGCTGGATGTCACTGGCGGGGACGGAGATGTTCTCAAAGTGCGCGTTGGGAAGCGGCAGGTCCAGCATCTCCTTGGTCTGGATGTCGGCCACCTGACAGTAGAGGCTCATGAGCTCAGGGATATTGAAGAACTTGGCAAACCGCGTTCTGGCGCGGTAGCCGGTGCCCTCCGGCGCCAGCTCCACAGACTGGACGGTCTCGCCAAACGTGCTGGCCCACTGGTCGAAGGTGCTCAGGCCCATCTCCTGCAGGAGGTCGTACTGCAAGTAGCGCTGGACGGCGTACAGCTCCGCCATGGTGTTGCTCAGCGCCGTGCCGGTGGCGTGGATGTTGCCCTTGTTGCCGGTGATCTCATCCATATAACGGCACTTGAGGAACATATCCGAGGCCTTCTGGGAGTCGGTCTGAGAGATGCCCGCCACGTTCTGCATCTTGGTGTACAGGAATAGGTTCTTGTAGTTGTGGCTCTCATCCACAAACAGACGGTCCACGCCCAGCTCCTCGAAGGTGATAACGTCGTCCCGCTTGGTGCTGTTATTCAACCTGTCCAGACGGGTCTCCAGCTGCTTCTTCATGCGCTCCATCTGCTTGATGGTGAAGCTCTCGCCGCGCTCCGCCTTCAGCTCTTCAATGGCGGCCATGATGCCGTCTATCTCATTCTGGATGCCGGCCTTCTGGCGCTCAGCGCTCAAAGGAATGCGCTCGAACTGGCTGTGCCCTATGACCACCACGTCGTAATCGCCGGTGGCGATACGGGAACAGAACTTCTTGCGGTTCTTGGTCTCGAAGTCCTTTTTCGTGGAGGCCAAAACCTTGGCGTTGGGGTACTGCTCATAAATGGCGGACGCCCACTGACCTACCAGGTGGTTCGGGACCACAATGAGGCTCTTGTTGCAGAGGCCGAGATACTTGGCCTCCATGGCGGCCGCGCTCATGGTCCAGGTCTTGCCGGCGCCTACCGCGTGGTCCAGCAGCGTGTTGCCGGAGAACAGGATACGGGCTACCGCATTTTTCTGCCACGGGCGCATGGTAATGGCCGGATTCATATTATGGAACCGTACCAGGTCGCCGTCGAAGGTGGGCGGCACGTAGGCGTTGAAGCGCTCGTTATACAGCTTGCAAAGGCGCTCTGCACGCTCAGAGTCGGACCAGATCCATTCTTTAAACGCTTCGCGGATCTGGTTCTGCTTATCCTGAACCTCCAGTGTGTCCGCTTGATTCAATACGCGGTGCTCTTTGCCGTCATCCCCTACAACGGTGTCGTAGATCTTGGTGTCCTTGTTGTTCAGGGCATCCTGCAGCAGACGGTAGCCGCTGGCATCATTCGTGCCGTAAACTCTGTTGGCTTTTGTGTTGTAATTGTCCCAGCGGATGTTGGTTATCGTCCAGGTATCCGTCAGAGGGGAGTAGGCCGCACGCATAGGCGTATACGCATTACGAGCCCAATCCGGAGTGTCAAACAGCTCGTACATGAACTGGGTGATGTCCTCCTGGGGGATCCATGTGGCGCCGAGGCGGGCCTGGATGTCGCCGGGGCCCAGATCCTTGGGCTGGATGGCTTCCAGCGCCTCGATATTGGAGGACCATCTGTCAGGGTCAAATTCCGCAGCTTCTCTGGCATCTGCCAGCTTCTTACGCACGTTGCCGGACAGATACAAAGCGGAGATCTCATAGGTGCCGGGGGCACCGGGGTCTTCAAATACCTGGCCCTGCAGGTCTTTGAGAAGCTGGTCCTTCGTGAGGTCGGAAAGCTCGGTCATGTAGTCGAAATCCAGACGGCCGCGCTCGGAAAGGGAGATGGCCAAGGCCTCCTGGGCCGTCTCCACGTGGTCCGGGACCATATGGGCGTGGATGGTGCGCTTATAAAACATATCCGCCTTGCCAAGGAACTCGCCCTTGTCATTGATATGCTCAAGACTGCACAGAAGGTAATAGGAGCTGTCGTCCGAGAAGGCCAGCTCATTGCCTCTGCTGTTGATGAGGCCGCATTTCGCCGTGAAGGCGTCGTACTCGTCGTTCAACAGCTTTTGCAGGGCGGAAACGGCTTCGTCTGAATGGCCGTCCACCTGGGCGTCTATGAGGTTGCGGACGCGGTCTCTCAGGAGGATAAGGCCACGAACACGCTGCTCGGCGGTCTTATTCAAGTCCACCTTGAACATCTCGGAGTCCTCACGGAAATAGACCGTGTCGTTGACCAGCGTAAAGCTGTAGTTCCGCACGTCCGGGTCGGCCGGGATGCTCTCACGCTCCTCGTATTCCTGGTCGTACAGGCCTTCCTCCGCATGGGCGAAGGTGCCCTGAATGTTGGAAACAGCCTGCGTCAATGCGGCTTTAAGGTCCTCCCCTTCCCTGGCGATACACGCCAGTTCCGGGCCGTGGGGGCCGGATATCTCCTTCAGGTCGCCCAGGACCATTTCGGGGTTCATGGCGAAATAAGCGTTGACCTCCGGGCCGTAAGTGCGCCTCTCCCAGTCGTAGGAACGATCCAGATCCACCCATTCGGCGACCTCAACACGCGGAACGTCGCGCTTCTGCAGGAAAATGATGTCGGAGGTGACATCCGTGCCGGCGTTGGTCTTGAATGTGTTGTTAGGCAGACGGATGGCGCCCAGCAGGTCGGCACGCTGGGACAAATAGCGGCGGAATTCCGTGCTCTGCTTGTCCATGGTGCCGGAGCTGGTCACGAAGGCGATAACGCCGCCAGGGCGGACTTTATCCAGCGTCTTGGCGAAGAAATAATCGTGGATCTGTAGGTTCAGCTTATCATAGCGCTTATCGTTGACCTTGAAGTTGCCGAACGGCACGTTGCCGACCGCCACATCGAAGAAGTTGTCAGGGAGGCTGGTATCTTCATAGCCCTCAATGGCGATGTTGTTCTTCTGGTACAGCTGACGGGCGATGCGGCCGGACAGGTCGTCCTTCTCAATACCGTAGACCTTGCTCTGAGACATGGAGGCGGGCAATCTGCCGGAGAAGGAGCCGGTGCCGCAGCCGGGGTCGAGGATATTGCCTTTGGTGAAGCCCAGGTTACCCAGGACACTGTAAATGGCGTCTGTTACCTCTACCGGCGTATAGAAGGCCGTTAATGTGCTCTCCCGGGCGGCCGCGTATTCGTCCTCGGTCAGGAGGTCTTTCAGCTCTTTATACTCCTCGGACCAGTTGGACTTATTGGGGTCAAAGGCATCTGCAAGACCGCCCCAGCCAACGTAACGGGCAAGGATCTCCTGCTCCTCCCTGTTGGCCAAACGGGCGTCTGCTTCCAGGTCCTTCAGGAGGCGGATAGCCGCTACATTGTTCTGGAACCTGGCTTTCGGGCCGCCAAAAGCCACAGTACGCTCCGGCGCACGGTAGTTGATGCGGCCTTCGGGGTCGGGTTCGTCCTGTTCCGCCTGTACGGTGACAGGCGCCGGGCGCTCCGGCTCGGAGGAGAAATCGAAGTCGAAAAGGCTGGGTTCGGCAGACGGGCGGCGGCTTGCCTCAAACTCCACGTCCTCCGCAGGCGTAAGCGTGGCTTCGCCGCTGCGAATACGGTTACGGGCAAATTCCATCTCCATAATGAAGCCGGGATCGTCTGCGCCGTCCTTGATACCAAGAAGACCGGCATGGACACCGTTATACGCCGGCTCTGTCACAGAGGTGATGACGCCGTGGGTGGAACCGTCATCGTATACGTCACCTACATGGAAGGTGAGAGCCGATTCTTCCTCGGGGACAGGCTCGGATGCCTGTGCTTCCCGAATAGCGGTGGGGTCAAAGGCTTCGGCGCGGGACATAAGGGCGGCATAGTCTGCCTTTACTTCCTCCGGAACACGCGGGGCATCCGCAATAAACGGCGTGACCCATTCATTCAGGAAGTTGTAGTAGTCCTTGATATGAAGAGCGTTCGTATCCGCACTATCCGAGACGGTGTGGTTCATGATATACGTCTCGGCTGCATCATGGTTGAGAATGTCCGCATTGCTCAAAGAGGGCAGCATGGCGTTATACCGATAGCGCTCATCCGAATAGTGGCTGATGAGATCGGTCAGAAGCACCTTGTCCTCTCTGCCCTGCCGGGTCTGGTCTGCGCGAAGCGCTTCCGGGTGGTCTATGACCGGTTCACGAGAACGGTTGGGGTACAGGGCGCTGCGGTCCAATACATAGAGACCGGCTTCGCGTACCAGCATGTCGTAGATGTGTTCTTGGGCAGGATCAGCAAAGGACGCAGGGCGCATACGCTCCAGGAAGTCGTGGAGGACGGGAATAGCCTCGTAGGGGTCTGCGTCCTGCATAAGGTGCGCTACGGGGTCCGGGATGCGGCCGGCGAAGTAGTCCGTCATAAGGACGGAGAGGTCTTCATACAAAGCCTGCTCGCCGCCCTCGCGCCACTGGGGAAGGCGCTCAATATTACCGAAGGTCTCCAGCTCCGTTTCCGAGTCGATATAGTCCTCGGCACGGGTGAGAATGGAGCTGGTGGCAATGGCGCGGGTATGTACATCGTCCGGGCGTGGGAAGAAGTGATGCACCGTGTAGGCCGCATAGATCATGTTCCTGCGGTTCTCAGCGGCGTTATCCGAGACGCGGAGGTTGTACATGCGGTCCATGACGCAGTGGTTATAATAATCACTGTGAACATAAATGCCGTCCGTGGTACGCCAGTTATTGAAGTGGTTCAGGAGGTCTGCAAGGATCTGCTGGTCGTCTCTGTCACCGTAAACCTCTACGTTGCGGCTCCAGCCGGGAATGAGGCGGGTGCTGCCGCCGCTGCCGGCGATCTGCGCGGCTAACTGCTCCGTATTCCCCTCGGATACCACGCCGTCTGACAGGGAGTAAAACTCCACCTTGCCGTTCTCTGCGCCGATGACCTCAAATTCATCGCCGCCAAAGGAAATGACGTCCTTGGGGGCAAAGGTCACATGGAAGCCGCCTACGGAGACCGTCTCACTCTTGAAGGGCTCGGGCTCGGTGGGCGCCGGGGCGGGGGTCTCCCGCTCCTTCAGGACGGGATTACCGTCCTGAAAAGTGTACTCTTTGTCGCCCTTCACGCCGCGGACAGGCGTGTGTTCCTGCCATTTCAGGTTCTGAGACCAGGTACGGAACATATCGTTGATGTCGCGCTCCAGCCTGCGGTTGGGATGGGACAGGGCGTCGTCGTCCGAATCGTAGACGCGCTGATATACACCCATGTCACTCTGCTCGTATGACATAGGGCGCAGCATTTTATGTGCGTCATCCACGTAGAACACGATCTCAGGGTCATACATCAGGTCGCCGTTCTGCTCGAAGGTGTGCGCCATGGCGATCTGATCTTCGCTGATGCGCTCGATGTACAGAGGCTCGTAGGTGTCGGACTCGAAACGAACATAGTCCAAGGTGCCGTCCATGATGTGCGGCGCATACTCAGTGAGAAACGCATAGTTGCGCTGGGCGGCCGTATTGCTCCTATCCTCTGTAATATTAGATGCCTTTACAGGCTCAACGGACGTTTCCTGCGCCGGTGCCTCGGAAATGACCGGTTCGGGCGCGGTGTAAAGCATATCCGCTTTATCCTTGTTGGCAATGTTCAGGAGGAGCGTCTGCAGTGTGGAAATAGGAAGATTCTGCGTGAATAACGGGTGCTCCACGTCCTGAAGCTGGACAGTGTCTTCTGTTGCATCCAAGACAAGGTACCGGGCGCCAGTGGCAAGTGTGAGCACTTGACCCTTCTCAAATGCCAACGCGGAGGGTTCCTCGGTAGGAACATCTACATCGATGGGAGACAGGGGTTCACGGGCAAGAGGCTGAGATGCCTGCGCATCTTCCCTGTCCAGTTCTTCATCTGTACGGAAATTGGTAATGATGCCCGCATCCGTGGCGGAGCCAAGCACCTCCGCGTCGCGCTCTGCGCTGCCCAGGTCGCGGACGAGAAGGGCCAGTTCGGCCAGAGCGTCCGGGGCTTCCTTTACACCGGGTGCATCAATGAGAGCAGACAGGTAATCTGTCAGCTGCTGGCGGGCGGTCTCACTGTTCTCGTAGACGAAAGCGCGAATATACTCGTAGAACTGGTGGGGGCTCGACTTCGAGCCGTATGTGTCGCCGAAGATGCGGACGGAATCCGCCAGCTTTTTCCGCTCGGCTAAGGATTCCTGCTCCCTGAGATAGACAGGATAAGCGGTCTGTTCCTCTGCCGTGAGATACTGCCCGGCATCTGCCAGATCTTTGATGCGGTTCTTCACAACGGCCCAGGTAAAAACCTGCTCATGAGCATCCATGGGCTTTTTGACGTAAAGGCCGGTGTTATCCGAGCGAATATAGCCCTCTATACCGTCTGCGAAGGTGTAATTGGCGCCGAACGTGCCGTATTCGGCGCGGATAAAGCTCTGGAGGTTCGGTGCTGCGGTCTCTATGGCGTGCTGAATACGGAATTTACCGTTTTCAACGGCGGTGCCGAGGTCGGACAGTACGGAAGCGAGCTCCGTGCCGGACAGACTTGTTATGCGTACACCGTCTCCGGCAGTACCAGCTCCTCCGCCCGAATACGGATCTGCTCCATGTGCTGGGTCCATGCCAGGCTGTCGTTGGCTTTCTCCGGCGCCGGGTTGATCAGCAGAAGGTCTGCTTTCATTTTCTCCAGCTGCTTGAGCGTTTCCTGCTCCGTCCGGTGCAGCGAGGTCATCAGCTCGCCGGTGATCATCAGTTCCGTGTACAGGTTCTGGCGATGCTCCTGCAGGAATTTCTTCCGCATTCTGCCGTACTTGCCCAGCGGTGCCGAGGTCGGAAGCGTCAGATCGGGGACCAGATACTCCCCTGCTTTCAGATACGTTATGTCCGTTGTGTTCATGTTCTTCTTCCTTTCTCTGCTCTTTATCGATACGGGCGACCTCCAGTGCGATCTCCCTTAAAATCATCTTGCTCATGTGCTGCACGGTGTTGCCTAAAATGCTCATGGCCGTGAAGCTGTCAAAATAGGCGATGCCGCCAAATCCGGGGACATTCGGCTCTATACCGCAGCGATACGACACAATAGCGTCTACGCTGTTTACCACCATGGCACGGAATGTGCGCTCGGCGACAGAGGGTTCAAGCTCCTGCAGACGACAATTTTCACGGGCGCGCTCCAAGTCCGGGAGCGCCGTCTCCAGCTCATCCTCCAGAAGCTTATATGTGACCCTATGAATAAACTGGCCGAAGTCCAGGCCGTTAATCTCCGGCTCGTCCAAAAGGAAGCTGTCTGTCAGAGCGGCACGAACATAGGCCTGCTTCGCCTCCGTCATCTCCCAGGGCATAAGCTGCTCGTGCTCTTTGCTCCATGTGTCACGGTAATCAAAGACATGACGAAGAGCCAACTGGTCTGCGCTGTCGTCAATAAGTGCAATGCCCTTGGCACCCTTACGGATCCGGCGATCAAAGCGCTTATGCCAGTCATCGAAGGAATAGCAGGACGTGGCATCCGGACGCTGGGCGTAGATCAGGAGCTGGTTGGGGAAGCTGAAACGGAAATTCCAGGCTGCGGAGCGCAAAAAGTCCGGCCATTCGCCGCCTGACAGGGCTTGGCAGGCCGCCTGGGGCATATCGTAGATGCTTTTGACCTTTTCCATATTACAAGTTCCTTTCTCTTGAGAAATAACCTTCACTCTCTATATACGCCTAAACAGCCGGTTTTCCCAAAAAATTTGCTCATAATCTTTTTCCTGCCGAAACAGGCGGGCTGAAATGTATCAGCCCGCCTGTGAGAGCAGTATCACCACTCGTGAGGGAAAGATTCAATGACCCCGACGCCTACACGGCGGCGTTCGGATTCAGCAAGATCTGAGATGGTGCGGAATACGTCCTGCGGCTGCAGGATGTCCCGGAGGATGAAGCGGGGCGAGGAGACGTCGCCGGTCATGAGGACTACATCGCCTACACCGAACCACTGCTGGAACGGGCCCTGATTCATCTTCAGATCGCGCACACGGTACAGACGGATCTCATCATGGTGGCGGAACAGGAAGCCGCGCTCAATGATGATGCGGTCCGGATACAATGTGTAGCGCGTGAAGGAAAGCGGAAGACCGAAAAAGGGACGTTTCTTGTCGGACCACAGCGGGGTCTCCTCCGCAACGTGTTCCAAGGGCTTATTTTTGCTCTTCATTCTGCTCCACACCTCCGTATTCAGAAAACATGTCGAATTGAAGTGCTTCCAGGTTCTCCGCGTATTCCTCCAAACGCTCTTCGTCGTCCGGGACGTGGATCTCCTCCACCTCGTACTCGTTCAGAACGGCTTCCTGCTCGGCTTTCTGTTCAGGCGTCAGCTGGGATATCGGGACATCCAGATGAGGGATCGTATCACTCAAGTCCTCACACTCAAGGCAGGGACGGCCTTTGGCCGAGACCTTCTGAGGCGGACGGGCGTGGAGCCTATGCTCCCTCTGTGCCGTCATGGTGTCTGCGATCTGCGCTTCATCATACAGACGGATAGCCTTGTTCGGTTCCGTCTGCTCCACGTAGTTGACGCCGGTCTGGACCATCTTCTTGACGTCGAACTTGAATTCGTCCTTGGCGTCGCCGGTGAGCTTATAGTTCGGATGGCTCTCCAAGTCGAATTTATCCGAGAAGAAGGGATATAAACCGCGGATGAACAGGATGCAGTTGATGTTGTCCATGTTGGACAATTCATCCTGCGTCATGAGCTCGCGGCCGTCCTTGTTGTAGGACAGACTGTAGCTGCCCTGCCGACCGTGGCTTCTTGAGGTGTTGATGCTCCGGATGGTCTGTTTACCAAGCTTGCCGCTGATGTATTTCAGCGTGGTCTCATCCGAGCCGCCAAGGAACAACAGGCTGTCGCAGTTACCCACGATAACTTCCCATTCGTCCTTGTACATGGCCTTCAGCTGGGAAAGGGCCTGGATGATGATGGTACAGGAGATCTCGTACTTACGCATGGTGGCCAATTTCTTATCAAATTCCGGGATGGTGCCGATGTTGGCGAACTCATCCAGAAGGAACCGGACGTGGACCGGAAGACGCATGCCCCTGCACTGGGTCTCTGCATGGTAGTACAGAGTCTCGAAAAGCTGGGTATACATCAGGGCCACCAGGTAGTTGAATGTGCTGTCCACCACGGGGGTGGTACAAAACAGAGCGACCTTCTTGTCGCCGATGCTGCCAAGGTCGATATTGTCCGTGTTGGTCAGGTTTTTAATGGCTGTCAGGTTGAAGGTCTGCAAACGGGTCTGGCAGGAAATGAGGATGGATTGCGCTGTCTTGCCGCCACCGGCAGACTTGAAGACGGCGTAGGACAGGACGCCGATGTGTTCAGGGTCTTTCGCTTTCAGGTCATTAAACATGATGTCCAGCGTGGAGTCCACGTTCTCCTGCCCTTCAATGGCGCTGGCGCAGCGAAGGAGCTTCATGACGCTGGAGAAGTTGCGGTCTTCCGGGTTACATTCGCTCTGCAGATAGAAACAGCAGGCCTGCAGCAATGCCGTCTCCGCCTTTTCCCAGAAGGGATCGGACGGAGAGCTGCCTTTTGGCGTGGTGTTCTTGATGAGGGCGTTGATCATGGTCAGGATGCCCTCTTCGTTACGCACGTAGTTGAATGGGTTGTACGTGTTGGAGTGGTCCATCTGGACCAGGTTAAAGACACGGATCTCATAACCCATGTTCTTCAGGTAACCGCCCATGGTCTCCAGCAATTCGCCGGAGGGGTCTGTTATAACATACGAACAGTTGGCCTGCAGCATGTTGGGCTTGACCACGAAACGGGATTTACCGGTACCGGAACCACCGATGACCAGCACGTTGTTGTTGCGGCGGGTCTTACGGGTGTCCATGCTCATGTAGATGTCATTGGAGAAGATCATGTTCTTGCTCTGCGGGAAGCGGTCCAGGACACCGAAGCTCTTGCCGAGGCCTTTCCAGATCTTCTTGAAGATCCAGCCAAGGATGGGGATCTTGCAAAGAACATCTACCACCTTCTGGATGAGAGCGGGGACTTTCAGGGTCATCTCTGCATAATGCTGGTTATATTCCTTGATGTCCTCGTTCCATTGGGCGGATCCTTTCTCCACTGAGGGACGCAGGTCTCTGCGGCGCAGATAGTCCGTGTAGAGCAGAAGGGATGGGATGAGACCCAGAAGGAAGGCGGGGCGAATGGCTGCAAAGTCTATAGGGAAGATGTCCAGCGGGCTTTTGGTCATGTGCTCCAAACCGTCCAGCAGAGCGTAGACGCCCTCCTTCGAGGATTTGGCCACATGGCAGGCGATGAAAAGCACGAAGAGGTAGATCAGGATCTCCGCTATGATGTAGTTGCGCCGCTGTTTCTTGCGGTTGACGGGTTTATTCGCCATGGAAGCCACCTTTCTCGCTCCCTTCTGCCTGTGACATGGGAGCTTTGTGCCTTGAAACGGAACGTGTGAATTCGACTATATCGCTGTACGTGGGTGCCGGAGGCGGGGACGGCTGCGGCTGCCAGAGAATGAGCCAGTGGGGATGGAGCTTGAGAAGATCCCGCAGCATGGCGCGGTCTGTCTTGCTGCGGACAGGGTCCGTGAAGGGCTTGCCCTCCCCCTCCGCTATGCTCAGGTATATCGGCTGACCTTGCTCCGGGAGGGTGTTTTCCATGTCTTTCACATCAATGAGGAGCCAGACAAAACCCGGCTGCGCGCTTTCCTTGTCTTCCCAGCTGCAGCGGGTACATGTTGTCCGGCCATAGTAAGCGTTAAATTCGGCTACAGCACCGCATTTCGGACAAATCTTCATGATGGATCAACGCCTTTCGTGGGGGTGTTTATCGGATAGAAATGTTACAAGTCGTGGGCGGGGGCGTCTTTCTGCTTACCGGCGCCGGAGGGCTGCCTGGCTGCCTGCTCCGTGGCCGTGTGGATCTGCGCATCCAGGCTCTCCTTCTCACGTACCGGCTTTACCAGTACGCGGTAGTGGAGGCACTGGATGTTGTAGCCGCCAGCGTAGATGGTCTCTACGTTGGCTTTACCCTGCTCCCCTACCACGTGGCCATTCAAAGAGCCGTTGTTGCCTACATACAGGCCGGAGACGTCCGTAAGAACGCCCACCGCATTCACGCAGCGGTAATAGAGATCCAGACGCTTGCTGCGGACCTCGTCCGAGAGCATCTTGTCTAAAAACTGGTCGAAGCGGGGCTCGCCGGGCAGGCCTTCTGCGCGGAGGCGATGGATGTCCTGGGTGAAGCGCATCTTCATGGCCTTATTAAAAGACTTGGAGTCCATGCCGATGGCCTTGGCCTCCTCGTCGATCTCACGCCAATGAATGCTCGGAAACTCGTATTTCGACTCGATTTGCTTTATCTTCTCCCGGCGCTCCTTCTGGTGGGCGGCAAGCTCCCGCACCTCCAGGCAGTAGTGTTCCGTTGCTTTGTCCTTCCACTGAGCGAGGAAGTCTTCCAACGCCGGGATGTGAGGAATGTCGTTGCGTTTATCTTCCGCTGCTTTTTTCTCCTGATAGCCGGAAAGCTTTTCCTGGAGCTCGGACAGCTTCTTTTCGTTGCTCTCTATGTTCTCAATCGTATCTTCAAGAGCGTCGATGGCCCAGTACAGGTCGTTTTGGCCATTCTGGGCCGCTCTGCGGCCTTCCGCGGAGAGCTGGGTGATGTCTATGCCCTGGGCTTTGAGCGCCGCAGAGCGCTTCTCACGCTGCTTCTCGTAGCGTTCCAGCGTGTGCTTGGTCTTCTCTATGCTTGCCTTTGTGTTTTGGATACGGAGGTCCAGCGTTGTAGGGTCCATGTTATTCCGCCTCCTTTTGGAGTTGAGATGTCTTCTGGGAATACCATGCCTTGCCGTCCGAGCTTGTATAAAACGATGACATGGTTTCAAATGAGTTGGGAATAGCACCGGGAATGGCGCCGCCTATGACCGGAAGCCTGCGGGACAGGTCAAAGAAGGCGCCCCAGGCAAAAGATATGGCTCGCGGGAGTTCGCTGATGGAGACCCGGACGGGCGCGTCGGAAGCAAACGTAAGCCAGAATGTGCCCTGTTCACAGGTGAGCCGGACATTGACAGCATCCTCCGCTTCGGTGCCGGCTCTGTTTGCGAGGACAGCACGGAGCGTGAGGTCAAAATCACGGTAGTCTTCGATAAATTGCTGGATGGCGCGTAACTGCAGGAAATATTCCTGATAGCGGCTTTCCAGATCGGATACCGTAATGCCTGCCTGCATGGTACGGCCATCTACGACGGAGGGGTGCATCTGTGTGTGGGACACCTCGGAGCAGACGCGCAGGCCCGTTGACCTGTCCGTGTAGTCTAAATTCGATTGGAATGTGTAGAAATAAGGATCTCTCATTCTGCGTACCTCACAAATCAGCGTTCGGGACTTTGGGGGCTGTGCTTCTGCGGGTTGCTTTTTGCAATGCCCTCAAAGGTCTTCTGCGCTTTGGCGATAATGTCCGACAGGTCGCTGCGCAGCTCGCCGTTCCGGGCTCTCTGGAGCCATTCCCTGCCGGCAGCGCCGTCATGGAAGGCGGCACGGCCTGCAAAGCGGCGGTAACCATCCAAATCGTGGGGCGAAAGCTCTTTTACCTTGGAGAAGAAAGCGCCCCATGCATAGGCATAGGCATTCTGGGATTCGGTAAGGGGAATATTCTCGATACAGTCGCTCATGTCTGCCGTTGGCTGAAGCGAAAAGGAGCCGTTGTCAGAGCAGAGCCGAGACGCGAAGACCGTCTCACGGTCCGCTTCATCCCAGCCGACAGCCTCTACTTCGAGGTGGAGGTCAAAGTCCTTTTCAAGCGCTGCCAGACTCTGTAAGGCATTGATCTGCGCGAGATAGTCCTCGCTTGCGTAGGCAATGTCAAACTCGGTGGATTCCTGGGAGGAGGCGGGATATTGCGTGTGGCCTGCTGTGGAGCAGACGTCCAGGCCGAAGGTTGCATCCTTGAAGTAAAGACGGGACTCGAACTGGTAGTGATGCGCGTTGACGTGGGGCTCTGCGGAAGAGAGATCGACAGAATCGTAAGCGGCTGCCGGTATCACGGTATCGTCCCAGCGGTCCTTTCTCGCCAGGAAGCGGGAGACAAGCTCATCCACCGACAGGTCTACGGTCGCCTCAGCGTCCGTGGGGTCGAAGCCGCTTTCATACAGCTCAAACCAGCAGGTGTCCTCTTCCGGGTCGAAGCGGTCAAAGCGGCGTTCCGGGAGGCCTACTTGACTGGGGATGAAATTGTCCATGTCAAGGCAGTCCAGAATGGCCTTGGTCTGTTCATCAGTCAGCAGGCCGCGGACGATACACTCGTTCGGCACCTTGTAGTTGCTGGCGTCACGGTAAAGGTAAGAGATCTTGGTGTTCACAGTGCTTCCCTCCTGATCGCTTAGAGGAAAAGACCGTCGTCTGCCTTCTCCTCGGTATTCTTCTGCTCTGTGGTTCGAGCGGGTTCCTTGCGCTCCGGCGCGGGACCGGCCTGGGCGTCGCGTTTCTTCTCCGCCTGGGCGATGATGTAGTCCACGCTCTTGGTGTCCAGCTTGATGTCTTCCATCTCGTAGTGGTCCTGACCGTAGAAGTTGGACTTCACGAAATGCTCAAACTCACGGGCACGGGCTTCACGTTCGTCGGTGTCCATGATGAACTCGAAGCCGGAAAATTCAGAATACGAAATGGAGGGGTCTGCCACGCCCCAGGGCGTGTTGCCCTCGTTGTCGATGGCATATTTCATGGCAATGAGGTTTGCAAGGCCGTTGACCTTGGACTGCTCCACCTCGCCCTCGTAGTCGGGAACATGCAGGTCCATCGTCGGGAAGTCCATGAGGTCATCGAAGGTCATGCCTTCCACGAAGTCGTCCACGTCCAGGACCATGGGGCCGCGCAGGCCGTCACAGGCGGCCATGACACGGGTCTCAAAATCAGGGGTGAGAGCACGCTCGTAGGTGGCGACCGGCTTGCCGGCTTTATAGAGGGTATAATCTGCAGAGGTCAGGCGGATGAAGTTGGAGGCGTTGTCACGGGAAACGATATAAAGCTCGCGCTCTGCCTCCTCGATGCACATCCGGATCTTATTGTGGCCTTCCAGGTGATACTCCACCTGCTTGCGATACTTGGCGCCGTTGGCGCCGGTCAGGTCCCAGCTCATGTAGCCGAGTGCCTTGTTCGCCTTGGCGCGGTCCTTCTGGTCGTAGACTACGAGGTTTTTATCGCCGCGATTCAGCACGGTGAATAAAAGTCCCTGTTCACGGGCATAATGCCTGAATAGCGCCGTTTCTACAGCATCCAGACCGTTTATTGTGCGGACATTATCCGGCGCCATGTTGGAGAAGTAGAGGTCGGGCTGCAGTTCCTGTACCTGCCCGCGGTGGGCGAACAGGGCTGTTCTGGCGGCTTCTACCTCCTTCTGATCGCGTTCCAGAAATACATACATGGTCGCGTCATCGTCCTTGCTGGTCATCTTCGTATACACGACATGCTGCTTTCGCAGAAGCTCATCAAAATCCTTTGCGTCGCTGTCTGCGATGCGAATGGTGCGGGACTTCATGCCGAGAGTGCGGATCAGCTCGTTCATGGACGGGACGGAGATCTCGCCCTTCAGGTTACGAAGCTGCTCCATCTGGTTTTTGGCTTTGCGCTTCTGTGTGATCTTGTTCAGCGCATTCTCTGTCATTGCGCCGATGCCGCGTGCCGTCTGTTCGCCGACGGTCAGCGCCACGCCTGCGGCGCGGGGGGCTTGATCTAACAATAGGTCTGCGACCTTCTCAGGAATGTCCTCGGTGTAAGCCATGATAGTTCCTCCTTTGTCGGTGTTCTATACGGTCAGATAATTTTGAAAACATTATACCGCAACTGAAACCGGATTGCAATATATTATTTCTATTGGGAAAGGATAAAAGTATAAAAAAAGATCCTTACGGTTCTATGCTGTTGGAGAGTCCGCCTAAAGTGCGGGTCAGAAAATCGGTGAGGCCTTGACTGGGTTCAAACGATAGGAGTTGGAAAGAGTGGAAGTACAGAAAGAGGGTCAGCACGGCTATGCCAATGCCTATAGGGAGTCTGGTCAGCTTCCTGGTCTTGTCCTCAAGGGGACAGAGCAGAGCGCCGTCCTTGTCCTTCTGAATGCCCATAAAGAGCTGCAGAAGGTCTACAAGCCATCCGGCAAGGAAAAGACCACACGTAAGCAGGTACACGATGCCGGTGAACCAGCGGCCCATGGCGAAGCGGTGGAGGCCGAATACGCCGCCGTACAGGCATAGGTTGAAGATGCGCTCAGGATCGCGCTGAGAGGCGCGGCGAAAGGTCTGCCCGTGCAGGAGATACAGCGTGCCGGCAGCGTCGCGGTAATAGCCGCGCTGCAGAGCGTCAGCGTGGATCAGATTGTCCTTCATGCGCTCTATGACTGCGTCTGTATAGACCGGCTGCGTCTGGTACATCCTGTCGTATATCTCCTCAAGCAGCGTGTCCTCATCACAGACGTCTGAAAAAGCTCCGCTGTACGGGTCATAGTGACCGAGACCGTCTGCGTACAGGTATACACGTGCCGCACCCAGCAGTTCACGCAAATACGGGTACAGAGCCTTCACATTCGCGGACTTCGGCAATACGGCATAGACGGCACAGGGACCAAGATATACAGAGAGTATATTGCCGGGTCGGGTGGCAACGTCGCTCAAAAGAAAACCACCGTCCTCCAAAACCTCGTAATCGCAGCTCACATAGTCCATGCAAAAGACCTCCCTTCCTGATTTGTGAAAATTCGTTCGCATGTCATCAAGAATACTATAGCGGAAAACGCCAGCATTTGACAAGCCCTAATTTTCTGTATGCCGAAATATCTTTGCCGCAGACGGGAAGATCCCGATGCCTGTATTCGCCCTGCCAAAAGCCGATCTGAAATTTTATTTCGGATGTAAACCGATACTGGAGCGAAAAGTGAAAATCCTTTATTTGCAAGGGTTCCGAGCCTTTAACGGATGTAAACCGATACTAACTATTACAGAGGAGAGGGCGGACGAGAGAGCTCCGTATACAAGGCTTGAATAATTATACGGGCATAGCTGAAAGAAAGCCCCAGCCGCTATGCCGGCAAGAGAGCAGCTGGAGGATGCTGGCGGTTGATGGCGATAATTCTGCAAGATGCCTTGCAAAACAGGTGGTTTCCGAACGGGTACAATGCCTTTCTCCTTTCCGTTTGGAAAGAATGATGGCGGGGGTATGCAGGACCATGAAGAGTAAGAACAATGTGCCTAAGCTTCATGATGTGGGAGGAGGAGATCTGTCGGCAAGTGATTGCTTCTCCCCCCTCCCTGTTGCTGGTGGTGATGTGCCGGGAGGGCGGTGCCCGCCAGAGGGATGTAGTGTATGTGTGTCTTATGCGTATGCGGTATACGTACCTATAATGTATACATATAATCCAAACCCTTTAGGGAGTAAGGCTTGAGGAGATCTTACCTCTCTTTCCGGTTCCCTTCCTGTGTGGGGGTGGGCGGCTCCCTCTTCCCTTCCGCGCCCTGGATCTGAGTGGTCAGGTTCTTCTTGCGGGGGATGGGCTGGAGCTCGTCGTCGAAGACGCTGAGTGTTTCCCCGTCAGGGAACTTGACGCGCCACATCATCTCCCCGATGGCGAGGGGCTCATAGTGCAGCTTGGGTTCTACCTGCTCCAGAACGGTACAGGTCTTGCCATTGAAGTAGCTGGCTGTCTTGGGAAGGTCTGTGGCGTCTGTTTGGAAGGTGAACGTGCGGCCCACGCGCTGCTGCTCGGGGTCCTTCTCGACGGTCAGGGTGAAGGCGGTGCCGTCATGGGCGGTGAAGGTGTAGCTGCCGTCCAGGGTGTCTCTCTGCATGAGCATGGGCTCGGTGTAGGGTTCGCCTTTGTACATGAGCTCAAGCTGGAGTTGGCTGCGGCCCTCAAGGATCAGGACGGTCAGGATGGCCTCGATGTCCTTCGTGAAATCGAACCAGACCTGCGGGTCGTCTCCAATGGCGCCGTACTGGTCTGCGATATCCGTCATGTCATGGGTGAGGCAGTAGTTCAGCATGTCCACCTTCTCAGGCGGAAGCTTCAATATGCCCTCTGTGGCCAAAGGTTCGCGGGACGGCTGCTGCGGTGCGATTGAGTCATCCTGAGCGAAGGACCAGGTATCTACATACATGCCGCTGTCATGGAGCCATTTCAGTTCACGTGAGATGGCGTCTCCCAAGGACTCTTCGTCGTTCATGTGCTCGGCCAGGGTCTCTTTGTCGATGGACAGGACCACATGGACCTTGTCGGTGCCGGCCTCACGTTCGGCTTCGCTCTGCTGGTAAAGGTCTTGGCGGAGATCCCCGAAGCTTTCAGCAGCAGCGAGGAGGTCTGCTTTGTCCTCCTTATCCGTGGTGTATTTTGCTTCCTCCAGCTTATCGTCCTGGGCGTCCACAAGAGCCTCCAGGAGCGTGCTCAGCTGGTCTTCTGTCAGGGTAATATACATGGCTGTGCGCCTCCTTTACTTAGTGAGGTCGTTCTTTACCGGGGTCGTGGGCTGCTGAGTGCCTGCCCTCTCCCCTGCTGCCTTCATCTGAGACTCCAGGTCCGGCTTGCGCTGCTCCTGACGCTGAAGACATGTCTGGAGTGCTATCTCAAAGGCGGCTGCCTCGCGGTCGCTGGAGATGAAGTCCTGACGGGCCTTGACAAAATCCTGGACCAGGCTCTTATACCAGGGGTCTGATTTCACTTTTTCATCGAAGGAGGATCGGGCCGTGGCCGATTCTTTGCCGTAGAGTTCCGGATTGTCATAGAGGCGGCCATAGGTCTCAACAAACTGGTGCAGGAGTTGATCCATGTCCGGACGGTTCTCCTTGATAGGATACGTGACGCCCTCCGGGGTGATGCACTCATGGCAGACGCTCCAAAAGGTGTCTCCGTCCTTATAAAGCGGGAGAACCTTGTCCTGAAACTGCTTTTCGGTATAGATGCTGGAGCAATTCACGAGACCGGGAGATCTGTCCGGGTGTTCACGCCGGAACAGTGCTACCGCCTGTTTGCGATCCGCAGCGTGGATTTCCGTCCAGCCGCCCTGGAACGGGAATCCCTTATCCGTACCGTAGGTGAAGTAAAAGATCTCCATTTTGGGATACAGCTCCTTATCCAGGAGCGTATAACCAAGAGCCTGCAGCACCGTGGCTGCTTCGTCCTGCTCGATGCCGTTGTCCACGAGGATCTGCTCGGCCTTCTTAATGGACGTGTTGGGGATGCCGGCCGTTTTGTCCGGGGAGACAGGAAAGCGCTCCTTGAAAATGCGCTCCGCAACCTCCTCCAGGGAAGACGCCGTAGTGAATCTGACATCGTTGTAATATGCGTTTTCGGCGTCCTTGATCGCCTTGGACATGTCATCCCATTCCGAGCATGTGATCTCGCCCCGGCTTTCCATCATACCGGCCAGATGGGAAAGGCGCACGGTGATCTCGTCAGGCTCCGGCTCCCTGCCCTGCTCCAGCTCCTTCAGATATTCATCAATGTAGGAGATGTCGTCGGGGTCGAAGGCGCCACCGGTGATCAGGGTGTCGTCGTCCCAGACGCCGTAAGTCTCGCCCTCGTATTTCTCCAGAAGCTCGGCCCAGCCCTGCTGCATCTTCTCTGCGGTGTTGTAAAGATGTGTCTCCGTTGCGATGTCCGAAGACGGGTTCCTGTAATACTCCTCCCTGCAGGGCGTGTCCTCGTAGATGTAGATCTTATACATAGAAAGAAGCTCCTCTCTGTTTGGTAGATGGGAAGAGAAAAATCAGCGCTGGATATCCGGACCGGACTTATCAGGTGCGGGCTTGGCGGTGCGGGACTGTGCCCCGCTGATCTGCTGATCCAGCGCCGGCTTCTCCGGGGACAGCTCGTGACGGACAAACTCTTCGCAATAGACACGGAATACATTGGCGTCGCAGGGACGGCCCTGCTCCTTCAGGACGGAGAGCCCGCTGCCGACGGCTTTTGCGAAGTCGGCATTTACCAGGAACGTCTTGGCGTCCTCTTCCGCGCAAGCACTGATAGAGGAGTCCCGCTGTGCTTTCGCAAGGTCGTAGATGCAGTCCACGAGGAGGTCCTGCATACCTTCCGGGTATTCCACATTGGGAACGGCGCCGCAGTCAACAAAGAAACGAGGGTTCTCTTCCAGGACATTGCCGAGATAATAGGATACGTCGGTATTGGCAAATTTTAAATCGTCAGGACGTAATGTGCTCTTGCTGGCCCACCATGCGTCCATGATGCAGGTGGCGTAGAACTTATCATCATTGAGGAGCGCGTCTGCTGCCTTGTCGGCGTCGATATGGCCGTAGTAATTGCCTTTCGCGAAAATGCTGACAATGTCCGTCAGGACCTCACGGAAATTGTCGGGATAGGTATGGATCTTCTGATAGTCCTTCGTCTGCAGCAGATCCTGAAGCTGTTCCCTGGACAGGACATTCTCTTCGAGGATGTAGTATTCCACGAAGCCGTCCTGAAACTCCGTGCGGAAATGATTGGGGCCGGCGTCATCAATGCCATTTTTGGCAATGAAGCCGTACTCATCTTTCTCTACTTTGGCGGCCAGCAGCTTCTGAAGCATTTTCTCATCTTCGCTGACAGCCAGAACGGTGAATTCACGGATGCCGTCTTCGCTCTCATATTCCTCGCACAGAAGGAGCATTTTGGGCTGGTCTGCCTGTTCGGGAGCGTCCTTGGCGGAATCGAAGGAGACCTGAACATTATGGCCGGCGTAGATCTGCGCCAGCTCATCCTTGGTATAGTCCAGCTCGGAAAAGAGCCAGTCGTCTGCGTCCTTCCAGTCGGAGAATTTTGGCTGTGCCTCTTTACGCAGCAGCTCTATGGTCTGGAAGAGCAGTTCCTTAGTGTGGTTATCTAAACGGATAGCACTCATGATATAGCCTCCTCTTTTAGCGTTCTGGATTTACATGGGATTGTGTAGGTGTTGCAAGGGACGGATAAACCTTCTTGGCGGCTGCATGGGAGATCTGATCGAAAAGAGATTCCTTCTGTCCCGGCTGCAGGCACTGACGGATCTTTTCAGAGTTGCTGGCGAGCTCACGGAGCTCCGGGTCCATGCCGTAGACCTTCTGAAGAATAGCTGGCAGCAGCATAGGGTCTACACCAATGGACTTGAAGTCCTGCAGAAAAGCGGAAAGCTTAGCCAGATTTGCCGTCTCTATGGCGGCATTATGGGCGGCCACAGCTTCGTTCTCCTCCTTGCGAAGCTCCTCAATGCTGTACTTACCGTCTGCGATATCCTCGCAGAACTGCTGGGCGCCCTCCTTATTCTCAAAACGATGGGTGCGGTGCAGCCGGACAAAATTGGAGACACGGCCTTCTGCATCCCGGCGCTCTGCACTTACCGTCCAGGGTTGGGCGGCTTTTTCACCGTCCAGATAGAATTCATAATCGACTTTAAAATAAAAGCCGTTTTTGCGGCCAAGGCCGCTGGAGCTGAATTTCATGTCTCTCCCCTCCCCTGCTCAGCGGCCCTGCTCGTGGCCGGGCTGCGTCTTATTGTCTGCCTGGCTTGCCTGCCGGGCGCTGGCACCGGCAATCTGATCGCTCAGAGACGGCTTCTTTTTCAGAATGGCCAGAAGCTCGGACTCGGTATAGTCCTTGCCGGGTTCCAGGTCTGCCGCGGAGATCTTGGGCTGCACCTCACGGGATTTGCCGGCGTGGCCCTCGATGGCATTGTGGATGCTCGCCTTGTCAGGATCCATGTGCTCGTCGTAGAGATTGGCAACAATGCCATCCAGGACACCGTTCTTGTTGGCGAGGATATCCTCCGGGGTCATGCCGTAGGGATAGACCTGCGCCGTGGCAGCATCCGTCTTGATGTAGTCACAGACCTCCTGACGGATCTTGTCGCGCAGCTCGGGGAAGTCGTTTTCCTCAAAGAAAGCGTCGATATCGAAATCGCCTTCGGGTTCAGGCTCGTAGGCGGCGTTTGCCATCTTATCAATGAGATCATCGCACCAGTCGCTCAGCTCGTCTGCAAAGATGTCCTTGCGGATGTCCTGATCCTTCGTCTCGTAGAAGCCCCATGTAGCCTCGATCTCCGTTCTGCCATCGTAGAACTTCATGCCGTACACCTCGCCGCGGAGATAGGCGTCGTACTGTGCCACTTCGCCGCGAAGGCAATCCAGGGCGCGGGCGTGCCAGGTTTCCTCCGTGACGTTCAGAATATTGGGGTTGTACGTGGCAATGGGCTTCAGGTTGAAGGTAAGGAAGTCGTTGTAGCCGGCGAAGGCGTACAGCTTATTGTCCTTCTTGTAGAGCCCCTGCCTCATGGTATCCTTCAGGGTCTCACGCAGGCCGCTGTACCGAGCAACGTCAGGACCGTTCAGGTTTGTGATCTCATCAAGATCCCTCACCTTCTGGTAGCCCTGGGCGATGAGTGCGTCCCGGGCAGGGTCGCGTTCGCTCTTGCGGCTGAGCTTAATGGGCTGCGCACGGCGTCCCTCCATGGCTTGAGCGATACGTACCTCATTTCCGGCCATGCCCAGTTCCTTCATGGCGGTGTCCTTGTCCATGTAGATGAAACCGACACAGCCGCTGTCCCAACGGTCTCCGAAATCGTTGGTGGACATGGTGAGGCCGCTGTGGTCATACAGGTAGAGGGGAAGGATAGCGACCTTGTCTTTGCAGAGGTCGATAAGCTCGGGAGTATACATCTCCTTCAGGACGTCCGTGATCTCGCCCTGGGCTTCGTCCCATATGCGCTTGGAGATGGCGGCTGAGTCGCTGAAGTCCGCGGGGAACTGGAAGCCGGCCATGTCCACCCATATGTTGTTATCGAACACGGATCTGCTCTGCAGCTGATACCCCTCCCCTTCCGGCACCAGGCGGAGATCCTTCGTGTGTCCGTCCTTGATGTACAGCAGAAGCTCAGACCAGCTGATGTTCTTCAGCGCCAGATCCTGCGCAAAGTCGATGGGGTCATCAAAGGTGTGCTTGTCGCCGAGGTTATACCGCTTGTGCCAGCAGACCATGTTGCCAAGGTTTTCCTGCCAGCCGGGGTCACGGGGGTTCTGGGGGTCTGTGTCCTGCAGAATGACTGCGGTCTTGGTACCGTTAGACGCAACGTACATGTTTTTTACCTCCTTTTTATAGGTATATATAATGTGTATGTGTTATGTGTATGTTTTATAGGTGTGTACAGGCGTGAACCCTTTTGTGGCGCGGGTTCGTCAGGAACGAGTAGGATCGGAACGGTTGGGATTCGTACCGGTGGGAGGCGTCTGTTCCTTCCGGCTTTCGGCGTTCTGAATGAGGCTGTTCAGACCGGGCTTGCCGAGAGGCGGCAGACCCTCGGATTGGCGGATGCTGTTGACAAACGCCTCTAAATCAGAGCCGTTCTCCTTCTGACAGTAGGACTCCATCTTGGAGATAAGAACCTTCCGTTCATCCGGAGAAAGGTCCAGCGTGAATTCGTGCTGTACCTCCGGGGAACCCTCCTCGCTGCCGGGCAGGTAATACGTGCCGTCCACGCGGATCTCCTTCGTAGTGGGAGCATAGAGAGCATAGAAGTTGATGTTGTCCATGCTGTCCTTCTGCTCGGGTGTCAGGTTCAGTTGATCCTTCAGGCGTGTTACCAAAGGCTCGGTTGCCAAGAGATAGCCGTCTACCAGACTGCAGGCGTCGTCAATAACCTGGAGGTCGTCATCGAAAATGAACTTCTCCGCCTCTTCCCTGCCGACGATGCCGTGACGGTCTATAACCAGGATCTGGTTGCCCATGTTGTCGTGGAAGGAGACTATGCCGTCGTAACAGTCGGCAGGAATGCCGATAGCGATGGAGACACCGGACAGGAACTCGATAAGATTCTCCTCCATGTCCCTTACGCCCGGCTGTTCGTCGTCTATCATGTTGCCTATCTCCTGGAGCCGTGCAGTGATAGCCTCCGTAACTTCCGGACGGATAGAATCGGGACCGATGACGCCGGTCTTCTTCTCCGGCGCGGGGCTGTCCATCTCCTCCGCCTCTTCCCTTTCCAGTTCGTCCAGAACGGTTTCAGGAGACTGCCACTCACAGCCGTCAAAGACGCGGGAAGCTTTCTCGGCGTCGCCGCCGCAGAGCAGAAGAAAGTCATTGCCGGTCCAGCCCTTACCATCTACGAACTCATCCCAGTTCTCAGGGAGGTAACAGACGAGATCCGGATGGTTCTCAAAATTGAAACGGTTCTTGTAACCGGGGTTGGTGGCTTCCTCCTCATATGCCTCCTTGACGGCTTCGACCGGATTCTTTCCCTGTGTCCAGCCCGCGAGGGCGGTTTTGGCAAGGATCTCTCGGTAATCCACCATCTCGGAAACGGTCCAGTCCTTATTGGCATACAGCTGATACGGGAGGCCGCGGTCCCGGCCGTTCTTCAGGGCCTCCTGCTGTTCAGGTGTAAAACGGGAAAGGTCCACATCGCCGTAGACCACGCGCCAGTCCGGCTTAGTCATGTTTTCCCAGAATTTCTGCATATCGTCCATAGGTCACAGGCTCCTTTCGTCGGTCTTTTCTCTACTATTATTATTGGTCTTGGCTGCGGGCTGTTTCTTGCCCTCGGCAGCGTGGATCTGATCCGACAAGCGCTTCTTAATATCCGCAGGTTTCTTGAAATCAAAAGAACATTCTAAGTGAGGGTAAACTTCGAGGATCTTAGAAAGAAGCTTTTCTTTTTCACCGACATCTAAGTATGAATTGCTTTCAAGCACCCCGGCGAGGCAGCTTGCGACAGGCTGACCCTTATAGTAAAGCTCAAACCAGCAGTCATATCCTCCATTGCCGATTGTCCAGAACTCCCGTGTAAAAGAACCCTTCCAGCCATGTTCATCAAATGTCTTTAATACATCTTTTAAGCCGGAAAACTTCATAATTACCGTCCTTTCTCAGGCGTGAGTGTCGCCTTGTCCGGCTGCTGCTCGGTACGCTTCTCAGCTGTCTGGATCTGGGAGGACAAGGACGGCTTGCCTGCCAACTTCTCTGCCTGCTGAATACTTCCCAGACCGACCTTTGCCCAGTTAGGCAGGTGTTCCGGATCCATGGTGCCCATAATGTCGCTGCGATAAAAGCTCTCCTGCCTGCCGGTATCGTGGAGGTTGATACAGAAACAGGTGCGGCCACGCGGGGAAGCGCTGGAGCCGAAGCCACCGGTGCAGAGCCAAAGCTGGCTGGTGGCGGCATAGTATTCCGGGCTGATGGCCTCCGGCTTGATGACCACCACCTTGTCACGGATGGACTGCTTATAGTCGTCTGCCGTAACACGGTCGTCGCCTGAAAGGATGAGGTCGTTGTCCATGCCTTCCGGCAGGGAGATGGTCTCCCGGACCTTCTGCATTTGGTCCAGGATACGGTGAGCGTAGAGATCGAAGATCTCCATAATGTCATCCGATACCATGCACTCCGTATACCGGCCCATGACGCCGTTGTTCTCGTACAGACCGCAGAGGAACTTATCCCCTTCTCCGTATTTGGGACGTTCCGCCATGATAACTTCACGGTCCCCTACCCACAGTGCTTGCTTAACCTCATAATCCGTACCTTCCAGCATACGGGACTTGACCTGCTCGGAAAGCTCCTCAATGGCGTCTGCTGCCTCCTCCATAACAGCGTCATAGTCTACGACGCCTCCGCCATCTTCCGTGCGGAGCAATGTGATGAGGTCTGAATAGTCTTTCATGTCGGCACTCCTTTCTCACCTGCCCTCGCGCTGGGGCTGGGTCTGGTCGGTGTGGGCGTCCCTCCGCTGTTCGGCGCCGGAGATCTGTTCCGACAGGTCCGGCTTGCGGTGCGGGCGTCTATATTGTGTCAGGTCGGTGCCGGTGATGGATTCCACCTCGGACACGGCCTCATTAAAGGACTTGCCCGGACCGCTGAGCTGCCCGGCGACCTCGGTCTCGAAGAACATCTCCAGGATGCCCTGCTTGTAGAAATCGGGGTACTGCATCACATAGGAAAAGAAGTTGTCGTAGCCGTAGGTGTGAAGCATGTCGTTGACTTCATCCTCCGAATAGTCCCGGAGGTCCATGTGGGCGTGGCTGACAGCATAGAGGTCCTTTTCAGGGTCCACCTGATCCACCTGAACGAATTCCCATTCCATGCCGTCCTCGGAGGTCGGGCAGCCGTGCTGCAGGAAGGCGTCGTCGGTCAGGATCCACTGGTTCTGGTAGATCTCTTTGCTGTAATTGGACATTTTTATTACCGCCCTTTCTCAATGCCGGGGGTTGGTTTCTCTTGCTGCTGCACGGTACGCTTCTCGGCTGCGCTGATCTGCTCGGACAGAGATTTCGCCTTCTCCCCTTCTATGGGTCCGAAGCCGCGAAGCTTCATGGGATTCTCCTGCACCAGCTCCGGGAGCCGGCCGTCTATGATCTTATGGGTCACATAGTCTTTGCCGTCATAACCTGTGAACGGATGCTCTACAGCCTTGAAGGGGTAAATGAGATGGATATCGCCTTTGCCCTCCAAGATGCTGTGGGCCACATCGTGACAGTATGGAGATTGGGTGAATGTGCGGGGGTACGGGAATTTCTTTTGCTCACTACTGGAGGCAACGCACTGGCCCTCCGCCCAGGTAAAGAAACCGGAATAATCCCGAAGCTGGTTGGTGTAGCAACGCTTTGCTTCGTGGTACTGGAACTCACGGGCGAAGACGGGATAAATGCCGGCCGGCACGACGATCTCTGCAAACTGCCCGGCCCAGCCGATACCGTACTCCCCTTCTATCTTTGCCTCCTTATATTCCTGATAGCCGCACAGGCGGTACTTGGTGGGCGTCAGGGCTTCGGCCAGCTCGAAGTCGCCCTTCTCCAGTGCGTCCAACAGGGGCTGCATGGCTTGGCGGTCGTAGGCGAAGTAGTCGGAGTCCACACTGAGGGGCTTCACGTCGGACAGGTCGCGGTACTTGGAGACCCAATAGGTCTCATACGAAATAAGGTTGAGGGCATCGCGGAGCTTTATGTTGTCGAGCTGCGCGGGAAGGGCGGCGAGAAGGCACTCACGGTGGAGTGGGTGCAGATCCTTGACCAGTGTGTTCAGGTCTTCAATATATAAGGTGATGGCGTTCATGACATGGCTCCTTTCGGTCATGTAAAAATCTCTCTATAATCTATATACGCCCAAAAGCCCGCTTTCCCCAAAAATATTTCAACGTTTTTCTGATAGACAAAAAGCCCCCGTTGCCGGGGGCTTAATGTTGGAGATAATGGTATCTCCGAAGGAGGTTAGTAATTATGTGCCGAAGAACTCAACACGGGTAACATCCTGTTTCGCTTGACAGCGTAATGGTTTTTTGACAAATAGGACTGGGCTGATATAAGAGACAAGCGGTCCCTTCCCCTTCTCTCTTTGCTTTCGGAGGGCATTGAGGGGGCTCCCCTCCCCTGTCGCTATTGGAAGTGTGGAGGTCTGCGCCGGGGAGAGAAGCATGATTGGGAAAGGAGTGGTCTCATAACAACACCTTACGAAATCTATTATACCCCAACGGAAATAATAACGCAACACTTTACCCAAAAAGAAATACGGAAAACAGTATTAAATATCTGCTACCTGTTTTTGGGCTCTTGCTGCACAAAGGTTTGCTGATCATACAAAAGAAATTTTCGCTCGTTTCGCTCTTATATCTGCCTTAGATAAATCAACGCTCAGGCGATTTAGCAGGGCCGTTGCAAAATTTGAAATGATTTGTGCCCTTTGATTTTGCCTGTTGGATTTGTGACGCAAGAGAAGCCTTCTCTTGCTCTTGCGAAAATATAGCTTCGGTTACACGTTCAACAGAAATGAAATGTTTTGGGTTTATGAAAGAGGTCTGTCCGGGAATTACAATATAGCCCGGGCGCGATAAACGACTATCTTCATTGTCACTCATCTCTTCTATGTCCTCTTCCGTTAGATTTTCACCGACACATTCATAAAAGTCGCCGTTATAAAGGAATCTAATCAGAAAAAGGTCTTCGCGCTCAACAAAGAAATAATCGTTGATCAAATCACGAAGAATTTTTGTTTCATTACGGATAGCATATATTCCGGCACCGTCGTTATCATCAACAGACAGATCCCCATACTCAGAAGCTAAGATCCCTTTTTGCATTATGCTGTCGAGACGGTCACCTGTTGTAATATGTAATAATTCAACGGGGCCGGTTTGTTTTTGTAAAACAGGTTCCACCCTTGCGCCTCCTATTTCGTTTAGTCAAATCTTTAAGATACTCGAAATATCAAATCGTTTCATCTAATGGTAATCTGTAGTTCACCGGGAACATGACTTCCCCTATCGCTGCGGCTTGTATCAATGCGTCGAAGGCGGGTTCTGAGAGGGCCGAGACCTTGTCATATAGGCCTTGCAGGTCTCGGAGTAATACGCGGTCTGTGGTGTGGTTCAGAAGGTCTGTCAGGCGCTGTAGAAAGGAAGATTTGTCCTTCATCATCCTGTTGGCGCTTATGATCGTGGCCTCCGCAAAGGTCAGATACATGTGAGGGGTCATCTGTTCAGGTGTGGGTGTGGACATAGGCATTCCTCCTCCCTTCTCTTCTATCATGAGATCACCAGGATCTCCGGTCTGAAATGCTGGCGCAGCAGCGCCGCCTGATCTTCTCTGCAAAGCACAGTTTTTATCTTATTGCAGTCCAGAAAGGCAAGGTCCTGGATGTGGTACAAGACCTTGACCGGACGAAAATCCAGCTTTTCAAGCTCCGGACAGCCATTGAAGGCGCGGTCGGATACCACGGATAACCTCTTCCCTACTGTGACCTCCTGCAGCTTCTCGCAATGGCTGAAACAGCCCTTTGGAAGGTTTTCTAAGCTGTCCGGGAGGACGATGCGCTCTACGCCGGTATCAGCAAAGGCGTGCTCGCCTATTTCGGTAACGGAAGATGGGAAAGTAAGCCTGTTCAGGCTCTTACAGCCTCGGAAGGCGTCTACCTGTATGTTCTTTAGGCTGCTTCCGAATGTCACTTCCGCAAGGGAAATACAGCCCTGAAATGCGCCTGGGCCTATGTATCGGAGGGCGTCCGGAAGCTCTGCCTGCTCCAGCTTTCCGCATTCGGAGAAAGCACCGGAGTAGATCGCCTTCAGCGTTCTCGGAAAGTATACGCTCCGGACATTTCGCAGACCTGCGAATACGTCGCTCTCCAGTTCGGAGAGCCCCTCCCCTATCGTCACGTGGATGATGTTATCTGTATATTTGTCCCAGGCGGTCTGTAAAGACGCCCTGGGCGCACGGACGGAGCCGGTGCCGGTCAGGGTCAGGCGCTTCTTCCCTCTTGCGCCTGCTGACTCAATTCGCCCTATCACCGCGTCCGGGTATTGGCGCGGTCCGCAATAAAATGTATCTAAGTCGGTGGTGTTTTCCATACACCATCAGCTCCTTTTGTGGGTATTCTCTAAAACTTCATCGTGCCAAAGGCTCGTCACTCGGACGGATACCGAGAGCGTCCATCTTTCTGTTGCGCTCAATTTCCTTGTGGAGTGCCCTTCTCTCGCTGTCCTGGATCGTCTGCTCCAGCTTGGGGCGTTTGTCTCTGTCAGGGATCTCTATACCGGGAATCTCTGTCACCAGCGGGCCGGGAACACTGCGGGGGTCAAAACGGCTGTGGAGCAGCAGCATGACCATGTTCTCCGGCGTCATGAACTGGCGCCAGCCAGTGGATTCATCCTCGAAATAGGCGCCGAACATAGTGTAGACGTCGCCGTCGTTGTTCCAGTCGTTCGTAACGGCTTCAAAAGGCGTTATCTGCCGGTCAACGCTGCCGTCTGCATAACGGATCTCATAATCCTTTTTGTTTTCATCCATGTAAATGTCATAGGAAAAGGAACCTATATCTGCGCTCCAGCCGCTATGGTTCACATACATACGCTGCTCCTTTCACTCACGCTTAGCCGTAAGGACTCGGTCGAAGGTCGTCCAGAAGGACTTTGGCGTCCAATTCGTTCAATTCACGGATGCCCTGCGCCTCCTCCTGTTCCCTGCGGGCCTCTTCGCGGACTTCGGCATAGCCAGCAGCGATAGACTCCTCAATAGACCGGTAGCTGCGCTGCAGGAGGTCTAAAAAGTCCATCTGAATGTCGTCTGACATGTTTCGGATCCTTGAACGGTAGGAGGCCAAAGATGGAGGCATATCCAGGCCCCAGGTGCGCCAGAGGGTGTGCCGGATACATATGAAAAATATATCATGACAGGCTGGCGGCAATGAAGCAGGACCGCCCTGCAGCGTGCAGAGACTGTCTACCAGCCACGCCAGCTGCGCAGGAGGCTTGGCGTCGTCATACAAGTATACGATCTTGTCCGTAAGAAAGCCCGGAAGTGCCGCGTTGGACATGCCGGCCTCCGTGGTGGCGTGATGGACTGTGAGGTGATATTCCCTGCGCAGCGCACGGCAGGCGCCCTCAATGAGCATCCTCATGTGGTCGTCGTCTACGACATAAACGGAGGGCGGAAGGCTGTATGAAACGTTTGTCTGGGCTATATCAAACTGGCTTACCGCAAACCATGTCAGGCGCAGGTCGCGCTTGTCGCGCTGCTCTGTGAACGGCGCAATAAGGTCAATAGCCTTGCCACGCCATTCAGGCTTCAATATGGCGGCACGGGGGTCCGCCATAAGGCGTTCCCAGACCCTATAGCCCGCAAGGCAGGTGGCCTTCGGGTACTGCAGAAGGATGAGAACAAGGTTGCAGGCGTCATAACTGGGCAGACGGCTCAGTACGTTCAGAAAGCCGGACAGATCTCCGGAGGCAAACATTTCTGCGACAGCTGCCTTCGCACTGTCGCGGAGCTCGGGGGCCTTTTCACGCCCTTTCTTGATCCAGTCCTTGGAGTCCATCATGCTCACAACGTCACCTCCCTGCTGTATATGTTTTGTATGCCTGTATTGTATGTATGCCTTGTGGGTATGTATGTGGCATGTACACATGACACATGCTTGCCGCATGCATACCTTCGGAACCCCTTATTCGTAAGGCTCCGGACGATTTCTGGCCGGGACTTTGCCCAGATCAGCACGGTCTAAAGCTTGCTCTATAGCTCGGTATCCGGCAGCCAGCATGGCGGCTCGCAACTGGTCCTCTATGGAATACAGGAACGTGGCTCTGTCCAATTCGGACATGGCTGCCAGACGTTCCGGGACCGGCATATGGTCATGGGCGTTCCAGAAGGAAACCGCAATAGCCTCCTCGTTCTCGTAACTGTCCACGTCGATCCCGAGATCCAGCAAGAGCGCGGATAAGCCGTTGAGCTTGGAACTCTCTTCTTGGGTCTCTGCTATAAGTTTCACTGGGTTCACTCGCTTTTTGGTTGTGACTTTCGTATCTAATCGGAAATCTCCTGTCATTTATTATACCCCAATCGGTATAATTTTGTCAATGGCAAGAGGAGCAACGGTCCAAAGACTTGCTCCTCTTGGGGGTCTGAATGACTCGGTTGGATGTCCTATTTCTTGCCCTGATCTTTCTGCTTGCGCTTGGCGGCGTAAACACGGATAGACGTCACAATGGCGGCCAGGAAGCATAGACCTACCAGAATGAGACCTAAAATAAGACCGGAATCGGAAAAGGTCAGGTCCAGACCTGTCTTGACGCCGGATCTGTCCTTATCACTACCCTTATCTGCTGCTTCGGAGCCTGCTCCACTTTCCTTCCCGGAGTCTCCGGAACCGGGGCCCTTATCCCCTTTCGAAGCGCCTGGGTTATTATTCTTGTCGGTATCGCCGCTGGTCTCGCCCTTATTGTCGTCGCCTTTGCTGCTGTCGCCCTTGTTATCACCATTATTACCATTGTCGGAAGGAGCTTTTGCATCATAAACGCGGGCTTCAAAGGCCCAGATGGAGTCCATCTCCGCAGCCTGATACTCATTGCCCTTGGAGGCAGGGAATGAGACCTCCAAGTCCAAAGTGGTGCTTCGCATAGGCTTTACCGTAATGGAGGCAATGGGTTCCGAGTCGTTCCTGCCATATGGGCCGGAATACAGCTCTGTGCCGTTTTCATCCATGATACGAAGCGCCATGGCATTAAATAGGCTCTTATCCTCAGCATAGCTGATAATAGACAGGATACGGCAGTCCATCTTCCTGTCCGTGGTGTTCTTTATGTGCAGCTTGCCGGTGCGGATATCCCCGGGAGCAAAGTTTTCAAAATCAAAGAGCTGAAGCTCGGATGCTGTGAGGGAAAATGTTTCTTCGTCCTCCAGCTTGATCTCACTTTCGAAATCGGCTGCAAATGCGGACGGTATAAAAATAAATGTGAAAAGCAGAGCGATAAGTAAAAACATAGTAAATCGTGCTGTTTTGCGTCGCATAAAAGACCTCCTTGATATATGTAATTGGTGCCATAAGCCGGGCTTTGAACGGCTCAGAGGCGCGTTGTGAATGCCTTGCGATGCCGCCTTTGTGATGGTGTTCACAAGGTGAACAGGCTTGTGATACAATAATTCCATAGAATAAAAAAGGCAGCAGGTGTGTGAAGCCTGCTGCGTAAATAAGGGTGTGTGCTGCCGCCTCGACTCTGGTAAAGGGGCGGCAGACTTAATCATGTCGTAAATATAGGAAAACTGAATACGTCGGACGAAAGTGAATTAAATCTTATGGAAAGAAAAATAGTGATCTTATACTGCAAATAATCAAAATAGCACTGAATATAAAAGAGTAGTATCTGAACCTGTTAGAAAAGAAGGAATTAACGTGCCGGAACGGCATCTACATTACCGTTTCCGAATGTGACGGATTCGGAAGAAACAGTGGCCCAAGTATCACTGTTTGTGTTACGGTGCTGTTTCGCTTCGGCCAAAAGGCTTACCTCTACGTCAGCATCCTGGAAGGCGTTGGAAGAGGCGCCTTTGAATACTAATACGTAGTCGGCAGAGTGATTAGTGTCTGTAACACCTGATTCAGTCTCAGCATTTGCTCCGGTACCATTCAATGTGTACTCAGGAAGCACGTATGTGATGCTCTTGCTGTCGCCTGCGACGATACGCTTAGCGCCGTCTGTAACAGGCTTTGCATCGGCTTTCGGCACGTAGGCGCCGGCAGCGTCTTGCTCTACGTCAATTGCTTTGTAGATCTCAAACTCGGCTTGCGCCGCAGTGTCAAGCGCTACGCTGCTTGTTACAACAAGGCGTTCACGGACATCGACGGATTTATTGCCGTCGTTGCTGATTTGGTAATCCAGATCCGCTTTGTCCCCTGGGTTGAAGTTGGCAACGTCAGTCCAGTTGGCGTCTAAAGCGAGATCTACCGTACCGGCCTTAGCTGTAGCAGACGTTTCCACCCGGTCTGTGAAGTACGCTACCGTACCCGCAAGAACGCAAGAGGCCGCAATAGCGCCTGCAGCAAGGGCTTTCTTCTTGTTTTTGGACGTTTGTTCTGCTGTAGTTGTCATGTTTTCACCTCCCTGCAGGAATGTTAAGTACGTTCCGGGTGTATTATACCTAAAACGAAACCTTACAATACAAATTATATCGATACGGAAACAATATAGTCAACAGAGCAGGTGGGGATTTTCGCTGGTAAATGTGTCCAATAGGACAAAGAAACAAGCGCGGCCAGACGGTCGCGCTTGTTTGTTGTGCCTTATGGCTTATTGGTTTAGGGAGCCGGCTTAGCGGGGACAGCGGGGATAGTCTGGCCGCCCAACGTGATGGTACCGCCGTTGACAGCGGTGACCCAGTCGGCGTCGCCGCCGTCAGAGTGCTGCTTGGCCTCGACCAGGTAATCGATGGTGCAGGTAGCGCCCTGGAAGGCGTTGCCCGCGGTCTTGTCAAATACCAGCTGATAGGTCTTGTCCACGCTCTTAGCGTTGCTGCCAATGGTCTCCTCGGAGCCGCTGAGGACGTAGCTGGCGACGGTGTACTTGTACACGGTGTCGCTGATCTTGGTCTCAGTTACGACCACACCGTTGCCGGTGTAGGCCTTGGTGTCGGCGTCCTGCGTAGCGCCATTGAACAGGCGGAACTCGGGAGTAGCACTCATAGGCTTGCTGGAGGTGATGATGAAGGTCTCACGCACATCCAGAGCCAGCTCGCCGGTGTTGGCCAGCTTGTAGCTCAGATCCACCTTGTCACCGGGGTTGAAGTTGGCTTTGGGGGCAGCATTGAACGCCAGCCACTTGGCGGTCAGGTCGTCCTTGTAGGTGGGGTCATCCGGGTCTGTGGTGATATCCGCGCCGATGGTGCTGATAGTAGCCTTTGTGGTGATGCGGTCCGTGAAGTAAGCCAGGGAGCCTACCAGCAGGACGACCGCCATAGCCAGGGCAAGCATGCCGCTGAGCTTCATATTCTTGATCTTACGCATGATATGCTACCTCCTTTCTTACTTCTCGGGAACTGCAGAATGACCATTGAAAGCGGAGCTGGTGTCCACAATACGATCAGTCAGAACAGTTTCCCATGTTGCCGCATTGGTATTGCGGTGCTGCTTGGCCTGAGCCAGATAGTCCAGCGTCACAGTAATGCCCTGGAAATCATTGCCGGCCGTGCTGCTGAACACCAGGACATAGGAGCTGGCCTTGGAGATGCCAACGGCGGTGCCCTCGGTCTCGGCGCCAGCACCGGTACCGTTCAGGATGAACTCGGGAATGGTGTAGGTGATGGACTTGCCGTCAGTAGCGACGGCACGAACAGCCACGGGGGTGGCGCCGGTCTTGACGGTGGCTTTGCCCTCTGCATCCAGAGTGACGTCGGAAGCCAGATACAGGTCAAATTCCGGCGTAGTGGTGTTCATAACCTTGGGGGAACGGAGGACCAGGACCTCCTTGACGTCTGCAGACTTATTGCCCAGATTGGACAGGGTGAAGTCCACCTTACAGCCGGTACCGGGCTTCAGGCCGGTGCTCTTGCTGAGGGTGACCTGGCTCAGAGCCAGTTCCAGGGTGCCGGCCTTGGCTTCTGCCTTCGCCTGAACGCGATCAGTGAAGAAGGCGAACGTGCCAATGGCCAGCGCTGCAACGGTAGCAAAAGCCAGCACCAGCGCAAGGATCTTCTTGGGTTTCTTCATAAATGTACGCTCCTTTCATAAAAATTAACAGGCGCCCGACGCCCAAGAGAGCTGGACGCGGGCGCCTGCCGTTTATGTGTTAGACTTTAACGGAGATTTGATTGGTATCGTAGATTAGGCGGCAGCGCCAGTGGTACCGGTGATGATCAGCTCCTGAGCGATGGTGGCGCCGGCTTCAGCAATCTGATTGGCGGCAACGTCATCGAAGGAGTTGGCGTACTGGATAGCATCGACGTGGACAGTCAGCTCAATGGCGGCGGCCTGATACTCGTTGGTAGCGGTCTTGTCGAAGACCAGCTTGAAGGTGCGCTCAGTGGAAGTCTGGGTCTCATCCACATCCATCTTGCCGTTCGTGGCGGCCGCGGTCTGCTCGGAAGCAGTCAGAGCCTCAGCGTTGACACCGTCGCCAGACAGAGCGAACTCGTCCATGTTATACACCAGAGTCAGGACCTTCTTGGACTCATCCAGAGTGGCGGACTTGGGAGCAATCACAGTACCATCAGAGCAGGCGATGGTCAGCTTGGAATCCGCGCCAGCGCCGGTAAACACGCGATCACCAGCAGCGGTGACCTTCAAGGTCAGAGTCTCCTCGGCACGCAGGGCCTTGTTGCCGGGGTTGGAAACGGTGTACTTGAAATTGGCGGTGTCGCCAGGATTCCAGTTGTCGATGGTGGCGGCGTTGTTGATGTCACCGGACGCGCCGCCCAGCTTCAGCTGGTCAGCGATAGAGGCATCGGTGGCCAGACCGACGGCAAAAGTACCGTTGGTGGCGGTGCCGCCGATTTCGGCGCGGTCGGTGAAGAAGGCGAAGGTGCCAACCATCAGGGCCAGGGCCATACCGCAGGCCAGGATCTTGGTAATGCGCTTTTTCGTTGTTACGATTTCTCCTTTTTTTGATAAAAATTTTTTGATGCTCTTTCTGAGGGGTATGTTATACCGTTTCGGAAAGAACTCTTGTTGACAATATACCCCTTTGGAAAGTGGTTGTCAAGAAGAAAATGGATGATTTGTAAAATTTTTCTTTCGGGGCAGCAAAAAAATAAGGCGTATGCTACAAGCATACGCCTTTTATTTGGCGGACTCCCCTGCCCTCCGGATTATTCGGATGGCTCCGAGTTTTCCGGAGCGTCTTCGGCAGCAAGGGCGTCTCGCAGTTTCGAAACTGCGCTGTAATATGTATTGCGGACCGTCTCTGTAGACCAGAAAACTTTGGCGGATATTTCGCAGAAGGACATGGGGGCAGCATCCGGGGACAGGCCGAGATAGAGCTGAAGAACGGTCTTCTCTCTATTGGTCAGGTGTGCGGGAAGCAGGGACAGTGGGTCTTCTTCTTTGAAGTAGACGTCTTCAGCAGAGGCCGTTGAGCCGCAGATCTGTGTCGTCTCATCATCCAGAGAGGAAAAGACACGGTTGCCATAAAGGGCCTTGCGTATTTTATCTTCCGGGATTCCTAAAGCCTCAGACAGATCGGCAGACGTGGGAGGGCGATTATTCTCCGCGTATAGGTCATGATAAGCCCCCAATACCCGGCACATACTGTAATAGTCCTTTTCCCCGATGGTCATGGGGACATTCTTGCTCTGCGTAAGGATGGCTTTATGCAGCCGTTTGTTGATCCAATGATACGCATAAGCGGCTAAAGACGTGCCTCGGGTATAATCGTATCGGATAACTGCCTCAATAAGTCCGCAGCAGCCTTCCTGATATAGATCGTCATAGTCTACGCCGCGGCCCTTGAACCTGCTGACCAGCTTATTGACCAGCGGCAGATGAGAAAGGATAAGCGTCTCGCGGGCAGAAAGATCTCCCTCGGCGCTGCGGCGGCCAAGGTCATACAATTCCTCGGGGGAAAGCTCCGTATTCGCGTTTTTCTCTTTTGCGCTGGTCATACAGATTAACCTCCCTTTTGGGAAATGTTTTACTGATTATTATACCCATTGAGAAATATCTGGCTACACTATACCGCAACTGAAAGTGAAAAGTCAAGTATTATTTCCAAAAGGAAACAAGACGGCGGTAAAGGAAAAAGGCGGGTTTTGAGGGGATTTCTTCCATCTTATGTGTATGTGTATACATACCTATACTGTGTATATATTGTGTATGTGTAGAATGTGTATATAAAAATGAGAGTATTCCAAAAATACGGAATACTCTTTTCTTTCGGATATTTAAAAATAGTATTAAGATTGGAACACTTGGAATTTTATAGGGGCTTGCGATGAAGTAGCTTCCAGTTTTTGGTGTACGGATAGTACACTTTTCCGAACGCCCTACCCTCCCCTGCTGTATTGTTCGTAAAGGTGCGTGTTTTTACTTTTCGGACGTTCGTTTTGGAAATCGGGAGATTTGAACGGTTTTTGCGGGCGGTTTGTTTGTTTTTCCCCGAACAAGAACAACCATTATGAATGTAAGAATCGCCAATAATAATTGGTGTTCCGAAAAAACAGAATATTCAGAACATTTCGTTGTCAAATATAATTATATGTGTTACAATACTTGGCATCAGGAGGGCCTCTGAATGAAAAGCTATTCATCGAGAGAGGTCATATTCTTATATGGAGGTAAGACCAATGAAACAGATTGAGCGCTATTTCTTTCCTGCCATATTCACATATGAGCGAGGGCAGGAAATTGCTGTTTCCTTCCCGGACCTGGACGTCGCCACCAGCGGAGAGAATGAAACGGATGCCTTACTGTCTGCAAGAGAACTGCTTGGGTGTGTCCTTAATGGTTTGGAGGAGGATGGCGAGGAGATCCCGGTGCCTACTCCGCTGGCCGATATAAAGTTCGGAAAGAATGAAAGAGCCGTGCTGGTAGACGTCTATATGCCGACTATCCGGATGGCGCGAGTCAACCGAAGTGTGAATCGCACGGTGACGTTGCCTGCATGGCTCAACGCGGTAGCATTGGAACGCAACGTAAACTTTTCTCAAGTGCTGCAGGACGCTTTGAAATCATACCTCCATGTAGAACATCCAGAGAAAACGTGATCCATATTCGCCCTGCCCTCTGCGTGTCGCGCAGAGGGTCTGTTCTTTCAGAGCCCATAAATAAATCTTGACTATTCGCCCCCAATACTGTATAATAATGGAAGAGAAGAAAAAGGCGGTGATCACAATGAGGCAGATAAGCAAGCTGGGACGGGAGATGCTGGCGTTTCAAGACGGCCTGGCGGCAGAATATGAATACAAACCCATTGGGTTTAATTTGTTTCTTGGAGATGTCCGGGAGAAATACAAGTCCGCGCTGCCGGAATGGTGCAATATGACCGGGGATGAAGCGATGCCTCTTTTCTCTCTGGACGGAATGCAGCTCTGCAGAGGGTATGACCGTATTGTGATCGGGGACTACGGCGCGTTCGTTGAGATCGCGCCTGAACGTATTTTACGAAACAACCTTCACTGCAAAGAGGGACAGGAATACAGATTTACAGATGAAAGATATGCAAAGAATGTAAAATACCTCTGGCTCACGGCTGAAGATAGCTCGGGTTGCAAGATCTACCTCCAGAAAAAGCCGGTGGACTATGCAGATTATGTCCCTGGGATGTACTATATCAGCCCGTATGAGGTTGTTCCCGGAACTGAAATGGAGGTGTAAGTGTGGAGACGCGGATATGTAATGTTCAAATTGGCAAGCCGGGCGGAAATGCCAGTAAGGGTGCCAGGAATTATAGGATCAGCATCCCGTCCATGTGGGCGCAGCAAATGGGCATAGCGCCGGAGGACAAAACGGTATCCATTTCCTTTGATGGGCAGCGTATCATCATTGAAAAGATAGAATCAAAACAGTAAGAACAGGCCCTCTATAAATAGGGGCCTGTTCTTTGTTTTTTGCGGATTTAAGGAAATTCGCCGTCTAATTCCGCCTTTTTCTGCCTTTTCGTGTCGGAGAAACGCTCTCAGACGAAACGAACTCTTTTTTACGCATAACCCACTGTTTCGATGCGTCTCACAGCACTTCCCTTTCAGCGGCTTTAGTAAATGCCGTATAATAGAAGGAAAGCAGCTGCCGAGGAATTCTCGGCAGTTCATCTGATGGGAAAGTGAGAGGGGAAAGAGATATGGATATTGGATATACAAGGGTATCCGCCAAAACACAAAACCTGGCGCGGCAGCTGGCTACCATGCGGGAGAGAGGGATCGAGGAACGGTTCCTGTTCCGGGATGTGGCGTCCGGTAAAAACTTTGACCGGCCAGGGTATCTTGCCATGAAAAGCGTGATCCGGGCTGGAGACTGTCTCTATGTGGATGCGCTGGATCGGCTGGGGAGGGACTATGAGAGCATTATCCGGGAATGGAAGGAAATTACAAGAGATATAGGCTGCGATATTGTGGCGCTGGACAACGAAGCACTGTTCGATAGCCGGAAGTTCAAGGAGATGGGGGACATCGGGCGTATGCTGGAGGACCAGCTGTTGGCGGTCCTGGCCTATGTGGCAGATGTAGAACGGAAGAAAACGCTGGAAAGGCAGAAACAGGGCATTGCAGCTGCTAAAACAGCCGGCGTAAAGTTCGGGAGGCCTATCTCTATCTCCGACTGGGAGCTTTTCGACCGTACCGCCAAGCGGTGGGTGGCCGGGGAGATCTCAGCAGCCGAAGCGTGCCGGATCACAGGGGCGAAGAAAACATCCTGGTATAAATACACTAAGGAGAGAGGATTCAGCAAAGAGAAATAGAGCAAGGACGGGCGGCCTCTTCCCTGCTCTTAATTTTTCAGCAGCGACGGCTTCAGACCGTTTTCGACTCTATAGCGGGTGTATCATGGGTACATCTTACATACAGGAGGATATAAAGCATGGCGATGAAGTTTGGACCGGCTATCAGCCAGGAGGCTATCTCTGAGGTCGCAAAGCGACACGGGGTACCGGAGGAGGAAGTCAGAAAGGAAATGGAGCTGGCGCTGCTTATGGCCTGGGGCACCGGGAACAATGAAGCAGTGGCTCTCCAGGACGAGGTATTCCCGGAGGGTATGCCTGATGCAGAGGAGTTCATCTCCCGATTGGCGGAGGGGATCCTGGGGAACCTGCAGACGGAGGAATAGCGGGAAACAGGTGTGCATACATATATGTATATGTATAGTGGATATGTATATAAGATATGTATAAAGAAAGGGGCTGTCATAAGACGGTCCCTTTTGCTGTATGTCTTGCGGGACAAAGGGCTTTCTGTATGTCCGCATTGTGTATCTGTATTATAGCTATGTATAATGTGTATGTATGTTACATATACATAGCACGTATACCGTTAATGCAGGCTGACCTTCGGAGGGTTAGCCGGCAGAGCGACGGCGCTCAATGTGGAGGGTGAGGGCAACAGAAAACGCCTTGCAGGAAGCAAGACGTCTTCGGCAACTCCTTCTACACACGGCAGACGAGCTCGTGGACCATATTCTATTCTCCTTGGGATGGATCGTCAAGCCCCTGCAGATGCCGGTTTGCCTCGTCCTTAACTATTAAGAGTAGAATACATCTCCATGTATCGGGTATAGGTGAGAGGCTTACCGGTATCCGGATCCAGCATGACGGACAGGCCGCCTGCGCCGGCATAGCCGGTGGCGCTCGTACAAAAGGCCTTTATGTACAAAACATCTGTCACCTTGTCTCTGTAATACGTAATACGGCCACGGTTGTCAGGATCGGACTGAGAGAAAACCGCCTCCAAGAGGGATCCATCATCAAGGGTTGTTTCGGTCTGGGCGGGACCATTCCCGGCGCCGGTGGAGTCTTGGGCGGAACAGGCGGAGAGCGTCAGAATGAGGGCAAGGGAGATGGCGGCTGCCGGGATGGTGCGGAGAAGGGTGGGAAGCTTTTTCATAGTCAGGTCCTCCTTTTGTATGGCATGTGTTTAGGTGTATGTGTCGTGTGTATGTGCTATAAGTATGTGTAGTTAGTATACAGAGTATGGCGGTGCTCGGCTTCCTTGCAAATACATGGCTTTATTATAAGTATGTATTATGTATATGTTTTATGGATGTGTATAAAACGTATATGCACTGGACATATAGGGGAAGTGTGTATAGGATAAGGGGAGAGAGCTGAAAAGACGACGAGGGTTTGCTCCGAATGGTGCGCCGCCCGGACCCCCGCAAAGGAGGGCCCGGGCAGCACGTGAGGAGGGAAAAGAGAATGGCAGCAAATTCAAGCGACGCGGTCTGCGCGTCTGGCGGCTCTGGCGCGGCGACGGTGCGCAGCAGGCTTGGTGTGGCGCACGGTCTTTTCCTGCGGACGATCGATACGGTCGATCAGGCGAATGACGGACGTTGCCAGGAACAGGGCACCGGTAATAATGATGGTGTAGTAAAGGATCTGAATGAACATGATGTAGGCTCCTTTCTTCGTGCCTTTTCTATGGTCCTATTATACGCCTTTATTGGCGTGTTGTATATTGACAAAAGCGCCAAAATTGGCGTCTTATATTTGTACAACTTTATATGTATGTGTAGTCTGTGTATGCTATGTGTATGTGTTGTGTGCCTGTATATCTGATTGAGGTGTTGTTTTGACTGATATTAAAGGCTTACAGGCGATATTGAATTAAGGGTATACATTATATGTGTGTAGTATGGATATGTATAATATATATGTATACAATGGATGAGGAAGAGAACTGGGCCTGGATAGGTCGTCTGGAGAGGGGAGTGGGAGGCTTCAAGGAGGTGCCGGTGTGGTGATGGATGGGTACATGACCAGTAAGGGAAGGGCAAAATAAAAAAGTTTCAGAAAATTTGAAAATACCTATTGCAAAGCAGTAACATATATGTTAATATATGTCTACAATGTATGTACCTCATATACATACACACAATGCATATACACAAGATTTTCGCAGGTGATACACGGCTTCGGAGGATTTCTATGAGAAGAAGCTTCTATCGGTTTCCGGAAGATTCGGACCAGATGGTCCGCTTTAAAGAGGGCTGCGCCGCCATACTCAAGGATGGAAGGGAGATATACCCGGAAAGCATCCCGGAGGAGCGCTGGGCGCAAATAGAATGTATCGGGGACGTCGTGGACGGCGTCAGCGTCACGAGAGCGAAGGAGCTGCTGCGCAAATATGGCGGCAGCGCGTGGACGGAGCACTATGAACGGGACGGTACGCTCTTTGAGGTCACGGAGATCCACCTGGCCGGCAATAACAGCCGGTTCAAATACAACCATCATCTCTAAGGAAAGGAAGGTATGTTCTTATGAGTAAGACCCTTATCACCACCGGCGATGTGCCGCAGTACATCCGTGACATTGTGAAGAACCTGCGACCCAGTGTGTCTGAGCCGGAGGAATCGGCTCTCCCTGGATACACATTCCGGCTGTACGGCAACCACAGGGTGGGCTATGAATCCCAGCTTGACACCAACTGCGAAAAGCTGCTGGATTGGTGCCGCAGGTACTATGCGGACGCCTACGTGGTGCAGCGTCATTTCTGGTTCGATGATGTGGCAAAGCCCGGTGGCGCCTTTACCGGTGACAAGTCTCACCAGAGAAAGGCATACCGTGAAGGCTTCCAGAACTACATCTCCGTGGTCATTACGGACCCGGTAGCGTATCGTTTTGAGAAGGACGGCTTCTACCGTGAACGCAAGAAAGACCTGTCCTCGCAGATCTCCGGCGCGGCAGAGCGTGCCGGCCACGATACGGGCGCAGAGCGCAATACTGAAAAGGAAAGATGAGCCCTCGGTAAGTCGGCACGTCGGGTCGTGAATGCCCTTGATGGCGGTAGAGATTCGGCTGGCTTGCGATAACAAACAATGTAAGCATGGCTTTAATTCAAAAAGGAGGAATGCATGTGAATACCAGTGAAGCCTATTTTCGCCTCAGACAGGTAGAAAAGGCCATCCGAAGCAGCTTTGCGGACGGGCGATCCCTTATAGCGCCCCAGGACATCGAGATGGAGAACGAGAAAGACCCGGAGGAGCGCCAGCTCCACGATGAGCTGCATACGGCGCTGTACCATCTGGATAATGTGTGCTCTATTCTCTCCTACTATGACCGGCCGGTCGTGGCCGAAGGGGTGCTGTACAGGAACGCCAATGGGCGGTATGAATTGGACGGCCACGAGCTGACCAGTGGGCAGACCATTGAGCTCATGGTCTATGACCCGGATTGGGACAAGGCGCCCCATTGGGTGCGCACCAAAATCGAGTACGACAGCGACTATTACGCTGTTTACCAACATATGAGCCTGGAAGGGAAGCAAGCGCGCATACGATAAATTTTTCCCGTATTCCGGCACTTTCCTGTGTACATATGCCCTGTGGGTATGTATAATGGGTGTGTATAGTATGTACCTATAAAACGTATGGATAAATTTTTATGGGAGGACAAAGGACATGACCAAGGTTATTGCGGTTACAAACCAGAAGGGCGGTGTGGGTAAGACCACCACCGCCACGGCGTTGGCTACGGGCCTGAAAAGGGAGGGGTACAACACCCTTTTGATGGATCTCGACCCCCAATGCAACAGCACAGACACGTTCCGCGCCATCGTACATAACGTGGCGACCATGTACGACGTGCTGGTGGCTGAAGACCCCATCATCGAGGCTGTGCAGCACACGGATATCGGGGACATCGTGGCAGGAGATCCGCTGCTGGCGGATGCAGAGCAGAAGATGTCCCATCAGGGCAGAGAATACCGCCTGAAAGAGGCTATGGAGGGTCTACCGGAGGGCTATGACTTCATCATCATCGACACACCTCCCAATCTGGGCGTGCTGCTCACCAACGCCCTGACGGCAGCCAATAGCTGCATCATCCCTATCACCTCTGAGCGGTTCTCGTTCCAAGGTCTCGGGGAACTGGATAAGACCATTGCCCGAGTGCGGAAGTACAGTAATCCGAACCTGGAGATCGACGGGCTGCTCATGATCAAGACCGACCCGCGCCGAAATCTGGCTAAAGAGGCCAAGAAAGAGCTGCCGGCTATCTGCGAGAGCCTGGGTACGGTGCTGTTCGAGACCCATATCCGCGAGGCGGAGGATGTGCGCAAGGCGCAGAAGCTGCGGCAGAGCATCTATACCTGGGCGCCGAACTGCACGGCTGCCAAGGACTACGAGGCGTTTATCGACGAGTATCTGACGAAGACTGCAAACAAGGAGGTATGCTGACATGGCAAAGCAGGAAAATGTGACCGAAGAGGTGACCGGTGGTCTGAGCACGGGAATTACGTTTGGCGCATCCAGAGGGGCGCGGGACGGTGTACAGCCGCAGGGCGGCGCCGGTGCAGCTGCCGGCGTTGGCGGAAGGGCCTTGACAAAGGGATACCGTGCGTCGCGGCAGGGGGATGAGGCGGAAAGACGCTCTTTCCGTATGAATGTGCTCATTAAGCCCTCCACGGCCGCTGCGCTGGACTTTGCCGTGAAGAAGGGCGAGATCCAGAGCAAGAACGACCTTGTCAACTACCTTTTGGAACGGTATTTTGCTGAGGAAGGACGCATCTGACATGGCTCGGCGTGATGTCCGGCTCGGGAATACCGTGGAGATATACCGGGACCCTGAGACGGAAACGCAGCTTGAAGGGTATGCCTTCGTATGGCATATCGAGAAGGAGACCGACAGGTTCTTCACACTTATGGTTTCCTTCCTCGGCGATAGGGAAGAACGGAAGGTCCTGCGCGACCTGAAAAAAGAAACAGACAGCAATGAGAAAGCCTGATGCCTTGTGGTGTCAGGCTTTTTCTTATGTGTGTTTCTTATGCGTGCCTATTGTGTGTATGTTTTGTGGGCATGTATATGCATGCGCACAACGTATACATGAAAGGACCGGAAAACACTGGAAAGAAGATGAAAAATTTTGAAAAAATGTTGTTTCCATTTGGAAATAATCCTTTACATTAGGTGCCGATGGGGGTATAATATGACTCGGGTAAATTAGGGGTTCGTGTGCCCTTTTGCCTGTTTTTCTCCCACGTGACAGATACATATGAGCCGGGTATCCTCCAAAAGTATATTAGCTGGTATAGCTCAGCAGGAAGAGCGGCGGATTTGTAAACCGCAGGTCGAGGGTTCGACGCCCCCTATCAGCTCCACGAGCAAAAATACTCATACAATAAATTTTCAAGAAGGAGTCTCGCAACATGAGGCAGAAAACACGCCGCCTTGCTCGGGCGGTACCGACATGGATACTGGTCATTCTCCTTATCCTCTCTATGGTGCCTGTGGCACACGCCGATGAAACGGCGCGAAAACAGGTGTATGAGGGAGAGATAGAGCTGACGGGCAAATACAGTGGGAAGTTCTCGCTGGATTCGTCTGACTTGTATCTGTTCCAACTGGAAAACATGGCGCCCGGCGATAGCTGGGAGGGCAAGATCCACGTGAAGAACTCCGCGTCCTCGAAGATGGAGATAGCGATACTCTCCATCGTGAGTGATCTGGAGGACACAAAGCTCTTCAATGCGCTGGATCTGAAGATCTCGCTGGGAGATAAGGAGATATACAAGGGGTCCTATGGGAAAACAGAGGAGCCTATCTCCACCTTCTATGAGATCCCGGCAGGGAAGACCATTACCTTTGATGTAACGGTCACGTTCCCCAAGGAGTGCGGCAATGAGTACCAAAACACAAAGATGGACTCTACATGGACCTTTGAGGGACGGTATTACGGCGGTGGCGGGTATTACTACCCAGACCCGAAGCCGGATCCCGTGAAGATCCAAACAGGCGTTGATATGACCACCGGCAACTCACAGAGCGCTGTCTGGCTGTTCGTATCCCTGCTGTGCGTAGCCTCCTGTGTGTTGATGCTGTGCCGCATCAGCAGCGCAAAGAAGGGGACGACAGATACTAAGAAGAAAGGGCGTGAATAAACAATGCCGAAGAGTATCGGTAGAAAAGGCATTATCGCCATCGTCTTGGCGCTGATCGCCGTTATCGGCGTTGCGTCGCTGGCATTCTTCACGGACCGTGTGGATCACTCCATGCAGTTCACCACGGCCAGCTTCTCGGCAGATGGCTATACGCTGACGCGCACGGCGCCGGAAGGGCCGTTCTGCGCCGGTGAAGAAGTGACTGCCACGCTGAAAGAGAGCAATACCGGCGATGATGATGTCAACAGCATCATATCCATGAAGGCGACATGGGTCTCTCCGGATACCGCGCTGTCGATTTTCGGGAATGCCAATGCTGCGGATAACGCAAAGCTCTCTATTGACGGCACCGACATTTCCTATAAGGTCAGTACGGATAAGAAGTCCATTACCTTCGACCTGCCGAAGCAGGTGCTGGCGGCCGGGACGAAGGATGCGGCAAGAGACCTGACACTGACCATTCCGGCGTCCTTCAAGTCTACAGGACGCATTGAATTCACCTTTGAAAAGGTGGTCGTGGCGCAGGAGGGCGGCGGGTTCTCCAAGGAGTATAGCCGCACAGATCTGAATGCTGCCGGTGACCTGGACTACAGCGTTAAGGTCGGCTGGGCCGCGTCCTCTATTGCGGCGCAGAACGGCAAGGCCCTTATGGGCTACCTGACGGATAAGAACGCCTCCGGGAAGTTCGGTATTGAGTTCGAGTTTGCCTATAACTACAACACCAGCCCCATGAAGGATTTCGCCTCTAAGACGGACGCGAAGTGGTCCTACTATAAGGATAAGGCGGATCGCCTGACATTCGTGGAGGGTATGACCACCATCGGCGACTACGCTTTCCCTGATTTCGAGCTCGTTACCAGCCTGAAGCTGCCTGAGAGCTTGGTGTCCGTTGGAAAGTGGTCCTTCGATAACATCAGCATTTCTGCTCTGAAGCTGCCTGCGGCGCTGACCAACTTTGATACTATGTCCTTCGGACATATCAATGAGCTGACGGCCATTACCTTTGAGCAGGCTGCGAATACCAACCTTTCCTTCCCGACTGCGGGGTCTTCTACGGGCGCATTCTTCGTGGCGCCTTATGCCGAGCCTACGAATCGGACGAAGATCAACGGCACAAACACTGACGCGCTGGCCTATGACTGGGTGGCGGATCAGCGGAAACTGGTGCCTGTCCTGCAGAGCTGGGATCCCGAAGCGAACACGGATTTCCATGGGCTGCGCGATAAGGTGAGCGGCATCTCTTTTACGAACAGCTATGCGCTGCCTGACGGGTTTGATACCGCGGCAGGGTACGGGCCGTGGGATGTCTCTGCGGCGAAGGATGGAAGCGTCATGGCGTATATGACGCCAAAGACCGGTGCCGACATTGCAAGCGGCTACTACTTCATTTACGCCGCCTCACTTCCTGATGGAATTACCGGTACAGTTGTGAAGGGGAACGGAAGCGTAACGTGGGACGCAACTGCCGGGAAGTATACCTGGTCTGCGGATAAGGTGGCTGCGACCGGCAAGACGGTGTCGGAATGGATCGCCGGTGGATATACGGGTACGAATTATTTTGTGCCGGATAATGATCCTACCACTTATTACAGTATTGCGAATAGCGACGGAGAAAACTCCCAGCTGACCAAGTATGTCAGAGCCGGTGGGTATAATGTCGTCATTGCCAGCAATACCGGCTGGACGGAGGATGTGATCGCCAACGCGGATTCCGATTATATCTGCAATAACATGCTCGGACTGACCACGTTCAGTGACGATCATCTGGATACGAGTAATGTCAAGAGCTTCCGTCAGACGTTCAATAACTGTAGTTCTCTGACCGACTGCGACCTTTCCGGTGTAGACAGCAGTAATGTGAAGAACTTCTACGGTATGTTTAATGGCTGCTCCAATCTCACTACACTGAACGCGACCTTTGATACGTCCGGTGTAAATGATGCCACACTGAATAAGACCGCGGATCCTCTTATGGCGCTGAGCAGCGATGAGAAGGAAAACGGGATCTCTGGTGGTCTGGCGCATCTCTTCGATGGCTGTGAGAAGCTGACGGCGGTGGATACCTCCGCCTGGGAGCTGTCCGGCGCACAGTCCCTGCACTCCACATTCAGCGATTGTAAGGCACTGACGGGCCTGGAGGTCGGAAATTGGAATGTATCCGGCGTTCAGAGCTTTGAATGTACGTTCAATAACTGCTACAACATAGCAGCTTTGGATGTGTCACGGTGGCAGGTGGGTAATGCCGAAACGATGGAAAGAATGTTTAATTCCTGCGGAAGCCTCACCACGCTGGCAGTGGATAACTGGGATGTTTCGAAGGTAAAGGACTTCGGGTGTATGTTCGTCAACTGTAATCAGCTGAAAACCCTGAATGTCTCCAAATGGAACACCTCCAGTGCCGAAACCATGAGCAGCATGTTCTGGTGCTGCGAGTCGCTACAGGCACTGGATGTAAGTAAATGGGACGTGAGTAAGGTGAAGAGCTTCTATTTCGCCTTTGCTGACTGCCCGCTGATAACAAAGCTCGCAGTAGGGAACTGGAATACAAGCAGTGTGCAGACCTTCTACTATATGTTTGCCGGCTGCGAGAAGCTGACCACCATTGATGTGGCAACCAAGAAGGTGAATGCCGGGACGGCGAATGAGTATACAGCCTGGGATACTTCGCACGCGGATACGTTTGACTATATGTTCGGTTACTGCTATAGCCTGACAAATCTTGATGTCTCTGACTGGGCCGTGACCGGGTCCGGGACCTGTGCGGATGGTTCTGCCAAACGCAGCCTTTCTACCTTCCGTATGTTTGCCGGCACTAAAATCGAGAAGATTACGCTGGGCGCCGGATGGGATGAGCTGGATACCACGCTGTATGGCATGCTCTACCTGACGGATATTACCTTCGAGCATACTGCCTCGGATGCGCTGGCACTTACCAGCACGCCGGGCAGTCGGGACGGCATAGGTTATGTCGGTACCAGTTCAATCATCACCTCCAGCCCCTATAACGCAGATAATCTGCTGAAGACGAATATCCATGTGTCTAATAAAACCATTAAGGATATCGTTTTTGCTTACGACTGGACTTCTGATTTCCGCAAGGCGGTACCTGATGTGCCTACGCTGGCGGCAGGTAGCGGCTGGTATAAGGGTACTACAGCTAAGTCTACTATTACTGAGATAGAACTGGTGGACACATACACCGCGACCGGCAATGAAGCGGAGTCCTGGGATGCTTCTGCGGCGCAGGACGGCAGCGTTATGGCCTATGTCAACGGCACGAAGCTGATCATTGCAGGCAACGGATACGGTAAGGTCTTGGCAAATGCGGATTCCACAAGCGCGTTCAATGCATTTACCAATGTGACGTCCTTTACCGGACTGAATAAGCTGGATACCTCCAACGTCACGAACATGCAGACCATGTTCAATAATCTGGATAATATCCAGACGCTGGATCTGAGCAGCTTCAATACATCGAAGGTGACGAACTTCTACAGCATCTTCGGTGGGAACGATAAGCTCACGACCCTGAACCTGACGGGATGGGATACAAGCGCCGCAAAGAACATGGGGCAGATGTTCTATGTCTGTAACGCTCTGACGACTATCAATGGTCTCAGCAGCTTCAATACGGCCAATGTAACCGACATGAGCGGTATGTTCCATGGATGTAAAGCGATGACTTCACTGGATCTGAGCAATTTCAATACGGCTAAGGTCAAAACGCTGAGCATGATGTTCTATCAGTGCAGTAACCTTGAGACTGTGAAATTGACCAGCTTCGATACATCCAATGTCACCAGCCTGTACGCGATGTTCCAGTATTGCTATAAGCTGAAGACTGCGGATCTGTCTTCTTTCAATACCGCTAAGGTAACGAATATGCGCAGCATGTTCGGAAGCTGTGAGGCGGTGGAGAACCTGGATCTGTCTTCCTTCGATACTTCCGCCGTAACAAATATGTACGCCGCTTTCGATGGCTGTCATAAGCTGCAGGAGATAACGCTGGGCACGAAGTTCAAGTTCGTTGGTACGGACGGCTATCTGCCTACGCCTTCGTCTACGTACATTCCCCAGGCGGACGGTAATTGGTATGTGAAGGGCCTTACCAAGCACTATACGCCGGCAGAGCTGGCGGCTGTGACTCGCGTTCGTGCAGTTACCTATTCCGCGATCCCTGGTACGGATCCCGGTACCGGTGGAGGCTCCGGTGGCGGTGGCGGAACTCTTGAGGGCGAAGTGCGGTGGCCGGTGCAGAGCGGGGCTCTGACGTATAACGGCAATGCACAGTCTCCGTCCTGGAGTGGTTACGATTCCTCTAAGATGACCATTGGCGGCACAACGTCCGGGACCAATGCGGGTACCTATACTGCGACGTTCACGCTGAAGGATGGCTATTGCTGGCCGGATGGTACGGCAGATGCTGTGAGTGTCACGTGGAAGATCGGGAAGGCGGCTGGTTCTCTGAGCCTCAGTCCTACTACCATGACCATTGATGCAAGCAGCACGACCGGGACTATTACCGTGACTCGTGCCGGGGACGGCGCTATTACGGCGAAGTCCAGCAATACCAATATCGCGACGGTCTCTGTGGATGGTAATAAGATCACGGTGACGAAGAAGGGCGACGGTACGGCGACCATCACCGTCTCTGTGGCGGAGAGTGCAAACTATCTGGCGCCTTCTGATAAGACGAGTAACGTGAAGTGTGAATCTGTTCCTACGCTGGCAGCGAATAGCAGCTGGTATAAAGGCACTACAGCAAAGTCTGCCATTACTGCTATCAAAATCAAGGACAGCTATACACCTACGGGAACGGTAACAGAGCAGTGGAATGCGGACGTGGATAATAGCGGAAGCATTAAGGCCTATGTGGAAGGTACGAAGCTGATCATTGCAGGTAACGGTGCTGGGAAGATCATGGCGAATGCGGATTCCAGCAGTGCCTTCATCGATTTCACCAAAGTAACGACTATCTTCGGACTGGATAAGCTGGATACCTCTAAGGTAACGAGTATGGCCAGCATGTTCAGTATGGACAGGAGGGGGGGTAACTTGACTTACTTGGATGTCTCCGGCTGGGATACCTCTAACGTCACGAGTATGGCCGGCATGTTCATGAACTGCGCAAAGCTGGAGGTCCTGGATGTGTCCAAGTGGGATACCTCTAACGTCACGCGTATGGGCAGCATGTTCTATGGCTGCAATGCGCTGACCAGTTTGGATCTGTCTGGCTTCGATACCTCTAACGTCACGAATATGGGTGGCATGTTCTCTGTCTGTAGATCGCTGACCAGCCTGGATGTGTCCAATTTCGATACCTCGAAGGTCACGTATATGGGTGGCATGTTCGATGGCTGCCAGGCGCTGACGAGTTTGGATGTGTCTGGCTTCGATACCTCTAACGTCACGGATATGTACGGCATGTTCCGTGCCTGCAATGCGCTGACCAGTTTGGATCTGTCTGGCTTCGATACCTCTAAGGTCACAGATATGGAAGCAATGTTCGCTTACTACAGAATGCTCCAAACCGTAACGCTGGGTAAGGACTTCAAGTTCGTTGGTACGAATGGTTATCTGCCTGCGCCGTCTTCTGAGTACATCACCGGTGCAGACGGTAACTGGTATGATACCAAGGATGGAGCTGGCTATACGCCTGCGGAGCTTGCTTCTGTGACGCGCACTGAGACCCGGACGTATGTGGCGGTGAAGCCGGCGCCTACGCTGGCGGAGGGTTACAGCTGGTACAAGGGGTCTACGGCGAAATCTACCATTACTGCCATCGAGATTAAGGACAGCTATACGCCGAGTGGTACGCCTACGGAGTCTTGGAATGCGGACGTAGATAACAGCGGCAGCATTAAGGCCTATGTAGAGGGCACGAAGCTGACTATTGCCGGTAATGGTGCTGGAAAGATCATGGCAAATGCGGATTCCACAAGCGCGTTCTCCTGTGATATATACGCTTATGAACCGGATCCTTTCGCCAGTGTGACGGCTATCTCCGGACTGGATAAGCTGGATACCTCGAACGTCACGGATATGGCGACAATGTTCCTCGGTTGCAGCAGCTTGACGAGCTTGGATCTGTCTGGCTTCAATACCTCTAAGGTCACGAATATGGGCAACATGTTCGGTGGCTGCTCCAGCCTGACCAGACTGGATCTGTCTGGATTCGATACCTCTAAGGTCACGAATATGGGCAGCATGTTCGGAAGCTGTGAGGCGCTGACAAGCCTGGATGTGTCTGGCTGGAATACATCTAACGTCACGACTATGCAGCAAATGTTCTATTACTGCAAGGCGATGGTCAGCTTGGATCTGTCTGGCTGGAATACCTCTAACGTCACGACTATGCAGAGCATGTTCTGGTGCTGCTCTAAGCTGACCAGTGTGGATGTGTCTGGCTTCAATACCTCTAACGTCACGGATATGGAGTATATGTTCAACTACTGTGAAGCGCTGACCAGCTTGGATCTGTCGGGCTGGAATACCTCCAACGTCACGACTATGAGGCAAATGTTCAGAAACTGCAAAGCGCTGACCAGTGTGGGTGATTTGTCTGGCTTCAATACCTCTAACGTCACAAATATGTACTTCATGTTCGAGGACTGCAACGCGCTGACCAGTGTGGGTGATTTGTCTGGCTGGAATACCTCTAAGGTCACGAATATGGGTGGCATGTTCTTTCGCTGCTATAAGCTGACCAGCTTGGATCTATCTGGATGGGATACCTCGAACGTCACGGATATGGGCACCATGTTCTATAACTGCACGGCGCTGACCGGCGTTGGTAATCTGTCCGGCTGGGACACCTCTAACGTCACGGATATGCAGCAAATGTTCGATGGCTGCAATGCGCTAACAAGCCTGGATGTGTCTGGCTGGAATACATCTAACGTCACGACTATGCAGCAAATGTTCAAAAACTGCAAAGCGATGGTCAGCTTGGATATATCTGGCTGGGATACCTCTAACGTTACGATTATGTACATGATGTTCTCTGACTGCACGGCGCTGACCAAGATTTACGCATCAGACCTTTGGTCCACCGCCGGTGTAACGAATGCCAGAGATATGTTCTTGGGCTGCAGCAAGCTCAGTGGCGCAATTTCCTACAACTCCAGCAAGGTTGACGCTACCTATGCCAACTACACCACTGGATACCTGACCTACAAGGCGGCGCCTGCACGGTCCATGTCCATCATGTCCAATGGCAGTGAGATCTCTGGTTACAGTATCTCTGAGTAACTAAAATTCTGTGGGCGGGTGCTTGTTGCACCTGCCCACAGGAAAACAAAATTCTTATGAAAGGAACGCATAGTTATGAAGCTGAAACGTATCCTGTGTATGCTTATGGCTGCAATGGTGCTGTCTGCAACGGCTGTTTATACAGCATTTGCGGAGGAGGCAGAGGCGAAGGGTAGTGTTGAATCTGCACCTGTTGAGACGGCTGTCGAATGTGCGGCGCCGAAAGACGCCATTGCGGCGCTTGGGCTGGAAAACCCATGCGAAGTGGATGAGGACGGCAATGTAACGCTGGAAGAAGACGCTCTTATTGACCTCATCCTGCCGAAGGTGCTGGGCGGCCAGGAATTGACATCCATCTCCGCTAAGAGCTTCTCCGGCTGTCCGTATATCCGCAGTGTGGTCGTTCCCGAAACCATTCTGGAGATCGGGGAAGGCGCCTTTGCAGATTGCGAATTCCTGGAAACCATCTATGTCATTGGTCACAGTGAGGAAGACCTGACGCTGGGTTCCAACTGGAATGGTAATGCTGAGGTCGTGTTTGTTGTGGATGAGGTCGAAGAGGATGAGGCTCCTGCCGAGGATGAGGCTGCCGCAGCGGAAGAACAGAAAGCCGAAGATGCCAACAAGGAAGATGCTCCTGCCGAATCGCAGCCTTCCGATGAAGGAGAAGTGAAGGACGCCAATACCTCCGAACCTGCCGACTCAGCAAAGGCAAACGATGGTGCCGAAGAAAAGGCTCCCGCAGAGGAGAATGATTCAGACGATCAGGAGAAAGCAGACGCTCAACAGCCCGACGACAACGAAGAGGAATCTGTTCCTTCTGGTGAGGCGGGCGAAGAGGCCCCTCAAAACAACGAGAGTGTAAGCGCCGAAGGTAATGATGGTGCAGAGGCTCCCGCTGAAAGCTCTGGGGCGCCTGAAGCTTGATCTTGGCAAATAGAAGCACCGTAGAACCGGTGACAGACAAGAGAGACGACATAATATGTGTCGTCTCTCTTTTTGTAGTCTTGGAGAGATAAAGGGTGTCCGCTGGACGGGTTACTCGCAGAATTTCTTAAATCGCCGTAAAGGGCGTTTAAATGCGTTCTGCGGGCACTTTTTTTGAGGGCTATCGTTACCCCCGTGGCGCGATGCGCGCTTACAGGCGGCGCGGAGCGGCGATCTGTGACCGGAATACGAGATTGGCGGGTATTGTGGGTACAGGATAGACGGAACATGGTCGGTGAGAATGGAAAAGAGCGAGGGGCTTGGGGTATATGGATGGCGCGATGTGCGGAGTGATGCCAGAGATGTGAGCAGGGGAGGGAGAGATACAGCTACAGAAATATTTTGCTTTAAGTTTTCAGATAATTTCGAAATAATGCTTGACATTACTACGTTACCGTAGTAATATATAAGTACAGGAATAGGACGGATCTCCCAGCTGGGGTCAATAGCAGAAAGGAAAAATGATATGGCGGCTAATTACATCAAGCCTGAAATCGGGCAGACCTACACACTGCGGAATGGCGGAGAATATCGGTGCCTGTGGGTATGGGATGCGGACAAGGTGCAGCTGGGCGAGTGTTCCGCCGTACTGATCCGGGATAAGGATGGCTGGAAGCTCACCGCTCACGGTGTTCAGCAGAATGGAGATGGTACCATTGAGTGGAACTACTCCACCGGTGGTCATTGGAGCAGGGAGATCTGTCAGGGTGACGGCAGGAAGTTCGAGGTCTGGAAGGACTGCGAGCTGGGGCAGACCTACAAGGAGAAAACCTTTGATACCCGGCATGAGGCTTCTGAATGGGTTCGGGAGAACGAGAGGTTCTTTTCCGGTTGGCACTTGAGAGTTGTGGAAGCGTAACTGTACCTGAACGACGGGGAGGACTGCAAATGAATTGGCTGATTGCCGGAATGCGGCAAGAGTTTGTTGAGAGCTTCGTTCAATGGATGAAAGAAAATGGCATAAGAGTTTCCGAGCCTTTTGAGCTCGATGGGATCTGGCAGGTACAGTATATGCCTATCGGCAGGGAACAGAAAGAAAAATGTGAGCGATACATAGAATACCGCTGCAACAATGATCTGATGTAAGGAGGAACGCACATGAAAACGGTAAGCTATCAGGAATATGCACGGGAGCTGGAAATGGCAAAGAAACGGCTTGAAGAAAAAACGTGCGTGCAGGGAATTTCCAGTCGTATTTGGATCGTGAATATCGGCTCGGACGCCAAGATCGAAATGGGCATCAATATTTCCGGAACCGGCGATATTCCCAGCATCTACGCAAAGCGCTTCGCTTACTGCGTTGAGGAGGCAGCTGTAATTGCCGAACAGTTTAAGTATAACGGCTATGCCGTGGAATGAGGAGGAAACATGGGTAGCTTTTCTTGGTATGCGTCTGACACGCACAGAGCCATTCGCTCTGCTAACCCCTTTCCTGTCTATGCTCTGCAACCGGATGGCGAGCCGCTGCTGGAAAAGAGATATGAGAACAATGGTGTGTTCTGTGGGAAGGATATCTACGAACTGGTCGCAGATTGGAACCGGAAGTTTCTCGCAGAGCATCCCAGCTTTCTGATCTTCCAGTATGGACGGGTGCGGTCGAAAGATAATGGCGCCTATTTCCCAGCTCCGCCTAAAAGGGTAGACTCGTTCCCTTGGTATCCTTTGTATGCGGATCTGACCAAATCCCGGAAGGATATTGAGCACGAGCTGTACGAAGGCGGAGAGGTATTTTGGCAGTATCGACATATCGGCATTGAAATCGCCTGCGGAGATGATCGCAACACGGCACTGCCTTTCCCCATTAAGCTGGTAGAAGTCTCTGTCCCGTATGCTGAAGCAGCGGCGTCCAAGATTGACCCCGAGCAGGGATTTGGACGGAAAGATAGATTTGAGGGAGAGAAATTTCCAGACGTGCTGGCGGAGGACTAAGTTATGAAAAAGTATGAGTTTAAGAACTATTTGACCCACCGGTCCGCTGAGGTTCATGTGGATGTGGCCGGATATGAAGGGCTCTTCTTTGTCGAATTTATGCATCTGGGGGAGCCGGATTACACGCTCAAGCGTACCACCGAGCCGGGAAGTGGTGAAATGAGGTTCACCTCGGAAGAAGACGCTGTCCGTAGGGCGACGCGGTATGTCACACGGGGGAACTGATAATGAGTGTACATAGAGAAGTTAGCTCCGATACGGACTGCGCCGACTGCCTGTGCCGGGTATGCGCGAGAAACACTGCGAACGATTCCAGTAACCCCACCGTTACCTACAAGGAGTGTGGCTGCGATGAATGTCGTGTAGGCGGCATTGTAGTAGAAACCACCGAGGATTGCCCGCAGTTCGTCCCCGACTGCGATAGCTACGATGTGAAGGATTGCGATGAAACGGCCTGCTGCAGATTGTAGGAGAACATGAAATGAAAGCTGTACTGTTGAGCATTCGCCCAGAATGGTGCGAGAAAATCATCATTGGCAGAAAAACTATGGAATTGCGTAAATCTGTGCCGAAACTGGAGGTACCGTTTAAGTGCTATATCTACTGCACAAGTGGTCATCCGTATATCTCCGTAAAGGGCGGAAATCTGGACAGGGATACCGTCCGGACCAATACGGTCGGCAGATGCAACGGCAAGGTTTTCGGCGAGTTTGTGTGCGACTACATCCTACAACGATGTGAGATGGCAAATGCAGACATTGCCGAACAGCAATCCTGTGTTCGCCGCGAAGATATCTATTTCAAATATTCCGAAGAGGGGAAACACTATATTTACGGTTGGCACATTTCTGGTCTTCACATCTATGACCACCCGCGTGATCTGGGTGGGTTTACCGGCATCCGGACGATGAAAAACGGCTTTGAGTTGCGGCTTCTCGACCGACCGCCCCAGAGCTGGTGTTATGTAGTAGAGGAGGGCCAGAGATGAGAAATTGGACGATTTTGGGGCTGGAAGACCTCTCGGACGACTTTGGATGCTGTGAGCCGTATACGGCTGCGGAGGAGATCCGCAGGCGATTGGCAGCTGGTGAGCAGCTTACCGAACGGGATATTGAAGCTATAGCTCGGATATATGGATGCCGCGTCAAGTGGGAGGGCTGAGCTATGAGAATGGAAAAAGCTCACAGATATGAGTGCTCCTGCTGGTTTAACGATTACAGTGAGCAGCGGTATCCTATTTATATCAACAGCACGTCCTACGTAGAGATCGTCGGGAAGAAGACACCGGACGGCATGCTGTGCGTGTCTATCGAGGACGTGGATGGGCACTGCTGCTCCGTTCTGAAGGCATACAAAAACGCGAAAGGCGAGCGCTACTGCATCTTTGGCAGGCATCGGCTTTATGAAGGTTTCAGCGGACCTGTCGAGCTTGTCGGTGTGCCTGTGGGCGTTCGTAAGGCCATTGTCAGCTGTGGAGCAAGGCTTGCAGATTAGAGAGGGAGGGATATACATGGGAAATGAGGAGTTGGTCAGCCTGGCCGAATACGCCAGGCTTAATGGGATAGACCCAGCGACGGTGCGCCAGCGGGCAAGCCGCGGAGCATATCGGACGGCCCGTAAAATCGGGCGGAACTGGGTCATTGATAAGAATGAGCCGCACGTGGATCATCGTATCCGATCCGGAAAACATGTTAAAGAGAACACGGGCGTCTGAGCGCCCCTGTGATTTTGTTTTGGAGGCACAAATATGGACGAAAGAATAAGCTTTTACATTCTCTTTGAAGAAGCTGAAGATGGCTATTATGGCGATATTCTTGTAAATCGTAATCTGTACAACAAAGATGATGTGGACGCTTACATAAAAGAGAATGCAACGAAAGTATTTCCTGGCAAAGAAACTGATCTGGAACATGGCATAGACTGCTATTTTAATGCGCCAAGCCAAAATCGTTACGGAACAGGACTTTTCTATTTTCAGGAATTTACTCGATAAATCAAGAGCCGCCCCACCTGGGACGGCTCTTTCTCTTATTTTCTGCGCAGCCAGGCAAAGAAGCCTGGCTTTTTCGGTTCTGCAGAGGGTTCCGGAACTGCAGCATCGGCGTCTACCGTGCCGGTGCTCTCCGGGATCTGCAGCAGCGTTCCGGTGGCCTATCGTTTTGAGAAGGACGGTTATTACCGCGAAAGCAGGATGAATCTCAAACCGTAAACCAGATACTATGTGGAACTTTCCAATGAACGTGTTTTGGAGGAAATGATATGGCGTATGAATATCACGAGCTGTCTAAGGACCGCATGAGAACCCGGATGGATGGAGGAAGTGTAAGAAAGATCGTCGCAGTCGATGTTGAGATTGAGCTGACTGCAAACGATATCTTCAACTGGATCAATAACTGTCAGGATCCTCTTACACTGAAGAACCTGGGGAATGCAGCCCTGAGTTTTGCAGCTGCGCTGGAACATCCTGACGATGATGATTTCCGGTCCCGCGCATAAAACAGAGGAGCCTCCCTGATTTGGGGGCTCCTTTTCTGCTCTATGGAAACGCTGGAACGAATTAGCCTCGCAAACGGCATTTTAAGGCGTTTTTCGGGGCGGTTATTCACAGGGATATCGTTGCCCTCGCGGCACCATAATCGCTCGTAGGTGTTAAAAAGAGCCGCCCTGCGGCCCGTTTATGCGGGCTTGTGCAGGGCGGTTTGTATTTTTACCTTTTACATGCTGTTGACAGCATCCTTCAGGCCCTTGCCGGGCTTGAAAGAGGGCATAGTCGCAGCAGCGATGGTCAGGGCCTCGCCGGTGCGGGGGTTCTTGCCGGTACGCGCAGCGCGGTGCTTGGTCTCGAAGGTGCCGAAGCCAACCAGCTGGACCTTATCACCCTTCGCGATAGCGTCCGTGATCGCGTTCAGAGTGGCGTCCACCGCCACGCCGGCGTTCTTCTTGCTCATGCTCGCCTTTTCTGCCACCATGGCAACCAGTTCAGTCTTGTTCATAATCTTTTGATTCCTTTCATTCTTTTGATTTTTATTTACACCCGGCTTATCATGCCGGAATGTTTCATGAGTAACTGTATTCTGACTATTCCGCCGTTTCTTTTGCGGTGCAGCCGACACAGTCTTCCTCCGGGTCAAACTTGTCCGCTTCGCGTTTTTCACAGAAGCGGCAGGCCTCCGGAAGGTCTATTTTATCACAAAGGAGGACGGTGTTGTCTACCAGATTAGACCGATTGTGACAGCTTTCGCAGGAATACTGGCGGTCACAGCCGTCACAGGCGGGGTATTTCTCACAACGGGACAGAGAGAAGTGCAGGCACTCAAAGTTGGGACAGACTTTATTCATGCGTTTGTCACCTCCAACTTAACAAAGGCTAATGCTCAGCATAGCGTTCGCCTCCAGCATAAAGCTTTCACAATGGAAGGTGTCCTGCACGCTCCTGGCGGCCTTCAGGACGGCGGTGGACGCCGGCGTTTCTGTCCTTGTTGACCGGGCAAAGGCTATGGTGGCGAGCAGCTCCTTACGAAACAGATCAGCCACCTTGGCCGGGTCGGTATCGTCCTGGAGGGAGAAGGAGAGTATGCACATCAGGGGAGGGGATCCCGGCGTGTCTGGCACGTTGAATTCTACGGCAATGTTATATGACTTCACTTTTTCACACTCCTTTTCGTTCATAAGCTGTCGGCAGGCGCCTGATCGAGCCGGAATACGTCTGGGGCGTTCTGCTTGATAGGGCAGCTGCCTTCGCAGGCCTTTTTAGGTCCCTGTACGCTGCAGGAAACGATACGGCCCTTCATGTAGTACCCAGGGTGCTCGTTGCTGCCGCAGTAAATAGGGTGGATGTCTATGCTTGCTGTTTCCTCACTGATGGGGCAAATGCCGGTGAACTTCATACCCTTCACTCCTTCTTTCCATGGTGGAGTTGCTGTGGTTGAAATGCTTTCGCTGAAACCGGATATTGCAATTTTTATTATGCTACCGCCATTCCTGTGTCTTTTGGTGTTCACGAGGGAGAATGTGACCCTCGGCCACCCATTTGCACTCCTTCAGAGTGTCCTTTTCGTATGTTTGGTTGGTTTTCCTATCCCAAAGACTCCAATGGTTGCCCAGCATGCGGTCGTACACGTTGGTGATATCAAACCGGCCGTCTTCAGAGTGATAGCTGCCGGATTCCTCGCGGATCCATTTGATACGGACAGGCGTCGGGGCTTCCTGCTTGGCGGCCTTTTTCGCTGCCGACCGGATCTGCTCGTTCAGAGGCAGGGGAGGGGAGAGGGCTGGATGCTTGTAGTTTTCGGGGAAGGACGTCAGGAGCCAACGGATCATGGCGTCTGAAATGTTGTCCTCGGGAAAATCCCATTCATCTCCAAACATGGCCTTAGCTTCCACTTCGGAAGATGGGGACATGATTTTGAGAGCGTTCGGCCCCAAAAAGGGCTGCTCAAACAAGGTCAGATCATCTGTGATGCCGCGGGCGTCCAGATAGTATGTCGTGGAGCCTTCCGTGAATACATTGAAAACGTGGAGCAGGCAGATATCGGTACCGTCCTGGTCGTATAGGATGCCAATGGGGAGATCGCGTTCCCGATTGAAGTGTTTGGCCAATTCGCCGCAGAAGCCCTGCAGGAAGCTGCCTACAGATACGACAGCGGGGTCGCCGGAGGAGGCGATACAGATCGGCAGCTGTGCCTCGATATTGTCCAGGGCTTCAAGAAAGCCTGGCATGTCGCCTTTATACTGCTCTTGAATGGTATAAAATCCGTTTCGCATGGAACATCACTCCCTTTTTGTTCTGGACACACTCCTTTTGAAGCGTCAGATGGAATACCGGCGCTGGATGATCTCCTGCTTGGCGAGGGGGTACATTTCGCGGATGCGGGGATGGTTGTCATACGTCACGATGATGTCCGGCTCCGGGAAGGACTTGTACATGTTCTGCAGCATCTCGGCAAGTTCTGCGTGGTCCTTCTCTTCGTAGTAGTGCGTATACAGCGCTTTCCCTTTTTCCCAATAGGGCGGGTCTACAAAGATGGTTGCTTTGTCGTACCAATAGCCCTCCGTCTCCAGGAATTCGCAGGCGTCCATGTTGTGTATCCCGATGCGGTCCCGCATGGAATAGATGTGAAGGATACGTTCTTCTATGGCTTTGGGGTTCCAGCGGACGGTGAGCGCTTCCTGTGAGCCGTTTTTGCCGCCCAGAGGGTTGGCTTTTACAATACCGGAGAAGGAGAGGCGGTTTGCCAGCAGGAAAGCCCATGCTAATTCGGACGTAGGAGCCTCGCTGTGCGCGAGTAGTGCCTTCGCGTTGGATAAGTCGCGGTGGGTCGGAATGATGCTCTGGAGGCGTTCTGTGAGCTCCTGGGGGCATTCCAGAATGGTCTTCCAAAGTGCATACACGGCGGGGTCCTTGTCGTTGAGAATGAGTTGCTTGACAATACCGGCGTCCAGCAGAGCAAGGCCCAGTGAGGCGCCACCGGCGAAAACCTCTACAAATGTGTCCAGCTGCTCTTGGGAGAGCTTGGAATACAGGTAGTCAATAAGCTTGGATTTACCTCCGGGATAGCGGAGAGGGGAGAGGCGCTTCTTCAATTTTGGAGCAGCAGGGAAGAGGCTTCGCGTATCTGCTGTGCCTTTGTCCTCCAGCAAAAGAAGAAAACGATGGTTCTCCCGTTCTGCTTCGTCCATATACGTGAAGCCTTCACACTCCGGACACCAGAAGCCGGAAGGGGAGGGGTGGATATCGAAATCCGTGGCGGGGGCAGAGATGCCGCACCAATGACAGGTTAAGAAAGATATGGCTGCACTCCCTTCTGGTGGATTTGGGACTGTGGATCAGTCGTAGACGGGCTGGAAACAAACGAGGAGGATGTTGTACGAATTGCCGTTGCACGTGTAGCAGGTAATGCCGCCAACATTGTAGTCGTAAGTATAAAGAGGCGTCCAATTATCGTCGCACAAGAGTCCATCGTTGTTATGCCCGTATATAACCTTAGTACAAATGTAACTCTGCGCATAAGATCCGTAATCCATATAAGCGTAATCGCCCACAGATACGTATTTTAGGGTGCTGAATTCCTGATTGCTGTGGTCTGCAATGACGGGGATGGTACAGTAGTGGAGCCAGTATACAGCACTGTCCCATCTGTCACAAACTTCTTGGTTTGTTGCCGCGTCTCCGGTTACTCCTTGGTAAGTTGCTACGTTGATGCCTACGCTGGGGATGGACCAGCGACCTACGGCGCCATTGTCAATGGCTCGCTGGGCACAGTACGCATACGAATGGTCCTTGCTGCCGCAATAGTCGCAGAGAGGGGAAGGGGAGGCCTCGCAAACAACCTCGGCCTCGGTGGTCTTTTCGACTGCCTCCTCGACGGAGTCCTCTGCCAGATCGCCGGTGTCGTCTTCCGAATCGGAGATCTCATCAGTGAGCGCGGAGTCGTCTGGAATGGTCTTGGACGGGACGATGGCGGGATCTTCGGCGGAATTCTCAATAGGAGATGCTTCTGCGACATCGACAGGCGCGGCCAAATTTTGGGCGGAGACCAGCGCGGGGATGGCGAAGGTGAGGACGAGCATCAGCGCAATCAGGAGCACACGGATGGAGTTGATCTTTTTCATGGTAGTGTCCCTTTCTTTTTTTGAACATGATGTTTTGGAAATGGATAATTGCTATGTAAATGTGCTGAATTAAACAAATTGCGCGGGACCTTCGCACTCTTGGAGCCAGAGGCCGGAAGGGGAGGGCGGATATCGAATTCAGGCGCGGGGTCGTACACAAAATTGCCCGAGAAACTACATGCTTGACAGTCTTTTTTCTGTCGCATCCATATATTTCTTGTCTATTTCGATTCCGATATATTTCCGATTATTCTTCAATGCTGCCGCGCCAGTGCTGCCGACACCATTAAAACAATCCAGCACCACATCGTTTGGATTTGATGCGATTTTAATTATTTTTTCAAGAATAGACACCGGCTTTTGCGTTGGGTGTAAATTCTTCCCCGTCTCGTCCTTTACTCGTTCCTTTCCCATGCAGATACCCGATTCAACAAAATTATGCATCTCTTTTTGGCTAATAAAGTTCCACGTATGTCCCTTATTCCAGCAGCTGACTACAAGCTCACAGCTGTTTAGGAACGATGACTTTCTGAAATTGGGGACCGGGTTCGTTTTGTGCCAGACCATGAATTGAAACGTGTCAAACTCCGGGTCAAACACCTTGTGGTACTCGCCAATGATGTTGTAGGAACAAAATATAAAAATGTTGCCCTGTGGCTTTAAGATCCGCTTGAACTCGCCGACCAAATCCTTGGGGTGGAGTTCCGTTAGATCCCATTCTGCCAGGTCGTTGTTGATGTCGCTTCGCCAATCGAACTTTAAGTTTCCCGTACTGTATTTTGCAATGTTATACGGTGGGTCCGTCAAAATCAGATCGATTGAGTGATCCGGTATGTCTTTCAGCGCGGAAAAGCAATCGTCGTTAATCAAAAGATATTTGTCTATACCGCATATATTTAGCATTTGAAGTACATTCCTTTTATCTTTGTCAATGTAATTCCGATTTTTTCGCTCAGTTTTTGAAATGGATAAATTTCTATGTAGGTGAGTGGGTACACAAAATTGAACAAAAACAAATTTTTGTTCAATCGAGGGTAGGTTTGGCGGAAGGGGGGGGGCGAGATCAGCGGTCGGGAGCCCATTCAGACTGCACGGTGATTGTGCTGCGGCACAGAATTTGGATCGTGCCGAGGTCGAGACCGAGCTTCTTGGCTTTACGGCGTAGGACCGGCATGAATTCATCAAGCGCGGTCTGAGCGTCTGCTTCGGTGTCCCAGGGCCCATTTCCGCAGGCTGGGATCATCTTGCCGGCGTGCTCGCCGATGGTACACAGGATGAACGGACGATACTCTTTGTGGGCTGTGACGGCGCAGGAACTGCTATAAGCGATGGCGCACTGCAGTTCGCCTGCTGCGTTTTTAAGATGAATGGTATTCTGTTCTTTGCTGTCCACGGTTTTCGCCTCCCTTTCTTAGGCTGGTGACGATGCGCTTCGCCGTCAGCCGTCCGAACTGTTGCCCGGTCAGGTATTCCTTTGTGCTTCTGCTCTTGTGAGAGATCTCTTCCACAGACCCATCTCCTTTCCTCACATGTGCATTCTTCTTGATCGAAGGACTTAGACGTTCTTCTTCCGCACGGAGCCGGAGCCGACGTGAAGGATCCTGTCGGATTCTCCCTTTACTTTCTTGAGAAGCTCATCTCTGAATTTAAGCAAAGCCTCCTCCTGCGCCGTCTCGGCGTCCGGAGCGAGTACCGTGATCGTCTTTTCCATCTCCTTGGGCTTGAGGATGGTGGCCTCTACATTTACTTCGTACTTAGGCATACGTGATATCCTCCTGTTTATGCTTAGTTTCTGTTCGGGCATATTATAGCAAATTATATACCCAAAAGGCAATAACAAGAGCGCACTTTTCACAGGTATGCTCCTACCTGCGTCTTTCTTCGATATGTGTATTGGGTCAGACGTCGCCTTGTAGCCTACTCAAATGCGCTGCCGCCTCTTTGAGGCAATCGTCATGAGATTCGCAGCGCAAACAAGATCGGTTTCCGTGCCGGGTTGTGGTGCGTCCGGATGTCAGAGCGTGTACTTAACGGGAGGCTTCACGTACATCGGCGTGAGCACGATGTCCTTCAGGGTGTCCCTCATGATAGTGAGGTAATCGGCAGTGAACATCAGTACATACTTCATCACGAAGATGACGGCAGCTGCAATGACACAGTACAGCTCGGACGGAGTGTAGCCGATGCTGAAGTAGAAATGCGCGGCAATTCCGACCAGCATCAGAGCGAGCACTCCACCGGCAAAGTGGAAGACCATGGCAAGCAGCTTGATCACAGGAGTCAGAACGTACAGCGCAGCAAGTGCGATCAGGCTCATGATCTTGGAAACGACGTGTTTGATAACATAAGTGGCAGACATGATGCATCCTCCTTTCAAAGATGGACCTTATGTCCGGAGGATCTGAACGATCCTCCTTTCCTTCTAATGCCATACTAACATATATGTACATATATGTCAATACCTTTTTTAGTTTTCCGCAAAAAAAATAACCGCCCCATATTGGGGCGGCCTTTAAAACTACGATTTATTCTTGCTCAATGTAGTTTCAGATGACATTTTGAACCTCGCTTTCCACGATATTAAACCTTATAAATTCTGGGATAGAATCCTGACGGGCGCTCTCCTTAATTTTTTCACCCTTCGGAGATACGGCAGCGGCCATCAATACACTTGATGGATAAACAGTTTTTTGCAGCTTACATTTGCGGATATCATTGTACCGGGAACACAAAGGCAAATTGGTTCTTCGACTTAGATAATCCAACATTGCCAAAAGATAGAAACTCTCTGCGTACCACTTACGCTCAAAGTATTGACTAATTTCGTCTGTTTCTAACGTACTGATAATGAACGCTATTTCCCCGTTTTCCTTGACGCGGTGACAAACATTACTTTTGAAAATGTCAAAACTGCTTCGCTTTACAATATGAGGCGCTATAAGCGACTCAACGGAGACATCCAATACTGCCGCAATCTTATAAATTGTCTCTGCAGTACATTTTTCGATTTGAGCTTTCTGCCTGCAAATATCATTGATGGTTGTATAAGGGACATCACTGATTTTTGCAAGCCTATATTTGCTCATGTTTTTCTCTTTTAAAAGTGTATCAAGGTTCATCAGCGCTCACCTACCTCACTGACATTATAACGGTCAGCCGTTATAATGTAAATATATTCCATGTGGATGTCCTGGCGGGTTAAACGAAATACAAACGAAACCATCATTGACCCATTTCGTTTTAAAGGGTATAATCGAATTAAAATTTCGTTTGGAGGCGACCAACATGAACTACGTGTCCTGTGCCGAAGCCGCGAAAGCAAGAGGAACCACTGTCCGCAGGATCCAGCAGATGTGCAAACGAGGTGAGATCCCGGGTGCGATTAAGAAAGGCCACTCCTGGATGATTCCTGAAAATGCTGTTGTAATGAACCGCAGCGAAAAGAAAAAGCCGCTGCCTATCGGCATCTCCGACTTCAAGACCGCAACCACGGACTACTGCTACGTGGACAAAACTCTGCTGATCCGGGATTTCCTTGACAGCAAACCAATGGTTTCTCTGTTTACCCGGCCGCGGCGATTTGGTAAGACCCTGAACATGGATATGCTCCGCGTCTTTTTTGAGAAGACACAGGAGGACACCTCTGTCTACTTCAAAGATAAGAAGATCTGGCGGTGTGGGGAGACCTATACCAAACATCAGGGAAAATATCCCGTTATCTTCCTGACCTTCAAGGACGTAAAGTGCCTGACGTGGGAGGATACCTTTCAGAAGATCCGCAAGCTGATTACTCTGGAATTTATGCGCCATGCTGAATTGGAAGACAGCACCATGCTGAGTGCATATGAACGAGAGCAGTATAGTCGCCTTGCCAGCGGCAGTGCCGATGAGGTGGATTATCAGATGGGCTTACAGCTTTTGTCGCTGCTGCTGCATAAGCACTACGGCAAAGAGGCTATTGTCATTATCGATGAATATGATACGCCTATTCAGCAGGGGCACAGCTGCAGCTTCTATACGGAGATCGTGAGTTTTATGCGGAACTTCTTCTCCGGTGGGCTGAAGGATAATCCGCATCTGGCGTTCGGCTTTCTTACCGGCATTCTGCGGATAGCCAAAGAGAGCATTTTCAGCGGCATGAATAACCTGAAAACAAACTCCATTCTGGATGAAGATTACAGCGAATATTTCGGATTCACAACGGAAGAAGTGAAAGGGCTCCTGCACTATTACGGCAGAGAAGAAAAGTTCCAGGAGGTCTGTGACTGGTATAACGGATACCGTTTCGGCAGCACAGAGATCTTCAATCCGTGGTCGGTGATCAACTATATTTCCGATAAGTGTTTCCCAAAAGCGTTTTGGCAGTCCACCGGCAGCAACGATATCATCGGAGAGATCATCTCGGCAGCCACACCGGAAATCACAGAGGGACTACACCGACTGTTGTCTGGAGAAAGGCTCACGACTTACGTAGATACCAGCGTGATCTACCCAGAGGTCCAGAACAACCCCTACAGCATCTATAGCTTCCTGCTCATTGCGGGATATTTGAAGGTGGCTGCGGTCTATCCGCAGAACGACGGAAACTTCATGTGCGATGTAGCCATCCCCAATAAGGAAATTGCCTACGTATATGAGAAGGAGGTCCTGAACCGGACTCATCAGAATGGAATGGCCATTTCTATTCAGCAGGCTATCTTCTCCGGTGATACCCGCAAGCTCCAAGCTCTGCTGGAAGATTTCATGCTGCAGAGCATTTCCTCCATGGATGGAGCCAACGAGGGCTTTTACCATGGCATGATGCTGGGGCTGTGTGCCGTCCTCGGCAACCGCTATCAGGTGCGCTCCAATCGGGAATCCGGTCTCGGACGTTTTGATATCCAGCTGGCGCCCTTGGTAAGCGGTATCCCCGGTTTCCTGTTTGAATTCAAGCATACCAACGATCCTCGCATAGATCTGGATTCTCTGGCGGACACTGCCCTCCGGCAGATAGACGAAAAGAAATACGATACCGAGATGCAAAGTGCCGGCATCCATTCCATCGTCAAAATCGGCATTGCCTTCCGCGGGAAAAGTGCGGTAGTCAAACGCAGTTAGGCAAATACGTAGAAAAAGGACCGTCCCGTTCGGGGCGGTCCTCCTTTTGGCATCTTCAGTCTTTGGCGAGCTCATCATAATCCGCAGAGAATTCATCAAGCAGGCAGTCAACATCTTTCTGCATCTGCGCTCGATCTTTCTGCACATCCTCGTCGATGAGATCGTAAACATCCACGCAAAGAGCTGCGGATATTCTAAACGCCATACCGAGTGTCATATTCGCAAGATCACATTCGCCGTTTTCAAACTTTTGGATCTGTCTCGTGTTACAGCCAACCGCTGAAGCAAGTGCCTGTTGCGTCAGACCCTCCCTTTTCCGCAGTTCACGTATTTTATTTTTCAATGAAATTCTCTCTCCTTTTCAGCCTTTTGCTGGCAGCACGTGTTTTACTCATCACGATTAGACATTAGTCGTCGATAACAAAATGGATTCCTTCAAGAAGCTCCAACCGGGACGGTCCCCTTTTGCCCGGTTCGGGGTTCTGCACCATAAGGATCTGTCGGCCGCGCCAATTGTACTGGGCGAAGGAACTGAATACCCCTTTGTATTCCGGAGCAAGGGCTTCATACTCCTCACGGGTCAGGTGGATCATATTACCGGTATTCTCCCATATGAAAGCGACTACAAAATCATATTCGATGTCGGAAAGGACCATTTCTTCATCCAGCTCCGGGAGAAAAACGGACGGCTTTGCATAATCCATCTCGGAGAAAAGCTGCGTGGGAGACAAAAACCGTTCACTGGTTTTTTCGCCGTTCTTTGTAAAGATAAGTACCTGCCGATCCTCCGGCACGTCCGGAGCAAAGGAGAGTGTGGCGGTCTTATAATAGTCGTCGGAGTCCTGCCCGGGTTCAAAGACATCCATCACCAAAGTATAATAAGGATGACCGCCACGAGTCTGCCGCCGTTCATAGAACTGGGGGTCGGTCGCGAAGTGGCGCGGTGCGTAGAAGACAACGTCCTCATCCATGGCGAACCGGAACAGCGCAAGCCGCGAGTAGATCTTTCCGTTCATGGAGAACCTTTCTTGATCCACGTACCTGCAGGAAACAAACTCAACTGTGTAGGGGTCGTTCGGTCCAAAGCACGCCTGCCGCTCTTTGGTCATGTTCCACTTCTGCCTGTTGATGAGAAGCTCCCCGCCGTCCTCCATCAAAACATAATGCGGCGTATGCTCCGGAACGGGGATCGCAATACACTTGCTCTTACAAGCCGCCTGAAAATCTATACAAATCATTCCTGCGTTCTCTCTCCAATTTCAGTGAGGCTCGCGATGTCAATTCTCGCCGCGGGAGTTATCTTCCTTCACGTCGTCGGTCTTGATGTCGCTGGTCACCAACTGCCGGACATAGTCCGTCACATTATCCTGCTTGTCCAGCTGCTTAATGATCTTCGCATCATTTTCCGTGTGCAGAGCTAATCGATAGCTCTTATAAACTCCCTTACGCGCATCGATGATCTTCTTCACATTGTCAGCCTGGTACTTCCGATTGGCTGCCTTCTGCTTCTCGTAAATATCCGGGCGACACACCCGCATGATCGTTGCGGATGACACTCCATGCTGAGCCGCCAATGCTGCATAAGGCACTCCTGCGTCATGAGCCTTTCGGATCTCGGCTTTCTCGTCTTCGGTAAACCTCTGCTGTCGTACCATAAAATAAAATCCTCCTTGCGTGAGAATAATCGTTTGCCTAATATTAACATATATTTACAACTATGTCAAGACCCGATGCTTTCCTATCTGAAAAATTCATGCGGACCCCTGCGGGGTCAAAATGGGAGTCAAGGGGGCAAAGCCCCCTTGCGATTTTTTGGCGCACCTTTTTGTTCGTACAAAAAGGTGCCGGCGCCCTCCGGCGCCAGAGGAGCGGGTTGCAAATGTCCTGGCCGACTTTCTCACTATAAGATCCGGCAACCCGAAATTCAAAAGAAAGTCCTCAAAGAGACATACGTCTCCTGAAACCTGTATCCGGAAATTTGCGCCGGCCTCCCTACGGTCGGCAGGACGCGGGAAAAAACAAGGGGTGTCCATAAGGAAATAACTACCTTGACTTTATTGCTTTTTGGGTATAAAATGTAGCCATAAAAACCCCTTATTTTTTCGTTAGCAAGCACTGCCTTGATACATGTGTCGGAAATCCTCCACATGATCTGCGGCGCTCAGGGGGAGACCCCCTATGACCCCTACTACCTTGCCATAGACCGCACCCTCCGGGCACGTCCTATGACGAGTTGTGCTATGCACAATCGGCTGCGCCTCGTAGATTGGGGGTGCTCCCCCAAAGCCCCAAAAGAAGAAAAATCTCTCTACCGGAGGTGAAATCATGCCGCGTAATCGAGACAGAGATGCAAAACGTGAGATGGATATCTACGTGATTTTGTCTGAGATCAGCGATGAATTTATTGTGTGGAAGGTGAAATCCGGAAACACTTATAAGGCGTTCGCGGACCATGTGCGTCTTAAAAGTTGGCGGACAAAAAACCTGTTCACACGTTCGATAGAACAGAAAAAAATGCCGACGATGTACCTACTCGAAACGGTAAACTGTTCACAAAGAGAAGCAATGAAGCACTGCATCGTGTGGACGAAATACTTTTTGGACCACAACAGAATTCCTCTCGCAGGTGATACGATGATAGCGTATGTCAACGAACTGGATGAAGAGAGTCTTAGAATTTATGAGCAAATTGAAGCACGGCTTTTTGAGGAAGTAATAAATTCTGAAACAGCAATTGTCGAAAATTATCAGCCGAAAATTTGGTCTAAGAACGAGGAAGCTGAACAAAAAGGCAAGAAAAAAAGGCGTGAAACGACCATTACATTCAACGAAGAACTCTATAAAATCGTCAAGAAAAAAGCGGATTATCTCGGTCTGCCACTGGCAAAGTACGGGCGTATCATGATGGTCAACGGCTTTGTTTTCCGCTTTGACTTTGCTGAGTACCTGAAAGAAATCCGGAGCATTAAGCGCGTCATGCAGGACATCCAGGAGGCTATTTATCAGAGTGGAAGGTACTTTCCTTCCGACCTTGAGAACCTGGAGAAGTGCATCAACGAAGTGAATGACGTGCAAAGGAAAATGATGAAGAACACTGCCAGGGTCGTAAGGAAACAGGCGGAGAATATGCCGGAGGAACTCAATGAAAAGCACAAAGATTGAGTGGTGTGATGCCACCGTGAACCCTGTTGTGGGGTGTACAAAAGGCTGCGCTTATTGCTACGCCAGGAGACTGAACCAGCGGTTTCAATGGATCGAGGACTTCTCCATTCCGCAATTTTTCCCGGGACGCTTGCGGCAGCTTTCCACAAAAAAGCCGAAGCGCATCTTCATGAATTCCATGAGCGATATTGCAGATTGGAAGAGTGAATGGATGAACGAAACACTGAGCGAGATACATAAGAACCCGCAGAACAGATACCTGTTCCTGACCAAAAGACCGGGTGGTTATTTGCCCTGGACACAGTTCAAAGCGGAATATATCTGGTGCGGCATTACCGTTACCTCTGACAAAGAATTGGACAGTCGGGACCTGGATATGATGCGCATTATCGAGGAGACCGGAGACAGCTTGAACTGGTTTTACAGCATCGAGCCTATGCTCGGGCCGGTAAATATTTCACTCGCGGCACAGAGAGGATTGAAGTGGGTCATCCTTGGGGCGGAGACGGGAAACCGGAAAGGAAAAGTCTCCCCTTCCCTACTTTGGATCCGAGATGTTGTGGACGCTGCGGATGAAGCCGGCATACCGGTGTTCATGAAAAACAGTCTGAAAGGCATCATGCCGGACAATGAATTCCGGACGGAATTTCCGAAGGGCTTGCAGCTTGAATAGAAATAATACAACGAAAGAAAGGCGCTGTATTCACATTGAGACTACGCAAACGCAAAAGACGTACATTGCAGATCATATTTACCGTTCTACTTATTTTCATGATGCTAATGCCGGTCTGCATCAATTTCATTCCGCAGAAGAGCACGGGAATTGACCCGAGACTGCTGGCGGAGATGCAGGCCGCGCAGGAAGAGACGGATAAAAATATCGAGGGGACTTATCAGATAACGGACTTCGTGAATGGCAATTGCTTTACCATTCTTTACGGACAGGAGCAGAAGGATGTGAAGCTGATCGGCATTAAAGATAAATCCTGCTCTGCGGAAGATCTGGAGAATTTTATAGCCGACGATATGATCGATCTTGCTTTCGATGAGCAGCAGGAAGATGAAGATGGGAAGCTCATCGCCTACGCTTACCGGGCGGACGGAACATTCATCAATCAGGAATTATTGGCGATGGGATTGGCGGAGATGAAGGAAGAAAAAGAAAACACCATGTACGCCGAGGAACTTCGCATGGCGCAGGTAGCTGCGAAAGGAAAAGGCCTCGGGCGATGGGCAAAAGAGTGATGTGAAAGGAGAACAAAATGAACTGCCCGTGTATAAGAGATTGTAAGAACAGAACAGCTACATGCAAAACTGACGGCTCCTGTCCAAACGGATTTGCCGAATATGAGCGGCAGAGGATGAACAGGTACAAAGCGCAGGACTATGAGCGGGAGATGGATTTTCGAGGCTGGCCTGTGGTTAAGAGAAGAAGCAGGTGACGACAATGGCTGATGATAAATTGATCCGGTTCCCGACCTATAATATCTCCTTGACGGAGGCGATTGAGATCGTAAAGCATCGTCTATATGACGAGACTGTTCCCCTGCAGACTATCGTGTGCGCCATTGAACGGGTAGCGGAGATGGAGACACACAACAGTATTTCCAAGAACGATTTAGTCAACGCACTGCGCTGGCTTTATGAGCATTATGAGTTCTGATGCGATGAAAAATGGAACGAGAGGAGGCTTGAAATGATCGTCAAGATATGGCCGGTAAAGGGTGACGTTGGTGCCGGGCAGTGTCTTCTTTACATCGAGGATGATAAGAAGGTCACGAAGATAGAGACCGATGAAAAAGGCCGCGTGGAGAAGCGAACGGTCATCAATACGGTGGAGGAGCTCGATGAGAACCCTGATAAATTCTTCATTGAAAACGAAGAAAATATCGGGAGAGTCTTTGACTACATGGCCAACGAGGATAAGACAAACGGCATCTATGTCTCGGGCTATCGCTGCGACCCGAAGCGTGCCATGGATGATTTCCGAAGCACGTGGGATGCGTATGCTCTGGATGATAGTATGGTGCAGGAGCCTGCTAAGGATGAAACAATGGCCTTTCATTTGGTCCAGTCTTTCCCGGAGGATCTGGATATTTCGGATGAGGAAGTGCATCAATGCGGACTGGAACTCCTACAGAAAATGAAGGACTACCAGGGCGTCGTTTGCTCGCACGTTCATCCGGTCGTGGATGAAGAAGGCGAGGTGCATGGGCGCTGTAAGCATAACCATATCCTCATCAATGCCTTTAAAGATCTGGACGGGATCGACAATGAGATGCCGGGTAAACGGAAGTATCATGACTGCAAAGAGACGTATGAGCTTCTGCAATTTTGGAATGATGAGATCGCCATTGACCATGGGCTGCCCATTATTATCAATCCGGATCTGGAGAAGGTTTACTCGTGGAGTGAGGACGCAAAAATCAAACAGGGGCAGAGCTGGAAGGAACGGGTGCGCTGGGACATTGAAGCTGCGCGGCGCGGCACTTCCACCTGGGATGAGTTTGTCGCCTACATGAAAGAGGAAGGTTATCAGATCCGGGACGGAGGAAAACATCTCACCTATACCACACCAAAAGGAGATAAGATCCGCGCCGAACGACTCGGAAGAACGTTCATGAAAGAGAACCTGGAACTCTACTGGGCGCTGCGAAACAGAACGGAGTATGATGTGGCGCGGGAGCAAAAAGATAACGGCGCCCCTCCCCTCGCCCGCGTTGGCCTGACGGAGAACGGACCGCTTACCGTGGACATTCCGCTGGGTGCGCATGACAAGGAAGGAGAGCGCAGATACTACACGCTGCCGCTGGTCAAGGCTGACAGATCAAGACAGGTGCTCAATACATATTTCTTCGGGAATGAATTGTACGACATCAAAAATGCAGACGGTAAGGTAGTTCTCACGACTACCGGCGCGGAGATCGTGGATTACCTGGAAATGCTGCAGAGAGATGAACCGATGCGATTCGTGGAGGAAGAAAAGGAAGAACAGGCGCGACGTAACGCCGCGGCGAAAGAAGCGGAGAACGAAGAAAAGGAAGCCTATGAATCCCATAGCCGGAGCAAGCGTTACTATACTTCCTCCTTCAGAAATTCAAGGACGGGACGGTACTATCAGTCCGACCTCTACGATGAAAACGGACGGCGCCGGTCTGCGTTGGACCTGCTCTTTATCCTCGCTATCGTTATTATCAAGAACGAATCGGGACTGTGGGATCCGAAAAATATTCCGCCCGGAAAAGAGAACGAGGCGGTATTCGGACCGCCTGATTGGAAGACCGAGAACATGCTGGCCTCGCTTCACTACGCCACCGAGGAGGGCCTGAACAATCCGGTGGACGTGGATAATCGGGTCAACGAGGTCGGCGCCTCTTACAGCCGAGCACGGGCGGATCTGAAACGCAGCTCTGCGGCGCTGGAACACATGAAGCCTCTGGCAGATGCCGTCGCCGACTGGAGGGAGACGAAGGATCTTATGGAAAAGATCCTGGCGCTGCCAGAAGGACCGGAGAAGGAAAAGCTGCTGACACAGTATGAAGGCGAGCTGGCAAAGTATAAAAAGGCGAAGGCCGCCATGTACGCAGGTAAGCTCAATACCAACGCGGAGATCGCCGACTTCCTTGTGCGGTACGAGGAGATCAGCAGTAAGATACCGGAGAAGGAAGAGCGCGTGGAGAAGGCAAAGGAGGAATACCGGAAGCTGAAGAAGCTGCAGTATAACATCCTCCTTGCACAGAACGAGCAATACGTTTACGGTCCGGCATATGTACCGGATCGGGCAGCGAATCGCGGGGATCTGGGACGCCAGGTGGACGAAAAGGAATTCAACAGCGATAGGTAAAACGCCACAAACTGATGACATTAAAAAGAGGCTGCCCACTCACAGAGATGGGAGCCTCTTTTCAGATTAAGTTGCGGTATCAGAATCCGCATAAGCAGGTGGTGAAGCTGCTTGCTGTTATCCTATGCAACAAAAGCAGCCTGCGTTCCACCAAAATATCAAATTGAAATTCTGACAATTTGGTTTCCTTGTGTCGCTCGCAGCGGGCATAGATGGCTGCTATGTCTACAAGTGGCTTGAACGACATCGCAAGGGCAAGTAAGCACAGAAAACCCCGGGGCGGCATCCCCGGGGTTTTCGCTTTTGCGTGTGTGCCTTGGACCTAACCAGTTTCCTTGGCTTGTGCAGACATTCTAACACATGTCGAAAATAAAATCAAGTATACCGGACAGATAGATCAGACCAACAGTTCTGACGGAGGTGCCAGAAAAATATAGCTGAGCTTGCACCACAAAATCCAACCTAAATTGTGGATCAATGAGAAGTAATATTTTCAATGTGCTGCGCTTTCACGGCCGCGCTTACTTGCGAGCAGGGATAAAGAAATGCATAGACACGTTCGACATCCTCCTCAGAGAACACGGCGGGCGCCCTGTTCAAACGCATAGTCACCTCCGGGAGCAAATCGTACCGATTGACGACCGAAATGTTTGGGCTTGTGACCTGAACGTTCTTGAGTGTACAGCGCTCTGAAAATACGATGATGGACCATAGAGGTACTTCCGCGCCGATATAATTTTGCAAAGCTTGCAAATGACCTTTGTTTTGAAGGATCGGATTGTAGAAGTGCTCTTTATGACTGCCTCTCCCATGCGGAAGTGTCTGCGTCCATTTCTGCTGACTTTCTTTTCCGAAGATCCAACCGCTGTAATTCTTGCTTTCAAAAACAAAGATCCCCCGACGACAGATCATGAGCAAGTCTATCTCGGCCGTACCGTTCTGCGTCGGGATATAGACGTTGAATAAAAACTTGCCGCCCTGTTCCTCCAGGTCACGGAGCTTCAGGTACGTGCAATATTCACCAAACCGTCCTTTATCAGACCGCACGTAGAAAAACGAGTTGCGGGTGACGACGTAATAAGAAGAACGCTTATACTGCCGGAGAACAAGCACATACCGAACAACGAAAAACCCAATGAACAAGAGAAATATGAGCATACAAATGACCTCCTCCCCCAGGAAGACTTATATCACAAAATATTAGAACGGCAGGTCGCCATCCTCGTCGTCGATCTCGGCGAAGCCGCTCGGACCGGGAGTAGGTACGGAGTAGCCACCGTCAGGGGCGCCATAGCTGCCAGCAGGTGCGCTGTAGTTGCCAGGACCGGTATTGCCGTCACGCTTGGAGTCGCCGAAGTAGATGTTGTCAACGACGACTTCGGCGTTGCGGCGCTTGTTGCCGTCCTTGTCGGTCCAGTCACGCATTTGCAGGCGGCCTTCCACCACGGCCATACGGCCCTTGGAAAAATACTTGGATACAAATTCCGCGGACTGGCGCCATGCGACCACGTCAATGAAGTCTGTCTCCTTCGTGCCGTCCGCGTTCTTATAGTCGCGGTCTACGGCAAGAGAGAAGCTGGCGACGGCAGTACCGTTGTTGGTGCGGCGCAGCTCGGGATCGCGGGTCAGACGGCCCATAATGAAAATCTTGTTCAGCATAGTAGTAAGTTCCTTTCTAACAGTTCATAGTGTGAGTCATTCTTTGTCTGGAATGGATCAGTTGTAGTAGAACGGACCGTCGTATTCGGAGCTGTCAAAGCCGAGGATGGGATAGAAGATGACGCTGAGGAAAGACAGACCGATGGCGAATCCGTCGCCCTTGCCGAATACGGCGGCCAGCTTCATGTTGGTCATAATAGTAACGATGACGTTGAGGCAGGGGATGTAGGAGAGCAGGAAGAACAGACCGTTCTCCCATGTGATCTTGTACAGCACATAGGTGTTGTAGAACGGAATGAGGGCCGCCCAGCCGTGTTCGTCGGCCTTAGTGAAGATCTTCCATTTCGCCACGATCTGCAGAATGAAGATGACCAGAGCGATGATGCCCATGACGGCAAGGATGGTCATGGCGCTTTCGTCCAGCGAGGACGGGGGCGAATCAAAGGACGAGCCGCCCATAAAGTCGGAGTAGTTACCCGTGTCGTAGGTGTACAGGTCTTCCATGATAGTGATTTCCTTTCTGTTGCAAAAATTAAGCCCCGGTCAGATGCCGGGGCTGTTTTAAATTGATAAGTGAAGTTACTGGAACTTCTTGCGGGCGGCGACGGCCAGCTTGTCGCAGCGCTTGTTCATCTCATCGTCTGCATGGCCCTGCACCCAGTGGTAGTGCATCTCGTGCTGGTCGGTCAGAACAAGAAGCAGCTCCCAGAGATCCACATTAAGAACCTTCTTGTTCCCGGCGCGGACCCAGTCGTTTGCTCGCCAGTTTTGCGCCCAGCACTTGCTCAGACCGTCGATAACATAACGGGAGTCCGAGTATAGCTCCACCACGCAGGATTGCTTCAGGAGGCTCAGAGCCTCCACTACGGCGGTCAATTCCATGCGGTTGTTGGTGGTATTCACTTCACCACCGGACGCCTCTTTTTCAACGCCGTCGCAGCTGAGGATACAAGCCCAGCCTCCGGGGCCGGGATTGCCGCTGCAGGCGCCATCGGTATAAATCGTGACAGTTTTCATCATAGCTCCTGTTCTCCGGCAGAGCCGGCGTCAGAAATGGAAGTTGCCATAGCCTCCGATATACCGGGACTTATCGAAGGCGAGGATGAAAGTAAAAAGCGGGCCAAGAAAAATCAGGCCTACGGCGAACCAGCCGTCTTTATCAAAGACCTTGGCAAGTTTCACCGCCGTAACAATACCTACGACCATATTCACAAGGGGGATGAACATCAGCAGGAAGTACCAGCCGTTCAGCCACGTGATCTTGAAGAATATGAACAGGTTATATATGGGGATCAGACATTTCCAGCCAGGCTCCGAGGCCTTCTCAAATATCATCCACATTGAAACGATGGAGATGATACCTACAGATAGGCTGATGGACGCCATCAGCGCGGACATGCCTGTGAATGCACTTACAACTGCTTCTTCATACGGTTGATATATGCCAATATTCAATTTTCTTAGCTCCTTTGCACGGGGGTTAAGGGTTGCCGTCCCCTTCCCTTTTGGCGAGCTTCCTTCGGATGCTCTTTACACAGAGACATGCGAAAAGCACAAACGGGACGACGGCAAGGGCGGCCGTGGTATGAAAGTCGTCCGCACGGTCAGCGAGATAACAGGATACGGCCTCAGACACTGAAGCAAGACAAAAGAAGCCAAAAGCCGGGATATATACTTTTGTCTCGCGCTGAATAAGCGTAAGGCGGACGGACGAAAAGATATAGCGGACAAACAGTATGATGCCGAGGGAGAGGAAGAACGTTGATGCGTAATGCATCCATGTGATCAGAGTATCCATACGTTACTTCCCTTCTCCCCTATTTTACCGGGGCGGTATTCTCCGATGTGCGCTCACAGCTCCAGCAGATCTGCATTCCTTCCGGTACCGTGTCGCCGCAGCAAACACATATATCGGGATAGACTTCTTTTCTCACTGGGGATCCACCAGACCTAACGCTGCTTTCTCCTCCGGCTCCATTTCGATATGAAGACTGTGGCAAAGCTTCTTTGCGGTGGACGCCATGGCGGTCTTGTTCTTCTGGAACATCTTGTCCATGTGCGCCTTGTCTGCACGAAGCTTGGCCTTGATGGTCTTGCCGTCCGGAGAAACGAAGGAGACCACGAACTCGCCGCTGTCTGTGGGCGTCTCCAGAAACTTGTTAATGCCTTCTACGTCCTTCAGCATCTCGCTGATGTCACGCAGCGCATCGTTTTGCTCCTCCAAAACCTTGATCTTGGGCATGAGAAAACCTCCTTTACTCATTTTAGATGGTGATATTATACCCCTTTGGAAAGGCGTTGTCAATAATTGTGTCGATACGGAAAGTCAACTGTGCGGCAATATTGCCAATGCAAATAAGAAACGCAAAACAATTGAAAGGACCCCCAGAAGCAAAAAGCTTCGGGGGCCCTGAAATGGGTTATTGAATAGTATCCTTTTTACGGCGACGATAAGAGAACATGAGGAAACCGGAGGTAACAAACACTGCTGCAGCGAACAGTACAGCCCACGGACCGATACCTGTATCACCGGTAGTAGGATTATCTTTAGGTTCCTCATGGGAATAGCGCGGACGGTTCTTGATCTCAACCGTCTGGTCCTCGTCCTCAATATCCTTATGAGAAGCGATCTCCTCACCATCATAGGACAGAGTCTCAAAAGCCACAAGCTTCTTCCCTGCCGCCTTGCTGGCATTGAGTTCGCAGGTGACGTCTACCGCGCCTTCGGCAGCTTCGGGAGTGAATGTCACCGTAGCTGTGACTTCTTTATCGTCTGCGTCCTTAAATATCTCGCCGGCCTCAACGTCCATAAGATTACAGAGCAGAGTATATTCAAGGCCGGGGATAAGACCATTATAACTGACAGCATCCACAATGGAGGCTTTACTGTCGCTGTAAACGATCTTGCTATCCTTTGTACCCTCAGCGCCGTTCTTGGCGAACGTCTTGATCTCAGGAGCTACGACGGATACTGTTTGGTCAGCGTCCTCAATATCCGTATGAGAAGCGACCAGGTTCTCGCCGCGGTAAAGCTCCTGAAACACCACGATCTTCTCCCCTGCCAGGTTCGAAGCATCCAGCGTAAAAGTCATCTCTACATGGCCGGAAAAGTCTTTGTCGGCCTTGAAGGTCTTACTGGCAGTAATACGCTCGCCATTCTTATCCAGCAGAGGCTCACCGGTAGAATAAAGCCTCAGATGGCCTTTCACGGTATAGGTCTTGCCAGGAATGACATCGGTGCAGTCCACCTTGTCGGTGATCGTCGTTTCCTTCAAAGGAAGTAGCTCTTTACTGTCGTTTACTCCGGTAGCCATACTGTCCACCGTAGGTTGGACCGCCTTGTCGCCGGCGATTACCTCAACATATTCAATGTTGTTCTCGGTGTCTACCTTGATCGTTTCCGGCGTCACATCAAAGATAAGCGGAGCGTCCATCAGCTTATAGCCCTTCGGCGCCTCGATTTCCACCAGGCGGTAATGCTCGCCATAAGGCAGCACCAGCGGTGTAATGAAGTAGCCCTCATCGTTGGTCTCGAATACAGAAATGGTCTCCGCCTTCGGATAGGTCACCTTCTGCGTGACTTTGTTGCCGTCCGGATCGTAGATCTCGAACTTGGCGCCGCCCCAAGGAATGACCTCGCCGTCGTCGGCATCTACCTTCACCACACGAAGGTAGGCAGTAACAGGTTCGTTATGGACGATAAGGGGCTTATCCTCGCCGTCTGTTTCGCCTACCAGAACGGTAAAATCAGGGGCGAGCTTAACACCGGTCGCGGCCTTAGTCTGACGTACCACATAGGTTCCGTAAGGCAGGCTTATGGTCTTCCCTGTTTGACCGTCTGCATTGGAGATCAGCGTACCACGCTCATTCTCCTTGGCATTCTCATAGGAGCCGGCAGACTGGAGCCAATACTGGAACTCCGCGCCCTCCTCAAATACCGGATCACTGCCGTTGACGCCCTTGACAAGCTTTGTAATGGAGAAAGTACCGTGCTTGATCTGCTCCACAGAGGTTATCTCAGGCGCTGTGTTGTGCTCAACTCTATATTCCTTGGCTTCAGAGCCAACCGGATATACGGTCGGATCGATTAGATAGCCGACAGGTGCCTGGATCTCCTGAATGGTATAGCCGGCGCCGCAAATATACTCATCTGTCGTGAACTTGCCGTTCTCGCCGATAGTATACTTCTTCACCAATTCGCCGTCCTTATAAAGACCGTATACGGCGCCTTCAAATACACCGTCGCCGCGAGGGACGCTGCCGGTCTCCGCATCGGTCTTGACCACAGTGACCTTCCATTTTTTCAGGATGTTTTCCACCGTGGTCTTGGTGGTCGTATTATAGGTAACGGCAAGGTCGGACTGAACAGCAGGGATAACATACTTGATGTCTGTGTCCACCTCTTCCAGCATGTAGTTCTCGCCAATCAAGACGTTCTCAAAGGTGGCAATACCCTTGTCGTTGGTTACGGCTGTCAGATCAACAGCGGCGCCGGAGATGGAAGTCCCGGTCAAACGGAACGTAATGCCTTCCACAAGACCGTCCTCGGAGGTCTTGGTGACTTCCAGACTGCCACGCTTCAGCACATTTTTCATATTTACCTTCGTGGTCTCATTCAGCTTAACCTTGACGCCATCTACCACTTCAGGAACGATGTATTTCTCGGCAGTATCCACTTCTTCCACGGTATAGTCGTTACCGATGAGCACATCTTCAAACGTGGCTACGCCCTTATCGTTGGTGGTGGCGGTCATGTTCACCTTCTCGCCGTTAATAGCTGTACCGGTCAGGCGGAACTTAATGCCCTCCACGTCGCCGTCCTCAGAGGTCTTAGTGACTTCCACGGCGCCGCGGGCCAATTTGTTGTGAAACGACAGCTTAGTGGTCTCTTGTACCTTAATGGTCACGCCCTCTTGAATAGGAGGCACAACATAGCGATTGGCGGTATCAACTTCCTCCACGGTGTAATTGCTGCCTATCAGGATGTTCTTGAAGGTAGCCACGCCTTGAGCGTTGGTCACAGCGGTCTCATTTACCGCAATGCCGGAAAGAGATGTGCCAGTCAGCTTGAAGGGGATGCCCTCTACCAGACCGTCCTCGGAAGTCTTGGTGATCTCCAGATTACCGCGTTTCAGCGTGTTATGAACCTTGACCTTGGTGGTCTCGCCCAACTTGACCTTTACGCCGGCAACCACTTCGGGAACGATGTATTTCTCAGCCGTATCGATTTCCTCTACGGTATAGTCGTTGCCGATAAGCACGTCTTCAAATGCGGCTACGCCCTTATCATTGGTGGTGGCGGTCATGTTTACCGTTTCACCGTTAGTGGCTGTGCCAGTCAGGCGGAACTTAATGCCTTCCACATTGCCGTCCTCAGAGGTCTTGGTGACTTCCACGGCGCCGCGGGCCAGCTTGTTCTGGAACGACAGCTTAGTCGTCTCTTTCAGTTGGATCGTTACACCCTCCTGGATAGGCGGAACGACATAGCGATTGGCTGTATCAACTTCCTCCACGGTGTAATTGTCGCCAATAAGAATATCTTTGAAGGTCGCTACACCCTGGCCGTTGGTAACAGCCGTCTCGCTTACCGTAGAGCCGGAAGCGGAAGTGCCAGTCAGCTTGAAAGTGATGCCCTCAACCAAACCATCTTCAGCAGTCTTTGTGATCTGCAAATTACCGCGCTTGAGGGCGTTGTGTACGTTTACCTTAGTGGTGGTGTTCAGCGTCACCTTGACGTTGGAAACCACTTCAGGAACCACGTATTTATTGGCGGTATCCACTTCCTCAACAGTATAGTTGCTGCCAATAAGCACATCCTTGAACATGGCTATACCCTTATCATTGGAAATAGCCGTCATATTCACGGATTCACCGCTTGTAGAAGTACCGGTAAGCCGGAACTTGATACCCTCAACCAAACCATCCTCAGAGGTCTTGGTGACCTCTACGGCGCCACGAGCCAGTTTGTTTTCAAACTCTGCCTCAGTCGTGATGCCATAGGAAACGATAACGCCATCCTGGATGGCCGGCACTACATATTTCGCCGCAGTATTCAGCTCCTCCAGCGTATAGTTGCTGCCAATAGGTACATTTTGGATCAGAGCGACACCGTCACTTTCGGTAGTAGCGGTAAGGCTCACGTTGGTGCCGGCCGCGGAAGTACCTGTCAGCTTAAAGGTAATGCCCTCAACCATGCCGTCTTCAGCGGTTTTTGTGATCTTCACCGCGCCTTTTTTCAGAACGTTTTTAAACGTGACCGTCTTGATGTCGCCGATACTAAGCGTCACAGTTTTAGAAGAAGTTGGGACGTAGTTGTCCGGTGTGTTTTCCGTGATCATGTATCTACCGGGCTGCAGATCAGGAACGGAGATCTTACCGTTTGAGCCGGTCGTCACAGTTTTGCTGTAATTATTGGGACCGGTGATGGTAAAAGATACATTACTGACTTTGCCGTCCTCGGAGGTCTTTACGATGGAAAGGTCACCGGTGGTCTTAGTCACTTTGACACGAACGTAGGCGTACACAGGGTCGGGCCAGCCGTTCAGTGCAATACACTTCTGCAGATTGGCGCTGCTGGACGGAGACAACAGCCATGCGCTGATGTCATCCGGGTCAATAGCGTTGCCGGCAGATGCTCTGGAAGACACGCCATTCGTCAGGCTTTTAACTGCGTCTGCAGTTGCTGTGATCGTCATATTATAGCCGGATCTGGATGTTGAGACACCGGACTGTGAAAAAGTGAACGAGTTGAAATTCGGAAGGACTCGGTTCGAGTCATACACGGTGGCCGAATAATTGGTGCCGTTATACTTCAGTTCGATATCATTATAAGTCTGCGTCGGTCGGGACACGGCGAAGCTGGGGATCGTGTACTGAGACGCCATTCTTTGCTTAATGTAGTTATAGCAGTTCTGTACAGGAACGGCCAGGGATGAATCATATTTACCGCCCGGGCCAATAAACAGGTCGCTCAGATTACTGTAGCCTTCTGTTATCTCCCAGATGACCTCTTGTGTTGCCAACATGGCGTACTGGGGCCAACCATTCGCCAAGCTTACCAGCGTAGAATCGTTGACGCCGCCATAGCCATACGCTACAGCCAGCTTGAGCCTGTTTCTCTGGTAATAGGAATAGCTGGATAAGTCGCTGGTGCCGGTATAACCGGCAGACGTAGCGGTGCCGAGGTGTGCCTGGAGGCAATATGCGGGCTGACCGTTAAAATACTTCAGGCGATAACTGGTATAGGGGCCGAACTCGCTGCGCCAGGACTGGTTATAGGAAAACTCCGTACCGTCCGTATACAGCGTGCCGGATGTGGCAGCTCTGGCGGCAAAAAGGGAAATCCCTCCATTGTCTCCGGTGCTGCTGTCAAAATCGGAGCCTAATACGCTCTCAAAACCGGTATCACCGTAAGGAAGATCATCTTCCTCTGTGCTGCCAGAGTTATCATCGGGGGCGGGCTCTGCATCGTTTTTACTGGACTCGGGATCTTTGGATTCTTTGGAGCCTTCCTGCGAAGGATTAGTCTTACCGGATTCGGAAGTATCGCCCTCCTTCCCTTCGGATACACTGGAATCACCGGTTTTATTTCCATCTGTATTGGGTTCTGTGCCCGGCTTGGTGGGAGTAGATTCTTCGGCGCCGGAGCCTTCAGACGATGTTTGAGCATCACCGGAAGTGACATCTGTGGTGGCAGGGTCTTCAGTAGACTTATTATCACCCACATCAGAGCCGGCGTCCGTTCCACCGGAGACGCCATCGTCCTCGACAGAAACACTTGTGTTTTCGCCTAAAACGATGGGGACATCAGAATCCGGGATGGCATATGTAGCCGATGCAGGGAATATGCTCACGAGCAGCGTGAAAACAAGCAAAAGGGCTGCCACGCGATTATACAGGGATTTGCGCTTCATGGATTCAATGCTTCCTTTCTTTTGAATTTTATTTCTAAAGCGGTATAATAACAATGGATATTATACCGCTTTGAAAATAAAAAGTCAATCGGTTTTTGCTTGTTTTCAAAAAATTCAAAAAAACAGGCACCCGCAAAATTTGCGGATGCCTGTTTCTGCTTTGCAGCGATAAATCAGCCAGCGAAATATACATAGAGTTCATGATATCCTGCAGATGCATTCCACTGAACAACGCACTTGATACCGGGATAACCCCAACCCTCTTCACCGGGATGCCAACGGCCTTCATCTTCAATAATGGCCTTGGTGCCGTCTACCATGGAGCGCAGCTCCTGCTCAAGGCGTTCCTGCGTATGAGGGGTGCATTCCAGCTCGAAGTAAACAGGGAACGAATAGCTCGTACAGCCATCCCAATACTCAAAACCAAGGCTCTCAGCATAAGCGTTGCCGGCTCTCATGGCTGCTTCGCAGTCAATATCGGCCTTGGTAGGAGTGGTAGGCGTAGTGGGAGGGGTAGGAGTCGTGGTGGACCCGGTACCGGTGCCAGAACTGCCGCCAGTGGGATCGCTGCCGGTATTGGAACCGGACGTAGAACCACTACTGCCGGAGCTGGAACCAGAACCGGACGTAGAAGAACCGGTGGTACCGGAACCGGAGGTGGAAGAGCCGGTGCTGCTGGAACCGGAATTAGAACCGGTAGAGGGGTTGGAAGGCTTGTTTTCCGGCTTAGTGCTGGGCTTGGTATCCTGCTTCGTGTCGTTCTTGGCCGTATTATTCTTTTCATCGGCCTTGACGTCGGACTTATTGTCCTTACTGTCCTTTTTGGGTTCATCGGGCTTCTGCTCATCAGTGGCCTTGTCGCCATCCGCGGTAGACTTGTCAGCATCGCTGGCGGTTCCTTTGTCTGCGTCGGTAGAAGGCACCACATAAGCCGTCAGGTCAGCAGCCTTCACAACCACATTCCCCTCAGTATCTACGGCATTGCCCTCGACGTCCAAAGTGTAGTCGGTCACGGGCTTACCATCCTTATCCACCAGAATGGTCTTACCGGCATCATTCGTCTGTGTGTAGCAGCCGATCTCCTCACCGGTCTTAGTGGCAGCCTCGGTAGACTTGGCGCCACAGGCGACCAGGCTCAGACACATGACCAGTGCCAGGAACATGGACATAAAATACTTCATCTTTTTCATGGGAAGGTCCTCCGTATTAAAATTTTGTTGTAAAACTGATGCTATTTCGACTTTCCGCGCCATTGCCAACCCAGACAATGATCAGACTGGGGAGTGCAGGGATAGTGCTTGCACAAATGGCATCCGTCTCCGGTATCCTCACAAAGCACTTTCGCGTCCGCCAGAAGGGCGGCGTGATCTTCTTTCAAATGCTCAAAGTCGGCGAGGATGGAAGGCATATCAATCGAGGGCGGCTCTTTACGGTAGCCTCCATTCTCAAATTTGATCTCAAAAGTAACGCCATAGGAGTCACTCATGGACAGAACCATCTTGAAAATGTCGTCGTCAGAGGCACGTCGGATCTCCTCATAGGAATAGCCGGCAACACATAGCGCTGCACGTGCCTGCCTGATATTCACGGTGACTTTAACGTCCTTGGTCACGATCATTCCTTCTCCTCCTGGCTGACCTTGCGGCGGAACAGCTTGCGGTTCTGCACCTTGTACCAGTGCCACGCCTTCGGATGGTTTTTCACCCAACAGGCGTATTTGCGGTCAAACTTGTCCTCGAAAGTCATTTTCTTGTGGACGTTGCCTTTCAAGACTATCCCTCCTTTTTCTTCGGGCGGTCCGGCAGCCGCGCGGTGTTGGCGACATCGGTGAGACGCTTTTTACCGTCTGAGGCAGTCATTTTCAAGCCGTGACATTTTGTCACGGTTTCATTGCCCTCGGCCTTCAAGCGTTGCTTGAGCTTGCGCCAATATACTTACCTCTCTTTCGAGTGTCAGGAGAGCTTCGTGAAGGTCAGCTCATCGAACTGATCGGCCAGCCAATCCAGGGCTTCGGCTTCGTCAGAGACGGGAGAATCAAAGACAACGAAGTTGTCCTCGTTGTAGGTCAGGTGACCGTCATCGCCCATCATGCAGTCGGGGAATGCCACAAAATATACGTCCTCATAGGTACCGGACCAGGAGCTCTCAAAAACGACCTTCGCGATGCCCATAATGCCGCAGCGGGCTTCAAAGCCGTGGATCATGTCAAAAAAGGTGGTGCCGGGCATCTTGGTCTCGAAATAGTACAGGGACCAGAACTCGGAGTCCAGGACGGGCATATCCTTGGCGAGGACGTCCTTCGAGATGTCGTCCATAACAGAGGACATGGTCAGATCCTCAAAGCGGGTGCGCTCAGAAACGGACAGGCCGTCAGAGGGACGGAAAAAGTCCTTCAGACCGGAGACGGTGTAAGTCTTGCTGCACTGCTCCGGAACGGTATAACCCAGGGACGCAAAATATTGCAGGTCGAAAGTGGCGGTCAGGGTGACCTCATCGCCATTGGACAGGTTCCGATTGCCGGAGAAGCTGTAAGTCACGCCCTTGTACATCTCATCATCGGAAACCAGACCAACAATGGCTTCGCCGCTGCCGGAGGCGCCGATGAAGGCCACGGAGATAACGTCCTCGGAGAAGGGGTCAAAAGGCATACCCTCGATAAGGCCCTCTACCGTATAGGTGATCTTGCCGCCACGCAGCTCGAAATCCAGCTTCTCGTTGGTGGGATTATTGAAGTTGACCGTGATCGTCACCTTGTCCCCATTGGACAGATTGTCGCACTTATCCGCCTCCACAGAGATACCCTCCAGCACGGACGAGATCTTATCGAGCTTAGACAGGTTCTCCTCGCTGAAAAAGGCCTCGGCGTCCTTATCGTTCTTGATCTCAGCACCGGACAGCTTCTGATACACGGAATAGCTGTCGAAGGAATACTCCAAATGGCCGTAGCCGTCCATACCGGACACGGAGTCAATGGATACATAATCCGTGAGGAGGATGACGTCCTTCTTGTGGGGGATCAGCACAGACAGGGCGATGCACAGGAGCATAAGCAGCGCGAAACCGGCTACGACATACTTCCTCTTCTCCTGCGGGATATTCTTCTTCATGAAGCTGAGCTTACCGGTAGGTGCATTGGCATTAGGGTCGCCCTCCAGGGCGGGGGTGGGAGTAGGGTTGGCTGCAGAGGTGTCCGCGCCGCACTGCGGGCAGACGGTGGCGCCATTCAAAGGCGCACCACAATGGGGACAAAAGTTCATGGTGTAACTCCTTTCAAAGTGCAAAAAAGGATCTGGATATTCTACTCTAACGCTATACTAACATATATTCCCATATATGTCAATACATAAAAGTGCAAAAAGCGAAAATATTTTGGGATCTTTTAAATCTGATCAGAAAGGTCTAAAAGCATCTGGTAAGCCGGCTGGCTCTGGGCAAAAGAGCTCTTGAGGGGGTTGCGGATGCTTTGCAGATAGCTGCAAAAGACCGAGAGGGAACGGCTGAAAAGACCGGTGATGTCGTCCTTAAAAAGAAGGTTTTGGATATCGGGCGGAAGTTACATCAGGTATCCACCGCTGCGCCGAAGCTGGCTGAGCAGCATGTTGCAGTAGCCGTAATCACTCTTGACCTCATTGGACTCACAGAATTTCTTCACGAAGTCCCTTGCCTTATCCATCTGATTGTCGGCAACAAAGCTCATAAGGCTGCGAAGATTGCTGTTCATTAGGAAACCCGCTCCTTCCCTTTCACGTTGCGGATGATATAGCGCCTGTATGTACCTTTATTGCTGCGGGTCACGGCGGTGAAGAAAGAACTGATGTTATCAAGGCCCACAAAGGCGGCGGCCTTCGGGGCGTCACCGGTAAACAGTACCTCGCCGGTATCCGGATGACAGATCTCGTAAACGGCAGTATGAGGCTTCCGCTTGCGCTTGACCGGCTTCAGATCCTCACTGATGCGGATACGCCGCACTGTGTGACGGGGAATGCCGGAGACGTCAGCGATCTGGTAGTCGTTCAGACCCTTAGCATGGAGGCGGCGTACCTCGCCGACATAAACGGTATTGTACATCTTATTCCTGCTCCTTTTCCATCTTCTTCTCCAGTTTGGTGAGCATTGGAATAACATCCTGCCCGTCCTCGAAGCCGTCCGTCATGTCACAGATCCTGTTGCACACACCCTCAAGGTTGGGGAGATTCGGGAAGGCGGCTTCGACTTGGTCTGAGATATCTGCATCCAGGCCTTTGGCGATGCCCGCCTTAAAGGGAGAACGACGGAAAATGAATTCCTTACCGGCGAAGGAAAGACGCTCTTCGTAGGAGCCGTCCGGATTGTAAGTCTGTTGGAATTTGGCCATAGTATCAGTCTCCTTATAAATTTTTTAGTTCCAGCGGTTTTTGCGGGCGCGTTCGTCCTCTGCGGTCAGGCGGATCACGTTGTCGTTCTGGACAGCACGGACGATGGCGCGGTTACAAAGGTTGATGAGCTCGCCTTGAGCACGACCGATTTGACACTGTTCCCTGATGTCCTTATCATCCCAAGTAAGGGACAGACCGCCTGTCTCCTTCACATTGGTCAGATAGGATACCACCATCTCCACCGCTTCGTCCGGTAAAAATGCCTTCAACTCATGAATAGCCGTAAAACGGCGCAGAACTGCAGCGTCCAACATATCCTTGCGGTTGGTCGCAGCCAACAGCACCACGTCCTTACGAACGGTGTCCATACACTGCATCAGGCCGATGGTGGTGCGGGTCATCTCGTCGCCGCTGCCGCCTGTAGCGATGCTGCCGCGGTTGACGGCTATGGCGTCCAACTCATCCAGCATGAAGACGCAGGGTATGCCTTCCACGAAATCGAAAATGCTGCGAAGATTGCGGCCTGTCTCGCCGAGGCTGGCGCCCACCATGTTACAAAGGTTCACGTAAACGAAGGGCTTTCCCATGGTATAGGCCAGGTACCGGCCAAACTGAGATTTACCGGTACCGGACTGGCCCCACAGAAGCGTAGCATTCAGGAACGGGATCTTAGCGGCTTCCAGAAGATGACAGGCATCGTTCTGAGAAATAATGTCCTCCAGGACCTTCTTCTCGCGCTCAGAGACCCAGTAACGCTCCGGCACAAAAGTCTTGGATACGTCCTCGAAGATAAGCAGGCGTTCCAATTCAGGAGGGAGCTGATACGGAGAATCTGACGGAGACTGCGGCTCCGCGAGGTGAGGGCCCAGCCATGCAAGGAAATCCTGCGGAATGTCATGCGGGGCATCGTGGCATAGCTGGGCGGCGATGAGCCGCGCCTCGGTCATATCTTTCAGTGCTACTGCTTGCAGGAGATGGAGATAAAGCTCATTCATGGCGAACGCTCCTTTCACTCACTCACTTACTTCTTTTTTCTGCTGCCTTTATAGTTACCGCTGTTTTTCGAGCGGGAAAGTGCAGGGATAATAAAGATGAGACTCAGACTGAGCACGGCGCCCGCGAAGATATACAGCCATGTATCGGAGTGATCACCGGTCTGAGGAGCGGATACATCGGAGGCCGGAGAAGGAGACGGATCGGGCGTCGAGTTATAGTAGTAGCGGGTGGGCTCGGGAGCCGGATCCCCATTCTCGGCAGGACGAATATAACGGAGAATGATCTTGTTCTCGCCGCCTTCAGAGACCACAAGGATCTCATAGTTGGCGGACGTGAACGTATACGTGCCGTCCTCAAACAGGGTGTTCTTGGTGATGCCGGCTGCCTCGATAATGGCGCCGATGTCCGCATCAAGGGTCTCCTGCGTCTGGCCGTCCAGCTTATCGCCGGTGTAATACTGATGGATCACCGTGTACTTCACAGAGACAGGCTCCTCCACCGTGCGGCCGTAGCGGACGCGAATGACGGGCGGGACACCGGGGGCGAGCGTCAGCTCCTTGGGTTCGGAGTCCTCATATTCGTATTCCTCATTATTGAAGGTCGGGAGTCTGGGCAGGTCGTCGCCCACGATGACCATATTGCCCTCCCCGATCTGAGGAACAGGGATCTCGCCGTCCTTTTCGCCGTTGGTGTAATACTCATATATAACCGTATAGCCTACCTCAACAGGCGGGATCTCTACCGTGCGGTCGTAGCGCAGTGTAATAGTATCCTGCCGGCCGGGAACGAGGGTAATGCTTTCGGGGTTACAGGAAGTGAAGGTGTACTCCGCGCCGGAGAAGGAGAGCTGCTTATCCAGGCAGGAAACGGAGATCTCGGTACCCTCGGGGGCGGACAGCTGGGCGGGGACTTCCCCGTCCTTTTCCCCGTTGGTGTAATAGACGTGGAGCACAGTGTAGGGCACCTGCACCTCGGTACGGTCATAGCGAAGGGTGATGGTGTTCCCCTCCCCTTCCGTCAGGGTCAACTCAATAGGAGTGCAGGAAGTGAACGTATAGGTCTTCTCGCCGTAGATGGGAAGCTTGGAAAGTGTGTCGGCAGTCAGCACCGTGCCGGCATCGCCGGTCTGCTCCACAGACACGGCGCCATCTTTCTCACCGTTGGTGTAATACTCGTGGCGGACCGTATAGTCTACCTGAACAGGCGGGATATACACGGTGCGGTCGTAGCGCAGGACGATGGTGTTGTCGCCGTCAGGCTGGAGCGTCAGCTCGGAGGGAGTGCAGCCGGTGAATTCATAGGTATCCTCGTTATAGACAGGATTCCGGACCACGCTGTCGGACGTCAGGACGGTGCCCTCGGCGCCGGTGGAGGAAACAACGGTCTCACCGTCCTTTTCGCCGTTGGTGTAATACTCATGACGGATGGTGTAATTTACCTCAACGGGAGGGATCTCCACCGTGCGGTCGTAACGAAGAATGATGGTGCTGCCTGCGGAGACCGTCAGGACGGAGGGATCGGCACTGGTGAATTCATAGTCGGCGTCATTATACGTGCAGACCTTCTCCAGATCGGACGCAGAGATCTCGGTGCCCTCCGGGGCGGTGCAATCGGAGGTAATGGCGCCGTCCAGAACGTCGTTGGTGTAGTATTCATGACGGACGGTATAGCTTACCGGAATGATCACAGTACGGTCATAGCGCAGGATGATGGTGCTGCCCTCGGTAATGGTAATCGTATCAGGTGTGGCACCGGTATATTCGTAAGTCTCGTCATTATACGTGCAGACCTTCTCTACTGCTGCGGAGGAGAGCGCGGTGCCCTCCGGGGCGGTCTGTTCCATAGACACCGCGCCGTCCTTTTCGCCGTTGGTGTAATACTCGTGACGGACGGTGTAGCTGACATCTACAGGCGGGACGTAGGTGCTGTCGTAATACAGGCACATCACATTAGTGCCGATGGAGGACAGAGTCATCTCCTCTCCGGTGGAGCTGTAGACGAAGGCGTGGTCAGGATACTTGGTCTCGTAGCCGGAAGGATAGCCGATCTTGCTGTGCAGCTTGCCGGTGAGGCCGGTTTCAGTATCCTGCAGGGTGTAATTGGCATAATCACCGGCTTCTGCCGCGCCTTGCAGGTAATAGCGGATGGAGTATTCAACGGAGGGCAGGTAGCCGCGGACGGTGGGAATGTCGAAGGAGACCTTCTTTTCCGCGCCGCCCACAAAATAGGTCAGCGTGGCGGAGGGGTTGACGGCATAGGGCTTGACTTCAACAAAGCCGGCTTTCTCTACCTGAAGGGAGATGGGATAGGTTACGGAATAGGTACGCATGCCGGTCTCAGCATCCACGCTGGGCGTGACAGCGGTCACGTTCCAGGTAAGGCCGTTGACAGTCTTGGTGATGCCGACGCTCTCCAGACCGGAGATCTCGCCCAGCTGGATATAGCTGCCCATAGGCGCCGCAACAGTACCGGCGCTGGTGGGCGTAACGAGAGAGCTGCCGATGCTCTGGAACAGGCTGCTCAGCTCGGACATGTCCTGCGTGGCCATGTAATGGTCCTCGTTGGTGGCAACGGACTTCATAGTGTCCTCGGCGTTCTTTTTGCTGGATTGTTCGTTGTAACCGTAGCCGTCCAGGAACACCGTGTAGATCTCTATGCCGGCGTCCTTAGCCGTCTTAGCCTGGGCGATGGCGGGCTGGCCGTTGTTGGTGTAGATGCTGTCCGTCATGGTGGTGGACCAGCCATGTTCACAGGTGACTCTCAGAGAAGCGTAATGGCTGTTCTGGTTATACTCATAAACAGAACCGCTGCCCACGATGGTATTGTGATCAAATTGGGTGGTAAGATTGCTGATTTCGCCGGTGCGCTCGTTCCAGTTGTGGCGACGGCCGGAGCCGGAGCAGCCGGTCCAGTCAGCGGTACCGGTCAGTCGGTAGCTGTAGGTGGGCATGCCGTCCGAGAAAAGGACGATGATCTTCTGTGCTGTACTGTTATCAGAAGCAAGGACCTGCTGAGCGGCATAAAGACCGGCCTGTACGTTGGTACCGCCATCGTTGACGTTGCTCACCGCGGAGGTGGCGGCAGATACGGCGGAGTTCACCTCGGAGACGTCATTGGTGAGGCCACAGTGGTTCCAATAACGGGTGCCGAAGCCTACGACGGCCACCTGGTTGCCGGCTGCGATGCCGGTCTCGTTCAGAACGCCGGAGACGAATTCCTCTACGGCTGTTTTCGTGTTGGTGCGGCGCTGGCCGTCCATACTGTTGGAGCGGTCGATACACAGTACGATGTGGGCCGGCCGGACCGGCTCGATCTCCACCAGGTCGGAGGTGGTCACGGTCATGGTCACATTGAAGTTATTGCCGCTGGTGTGGACGGCCGTCTCCTGGACGGTGACCATGCCGTCCTCGGACGTAACAAGGGCGCCCTGCTTCACGACCTCGCCGTCTCGCATAAGGGGCGCGGCGAAAGCAGTGAACTCCACGCAGCTCAGGAGCATGCAGAGGAGCAAAAGAGTGGAAACAATGCGCTTGTAGATGTGAATGCGTTTCATGTCAAATACCTCCGTAAAACATGATCAATAGCCTTGGTTATCAGCATTTCAGACTTGGGGTATTAGGGATAGCGCTCAAAGCCAAAGGGAGTCGCTGGCGGGGAAGTAGGCGGAACAGCCGGTGAGCATTTCATCCTGCTGGCCGGTGCGGAGCTTCTTGCTGCAGGTCTCCTTGTGCCGGCAGCCGGCGCAGCGGGCGGAGTAGCGATTGAAGTCCTCCCACATGGTCTCCTCAATGCGCTTGAGTACGGAGAGGATAAACCATTTCTGGCGGTCGGTTTCCAGCGGGCGGAAGGTGCATTCCTTCTTGCGGCGCAGGATGTTAGTGGTCTTGCCCTCAATATACAGGATAACGCCGATGTCATCAGGGATCTGGTCTTTGACTTCTTCGTAGAGCGCTTTCGGCATAACGTAATAATTGGCGTTGCCCACAAAGTTGTGGCCGTGCTTGCTTTTGAAGTCTGACTTGGAGATCTTGATCTCATAACAGGCGATAAGCACGTCCATATCGCCGGTTACGCGGACACCGCAGAAGCGGCAGAAGCGTTCATCGCAGAGTTCGGGCTTCGCCCCTATCTTATGGCCGCGGGGGCAGGTATAACCCTCTTCCATGGCGGAGATCCATTCCTTGCCGAAATCTCCGTGAGGTTGGCTCAGACGGCAGAAGTTTTCGCGCTGCCTGTTGGAGAAGTATTCACAGACCTTCATACAATCCACCAGGCCGCCATTAACGGCGCCGCAGATAACGGGAACTTCAAAGGCGGTATGGCGGGTGCGGTGCTTGTTGATCTTCTGACCGCAGATCTCCGTGGGGTCATAGCTGCGAAGCAGACGTTCGATCGTCTTTGTCAGATCGGTTTTCGCCATGGATGGCCTCCTCTCTCTTTACCATGGTTCTGCGCCGCTCTCGGCGAAGGCCTCTTCCCTGCTGATGAGCTCGAATTCATAGACCCAGACTATGGGATTGGCCAACCAGCCGTACAGCGGGTATGCGGGAGGAAGGATGGTGCTGTTCCAGAGGTGGGCGAAGGCTTCCGTGGCGGTGGCATAGAAGGTGTCTGAGTCGGGACTGGCAGCGAAGCCGGTGCCTGTTGTGTCGGAGATGTGCTCGCTGATGCCTTCCGCCATGGCCTGCTTCTCCGTGATGTCGCGCAGATTCTCGGGCCACACGTTTGTGACGCGGAGGAAGAGGCGGCCGTATTCCTTGGGCATATGAATGGCGGGTTTCCAACGGAAGCCCTTTTCCTTGAAGGCTTTCAGGTCCTCCGGGGAAAAGTCTGCCATATAGACAGGACCGTCTATATCGCTGATGCCGGACAGATGAGAAACCTCTGCGAAGGTCTCACGGACATAGATAATGTCGCCGTGATGATGACGGGGCGTCAGATAGAGCCCCACGTTTTTTTCCAGACGGCAGTTGTAGGCGGAGAAGGGATAGGCGTCTCGGCGCGTGGGCTCCGGGTAGAGAAGTTTTTCCACTTTATGGCCTCCCGCTTTGACTATGCGACGAGTAGCGGTCTTGCGGCCATCCAGGATGGCGCGAGTCATGTCGTAGTTGAAAAATTCAGGTTTGATGGTAGGCATATGGTTCACTCCTTTGGTAGAAGGGATCACTGCGCCAGAGAGCGCAGGAACTGCTTGGTGCTGCGGGACGTAAGGCGACGGATGCCGGTGGCCAGCTTCCATTCGGAAAGCTGAACGGGCCACTCGGGGTGGGTAGAGATGTAAGTGGGGTCTGCTTCGTTCAGGAGGGCGGATTCCGCTGCCTCACGGCGGCGGACGTGCTCCAGGGCGGTGTTTAGGTAGCGGATGCCGTAGGCGTAGTCAACGGCCTGATGACCTACTACCCAGCCGCCAAGGTTGCGGTTGTTGATGGCGTATTCCAGCCAGACGGAGTTCATATACGTCAGGTTGATGACCTCGTCCGGATAGATCTCAAAGTTGGAGCGGGCGGTGCCGGAGTTGGATTCCGTCTTTTTCACAGAGACGAAGAAGTGGGGATCGCGCTCCCATTTCGTCTCGATGATCTCGCTATCCTCGCTCAGGTTACTGCCGTCTCCGTTGGTGACATAGCGTATGCCGTTGTAACGGTAATAGGTGCGCTGGCGAGGCTCGTCGTACTCCACCAGGTTGATGGGATACACACGGCAGTCCGAGACGGAGCAGTCCCAGGTGCGGTTCTTGTCGCCGCGGCCGCGGTCGTTTTGCCATTGGCGGTAGATGTTGCGGTTTTCGTATTGGGGACGCAGGAACTGGACGGTGAGGACGGTATCGCCCTTATGCAGCTCCGGCTCATTGCAGCGCTCGACGATATCGGCGAAGCTGCCAAAGCGATTGTCAGACAGCCATTTGTCGGCCATGGAGAACTTGACGTACTCGGATTCCCTGGAGATGGTGATGCCCTCCGGGAGTGGCAGCAGGTCACTGTTGTCCACGATGCCCTGCAGGATGTTGAAGATGAAGATGCGGGAGACGAGCTCCGCGGCGACCTGACGGGCGGTGGTGCGCTCCTGAATAAGGCGCGTCTCACGCTCGGCTTCCGTCTCCTGCCCAATGAAGTCATTGTTCACATGGAAGGCCTTGGGGTCTACTTCCATAATGAAGTCGTCCGTGACGTGGACCTGCTCCGCGTCCGTCCAGCCGATGTAGACGTTCTCGCCGTTGCGGATCACGATGCCCACGGTGTTGCCGTGGTACAGACGATATTCTTCCAGCATGTTGGCGTATATCTCGGACATCTTGAAGCGTCTGCCGGTACGGCTCAGGCGCACCAGAGTGACGCATCTCTCGTTGGGGGCGAAGACGTCCAGAGCTATCGGGGAGGCAGAAAGGAAGTCCTCAAAGTAATTGAGATCGCTGGTGTCCATTTCGTAGATGGACGTCAGGCGGCCCATCTCCTCATCCAGATAGCGAAGCTTCTGATGGAGCACGATGGGCTCCGTGTCCGTTGCGTTCCGTCCCTTGCGGAGCTGGGCGAAGTTGACCACTTCACCGGCATAGCAGCGGATGGCATAGATCTGGGATTCCAGAAGGAAGATCTGGTCGTTCATGACCTCGACCTGCTGCTGCAGTTCCTTTTTCTTGGCGTTCAGCATGTCCATGAGGGCTTGTTTTTTCTCTTCCAGTGCCTTCATGGCACGTTCGGCTTCCTCTTTCAGGGCGGCAAGCTCGGCGCTGCTGCCTTCCCTGGCGTCCTTCAGCTGGGACTCAAGGTCCGTAAGCTGCTGACGGGCGGCGTCTGCATTCTGGTGGATGAGCTTGGCGGAGAGACCGTCCGGGACGGTAGCGGGAACAGGCGTGGAAATGTTGGTGCCGCTGGAAAGGGCGCGGATCTCGCCTACCGACATGCCGGAATAGTCCTTGACCGGTGTGTAGTCACGGAGATAGCCCTCATGCTCGACAAGGAAGAATTCCTTGCTGCCCAGGGCGACCCATGCGCCGATGCCTTCATATACGGCATACACGTTGAGGGGCTGGTCGTACTTCTCTGCGTAAGAGATGTCTTTCTTCAGGTCCTCCAGCTGTCTGTTGACCTGAGAGCTGCACCAGGAATCATTGGGGTCGTCATAACCGGAAAAAAAGCAGCTTCTCTTATAGATCCAGCCGTCCAGCAGCTTGGCGGCCTCGACGGACTGTTCTCTCAACTTGGTAAGCAGCTGCCTGCCGGTCTCCTGATGCCAGGCCAGATCCTTGCTCTGCCAGAAAGCGGCATAGGTCTCATAGTCCGCAAAGCGGGCGGTGGCGATGATAGTTCTCTTTTCGGCCATGCTGTTTACCTCCGAGATGCTTTTTGCTATTAACTCAATCGAAATATAATGTCTTATTTTATTTCTATTTGGGTATAATGAGGGGAGAAATATGCGGCCTGACAATGGGCCGCGATACGATAGTCCTGTACTCTTGTACATATACTAACATATATGGGTATATATGTCAATACATAAAGTACAAAAATGTTAAAATTTTTTGGTGCATAACCGGAGGTTCCATTTTGGGGAAAAAGGATGTATATTATGTCCAGTAAAAAAACTAACAGAAGTGCGCGGGGATTGGTGGAAGCCGTGGAGGAAAATGGAATGCCGAAGGTGTGCAGAAAATATGACCGCGTAGATTTTTCGGGGCTGCTGACCGAGCTGCAGACTCCACAGAAAGAGACGGCGGTACAAAGCGCCTGCGATGGGGCGGAAACAAAACCGGAGCGGCAAACTGAAAAAGAGAACGAAAAAAGAGCTCATCTGATGATGAGCTCTTTTCACTGCGCCGAACATCCTATTGGAACGCTTGCACCGTGCGGGACTTCTATTGCGTGATTGCCGGCAGAATTTGGACCATTAACCGTGGCGCCATAAATGATCTGCGCTCAGAGTGGCAGGGCACTCACAAACCTCACCGGCTCCAATTGCCGGGAGGAATGATTTTCCGTGATTATAGCTATTCGATTGTCGGATGTCAAGAGAGGAGATTAAAGCGACCAGTCTATGAGTGGTACACCGTGATCCTCCAGAAAAGCATTGGCTTTGGAAAACGGCTTTGTGCCGAAGAAGCCGCCTCTGTTGGCGGATAGGGGGCTGGGATGATTGCCAAGGATCTTGGTCTTCCCTGCCCCCTTCCCTACTTTTGCCCCGACCTTCTGCGCGTTGGCACCCCAGAGGATGTACACGATGGGCTGCGGGAGATGTTCGCAGGCGTCCAGAATGGCGCCGGTGAATACGTCCCAGCCCCAGCCGACACAGCTGTTGGGTTGACCTTCAAAGACCGAGAGGCTGGCATTGAGAAGCAATACGCCCTGCTGCGCCCATTTGGTCAGGTCGCCGGAGGCGGGAATCTCGCTGCCGATGTCGCTGTGGAGTTCCTTGAATATGTTGCGAAGCGACGGGGGGAGTTTTTGGCCTGGATTTACTGAGAAGGATAGGCCGTTGGCCTGGCCTGGCCCGTGATACGGGTCTTGTCCGAGGATGACTACACGCACACGCTCAGGAGGCGTCTTCTGCAGCGCAGCAAAAATCTGATCGCTGGGAGGATAGATAGGACCTCTCCCCTCTTTAACGGCCGTCAAGGCCGTGGCGTAAGCGTTCAGGGCTGCCTCGTAGGCAAACTCAGAGATGTATTGTTCCCAGCCGCCAAGGTCAGGCAAATTATGTGCAGGCATAAGCGCCTCCTTTCCTGATAGTAGAGATAAAGGAAGGGCGGTTTTAAGCCGCCCTTCCTTTATCGATTAGTGGCGGCGACGCTTACTGGTGACCAGAATGGCGCCGAGGCCAAGAGAGCCGGTGCCGCACAGGGCGTAGGCAAGGATGCCGAAGTCGCCGGTGGGGGAAGAGGTCTTCTTGGGCTGATCCGCGGTAGTGGTGGAGCTATTGTAATAGTAGCGGGGGGCGGAAGCGGTCTTGTACCAGCCCAGAGCCACAGGAGAAGTGCCGTGGATGGTGATCTCCAGACCGGCGTCCGTGGCCTTGACGGTGGGAGTCTCCACGCTGCCGACTTCGCCGTAAAGCGCGTCGGTGATGATGTGGGAGGCATAGAAGGCGTAGTCGTTCTTGTTGGTGCCCTCGGGATATGCCAGCAGAATGGTGACCTCGCCGTTCGCAGGCAGGTTGTCCGGGGTCAGGGGCATGTACTCGCCACCGGCGCCGATCAATACGATAGTGACATCATAATACTTGATGTTACTGTCGGGCACGGAGTCCTTCTGCTTCAGGATGGAGTTGCGCAGCACGTCGCGGATCTTGTCCAGCGTGTTCAGCGTCTCAATGTTCTCCAGCGCGGAAGGAACGGAGGTCAGGTCGGTCTTGATCAGCTTGGTGTTGCCGCTGTCCTTGTTGTCCATGGGGATGGTCAGCATGGGAACGATGGCAATGACATCCTTATTGCAGACGTCGCAATGACCGGTCTTTTCGCCGGGCTCAGTGAACGTGGGGGCCTTCGTCTGGTGCCAATTGGACGCATTGTGGGCGCCGGTGGTGCCGTAGGGCTGACCGCAGACGGTGCAAATGGCCTTGGCGATGCAGGTGGCCTTCCCGCCCTTATGCGTCTCAAGAGCCTCGATGGTCTTGCCGCAGACGGAGCAGACCTTCCAATGACCGGTATCGTCGTGGCTGTAGTCGGCGCTGGGCGTGTGGGTGATCTCGCGGGTGTAGCCGCAGGTATTGCAGGTGGTATCACAGGAGTTATCGAATACGTGGGCTGCCAAAGCATTCTTGCCGGCGCCGCAGGCGGTGCAGGCGTGCCAGTGGTTATCAGCGTCCATAGACCACTCGGTCTTGAAGCCAACGTGGTTATTGGGGTCCTTGGGAAGCTGGCAGGTGTCAGCGGAGGCCAGCTCCGTGCGGTCAGCGTCAGTATCATAGACCTTGCCGCAGCTGCACTGCCAGTAGGCCCTATTGCCGGCATCCTGGCAGGTAGGCGTCTTGGTGGGGACAAAGGTCAGCGCGTGGGAAGTGCGGATAGGCTTGCCGGGAGTAACGACCTGGTCGCAGGCCAGGCAGTACACGTCGCCGGTATAACCGTCTGCCTTACAGCTGGGGGCGATCTGATCGCGCAGCTCCGTTTCGCCAACGTGATTCGTGAAATCCTTGTCGAGAGTCAGGTCGGACAGTTCCTTGGTGCCGGCCTTGTCCTCAAAGTCCTTCTCGCAGCGGGAGCAATGCCAGTGGGCCATGACACCAAAGTCCTTGCAGGTGGCGGGGACTTCCGCTACCAGGGAGGTGATGTGGCCGGCAGGAACATTCTGGCCATCCGCGATCTTCGCGTTGCAGCTATCGCAGTAGATGTCGCCGGTGAAGCCGGGCTGGTCGCAGCCGGGGTCAGCGGCGTTTTCCTTATGGGTGCCGCCCACATGGTTGTTGGGATCCTTGGCGAGGGTCAGATCGGAAAGCTCTGTGGCGCCGGCTTCGTCTTTGAAATCCTTGTCACACACGGAGCAGTGCCAGTGTTCAGCGGTGCCGGTGTCCTTGCAGGTGGCGGGGACGGCATCTACATGGTTCATGGTGTGACCGGCAGGGAGAACGGTTCCGGACTTCAGCTTGGCATCACAGCCAAGGCAGTAGGTATCGCCGGTGTTGCCGGGGGTGGTGCAGGTGGCGGGAGCCTCGTTCTTGATGGTGGTGCCGCCAGCGTGATTGGCGGGGTCCTTCGCGGTGGTCAGGTCGGTCAGGACGGTGTCGCCGGTCTTCTCGGCGAAGTCCTTATTACAGGTGGTGCAGTGCCAGTGTTCCTTGGTGCCGAGATCCTTGCAGGTGCCGGGGACGGCAGCTACATGCTCCATGGTGTGGGTCTTGGGGATGACGGTACCGGTGGACAGCTTCTGATTGCAGCCAAGGCAGTAGGTGTCGCCGGTATAGCCGGTCTTCTCGCAGGACGCCTCGGTGTTGTCGCGGACCTCGGTGCCGCCGACATGATTGGTGGAGTCGATCTGAGTCTCAATGGTGTTCAGTTCCCGCGCGCCTTCGGCGTCTGCATAGTTCTTACCACACTTGTCACAGTTCCAGTGCTCCACGGTGCCGGTCTCGTGGCAGTTTGCCGCTACGGCGTCCACGTGGGTCAAATTGTGAACGTGGGTATAATCGCCTTCAATCCGAAGGTGGAACTCGCGGCCGAGGTAAGAATAGCTGTATCCTACATTGCCGGTAATGCCCATTTTGTTCACGATGCTTTGAATATTGTTTTCGATCCACGTCTTGAAAGCGTCCGTGTCGCCGGTGATATACACGCGGGCAAACAGGTCATTCCTATCCAGCATGTCGCAGATGGTATCCAGGTCACCGGCTGCCAAATTGCCGCCGTAGATCGTGAAATAGTTGGCAGCGGTTGCGGTACAGGTGGGGAGGTCGTAGACCTGCTCGGCAATGGTGTGGTCTTCCTCCAGCCGCTCGGTGGTCACGTTGAAGTAGGCGTAGAAGTTATCGTTGCCCTGGTCGTCCCAAGTCAGGTCCACATAGTAATACTCGCCGTCGATCTTTACCAGGTTCCAGGCGTGGGCCTCGCCCTTGCTCTCGCCGGTGACTACGTAGGAAGGGATGCCGGCCTGCATCAGCAGGTACTGGAAGGCGCGGGCGTAGCCCTCACAGACGGCCTTGCCCTCGACCAGGGCGCCATAGGCGTCATGGGCGTAAGTGGCTTCCCGCGTGTAAGCTACTCTGTTTGCCAGATAGTCGTGAAGATACAGTTCGGTCTCGAACTCGGACATGTCCTCCGTGATACCGGACAGAGCGAGCTCAACGGTGGTGTTGAAAGCATTCTTGGCGCTGATCAGCTGGTCGCCGGTCATGGTATAGATGGGCTCGATGCTCATAACGGTACCGCCGTTCGTGTGGACCGTGTACTGCTTACCGAGCCAGAAGTGCTGGGGGTAGTCGTTGCGGTATACCTCCAAGACGGCGTCGAGTTCTTTCGATGTGATGGAGTGGCCGGAGTTGTCCTGGAAGCTGATGGTCTCAGCGCTCTCCTCCACGCCGGCCTTCAGGATGTCATAGGCCCACTGCAGGTTTGCACCATTCTCCAACTGGGAAATGGCGGTGGAGCCGTATCGCTCGGAGGTGGGCGCAGCAAGCGCCGCGGTGGGGATGAGGGACAGCATCATGACCAGGGAGATCAGGAACGCTGCCAGTCTCTTTGCCTTGATAGTCTTCATGGGTGTCTCCTTTCAAAATTGTATATTGCGAAAATACGCGCAGTTAAGATCGCTGAAATATCCTCCCTTCTATTTAGACCAGTCTTGGAAATTCAATGCTTTGAGGTCGGGCTTGGAAGATGCAATGGAAGCTATGTACGGGTGTCCATCTATCTCACAGGTGTTGCCGAAGACACACTGCATGCCTTCAGTAACACCGAACAGACGGCAGATGACAGGACGCACCTCGTAGATGAGACAGCGTTTCATCTTATCGTCACGGAAGGGGCAGGTGATATGGCCGGTGTGCTGGGACGCATAGCGTCTGGAAAAGGGGTGGGATTCAAGATAAGAGCGGATGGATGTCAGCTCATCATCAGTGACGGGGATAACACCGCAGCATTTGCCACAGTTGCGGCAATTGGTGTGTGCGGGGATCTGGGATGGGTTCGCTGCTTTCATGTTTGGTTCCTCCTCTGCTCCAGCTTTTGGAGGCGGTCTGCAGGGTGGACGGGCTGATCCTTGAACAGTCCGTAGAACTGCTCTTTCGGGATGGCCAGCACATACGGGGAATACTCGCCGGAGCGGACGATACGAATGGCTTCCTCCGGAGGGATACGGTTGCTGTTGAACAGGATCGTCTCCACGGAGAGCAGATAGTCTCCGATGTAGTGCTCCACGTCGTCCAGCATCATGACGTGAGACAGCGGATCAGGATTGGAAAACTTCTTCCTTTTGGGTTCGGCATGAGCCGTTTTCAGGATGGATTCCATGGGCGCCCCCTTAGTTGCTGTCGGGGCCAGACAGATATCCATACAGGCTCTTGTCGCCGGCATCCCAGAGGTCATAATACTTGCCATCCTTCAGGCCTACAAGATGGTGAGCGATCTCCAAGACGTATACGCCGGTCTTGTGGCTGGCGGCGAAGTTGGCTACCGTGGGGCGCTTACTGCCTTTCTTGTTGCTGATGCCGGTGCGGATAAAGCCGAAGGTGCTAAGATAGGCACGGACACATTCGCGGTCATTGGGCATACGCTTGAGTTCGAATCCGATGTCGCACAGGGCCCGATATACTTCGTCCCAGCTTTTGCCGGTGGCGACACAACAGGCCCGGACGGTGCAGTCCCCTACTTCGTGTTTCATGGGGTTGGGGTTGAAATAAACGTTTCTGGTTTTGGTCACGGTACCAACCTCCTTGAAGTTTCTACCTTATATTAACATGTATTGCTATATATGTCAATACCAAAAGTGCAGAAAAATCAAAAAACTTCCCCGATAGGTTAGGCCCATCGGGGAACTAAAAACTAATATTTTTTTAAATGTCAGAAAGCATCGCCGGTGGCGGCAGCGCGGGCTTCGCGGATATTCTTCATCTTGCCGATGAACAAGATCTTATAGTCGTTCATATCCAGCGCGTTGCACATCATGTAATCGGTTAGACTGGTGAAATAGCCGCCGCCGTCCAGGTGGGCTCCGTCGATGATGAAGTCGTCGATGTCCTGATTCTCGATGTTCTCTACCGGGTCGAAGGCACAGGGCAGCGAACTGTTCTCCGGAGGGTTGCAGCCGGGCCACCCCTTCCCTGCCGGACGATCTCGGCGGCAGACGTCGCACAGCTCACTGCGGTCGGGATACAGAGGCCAGATGAACACCAACCCGTCTGCATCCAGCTCCAGGATGCTCTCCGCATACTGAATGGGGCTGTCTGTATGCTCGGCTGGGTCCTTGCGTATAATGCGCCAATATTCCTTTGTTCGCAACATGGCTGATGCTCCTTTCCTATTTCTTCTTGTTATCGTTCAGAAATTCGATCTTGTACTGCGGCCACTTGCCGCTGAAATCGGCGTGAACAGTGCAGTTGAACTTCTTACCGGATTTCTGAGAAGTGCAGTCCTTCAGGTTGACCTTGCCCTTGGTCAGCAGGGACTTCACGATGGCTGCCGTAGGCTTACGACCAATACCGGCGAAGAAACGGTCGTCCTTGAAAATAGCCCAGCGGCATTCCTTATTACTGCAGCCGAACAGCTTCTCACGCTCTACCACGGGGCTGCCGCATTTCGGGCATGCGCCGATGGAAAGATCCTCTGCGTCCGCCAGCTCCAGGTTGAGGTTCACATACTCTCCGCTCAGATCCGGCGTGATCGTGCAGTTGAAATGGTTGCCGGTCTTGGCGGATGTGCAGTCCTTCAGCAGGAATTTATCGCCCTTCAAAATCTGTTTGGCTATGCTCTTGTTCAGCTTCTTCCCAATGCTCGCCAAGAGCCGGTTATCCTTCCAGAGGGCGAACTTGCACTCCTTATTGCTGCAGCTGAAGGACTTATCCCGCTCTATGACGTCGGAGCCGCACTTGGGGCACTTGCCTACTACCTCCGGGCCGGCGCCCTTGGGCATGTCCGAGGCGTCTATCGTTACCCCGGTGGCTGCTGTGAAGCTCTGGCGGATCTCCTGGAAGGCGAACGTGACACTGTCTTCAATGCTCAATTCGCCACGGTACACGCGCTTGAGGGCTTTGCCCAGCTCGGCCGTCTTTTCCTTATCCATGTTGATATGCAGCTTACGAATGGACTCAATAAGAAATTCGCCGCCCGGCAGGATGGTGTACACGTTATTCTTCAGGGAGATGTAGCCGGTGTGGATCGCAGTCTCAATAATACCGGTGCGGGTAGCTTCCGTGCCCAGCTCCACACCTTCAAAGATGGCGGCATACTCTTCATCGTCCGCAGCGGGGTTCTCCTCTGCAGGCTCCTGCTCTACATTGTCGTCCACATATTCCTCACTGTCGGCCAGAGAGGCCTTCTCTTTACGGAAAGGGTTCTTCAGGTATTTGTTCAGACTGTCCACCGTATAGTGGGCGGGCGGCTTGGTCTCACGGTCTACGGACTTGAAATCGATGTTTACTGTATCACCAACGGACAGAGAAGGCAAGACCTTATCCGATTTTCCGTTGTCATCGTACTGCATCCAGCCCTTGGAGAGGAAAACATCGCCCTTGAGCTTGAATGTCTCCATGTCCCCCACCTGGATCTCGATGGTGGTGCGGTCCACCATGCAGTCCTCAGAGCAGAAGACGGCAAGGAAGCGATTGAAAATGGTGCTGTAGACCTTCCACTCGTTCTCCTTCAGGTCCTCTTTCTTGGCAATTTTGTTGGTGGGAGTCAGGGCGCTGTGGCTCTCGATCTTCTTATCGTCGTAGATGCTGCCCTTATGGTCTTTGGGGCAAACCTTGTAACCGTAGTCCTTCAGCTTAGCGAGGATGGCGTTGATGCTCTCGCGCTGGGTGGTGGCAAGGTATTCGGAGTTGGTACGAGGATACGAAACGTAGCCAGCCTCATACAGGCTTTGCACGATGGCCAGGCTCTCCTTCGGGGACATCTTGAATTTCTTGCCCAACACGCCCTGCAGCTTGGACAGAGAATAGAGCTTGCCGGCCTGGATGGCCTTCTTCTCCTTCTTGATGTCCTTGACCACGGCGCCGGCACTGTTATAAGTGCCGCACAGGGCGTTGGCGCGTTCGCGTTCCTCCGGCTCGAAGGTGCGCTTGCTGTTGAGCTCAATGACCTCGCCGTTGGTCTCTTCCCTACTGGTGATGCCCAGGTACTTATGAGGAACGAAGTTGCGGATCTCCATGTCCCTGTCGTAAATAGCCTTTACGATAGGGACGATGACGCGGCCGACACGAAGCAGGGTGCCGCTTTTCAGCGTAGCAAGGCGTGTGAGGTTGATGCCGTACAGCCAGTCGATGTAGGTGCGGGCATAGCCCTCGTTGGCAAGGTTATCATAGTTCTCATCCCGCTTGAGGGCGCGGAGCTCGTCACGGATAGTATCCGATGTCTGATCCGGCATCCAGAGGCGCCATACGGGCTTTGTATTACCCGCCTGCTGCAGAATAATACGGACGATGATCTCACCCTCTCTGTCTGCGTCTCCGGCATTGATTATGCCGTCTACATCACTGCGGGCGCATAGCTTCTTAATGGTCTCAAACTGCTTCCGGACGCCGGCGTCCACCTTGTGGGTCTTGGCGTCTTTGCGGAGGCCGAAACGGAATTCGCGGGGACGGAACGGCAGTCCTTCCAGTGTCCACGCGGGTTTTTCATCCTCGGCCGCAGCGGAAGAATACTCCTCCAGGTCCAGAAGGCCGAACAGATGGCCAAAACCATAGGTAACGATATAGTCAGCGCTTTCAAAATAGCCATCTTTCTTCGTGAACTTGCTCTTTCCAATGGCATCTATAATGTTGCGGGCTAAGCTGGGTTTTTCTGCGATGATAAGCTTCATGGTAAACCTCCTTCTGAGAAGATGGTAATTTCTGTTGACATTATACCCCTTTAGAAATAATATTGCAACGGCTGTTTTTCGAAAGAAACAAAAAAGTCCGATTAACATACTTCCTCAAAAATGGTTTTGTACACGCATTTAGATGAACTACCCCTCCGCTTTAGCGGAGGGGTAGTTCGTTTCGCTCCGGCACGGGGAGCGATGGTTACCATGGCATCGCCTTCGCTGATCAGCCTATTTCAACTCGCGCTCCCGCGTGAGGAGCGATGTATGATGCCATCAATTTTCTTATAAAAGTGAACGGACGTAAAGGATAACGGTATTTCCCCTTGCTTTTCTCGATTTGTCCATATATAATGCCACTTACAGGAACCCCTCGCGCTTCTGCAAACAATATGTTATGTGGCTTGTGGGGGGGTATTTTTCTTTCGCGGTAAAGTAAGCGAATTGGTCTTTATAGGAGAAACAAATATGTCGATCAATGAACGCATTCGCTTCTTCCGGAAGCTGCGGGGCTTAACGCGAAGAAGGCTTGGAACGAAAGTGGGATTCCCTGAAAAATCAGCAGAAACACGGATAGCGCAATATGAGCTTGGGATACGAACTCCGAGACCGGAGCTGACGGAGGCGTTTGCTGCGGCGCTGGATATTGCGCCGCAGGCTCTGACGGTGCCGGATATTGATTCTATTACCGGGATAGCACATACATTCTTTGCGCTGGAGGACATCTACGGACTGACCGTAGAACGGGATAACGGACGGGTATGCCTGCGCCCCAATATTCTCAAAAACCTGAGAGCTGTGGAGATGAACCGATTCCTCGGCGAATGGTGCAGAATGGCCGACAAACTCAAAAACGGCGAAATAAGCCAGGAAGATTACGACCAATGGCGCTATAACTATGCCGGGCTTACTATCCATGAGGATGAGGAAACGGGATATGGCGACGTGTAAGTATATAGCATAGCACGGTAAAAATAAAGTGAAAACAAAAATACCACCCGATAAGGGTGGTATTTTTAGTATTTGCAGCGCTAAAAAAGCGGTGTTTTTGTTTAGAGCTTTTGCAGCTCCGACATAAAAGCCGCGGCAGCTGCTCTGACCTTGCGCAGGGCTTTCTCCTCTGCCTTGGAAATAAGGCCGTCGTCCTGCATGGCGGCGATCTGGCAGGCCTGCTCGAAGCCCTGTACCGTGACGATCATATTCTTGATCTGCATCTCAAGGAAACTGTTGACCATGTGAACCTCCTATTTCTTCAAAGAAAATGTCCTGTAAACCGTGCCAGTGTCTTCAAAGCCCCAGCTTTCCGTTACCTCTACATCAATATCGGACATATCCTCAATGTAGAAGGCGGTCTGAGCCTTAATGGTGGCGCCGGGACGAACACTTTTCAATGCAGCTTCATCATCGTAATTTTCTGAATATACAAAAGCGGGTTCCATGGAAATGCCGTTTTGAAAAACATTCACGTCCACGGACGCATTCGGGGATGTGGTCTCATCGCCGTTGTTGGTCCATGTGTAGCTGATGATGACAGCCATTTCATCGTAGTCTTTTATGACCTTGGCGTCATTCAGCACAATGTGGTAGTCCCCTACATCGCCCTCCTTCTCCTGGGTAAGAGCGGCTTCCTTAGCAAGAGACGGAATATCTTCGCCGGTGAGGGTGTCTTCCACAAATTCGCCGGTGAGCAGGCCACCCAAAATGGCATCATAGAAGTCGTTGGATGGTTCTATCTCCCATTGGTCGCCAATATAGGACATATCAACTTTGACCGTACTGGAAACCATCTGTACGTCCTCTTTCTCTATCTCCTTGGAGATGTGAGCTAAAAACATCTGACTGTATTCCTTATCCGTCATATCCTTGCCGTTCTCAGATGTGGCTTTATCCAAAGCTTCGGCAAGATAGCCGGTGAGGGCTTTTTCCAAAACGGCATCCATATCCACGTTGGAGATCTTCACCTCCGCGGTGGCCTTGTCGCCGTCTTCCTTGACGGAAAGGATCTCATAGGAGAGCTTGGATAAAAGAAGATCCGCCACATCATCGTCGGTAAGTTCTATTTCTCCTACAGCATCTCTGGCGGCGTCCGAGTCCTCCAAGAAGGAGCCGGAACGAACATCCTTCAGATATTTTCCCAGGGCTCCTTTAGCGGTTGGGCGGCCACATCCGGTAAGTACAAATGCGATGGAACAACAAAGTATCAACACAATAACCTTTTTCATGATGGAAAACCTCCCGGGGAACCAGTTTTGTCGATCTTGAAAAAAATCAGGGGTTGCAGCGTTTGCAGGGTGCATACCCGGCATCTACCGCGGCGCTGCGGCTGTCAAAATAGATGCGGTTACTCTCCTTGGGCAGAGAACTGCAGCTGGTACGGTGAAACTTCAGGCTGTTGAGGTTGCCAATGTAGGTGCCGCCATGGTCAACGCTCTCCTGACCGCTGCCGTCCGCTACGGTGGGGTTGACCTGCTCCTCATTGGCCTGCTTCTGCGTCTCAAAATGCACGGTCTTGCCGTCTGAAGTACAGAAGATGTCGCCCTGCAGGTCGGTACGGAATACCTCAACACCGGCGTCTCTGAGCTTGCTCAAGGTGCCATCGTCCGGGTGGCCGTAACTATTGCCGGCTCCCACGGATATGACTGCGTACTGCGGCGAGACGGCGCGGAGGAACGGATAGCAGGTGGATGTGTCGCTCCCATGATGGCCTACCTTCAAGACGGTGGCGGAGAGGTCCGCACCGGAGTCCAAAACGGCGTGTTCACCATCGTACTCGGCGTCTCCGGTGAACAGGAACGATGTATCACCGTAAGTCACCTTCAATATGATAGAGGTGTTGTTGGGGTCTTCCCCACCGTTCAGGCCCAGGATCTTCACGACGGCAGAGCCCAACTCATACGTACTGCCAACAGACGGGACGGTAAGACCACTCCCCTGCTCCTCCGCCTTTGCCTTGAAGGTGTTAAAAACTTTGCTGTCATATTCTGTGACGGGACTGAGAGTCAGATCTACGGACGCAGTTTGATAGGCACCGGGGAGGCCGCCTATGTGATCCTCATGGGCGTGGCTCCCGACCACTATATCAAGGTGGTCTATGCCGGTCTTCTGCAGCACGGAATAAATACGGCTGGAATCGGCGCGGTTGCCGCCGTCTATAAGCATATGGTGGTCATCACAGGAAATGAGCGCGGCGTCCGCCTGACCGACGTCAATGAATTGGATCTGGAATGTAGAGCCTTCTGCAGGAGTGGATATGGGTGTGTCCGAGGGAACAGGTGTATCTTGCGGGACCTCTGCATCAGACAGGTCTTCTGTGGGTACGATGGGCATTTCTATGCCGGGGGTAATTTCGCTGGGGTCTGTCTCTTCGGACAGAGACTCTGTCCCGGAGCAAGCTGTTAAGCTGCCGAGGATAATGAGGGCGGTAAGGATGGCGAAGATTGATCTTAACTTCTTTTTCATGTCAGGCACCCTTCTTGTCATCCTTGGGCTGCCATTTGCTCCACCTCTCACAATCTCGGCAAGGCAGCTTAGCTATAGGAGTCTCTTTGTTGAGACAGTCCAAACAGCCGTGCCCGATATCAGGATTAGGATTCGCCATTGGAACACCTCCATATAAGTGATTATGCCAACATTATACCCCAATGGAAATAATGGCGCAAGAGGGAGTTTGCAAAAAGAGAGATAATTCGGAAAATCCAAATTATCTCCACGCAGAACAAAATAGGCAGTATAACAGAAAAATTTTTATGGGAGTCTTGAAAATTAAAAAATTCTGTATAGAATGAAGACAGATTCTGTGCGAGGAGGTGGCGCCGAGATGGAGCTGACGTATAAATACCGCATCTATCCTACAAATCAGCAGGTATCGGATATACGGAATATCTGCGGCGCCACGCGATTCCTCTATAACAAAATGCTGGAGGACAGGACGCAGCATTACCGGGAGAAGCGCCAGTGGAAGAGACTCGACAGCAAACCGTTTATTGAGTTCTTTCCTTTCCTGGCGCAGACAGATCCGGGTGCGTTGACATGGACTGTCAATCGGCTGAATCGGGCGTACCAACATTTCTTCTTTGTAGAGAAGACGGAGATGGACCGGTACCGACCGGAATCCATAGCAAAGAATAAAATAGACAAGAAGTACGCCCTCCTGGATACGGATCTGGTCAGCTATCCGCAGTACAAGCGAAAGAAGGAAGCGAAGGAAAGCTACACGACCGTCCTAAAGAAGGTGGATGTGCAAAACAAACGCATCCTCCTCCCTGTTCTCGGGCGGGTAAAAATAGCGTACCACCGGCAGGTACCGGGGGACGCACAGCTCTTAGACTGCACCGTCCTGAAGGCCAAGTCCGGGAAATACTTCGTCCTGCTGCGGCTGGAGTTGTCAGAGACTCCGAAAGTGGAGCTTCAGACCGCCTTGGGCATGGTCTTTGTACCGGGAGGTCCGGTAGGCGTGCGATCAGACGGAGAGGCTGTCTGCATGCGGAGACAGACGCAGCGGCAGACGAAACGGATGAAGCAGGCATATAAGACTCTGTGCCGGCGTACATATGGAAGCCGGCGTTATGAGAAGCAGCGCAAGTATCTTGCGTCCCTATATGAAAAGAGAGCCAACCAACGACGAGATGATCTGCACAAGGCGGCGCGGCAGATAACCAATGCCGCAGATGCCCTGTATCTGCAGAAGCCGGACGTCCGGAAACGGGCGGCGCAGCAGGAAACTGCACGCGCCAGAGCACGGATCTGGGATGAGTCGTGGTATACCCTCTTTTCCTACGTGAGGTACACGGCTATGCTGGAAGGGAAGCATTTCTGGGGCGTACCGGAGAACTTCCCTACATACCATTTCTGCTCTGCCTGCGGCGCATTTAATAAGGAGCCGGAGAAAGGAAAGTGGGTGTGCCCGGCGTGCGGGCTGCAAATGGATGACGCGGTCAACGCTGCCATGAACCTGCAGCACATGGCGGAGAAATACATTCGGGAGCTGAAAGAGCTCGAACAGAAAAAGAAGTAGCACAAAGGTCTTAACCGCAGGGTATGCGGAGTTAGCCCGGGGTATCAGCGGCGAAGCTGCTTTGACCGGGAAGCCGGAGACGGCATGCCACGAAAAGAACATGATGAAAGAGAAAACACCGCACGGCTGTGCGGTGTTTTTCTATAAGCTGAAACTCAGCGATGATAATTCTGACATGTCTTGCCCTTCGTGGCAAAGGGAAGCTTCTCTCCTTCTGCCCTATTGATCTGATCACTCAGGCTCTGGCGCTTCTCCGCCTGGTGCGCCTGCAGGTTCTTATACCATGCCGTATCCCGTGCAGCGGCCTTGAATGCCTCCTCGTCCGTAATGAAGGTGGTCAGCAGCTTGTTGGTGCGGAATGAGGACTGCAGAGCCCCGGTGCCATTCTCACGCATGTAGGAGACGAGCTCCGGGTGGTTGGACAGGTACGCCGTCCAGAGACCGGTGTAGAAGCCCTTGGCCTCGGTATAGGGGAAAGACGTGCCCGTATAAGGGCAGATGAAATGGTCAAAAGGTGCGCCGTGGGGCACGGGCATATCGTTTATATCGCGCTTGGCACGCTCGAAGAAGCCATCTATGCTGTCTGTCCGACCGTTGATACGGAGGATCGCGCCTTCATCCGAAAGCTTGATCTGCTCCGGGGACAACCCTCTCTTCACAGGTTCTTCGTAGGGGGCGCTGAAACGAATGACAGGCTGCTTCATGCCCTCCTCCAGCGTCCGCTTGAAATCCTCGTCCAGACCACCGTTGCGGGCTGCGCGGGCGGCGAGAGACGCCTTCGTGATGTGCTCCTCCCTGTCACGCTTACCGCCCATGTTGGCCTTGTCTATGGTGCGCTTGATATCCTCGATCTGGGCGTCCGTGAGAACGGGCTGACCCACGCAGCGGAGTTGGATGGCGGCATCGAGCTTGCTGAAATATACCACGTCCGTAAGGTCGGGGGGCGAGACCTCGCAGTTGTCCGAAAAGGCTACGAGGTTGTAAATGGGGACGCCGGGGTGGTTCTTCAGGAGCGCTCTCAATGCATCACAGTGGGTCTTGTTCTGCATGAGAGGATTCAAGAAGGGCTTGGTCTTACGGCCGTTGGCGAAGGTGTGGGCCCACATAGGTTCGTCCTGACCGCCGTAGACCTCGCCGGTGTAGTTCTTCGTCTCCACTACAAATATGCCGTAAGGGGTAATGAGACCGTTGTCGATCTGGGCAGTCTGGTTCTTGCCGGGGATCATGATATCGCGGAAACGCTCGTTCTTGCCGAGGGCTTTGCCGGCACGGCGCAGGATCTTGTGGACCTCACGCTCGCCGAGAACACCCTTGAACTTGGCGCGAACGGCCGGGATAACAACGTGCTTGACCACTCGCTGGGCGATGTATGTACCGGCAACGACAATGCCTATCAGTGTGATGGGTTCCATGGGTCTCATTGCCTCCTTTCGGTGTATCATTCTTTAACCGAGGAAATGTCAAATTCCCGGGCCGTCTATACTTTTGCTCCGAGATGTGTTGATGTCGGGAATACTCGTTCTGGCAGCAGCACCTTGCATCAAGGACGCGAGAGGTGAAGTATCTGGTACTTGCCGAACGGAGTATTGCGGAGATCTGCTCAGCCGCTGTGCTAATTGGTTCTGCCTGTCGGAAACGAAATTTGTTACGGCGGCGGTATCATATTGAAGAGGAATGCTTTTGGCAATTTCTTCGATTTTTGTCTTGGATAGAAGCGGTTGACAAAATGGAATCTCCTGTTCTTCAATAAAAGTGCAGAAATCCAACATCAGCATATCGGTGGTGGAGTGTGACGCGAAAGGTGCGGCGTCCTTTGAAAACATAGCGATGTTATGATCAAATAAAGGTGCAAACTGAAGCACTTCACCGGTTTGTGCTGAACGCAGAAAGCCGTAATTGTTTTCGTGCCGGTCTACGTTGAAACACAAAGCGTCTAAATACAGCATGTCAACGTAACTTGCCGCAAATTCAGGTGAAATGTTCTTGAAGATATTGTAGTTAAGCTCATAGTCATCATAAGCGCCGCCAATAAGTCCAGAAGCGTGGTCTAAGTTGACGGAAGCGTCATCTGTAATGTCTTTAGAACGAATGTATTTCCCGTCCTCAGCCAATTCATAGTGCGCCATAGACATGTTTAACACACGACCGATCTGCTCAATAAACAGTTCGGCATAGAATCCATCAATATCCCCAGCCTTATAAAGCCACCAAGAACCGCCTTCTCTTCTCCAACACTTCTCAAAACTACCGGTATTGGTGAATTCAGGAGAATGATGCGCTTCCTTCCACCGACCATCCGAAAAAGACTGGAGCGAACCAAAGAGAGCCGTATCCGCAAGGGGGTTATACTTGAAACGGATTTGCTCATAAGTCAGAGTCTCTCCGTCCCGCTTGATCCAAAAGTTATCTGTAATCGTAGCAGCGTGGATGGCCATAGAAACATCAGGGTCTTCGGCGCCAGAAAGGCGAACCATGCGCTTGAGAAGACGAGAATGTGTACGATGACGGTCTACAGCGCGATTCTCAAGCCAACCATACAGGTCGTTGCATCGCTGCAGATAGAAAGGCAGCCTTGCGTTGTCGGTATCAACCAGAAGCCCATTTTCTATGCGGGCGACGGGCTTGCCTCCACTCATGAGGTAGCCGTCCATTTCATAACGCATAACAATACTTCCCCCCTTATTTGATAACCGGGACAAAAGAAACCTGCAGACGCATATCCATACCCTCCGCAATGCGAATGAGTGTCTTCAAAGACGGGTTGCCCTCGCAGGACTCCAGACGGCTGATGTCGGACTGGGCTACGCCCGTCAGCTTGGAAAGCTCCTGCTGCGTCAGGTTCCTTTCAATTCGGGCGCCGACAACAGCCTTGGCGAGCTCCGCAAACGGTTGCAGCTGCTCGGCATACGCACGGAATTCGGGATCCTGCATCTGCTTCTTCCTATAATCAGACAAATTCATGTTCATTCCTCCTTTATAGGTTATAGCCTATATCTGCTATCTTTAGTTTATAGGTTTTATCCCATAATGTCAAGAGGAAATTGGGAAAAATCTGAAAATTTAACGGTCCTTGTCGATGGCCACAGATTCACGGGAGAGCGCGGGGCTGCGCCGGGCGTCTGCGGAGGACACAATGTCGTCCAGCCTCGGGCGCCACTGGGGGCCGGAGGTGGTACGGGAGCTTTTTTGTGCGCTCTCCAGCTCCTGTTTGCGGGATAAATAGTCCGCACGGTACTTCTTCGCCAGTTCGAATTCGGACATGGGCATTTTCTGCGTCTTCTTAACGAAGCCGTTGGTCAGCACGATCTTACGGTTTTCATCGAAGAAGAACATAATGCGCGTAATGTCCGTCCGGGTCTGCGCACGAAGCTCGAAAATGCCCTCATCCACAAATTTGCTGTAGTCTCCGCGGGGATGATTGCCGTAAAGCTCCAGCATATCGAGCTTGTTCATCATCTTGAAGCGCATGACCTTGTTGAGGCTGTCCAGAAAATCGCCGACCGGACACTCACCGTTGGCGCGCTGATAAAATACGATCTCAAAGTCATTCATGGCGGTTTCTCCTAAACGGTAGATGTTCTGCCTCTAAAGGTTATATACGCCCAAATCGTTGGTTTCCCCAAAAATATTTCTGTGTTGAGAAAAAGAGAGCAGGGTCTCCCCTGCTCTCTTGAATTTGGATGTTCAACGACCATCGTCCCGATGTTTTGAAGAAGATAATTCGTCATGAACGCCCTTGCCTGCCTGAGAAGCAGCATTCTGGATGCGCTGAGCCAGCGTAGGCTTGATGGAGCCGACATCCGACTTCAGCGCAAGCTTCCACTCAAACGCATTCTCATCCACATATGACCAATTATGCTCCTCGCAGAACTTTTCGCAGTCTGCCGGTGTGCCGCAGAAAAACTCTTTCTTGACGCTGCCGGACATGAGGTAGACCTCATCCATGTTGATGCCGGGATTGTCGTCGCAGGCACTCATACAGGACTCTTCACGGTTGCCGGCAAACATATTGACGAGGCAGTGGTGGCGTCCGGCCAGCTGGGTCAGAAGCTCCGTGTCCGCCAGGACTTCCGCCTTGGTGATCCGACGGTCTGCGAAATACTGGTCACTCTGCTGCTCCAGGTACTGCCGGATATCCGACAGGGCCTGTTCTTCAGTAAGGACTTCGTTGGTACGCTCCTCCATTGAAATGCCGCGCTCGCTTAAAAAATCTTCGATACACGCATCCATGCTGTCGTTGTCCAGACAGACATCGAACAGCCTTTCGGCAAGCATAGAAATAAGATCCGGGTCGAGGGTGTCAGGAGCGATGTCAAAGTTCTCGCGCAGGCGGTACGGGACTTCCTCCATGCAGAACTTACCCAGCGCCGTTTCAGCGAAGCTCCAATGAACTTCCTCTTTGGGAGGGTATGCCTCGATCAGAGCCTTCTCGGCGAAAGAATCAATGTCCTCCACATAATCCGGTGCGGGCTCTCCGGCTTTCACCTGAGCATTGTAGTCGATATCCTTATGAGACGCCTCGAAGGATTCCGCCAGCGCCACGATGTGATCTGTCAGCTCCGCGTGATCCTCCACGGAGATTTTGCCGTCCGCTATCAGCTTGCCGGCCATGAGGGAAATGTTGACGATGTTCTCGTTGATGTAGTTTCTATTGGCGTCCATGGTAATTCTCCCTTCAGATCAGAAGTTTTGTTTCAGCGCTCGGCTTCCTTGCCGGGCCGGGGGTTCTGCTTGATACCAGTGCGCTGGCTGGCACCGGAGATCTGGCTGTCCAGAGGCTTGCTGCGGGCGCGGTTGGCGGGAAGCGCACACTTGTCAGGGTTGTTCTTTACCCATGTATCCAGCTTCTCCGGCGTGGTAATATCCGTGCCGTGACGCTGCAGGTAGCCGATAATGAAGTCACGGTGCTCGCCGCAGAAGTTGTTGGGGAGATGGTCAAGACAGAAACCGTTCATATAGACCAGCGTCTCCACCAAATCGTTCTGGGCGCTGGTAGTAATAGTGCCGTAGTCACCGTGAAAATGATGCTGCACGATACCGTCCAGACCGTTGCCGTTATGGACGTCCTTTACCATGGCCACGCTGCCGCGCTCATACGGCATACAAGAACGCTGGAGGGTGCTTGCATTCTCCGGGGTAAAGCTGGTGATACGGAGCTTCTCCATCTTATCAATGGCTTCAATGATACCCTCAATGTCAATGGGCTTGTCTGCCTTTTGACCAAACACCTCGCTGCTCTGTGAATTCGCTTCAATAAAAGATACCAGCTTTGCGGGGACCTCCTCCAGCTTGCAGTAACACTCCCAGCGGTTGGTAAAATTCCTGCTGTCGCCGAATGTCACCTGGTAACCGTAGCTATACGGGGAGATTTCGCCGTGCCGGATATTCAAAGCACCGTTGACAATGCCCTGCATGAGCTTGTCAGCCAGCTCCTCACGGGTCAGGCCACCGCGGCGGGCAGTGGCGACACGCTCAGCCTCCGCCGCTTTTTCGCAGGCTTTTACCTTCTTACGGAGGTCGCCGAAGTCCAGCTCCACCTCGCCCTCAAAAATGGCCTGGGCAATGTCCTCAGCGCGGGCATAGTCGCCTGTCACCTCGGGGCCCAGAAGGTCGTAGCGGATGCTCTCGTTCAGGAGGGCGCAAAGGTCTCGCTTGGTCATAAACTCATTCATGAGAAAGTCTCCTTTCAAAAGGTCGGTGAGATAGGTGTGCTCATCTGTTATCCGCAGCTTGCGGCAGGGGTATGATTCAATGGAATGGATCATATCAGCGAAATTATCATCCATGTAGGAGATGAAGCTCTCGTTGTCGCCGCGAGTGCGGTAACGGCGGAGATATTCGTCCTTGAGCGATATATCCGGGTATACGAGGAGAAGGTTTTCATTGGGGATGCGCGGCAGAAGGCTTACATGACAGTTCAGCAGAACGTAGGTGCTGCCGGCGTTCTCAATGTAATTGAAGTAATTGTCCGGATATTCCGGGTTCGGGGCGGTACGGGCTTGCGCGGCGGCGTCATGGAGCATACGGGGCGTTGCTCCGATAAACTGATACAGCCGGCTGTCCGCGTCCAATACACCCGGGACGGACGGGGGAACGGATGATTTCCCGGTGCCGGGAAAACTCCAGATGTAATACTGATCCATCTTTCTATGCCTCCTCCCTGTTCGTCATTTGTTTCACGTTGCGTTCTTGTGTTACATGCCGCGGTTATACCCACCGCGAGGGAATAAGGACATCTGGTCTGCCGGCTTGTCCTGCTCCGTCTGACGCTCATGAGCGTCCTGGATCTTAGCATCCAGCGCCGGCTTCCTGGAGTGCTCCCGCTTGCGGGCCATATTCTTATACCAGTTGCTGGCCTTGACCACGGCCACATAGCGGTCTCGGTCGCCCTTGACATACGCGCCTATGACCTCCTCGACGCTGGACTCCAGACGGGTAAGGTTAAACTGGCCGGGCTCGCGAGGCAGGTCTTTCTCGCTTTCCGGGTCTCTGTACTTATTAAAGCAGTTGGTAAATTCATCAAACTGCTCGGCGTACTCAACAAGCTCCGGGTTCTTGGCAAAGTATGTGATCCACAGTCCGCGGTACATCCACTGGGCTTCCTTGCCGGGCAGCTTATCGCCTGTAAAGGGGTCTACAATGTAGTCAAAGGGCTTCCCCTTCCCCGCCTTCTTGCCGTCTGCGGTGCGCTTGGCGTCCTGGAACCACTCCTCAATGCTGCGCTCCTTGCCGTTGATGGTCACCTTAGCGAAAAGTGAGGAGAAGCGGCGGTCGCCGCGGATGGAGCATTCCAGGACCTTCTTTTCGGGCGCTGCCTTTTCAGGAGACATCTCCTTATGGAGATCTGCCGCCTCAATGGCCTCACTGGCGGCTTTTATGGCGTCCTGAAGCGCATTGTCGGTGGAAGGGGCGGGGATGTCGGAAAGGGCATGAAAAGCGTCTGAAAGACGCATTCCGTGGCTGTTTTGGTGCTCTGCGTAGGATTCCATCACTTCCACGCCGTCATAGGCCGCTTTCAGGGCACCTATGGCGACCTGAATGGCCTCTTTCTGTGCATCTGTAGTGACTGGCGCGTTACCCAATGCCTCGATGCGGGCGGTGAGCTTATCACGAAGATCTTGTGGTTCGGGCTGCTGGGCGGCATCATAGACTTCCTCAAGAGCCTTGCATGCATCTTGTAGGACTTCGCTCTGCTCACCGGATACGCCCTCCGAAAAGGCGAGGTCTCTCATATCCTGATAGGTATCCACAAGAGAGGTGCCCTTCTGCGCATGGAATGCGGCGAGAGCGGCAGTGGCCTCCGGGCCGTCATGGACGGCTTCCAGCGCGTCCACCGCCACGTGAAGGGTTTCTCTCTGTGCCTCTGTTGTGACCTTCACGTTGTCCAGTGCCTCGATACGGGCACGGAGCGTGTTGTAGGTGGCGAGATCCTTCTCAATGAGAATGCTGTCACGGTGCTCAAGGAGGGCGGCTTCGCCCAGCACGCCGGAGCCGGCGAACTGGTCCAGTGCGATCTCATCCTCCTTCGTTACGAAGCGCAGAATCTGACGCAGCAGCTCCACCGGCTTTTCCGCCTGATGGATTTTATCCTTCTTGCTGGTGGGGGTGACGTCAAAGACGGTGGGCAGCATGCCGGCTGCGCCGGACATAAAGTGCTCTACGCCGGGCTCAGCCTTGTCCTTCTTGGCGTCCGGGCGGAGATCGCGGGCGCGGCCCTTGGAGAAGAAGCAGATATCCTCTGTGTTCTTGGACTTACGACCGGTGTTAGCAACAAAGTCACCTTTCTTCCACGGAACACGCGCATAATATTCAAAACCTGCTTTGCGTGCAAGGTCTTTGACGCGGTACAGATACTCGTAGTTGTCGCCGTTCTCCTCCGGCAAAAACTCAACCAGGAAATGGCCCGGCTTGAGCACGCGAAGCTTTTCTTTGAAGTCCTGCTCTCCATACTGGAATAGATCATAGTCAGCGAAGTTGCGGTTTCCGCCCTTGAGACTGCTGGTGAGTTGGTAGGGGTGATCCGTGATGAGGGCATCAATGCTATTGTCCGGGATGAAGGAGAGATCCCTGCCGTCTCCGTTGATGAGCAGGCACTTGTTCTCCCTCCCCTGCTCATCCGTCCTTGTGACGGTATACAGGCCCTTACCAACGCGCTCAAAGAGACCCTTCTCAATGCCCTCATAAATGCGGGCACGGATACTGGGGACATTCACGTCGCGCTTCTGGTGGTCCAGGACGTGCTCTTCGGCCTCCTGGAGGGTGAAATATTCAGTGTCTTGGAAATAATCAAAGAGGGTGGCCTGGATGCCTTTCTGGGCTTCTGCCATGAGGGATCAGCTCCTTTCGATGGTTAGCGTTCGGGGTTCGGGGTCTTGACCGGCGTATCCGGTGAAGCATGGGAATCACCGGTGCGGATAGATGCGGACTGGATCGTATCATCTAAAGCCGGCTTTTGCATGCGAATTCTTTTGAGTAAGGATTCTTGTTCTATGACCATTGTCTTTTGGGTCGGATAAATTCTGTTAAACCTTTCATCCAAAGACTCGACTTCAACCATGGTTTTGGGCGGAGAAATGAGCATATTTGCAAAAATGCCGGAAATCTTAAAATGGCCAATATCCTTACTGCCGCTAAAAGTTGTCCAGCCACCATAGCCCTGAGCGCGTTGCATTTTATTATGAATATCGTACTCAAAATCAAGTTCCTGTCCGATAGAAAACGGGGTTTCGACCTCCAAAGCATCGGGAACGCGGGTATCACCAATGTGTTTCATGGTTGGCACAACAATTTTATTCAAAGACATACTCAAATCCTCCTCTTTAATACAATCTATATACCGAAATTCCGGCTTTTCCAAAAAAATAAATTTACTTTTTCATTTAAAATCCATTAGTCAATAACTTTATATTATCAACAAGCCTATCATAAGAAATTATATGTAACCCCGGCGTTTCTCTTTCTAATTGAGCACGCATCTCCCTTGAAATATCATCCATTCTCGACCGGCGTCCCACAACCAAACAATAATGAATTCCCCAAGATAGAATCCCCTCACGGATAAACGACAAACTACAACTATCAAAGAAATACCTTCGATTATCGTCCATCCATCTTTTCCAATCTCTTATTTGCGCCAAGCCTTTTCTCACCGACTCGGTCTCCGCGTTAAAATTTTTGAGTTTAAAATCGACATTAACATCCTCAAATTCAACTAAAACAACCTGGTACCCTGTGGAATTTTTTCCGAGCAATAAATAATCTACACGATACTCAGCGCCGAGCGCTTGTTCGGGAATTAAATATGCCTCGTGATGTCCAAAATCATAATCCTCAAATAGCGAAGCCGGAATAAACCACTTTTCATTTGATTTAATATAATTTTGAATGTCGGTTTCTTTTTTTGCGTGCTCTAAAGCCAAAAGGAAAGAGTCGCTTTCAGAATGAAAGTCTATGTTTTGGCACCAAACATGACTTTCAAACTTTATAAATTTATCTCGCTCATTTTGTTCCAAAATAACATCTCCTTCAAAGAAAAATTTTCTTTTTTAAATTAGTCAAAAACAGGAATGGTATAACGATGATATTCGTCCCATTTTTCTAATAGTATGACTTTTGTGTTTTCCAAAGCGCCATTGGATGTTCTTTGATGCGTTGAAGAATACTTGGATCCTGAAAGAGTAGTTCAGGAGTATATTGACCACGAGAAAAATTGTGGAGAAATTCAAGTTCAGGTTTGAGATGATTAAAATAGCGTCATCTGTTTACACGCTAATCGTTCTAAAGATTTTTCGTAATATTCTTGTTCTATTTCAAATCCAATATAATTACGATTGTTGTTAATACAAGCCAAAGCTGTCGAGCCACCACCCATAAATGGGTCTAATATAATATCATCCTCATTGCTGCTTGCAAGTAATAATCTTGCAAGCAGTTTTTGTGGTTTTTGGGTAGGATGTATGCGGTCTTTTTCTTCATAAAAATTCACATCATCCCAAACATCAGTCAAACCCATTTGTGCATGATATGTTTGGCTAATCTTATCATAAGGAATATCAAATTCTAATATTTCTTGAAGTTTATTCCACATTTCTTCGGTGGGTAATTGCGCGCAAACATTTTTGCCTGTACAAATACTCCACATACCGCCACCGTTTGATTTGACACCCAACATCTCATTGATTTGTTTTGCGGAATAACCTAATTCTTTTTGCCTTTGCTTTAAAAAGGATTTTGCAAAAGGTTTGGGATCTTTACATAAAAATAAAATACTTTCGGTCACATTAGGGAACATTCGATAATTTTTAGTTGCTCGCCCAGATACAGCTTGCATGCCTTTATTTAATACTATTTGTTGTCTAAGTTCAAAACCATGCTTTTCTAAAATAGGCAGCAATCTACTTAACATTCTAAAATAACCAAACAAATAGAAACTACCGCCCTTTCTTAAAACACGGGCAGCTTCTGCAATCCATTTTTCTGACCATTCAAGATAGTCTTCTTCTGTTCTCCAAAGATAATCCCATTTTTCGCCGATAACCTTAAAATATGGTGGATCCGCGATGATAAGGTCTATAGACTCCTCATCTATCATTTGATTCATTCCGGCGACGCAATCTATATTATAAATAATGTTTGTATCCATTTTTTCACCTTCTCTTTACTTATCGAACCTGATCAAAGAACCCAAAGAACATCCCGCCAACGAAATGTAGATAACCGTGATTAACGCATCGATACCATTGTCCGGGATGAAGGAGAGATCCCTGCCGTCTCCGTTGATGAGCAGGCATTTGTTCTCCCTCCCCTGCTCGTCCGTCCTTGTAACGGTATACAGACCCTTACCGACGCGCTCAAAGAGACCCTTCTCAATGCCCTCAAAGATACTACGGGCACGGATGCTGGGGACGTTCACGTCGCGCTTCTGGTGGTCCAGAACGTGCTCCTCGGCCTCCTGGAGGGTGAAGTATTCAGTGTCTTGGAAATAGTCAAAGAGGGTGGCCTGGATGCCTTTCTGGGTTTCTGCCATGAGGGATTAGCTCCTTTCGGTATCATAAAAATCTCTCTATAGTCCATATACGCCCAAAGCACCGTTTTCCCCAAAAAATATTTATCATCGCCCAGTATTGGGCAGCTTTTCCGGTGAAATTGAGGAAGCGTGAGGTTCGCCCGCACGAAAGATGGCACATTCGATTTGATCTGCTAAAGATGGCTTAACAGCGAGTTCCTCCTCATGCTTCCTGTCCAAAGCCTTGACCGAAACATAGCACTGGATATCCTTGTACTCAACATGATCCACGGAGAAATCGTAACCAATAACGGATACCTCCTGCTCATCATTCTCTCCATTCAGGAAACAGCTGCCTGTGTCGTATCCGTTTTGTGCCAAAACGTCAAGATAGACGCCGAGATCCAGAGAACGAACAGGCTCATCCAAGACAAGAATGACCGGCTCGAACAGGGGCAGGATCTCCGAAATGCTATTGAGTCCTCGCTCTTCGCCGTATTCGAGCATGAAGTCCTCTCCCTCCGTGCTGGTAGAAAAACGCTTTGCAACGCTCTCTAACTTTGACCAATGCGTGGAGCCGGTCCATTCCTCGATAATATGACCGGGCGTAAGCCATTCCTTTGGAAGGTAAAGGCCCCTATAAATAGGGCAGCTGGACTTGGTATACAGCGGAGACAGATCTGAAGCATTGTCTATGAGTCCTGTGTCGCAGTACATCATGAGGTCATGAGCTTTGTCCAGAATGGCTTGGATAGATTGCTTGGGCGCGGCGTCTATGTTCGGCAGGATGCCATCGTTGATAGGATGAGCCTCAAATGCTTCTCTGCAATACTCTTCAACAGCGTTCTCGCTGGCGAGCTCCAGCGGATACATGTCTTCCGGAAGAAAAATGTTCGTGTCCATCTGAAGGTGGCGGAGCTCATGGAGGACAGTGGTCAGGAAGCCGGTCTGCACCTGGTTCTCAAACGAGAAGAATGGATCTATAACCACCAAGTCTTCATTTTCGGTGGCGACCTCATCTGCTGTGCGGACGATCTCGCCCATGTTGACCACGGCTGTATTGCGCTCGAACCACAGCTGGCCCAATACACCCTCCCCTATCTCGTAAGCGTATTCGTCCGAATACTCCTCGTGCAGACGCTTGCGCTGTTCGTCCTCGAAATCGAAGGACATATAGGTGCCTGCATCATCTGGCTGCGACCATACCACAACGACTTCATTCATCGTGATAAAAGCATTATGGTCACAGGCCTTCCAAAGATATTCCGCGAGAGCTTTTTTGTCTGCCCGGTACCATTCCGGTATATCCGAGCTGATATGTATCCGCTGTACCAGGTCATCCACCGTCATGGCTTCCGGAAAATGGACAGGCAGCAGTTTTGCATCCTCATCGTCCCATACGACAAGGCCCTTGTTGTCCGACGATTCGATGCTTAGCTCTGGTATCTCGGATACCTGGGACAATAAATATTCTTTTGAGAGGGGTTGTGAGGTTTGAGGCATGAGAGTCAACTCCTTCGGGGTCTTGTATTGACATATTTTTCTTTCGGAATATACTGCAAATAGCTGGAGGTGTTTGAAAATGAACGTCAACGAGAAAGAGGAGCAAGACGACATCGCCTTGCTTAGCATTGCGGAAGAACGCATGAAAAATTTTGATCCTTCCGCGCTGATTAGTCAGGCAGAAATCGATACGGAGTTCAGATTTACATCAGAAAGCCTTGCTGAAGCTGAAGAGATCGAATTTGAATGAGCTATACTCTCAATTTTCTGAAAATATCAGGTTGCCCTATTGCAAAACAGACGTAGCCACAATATAATGTTGCAGCAGAAAGACGAAAGCAGGAGATTCGTCATAACGAAAGAAGATAGAGGTATAACATATGTGTTCCATTGCAAAAGATATCGGCATCGACCTGGGCACCGCCTCCGTACTGGTGTACGTAAAGGGCAAGGGCGTCGTGTTGAACGAGCCGTCCGTGGTGGCCATTGACAAGAATACCGGCAAGCTGCTGAAGGTGGGCGCCGAGGCCCAGGCCATGCTGGGCCGTACCCCCGGCAACATCGTGGCCATCCGCCCCCTGCGCGAGGGCGTGATCTCCGACTACGACATGACCGAGCGTATGCTCCGCGAGTTCCTGCACAAGG